>Ga0302326_10001438_pt1 | contig 60723 bp, 45 predicted proteins | sample Palsa_T0_3_FD_202264 | JGI IMG/M metagenome (GOLD analysis project Ga0302326, IMG submission 202264) | Peat permafrost microbial communities from Stordalen Mire near Abisko, Sweden - Palsa_T0_3 | ecosystem: Environmental > Terrestrial > Soil > Palsa > Peat permafrost | place: Sweden: Abisko...
CGCGTTTCTCTTCAGTTGATACCAGCTCCGCGGAGATCGTTGCCATCCCCGCACTTTACAGAGCCGTAATCCGCTACGATAGGGGGAACCCGGCCGGACTCATACGTATTTAGAAGTGGCCCCGGTAAGGCTTTGTGATGGTTATTCCTATCGGCCCGACGGCTTGTCACGTCCATTGCGCAAGATGCCCCAGGTGATGGTTAGACCAATAAACGCCGAGCAGACAAACCCCACAATTCCGAGTGCCGGATAACCTAGAATCTGAGGCTTCGTACCTGTAATTATTATTAGCGACGAGCCGACGATTAGCGCCCCAATGATTACTACGAGCGCAATTCGATTTGCGGCAAACATAATGGCGTGATCATGTTGCTCCAAGCCCCGGATCTGGAGGTTGAATGCCACATTGTCCCGCTCGAGACGTCGGAGTAACCTGCGTAGCTCAAAAGGCAGCTCTTTTAGGGCAAGCAATGTATGGCGAAGAGCCTCGTTGGTCTGATTGAAATTTTCCTTTGGATTGCTTCTCTGCCGCTGGAGTTCGAGAAGAATCGGCTCGGCGTGCTTTCGAAGATCGAATTCGGCGTCGAGCATTCGTCCGACTTCTTCGATAGAAATGACGGACTTAGCCATCAAAGCATAATCGCGCGAGAGTGGGATGCCCTGCTGTCCGAAGATGTGAAGCAGCCGAAGCATCGCCCGACCAAGCGATGGGTGACCAAGCTTGAAGTTCAGCTCTTGTCGAAGGGCAATCGTCACGTCTCGCTCCATGGCTCTTCCGTCAGGTCGGGATTCAACAGGCGCCAAATCGATCGCGATCTGTACAATGCGCTCGGTGTCCTGCTCTACAGCGGCGATCCAAAAGTCAGCCAAGGCATAGCGAAGCCGCCGAGTCAGGTGCCCTGAAAGTCCCCAATCAAGGAAGCATACCCGTCCATCGTCGGTCACTAGTAGATTCCCAGAGTGCGGATCCGCATGAAAAAAACCTTCGATGAAGACCTGTCGAAGGATCGAGTCTGCGCCCGCCGCGGCGAGCGCTGTCCGGCGCTCCTGCGCGAGGCGCTCGGCCCTCTTAACCGCTAGGCCGTTCACCTTTTCCATGACGAGGATGCGCTCACCTGAAAGTTCGGGAAAGACCCGCGGGGCGAAAACCACACCTGATCGAGAATTGAGCGCGTTAAAGTACTCTTGATTCTTTGCTTCGCGCCGAAAATCTAGCTCGTCCAGTACCGATGCCTTCGAATCGGCGACGATTCCGGGCAGATTTAACGCCCGCAGCATGGGTATCTTCGCAGCGAGTAGATTGGATAGCCAAACTGCTAGGTCGAAGTCGATTTCGATTCGCCTTCGAAGTCCTGGTTTCTGGAGTTTCACGGCCACGTCGGTGCCGTCCCTCAATTGTGCCGAATAAACCTGTGCGATTGACGCAGAGGCGATGGGTTCTTCATTGAATGCTTGGAAAATCTCCCCTGGTTCGCGCCCAAGTGCCTTCGTGAGGACCGGATTCATGAGCTCGAAAGGCAACGGATCGACGTGATCTTGGAGCTTTCCCAATTCAAGGATGATATCGTGGGGCAGGAGATCCGGCCGCATGGAAAGGATCTGGCCGAGCTTGATGAACGTCGGACCGAGCTGTTCGGCCGCCATTCTGATCCGCTCAGCTGTACTTCTTCTTTCGGAACGTTTTGAGAGGATCCGACTCCAAAACCCTTCGGGCAGATCTATCTGAGCGAGGAGATCTTCGAATCCCTGACGAGTTAGAATTGAGATTATTTCTTTCGCGCGAACCGCGTGGTTAAGTACGTTAAAGGGTTTCATAAATGGTGAGGAATTCTCGAATTCATTCGCTAGCTCGTCATTGAAACCATGGCTTAAGCTCGTCACAATTTCCCGAACCCACGGAAGCCGGAGAGGTCCTTGTTACGCTGGACAATAAACGGAGCGCGGCCGCGCCGTAGCGGCCGCGCCACCGTTTGCCATAACCGTCCGGATTTTTGTATCGATTAATGAATCGGCACCTGAGTCGACGCGTTCGCCTCACCCACTTTGGGAAGTGTGATGGTAAGAACCCCGTTGTCATATTTCGCATCGATCTCCGATGCCTTGACGGGCCCAGGAAGTTCGATGGTTCGGACAAATTCCGCCATGTTTCGCTCGCTGCGAATGATCGCGTCCTTGCTCTTGGTCTCACTAAGGGCGGCGCGCTGTCCGGAAATCGTTACAAGGCGCCCTTCGACATTCACCTTGATGCTGGATTTGTCGGTTCCCGGCATGTCGGCTCTGATCGTATAATGGTCCGCCTCCTCCCTAAGGTCGAAGTTTGGACTGCTCATGCTGATCAGATCCGATCCATCGAGCGGGAATTGATTCAATGAATTATTGAACAGCTGGTCCATGCGTTGATGAAGCAGATTCAGCTGATCCCAAGGATTGGGCACGCTTCCCGCTTTGGCCCAGGAATTAGGTGCAAGCCAATCGTCAGCGGTTGAATTGGCCCTTGGCGTTTGTGTCGCATGTGCGGTTGGGACGGGGTCATGGCGCATGATCGCGGACTCCGGATGCCGCGCGCGATACAGGGCGTACGATTCAATTCCGATCGTGACAACGAGCAGCGCAAAGGCAGCGCCGACAGCGAGGTTACTTACTTTCCAGCCTTGGGAATTGTTAGCATTTTCAGCAACTGACGAGTTCATGGTTTTGGCTCCTTTCGAATGTCCAATGAGTGTTTTCAGTTATGTTTGCTCCGAAAGCGGAGGCATAGCCGCGGAGAAGGTCTTTCTCCGGACGCGTGCGTTCAAAATGGTGCACGTGCCGTTCCAGCGTTCGAATCGGAGGATTGCAGGATTAGCAAATTTCCAAACGGCAAAGATTTAGAGAAAGTTTAAAAAAACTCGTTTGTGCGCATCTTGTAGCCAGCGGAGAAAACTCGTTTCAAAATGTCACAGTGCGCACTCACTCAGCTGAAATAGTGACACTGGATATCCTTCGGTGAAGGGGGTGTAGTCGACGCAGTGATATTGTCGTTTTGTATAGCGCTCCGGTATCGGACGATTATTCACAAATTTAATCTCCTCGACCACTCTCGCTCGAGCATTGCAGCCGATGCGCCACTTTGGCCCCGGCTGCTGCGAGGAAGGACCCCTCTTGTGCCATCGGTTCCCAAGCGCAACAACCCCCACAAATTGTTATTTATTCAACAATCGTCGCTTATGTGTAGATCGCTTCTTGGCACAAAGAGTGCGCTTGGAGTTTACGTCCGGCTCGGCCAGCGGTTCTAAGTCGCCCGACCGAGTTCGGATTCGGCCCTCTCAGAAGTAGGCCGCGCCAGCGGGCCAATTTAGGACGACTCTCGCATAATCTTTTTCTTCGCGGGTTCTCTTGAATACTAAGCCTAGCCCTCGGAAAGGATCATATGATGCATCGTGATGAAACCTTCGGCCGAACTTTTCGTCACACTTCGCCAATTCAATATCAATTCAGCCATGAATACAAAAACCATCCTTCTTGCTAGTGCATTGCTTTCGTTTCCCGGGACCGCGTTCTGTTCCACCAGAATCGGCTTCGGAATAAATCTCGGGTATCCTAGTTATGACGTCCCGCGTCCGACCAACGTGTACGTTGTAGAACAGCCCGTCGTCACGGAAACCCCGCCGCCCTCGCCAGGGCAGGATTACGTTTGGATCGCCGGGCATTGGGAGTGGGATACCTCCGGTAAGCGTTGGGTGTGGCAAGGCGGCGCCTGGCAAAAGCCGCCGTCGGCCGGAGCGGTTTGGCAGACCGGCTACTGGTCCATGAACAATGGCGCATGGTCCTGGGTTGCATCCCATTGGACGGTCGCTCAGGCGTCTAGCCCTACCCAGACTGGGAATCCTCCTACACCTCCTTCTGCGCCGCCCTCTGGCGGTTCAGAAATAACCGGCGCTACAACCGCAGTTGATGGCGCTCCTCCGGCTTCCTTTGCTGAAGAGGTTTATCCCGCCCCCGGCCCGGATTACGTTTGGATCAGCGGTGAATGGGTGTGGAATGGCCGCTGGATCTGGGCGCCCGGTCACTACGTCCGCCCGCCGCATGCTGGAGCGATTTGGGTTCGGGGTTTGTGGGCTCGCGGCAGCGACGGTCGTTTTGTTTGGCATGCCGGGCATTGGCGGTGACGCCAATACCGTGTCGGAGATTTACTCCTAGTCCCATGTCTACACAGTTACCACGCCTATCGGTCAGGTTCGCCCTGGTCGTTTTCGCCGTCAGCTCGGCTGCATGGGCCGGGGAGCCATCACAGAGTGACAATGTCGGCACGGACGTTCTGAACATCCAGATCAACGTGCCGACAACATGGCTTATCCTGGGTGACGACAAAATGAACGAGGTGCTCCACGACAAAATGCGACAAAGGCTGTTTCAAGCCGGCTGTCGCTACGCGGTCAATTTCCTGGGCCTCGCCGACAATCCAGCTGACGCACGGTATCTCCTCACGATAGACCTTAACGAATGGCGTCTCGATTCCATGGGCAACGCCCATTGCAGTCTAACAGCCTCTCTCAAGACCCCGAAGGAAACCCATAGCTTCGGCAATTATTCCAGTTCCACAACGAGGTGGTCCTCCGAAAGGCCTCCCTTCCGCCTCAGCTCGGCATTCGAGGATGCAGCCGAGGATGGCATCGAGCGCTTGAGTGCCGATATCGCTCAAAGTGGACTTCTTGCCGGCCTGCATTCCTAAGCATGAAAGCGGCAAATTACATCGTCGGCTTGGCTACTCAAAACAACCTTTAAGGAGAAATCACCCATGAGCACTGCGCTCATCATTTTGCTTTCAATCGCTATTTTTTCGCTCGCAGCGGCAATTCTGTGGCGCGGAGGCGGCAAGCGCCATAGCCAATCCCTTGAGTTAGCTATGCAAAAGGAGCTTCACGAATTGAAGGCGCAGCAAAATGACTTCGCAGAGGCCTCCGTTGCTTCGAATACTGAGGCTTATGATCGCGGGCGCGAAAGGCTTACCGCTGTCCGCGAACAGATAGACAGCCTCAAGGGGAGGTTTCACGGGGAAGCCGAGAACCGGTCGAAACAAGCCATGGCAGATGTCGAAACACTTGGTGCTAGGCTTGAGGAAAATGTCCGTGCCATTCGAAGCGTGTCGGCATCAATGGCACGGCGCGCGCAGGAAAGTGTCTCACGGCGTATCGAACGATTAAAGGCCCGCGTGTTTCTCGTTCTCGCCGCGACGAAGGCAGAGGAGGCGAGGACTGCGGCATTAGAACAACACCTTCCTGAAGCCGAAGAGCTCCTTGACGAGGCTATGGATCTGATGCGCCGCGCTTCTCAGGATTTGGCTTCTGAGCCGGAATATCAGAGGTTAATCGACAACCTCAGCCGCGCCTCACGCGAGGTCGGAATCTGCTTACGCTCCCATGCGCAATGGACTGTCAGTAAGATGGACCGAATGCTTGCCGAGAACGATCGGCTGGTACGGTACGGCGCCTCGAGAACGATGAAACCAACGCTTCGCAAAGATCTCCCTAAATTGGCCAATTGCGTCGCAACATCGTTTTAAAACCGAAGGTTTTCCAGTTGCTCGGATGAGCTGCCGCAAGAAGCAATTCAAACGGCAATTACCTTCTTAGGCTGGGTAATCGGGATTTCCTCTCTAGCGATGCCGATTTGTTCGAAAAAGGTTTAGGCCTCCGACGAGTGCCCTGAAGTCTTCCGAAAAGCGATTTCAAAGGGACCTCCGGAGCATATTCATTGAAGTTATTACCCTGTCGACGCCTCCGCCATAATTTCAAACCGCCGCAACCACCTTCCCGACATCCCTCATGTTGGCTCCCGTTGCAAAAAGCGCCCGGAACAGAAGGTCTAAAGAAACGTCGGATTCCGCTGCTTCTAGTTTAGCTATTCGAGACTGGCTCGAACCAATACGGCGCGCGAGTTCAGTCTGCGAATAGTGTAATCGCAGGCGGCGACTGCGCACCTGTTCGGCCAACGACATCCGCAGAGACACCAACCTGCTTTCCTCCGGGGTAAGAGCTAGAAATTCGTCAGCGGAGCCCACTTTGAAGCCGGCTGCCTCGAGACGTTGTTTTTTTGCAGATTTCATGAAATCGATTTGTAGGTTCTTAGGCGACGTTTGCAGTTATCAATGACAGCTTGAGGAGTCTTCTGTGTCGTTTTGTTGTGTACCTCGAGGATGACCAGGGCATCGGCCGAGGTATGATAGAAAATGCGCCAGTTTTTAGTTTCATCACGAATGCGAAGCTCATGGCAATTTGATCCAATATCCGGCATCGGCCGCGAATGCGGCAGCCCGAAATTTTCGCCCCATTGTAATCGCCGCAGCAATATGCCGGCCTCAATTCGGGCCTCTCCGGAGAACGGAGGAGTCTTGATTTCTCCCTCCATCCACACGAGTGGCCTATTGCCTTGAGACATGGACAACTGGTATGTCAGGTCTGATATATGTCAAGCCCGACATTCTTTTTGACATAATTAGAATAAAACGCGGCACGGGTACTGACTTCGCGGTGCATAGCTGGTGAATAGTTCGCCGCTCGAAACACTGCTATTAGGCTTCTGGACCATTTCTTGACCTCCATAACCATCTGCAAGATAGAGGACAGACGATGAAGGCCAAATCGGTCGGCCCGATTCGATCCCAGCCCGGGCAGCCATTTCTTCGACCCAACACCGTATGAACGACAAAAAACTTGTCGGTTCTGTAACCCGTTGAATCTTAGTCGCGGGTTTTTTCGATTTTGATGAAAACGAGCAGATAGTTCGATCCCGCCTTGGGTTGTCTGGCTAGACGATCGCGCACAAAACCTCATTGTTTCCCGAAAAATTGATTTACCAGGATCATTCGAAAGGCGCCAGCGATCGAAAACCTGATTCCAGGACCTAGATGGGATTTCGTTCGACGAGCACGCGATGCACCATTGTTCCAATCGACTGGATAGTTGGCGGTTTGAGCAACAGTTCACGAATGCCCATTGCCCTAACTTGCTCGTGCTTCAGGCTGCCGGGATAACCTGTCGTCAGAATTACCGGAAGATCGGGACGGATTTGCGTCAGTTGTTGGGCAAAGTCGATTCCGGACATAGCCGGCATAGTCATATCGGTTATGACCAAGTCAAATCGGTCTGGTCCGGCGCGCACCAATTCAAGCGCCTCCGCAACTGACGTTCTTGTTTCGACGACATAACCCAACCGAACGAGTATTCGTTGGGCGAGCAGCACAAGAGGCTCTTCGTCGTCGACAATCAAAATACGCTCACCTTTCCCTAGAGGGATTGGCATTGCATGAGTTTCCAGGTCTAAGGCCTCGCCGCCAATGGCCGGGAAATATAAGTTAAATGTCGTTCCTTCACCAGGCTGGCTGTAAACTGTTATAGCACCGTCATGGCCTTGCATGATGCCATGTACGACCGACAACCCCAACCCGGTGCCTTCATCCAGAGGTTTGGTCGTGAAAAATGGTTCAAAGATCCGGTTTATTGTGGCCCGATCCATGCCCTTTCCAGTGTCACTGACCGAAAGCCTGACGAAACTACCGGGGCGTATATGAAGTTGCGTCTTCGCAAAATCGGCATCGACCTCGAAGTTTTCCAGCTTCACCTCGAGCCGTCCGGAGCGGCCCTTCATCGCGTGCCACGCATTGGTGCCGAGATTCATGACGATTTGATGGACCTGTGTCGCATCGGCCAGCACCGACGGAATTTTACTGTTCAAAGCCACTTTGAACTCAATTGCGGATGGGATAGTCGACCGCAAAAACTTAACGGCCTCTTCTACGACAGGTCCGAGCTGCAAAATTTCACGTTTTGTCTCCTCCTGACGACTGAAGGTCAAAATCTGCCTAACCAGCTTAGTCGCGCGCGAACCGGCCTTCTCAACGGAATCGATGAATTCGAGAAGCTGAGGATTATCGATAACAGTCATTTTTATTAGCTCGGAATATCCCATAATAACGGCAAGGATGTTGTTAAAGTCATGGGCGATTCCGCCAGCTAGCGTGCCTATCGCGTCCATCTTCTGGGCCTGTCGAAATTGCTCCGCCAGCTGTTGTTTATCAATGAACTGGCCGAGCTGGATTCCAAGTGTGGTCAGAGTCACTAACATCTCGCTGTCGATTGGTTGTACTTCAGCGTTGAAGAATCCAACAACGCCCAAAACTTCATTTCTAAGCATCACCGGGAAGCCAATCCATCCATGGAGTCCCAGCTGCCCGATGAGCGGGCCTCGCATGAAACCGGGGTCTATCGCGACATCCGGAATCCACGTCGCCCGGCCCGATTCCCAGACACGGCCGGGCAGGCCCTGACCAGCCTCAAAAGTGAAATTTGCGCTGGCAGCAGCAAAATCGGAGTACTCAGTGGATGGCGGATTCCATGCCTCAGATCGCCGAAGCAAATTGCCAACTTTGTCCACCTTCCACAGCTCCCCGACATCCCAACCCAACCCCTTCCCCAGTGTCTCAATAACCTTCTGGCTGGTCCGCTCCAACGATCCACCTTCCGCTAGAACCTCCGTGACCGCGTGCTGAAGCTTCAATCGCATCTCCGCTTTTTTTCGCTCGGTGATGTCTTGGAACGAACCACGCAGACGCACGACCTTTCCTTGCTCCATGATCGGATGCCCAATGGTCCGCACCCACTTGTGGGTGCCTATTGCGCTTGTGATCTCGAGTTCAAGGTCGTAAGACATCCCATTCTGCACCGCGTCGAGCAACGCCAGTTCAATTCGCTTCCTCGATTCCGCCGTGTAGAAGCTGAGTCCATTTTCCTTTGAGGCGGGTGTGCCTGGGTCGAGGTCGTGGATCCGTGCGACCTCGTCAGTCCAGTAACCTTGGCCGGTAGCGACTTCGAAACTCCAGCCTCCCACCTTCGCGATATGTCCGGTCTCCCGCAATATGGCTTCGTGCAAGCGCAACTTTTCCTCGGTGAGCTTACGGTCCGTGATATCGATCAATATTGAAAGCGAACAGGGCTCTCCACCCAGTTCGATTATTTTTATCGATAAAATAGCGTGCAGGGGCCGGCCTGTATGAGTCCGGGCAACGATTTCGCGGTTCAGCACGATGCCGGCGGCGTCGAGTTCCGACGTGAGGGATTGCAGCGTCTCAGCATCCAGCATACCCGTTTGGAGGATCGTCTTACCGATGATGTCATCGCGGGTACATTCGAATATACGCAGAAACGTTTCGTTCACGTCCAGGTTGGCCATATCACGGCGCCGGCTGATCGCTAGTGCCGCTGGGCTGAACCGGAATGCCGACGCAAAGCGTAGCTCGCTGTCGCGCAAAGCCGCCTCACCAGCCTTACGCTTGGTGATGTCGCGGAATATCCCCAGCCGGTTGCCGTCCGGCATTTCGCCGCCGCTGACTTCGGCGTCGAATATTGATCCGTCCTTTCTCACAAGCCGCCATTCCATGGCGTCTACCTTGCCATCAGTCATCGACTTCCTTGCCGGATCGATCTTTGGAATGTCGCTCTCAACGACAATATCCTGCGTGCGGCGGCCAATCATTTCCTCGCGGGTGTATCCAAGCATCTGGCATAACCTCAGGTTGGCGTCCAAATAGGTGGTGTCTGGAGCGACGATGATAAGGCCGTCGGGCGCACGCTCGAAAAGAGCGCGGTAGCGCGCCTCGGTCGATCGCCGCGCCCCTTCCACCCGCTTCTGCTCAGTAATGTCGCGCGCCACTTTTGAAACACCGACGACCTTGCCGGCCGAATCTCTGATCGGTGAGGCCGTGACCGAGACATCTATGAGCCGTCCATCCTTGGTTTGTCTCACTGTCTCAAAATGCTCAACGCTTTGGCCGCGACGAATCCTCTCCAAGATTTGCTCTTCCTCATGCTGCCGGTCCGCTGGAATAAGTCGGATAATTGGAGTCCCAATCATCTCGCTCGCTGAATAACCAAAGATCCTTTCTGCACCCTTGTTCCAGCTACCGACAATACCGTTCAGGTCTTTGCCGATGATTGCGTCCTCAGAAGATTCGACAATCGCCGCCAGGCGGTTCGATGCGATTTCCGATTGTTTGCGCGCTGTGATGTCGCGCTGGGTGGCTACGAAGTGCGTGATATTTCCGCCTGAGTCGCGAATCGGCGCAATCTGCCATTCGAGCATAAATTCCGTTCCGTCCTTGCGGTAGTTGATGGCCTCGCCTTCAAACGCCTCCCCTTTTTCGAGGTTTCGTCGGAGTCGACTCAACACGGCTTTGTCCGTACGAAGCCCTTGTAATATCCGTGGCGTCTTACCGAGGACTTCATTGGAAGTATAGCCGGTCATCCTCGTGAATGCCGGATTGACGTAAACTATCGACGGCCCCGGGAGCTCGAGCTGCGCATTAGTAATTAGGATGGACTCCTTGGATTGAAACACGGCCGAATTGAGCAGCCGCAACGTCTCTTCGGTGCCGCCATGCTCCGAAATATTATCGGCACTCAGACGGTGGGGAAGTGGGGACACGAGAACTTTCTAAGCGATGGAAGTAAGCTGACATCCAGAAGCGCAACTTCCTATATCAGCCATTCTTATATTATGTATTAAGAATCGCGCCGTTTGATTCGAAAATGCGAGGCAATTGCAAACAATCGGACTAGTGTGATTGTGACGGTAGGGTGTTAAAAGGCTCGGAATCACCTGTTTTCACTTAGTGCCGTTGCCAACAGATCTCCTGGTCCAAAGTTAAACTTCGTTCATTGCGCCCTCCTGCCTCAGACGATTTTCCTTGGTGCAAATTCTCCCCTAACAGCCCCACTGGTACGTCCTCGTAGCCGGGTAACCAAATGAAACTAAACGAGGCCGCGCCGTAGTGGCTCCATTGGGGCCTCTTGATCGCGTCCATTTAGTTACCTCCAAGCCACGTTTTCCCCGTCAGAACCGTTTCATTTCAGATTTAGATTCCGGGCAATTTGGATCAATCTTCGAAGGCTATTCTTCTTTCCCTTGCTCGCTTTTGGACCCTGGTCGTCTCCTCCCTAATAATTTCAGAAAGAGGCCATAGTTGGGACACACTTGCTCGTGTAATAGCCTCTCTTCTAGTCATTTCCGCGCGTGACCGAACCCTACCCTCTCTCAATTGCGCGGCCCACGATCGGACCTTGAGAACCACCAACCAGGGATCCACGGCGCTCTCAGAAATCGGGCTTTTCTGATGGAGAACCGGCCGCGATTTTCTCGCCGGATTACTCCCCTTCTCGAACGGCATCGATACCCGCAATATTTTGTCTCGGAGCCCTCCTTGGGCAGCCATTTCGGCATGGAACACAAGAATTTCCGGCGCCTTTGTGAGCCCATGCTCAAAAGTCGGCCAACGCGTACCTCAAAGACGCTCACCGGACGGGCTATCATTTCGAGGCCGCAGGAAGCTGGCGGGGAGGAAGCGCGTAGGCCATATAGGTGTCCCCGCTTTTCGTCCCGATCTTGCCGCCCCCGCAAGCGATCACAACATACTGGAGCCCGTCGACCTCGTAGGTGGCCGGGCTTGCGTACCCGGCGGCCGGGAGCTTCGTGCTCCAGAGTTCCCGGCCGGTACTCGAATCGAAGGCGCGGAACAGCTCGTCCCTAGTTGCAGCTATGAAGAGAATACCGCCGCCCGTCACCAGCGGGCCGCCGTAGTTCTCGGTGCCGGTGGGAGGCATGCCTTTCGCAACCAGCTCGGGGTAGATGCCGAGAGGAACCCGCCAGAGGTACTCGCCCGTGTTAAGGTCGATTGCGTTCAGCGTGCCCCAGGGCGGCTTGATGGCGGGGTAACCATCGGGGTCGAGCCAGCGGTTGTAGCCCGTATGGGTGTAAGGCGGCGGGACGAAGCCGGGCACTATGGCGTCATCAAGGTAGGTCTTCCAGTCGCCGGACTTTGCCTCGGTCTCCTGGTGTGCCTTCTCTCCGGTTAAGTACGCGACGACCGCATGGCGCTGCACCTCCGTGAGGAAACCCCAGGAGGGCATGACGGCGCGGCCTTTCGTGATCACGTCGAAGATCTGCTGGCTCGTGAGGCGCTGCTTCACATCCACTAGCGACGGGATTCCGCCGGCGGCGTTGCCCTTCCGGTCGGCGCCGTGGCAACCCGTGCAGTTCTGGAGGAAGACCTGCTGACCGAGCGAGGTGGCGCCCCCAGTATCGATCATGCTGAGGATCCAAGCCATCTCGTTTTCGTTCACATAGAGGATGCCGGAGGGGTCCGCGGCAGCGCCGCCCCACTCCGCCCCGCCATCGAAGCCCGGGAAGATTATCGTGCCCTCACGGCTTGGCGGTCCGAAGGGTACGTGGGGACGCACGTGAAAGAAACGCTCGAGGACCGCCCGGTGTGCCTCCGGGGTTCGGTCTGTGATCATGTCGACAGTGAAGTTCTGCCGAGTGAAGGGCGCGGGCTTTAGCGGAACCGGCTGCGTTGGCGAGGCGACCTCGCCCGCGAGGTCCGAACTCGGGACCTGGATCTCCTGGACCGGGAAGAGGTGCTCACCCGTCACGCGGTTGAATACCCAGACGTGGCCGCTCTTCGTCACCTCGGCGACGGCGGGGATGTCTACGCCGTTCCGGTGGACTGTGAGAAGCGTCGGCGGAGCCGGAGGGTCGCGATCCCAGAGGTCGTGGTGGGTGAACTGGTAGTACCAAACGAGCTTGCCCGATTCTGCGGAAAGGACGACGAGGCAGTCGGCGTAAATGTCGTTGCCGGGCCTTGTGCCACCCCAAAAGTCGAAGGTTGCCGAGCCAATCGGGCAATAGACGAGGCCGCGCTCCTCGTCTACCGTCATCCCGGGCCAAGCATTCAAGCCGCCCTCACGCTTCCAGGCGTCCGCGGGCCATGTCTCGTACGCAGGTTCGCCGGGGAACGGGATCGCGTGGAAGATCCAAACCAGCTTGCCGGTCCGGCAGTCGTAGGCGCGGACGTGTCCCGGCGCGGCGGGACCGGGTCCTTCGCCGCAACGGGTGGAGACCATGATGAGGTTCTTATAGACGACGCCGGGGGAGTTCATCTGGATAGCGAGGCCCGTGACGTCGCGCCCCAAGTCCTTCGATAGGTCGACGCGGCCGTGGTCGCCGAAGGCTTCGATCAGCAGACCGCTCTTAGCGTCGATGGCCTGCAGCCAGTGGTCGTTGCCGTAGAGAATCCGCTTGTCGTCACCGTCCGCCCAATACGTGAGCCCGCGGTTAACGCCACTCGCTTCCTGCGGCACATAGCGCCACAGCTCCCTGCCCGTCTTCGCGTCAAGGGCGACGAGTTTCATGGCCGCAGACGTGCAGTAGACGACGCCGTCGATCTCAAGGGGATTGCATTGGATCTGGGAGCTGTCGGGGCGCTTGTCGCCGGCGCTCCAGCTCCAAGCAACCTGGAGTTGGGAAACGTTGCCTGGAGTTATCTGGTCCAGGATCGAGTAGTGACTCGCCGCTTTGTCGCCCAAGTAGACCGGCCAGTCCTTTGAGGCGGCCGCACGAGCGGGTGCCCCGAAGGAAATAACAAGGACTGCGCCAAGAAGGAGCGCCAATCCTGAGTTTCTCCTGAGCATTGGCCGACTTGAGCAGCAGGCGAGTGGCTTGCCAAGCGAAGACCTTGATGGTGCTCGTAGTCACCAAGAACGGCAATCCGCGGTGCATAGCCGATGAATGCTTCGTCGCTCGGAGCACGACTCTTCGCGAATCGCCGACCTTATTGACTTACGCAACCGCCTCATGGAACGGTGGCTACCCATGAAGGCCAAGACGATTGGCCCGGTTCAATCCCAGCCCGGGCAGCCATTTAATCGACCTTAGGCTCTCCGCCTCCGTCGCGCCGGATGGTATTTCCTTACGATTTCGGGACCAGCAAGGTCCAGGGGTCGTTCAGGGAGCCAAAGCGGTTATTTGTTTCTGCTGACGTCGGTATTCAGCGATTCGGCGATGAGGCAAGCCACACCCGCCAGGAGGAAGGTCACAATGGTCTCTGACCATTGGTTCTGCAGGTTGCCGGCCCATTTCGGCGTCGGGTTGGCGAAAAAGCTCGGGAGCCACACTAGAACACCGAAAAGGATGATCATGGTAGCCTCTAGCGTCGCTGCCAGCCGAGGCAGGATTCCAAGAATCAGGCCTGCGCCCGCGGCGGCGTGAAAGATTCCGGTCGCGTACAGGAGAGGCACCCGAGCGGGAAGCCACGTCGGTACGAACGGCAAAGAATACGCCGCGTATGCGAAATGGGCGATGCCGTACACGAGGCACGCCGCCCCGAATAGGCTTCGAGCCACCCGCAGCGCGATGTCACTGGTCAGCGGCGCCACGATGCCCGCCTGATTGATGCGCCGGTTTAACGCGTAGAGCGTCCATACGCCCGCCAACATGCTTACCGCTTCGCTAAACCCGTACCAGGACCCGATGCTTAGGGGGGCCTGGAAGATTGGTGAGGTGCGTACCAGCGCCCAGGCCGTTGCGCACACGGAGATTGTGATCGCGCTGGCCGCAAGCGTGCGCTCAAAAAGCAGACCGATACTGGTGGCCAGGAGGATCAACCCGAGGCCTAAGGTGAGGACCTTGGGCCAGGGTAACGAATCCAATAGCGGGGCAAAGTTGCCGTACACAAGGCTAAGGACGGCCACACCCGCCACCGGGGACGCGAATAATGCACCGCCGAATCCGATCTTACCCATGCCAGTTGAAGGCGAGCCCACTGTGCTGATCATTGTACGCTTAAACCCGGTTTCTCCAGCTTTACTTCGAAAAAAGGGCTTGGAGGCAACTCGTCCCAACCCGGGCGGTCATTTCACTGCGGCATACAAAGATTCCGGATTATTTTTCAAAAAGCCGCTGAGTGACTTGGCGTTGGCTCTTCATGGGCCATGGAAAATCGGAAGCCGGTTTTCAGCTTCAGCCTCGCGAGCCTCGATGAAATCTTCCGAACCAAAAAGCTTCACTTGGGCAGCCATTTTCATACCCAACCTAGTATCAAAGGCAAAAATGGCTTTACAAGGTCGGCGCGTTGATAACACGCCACTTGCGTTATCGGGGGCATCGTGAGCGCCTGCTTTTTTGTAATTCAACCTGTGCTAGGTTCCCGACCGGAAGCCAGGATCGAACCTTTTAGGTGCCCGAGTCGCCGGATAGCCAAGGGGGTTGTTACCCTATAGCGAAGGATTGGGTCATGCCGTAATGTCTGCGAACCGGATTAATGGCAGACCAATTTTGCCATCACGTCGGCGGGAAGACCCGCGAAAATAGGGGACAAAAAATGAACTCAACTCTCACCGACCAGACAACACATCTACTCGAGCTCATGAAGAAGGGCGACGACGCCTTCAATTCCCGCGACGTCGCGGGGATGAACGCCACACATCACCCGGACATCGTCGCGCATGTCATGGGGATTGCAAAGCCGATCAAAGGGCGAAAGGCGCACGCCGCGATGATTCAGCAGATGATTGGCGTGTTCCCCGACATAAGGGTCCACAATGACCCCTACCCAATCCAGTTCGGAAGCGGCGACTGGATCACCGTTATCACCCGCGCGACAGGGACCTTCACCGGGAAGATGACCCTCCCCAACGGCAAGGTGGTCGCCCCGACAGGAAAAGCGTTCGACCTCGACTTCAGCACGACCGCCCGGTGGGAAGGAGACGAGCTCATTGAAGAGTACGTCTTCTTGGACCCCGCTCTTCGAGCGCAGCAGATCGGCCTTGCCTAGACGCTAGCATTGTAGCCGCGAACTGCCTTGAAGACCCCTCCATAGCCTCTATGGGTTGATCCAAATTCTCGCATCCGTGGCCGTTCGGGATCCTTCCGCCCATCCGTTGTCCAGAGGCAGCTGACTCGCTTTGGGTAACCAAGAGAAACCAAATGGGACAGCCGATTATGGCTCATTTGGAGCCATTCGATCGCCACTATTTAGCTACCCACTGGCCGCTTTCGATGCTGTTGGCCTTCTTCATTCGCCCACTCCAGTGGCTTTGGCATAGGAAACGTGCTCGAGAGTTCCAGCGCCCGGCCTTCCTTGATAGAGCGATGCACCGACTCCATCACCTCAACCATATGCGCAGCGTGGGCACCTCCCGTCGGATGGGGCTGATTGGTCCGCAGGGCACGCCAGAGTTCGAACAGTCCAGCGCTCCAGTCACAGTACCAATCGCCCACACCGGCCGGTGGTCGAACCGGCGGCACGCGGTGGTATTTCCCGCCGTAGGGACCGATCCGGATCTTGGCGGTGGCGGCGAACCATGCGGTGGAAATTGAGCCGGTGTCGCCGTGGATCTCGAGGCCTGCACGGTTCTCAGCAGGCTCACCGACATAGAAATTGGCCGTCAACCGCGCCTTCATTCCGCTGGCGAACTCAAGCAGCGCGACCGCAAAGTCGTCCGTCGTAAGCTTGAAAGGAACGCCGTCCTTGGTCTTGCGATCCGGCAACAGAATGCCACCTCCCGCGACGACCCGGATCACCGGTCCAAACCAGGCGGACAGCATGGTCAGCGAATAGACGGCCACGTCGAAGACCGGCCCGACCGCATAGAACGGCGCCGGATTTGGGTGCCACGCCTCGATGCGTCCCCAATCCACCGTGGCATACGCCACCCGGGGCGTGCCAATCCGACCTTCACGAATCAGCTTCCAAACGGTCTGCTGCGCTTCGCCGAGCCATGCCACCGGAGCGCAGCTGAGCCTCAACCCCAGCGAGTCGGCGAGAGCCACCAGCTGGCTGGCTTCGGCATAGGTCGACGCCAGGGGCTTCTCCGTGTGTACATGCTTGCCTGCCTTGAGGCAGCGCGTGACCACCTCGACGTGCGCCTGTTGGATCGTAAGGTTGACAACAGCCTCCACCGTGGGGTCGGCAAGGACTTCATCAAGCGAGGCATATGCTTTCCCGCCGTACTTCGTCACCCAAGCCTGGGCCCGGGTCGGATCGATATCACTCGCCCCAAGAATCTTGATCTCCGGACGCGTCTGCATCGCCTCGCCGTAGCCTCCGGCAATGTTGCCGCAGCCCACGACCACCACCCGGAGCGGCGGTGCAACTTCCTTCACCTCGATGGCGTCCCACCACGACGCAACCCGTTCGCGGCTCTCCTTCACCTCGGTGCTCGGATCAAATTGCTCGGGCTCATGTTCGATGCCCAACGGTCCGCGAAAACCCCCGGCCCGAAGGGCCGACAGAATGGCTTTGAACGGAACGACGCCGTCGCCCAACCGACAGGTCTCGTGGCCCATGTCGATGAACTCGAAGCCGGTTTTCTCAGCCCGCTTCGGCCTCACGTCCTTCAGGTGCATCAACTTGATCCGCGGCGCCAGCTCGGTCACTGCCGCAAGCGCATCCCAGCCCTGCGTGGCGCACCAACCGGTGTCGAGCGCAACGCCAACCAGGTCTTCATCGCCCTCGCCAAGACGCTTCCACATGTCGGCGGCGCTCTTCTCCTGATGATTCTCGATGGCGTAGGCAACGCCATGCTCGCGCAAAATCGCCACGGCGGCTGCACGGTTCTCGGCAAAGAGCTGAATGTTCCCGGCAATTATCGGAATATCCAATGCCGCGCAAAACCGGCACGCGCCGTGCAGGTCGTTCGCATCGCCCGACGCCCAGGCAGCATAGCTGCGCACCGTGATGCCGTGCTTTGCGAACAGGCCCCGCGCGGCCTCGACATGCTGCAGCGTGGCCCATTGCCAGTGCAGGTGCGCGCCCCAGAGATCGATGGCAGCAAAGCCGAGCGCCTTGACCTCGACCAGCATGGCCTCGAAGCGTTCAGGAAAAGTCTGCAGCGGTGAAAACCAGGCCTGGGCGGCTGCGTCACCTTGTTGCCAGCCCTCTTCCATTCGGTAACCAAGCTGGCGCGCTACAAAATTGGCGGTAACAAACGAAAGCAATGGGGCCATGGAAAGTAGCAAACCGGCACGACTGCGTTTGTCCAGCGGGAGCGACCAATCACGGGTTCATTTCCTAAGGGTGCAAGTTCGGACCACCCAACGGCGCATAGCTGGTGAATAGTTCGTCGCTCGGAACGCGTTATTGCGAGATATGGCCGTTTGTTGATCTTCATAACCATCTAATGGAACGCTGATACGCCATGAAGGCCAAATCGGTCGACCCAGGCCAATCCCAGCCAGGACAGCCGTTTGATGGGTCGACAACCAAGTTTACATGGGCCGCAGGACATGAATGAAGGCCTGCCGGAGGATGGCCACAGCGCCGTTCGCAATGACAATGCGATTCACCGCTGGGCGTCCGCTCGCAGGATATCCCGCCTCCGTCTTGACCTTGAGTCTGAGCAACCTGTTCATTCATCTATGTTAACCCCGGAGGAGGACCCCGCTTTCCTCAAGAACCTCGTCAAGGCCTCGCGGCGAATGTCTCACCATGTCCTAGATGAGAAGCTGGCAGGGCTCTTGCAGGCCGGCCACTCCGTGATTTGCGCGAGGTCCCGGCTCGTCTGCTTCCTTGCCGCAGGGCTGGTGTCTATGGCGTCGATGCGGACCTTTGCTTCCGAGACCCACTACGACGCGACCTGGACATCGCTTGACGCCAGGCGCTGCCCAGATTGGTACCAGGACGCGAAATTCGGGATCTTCATCCACTGGGGCGTCTATTCCGTCCCTTCGTGGGCCGTTAAGGGAGAATACGCCGAGTGGTACTGGAACCACTACCACGACAAGAAGGCGGACAACCCGTGGTGGCAGTACCACAAAGCGACTTACGGTGAGACCTTCGAGTACCAGCAGTTCGCCCCGATGTTCAAGGCCGAGCTCTTCAATGCGAACCAGTGGGCTGACATCCTGGTCAGCTCCGGCGCGAAGTACGTTGTGCCCACGTCGAAGCACCATGACGGGTTCTGCCTATGGCCAAGCGCCGAGGCCGACAGGGATTGGGGCCAGGCGTGGAACAGCGTGGAGATCGGCCCAAAGCGCGATCTCATGGGGGAATTGTCGGAGGCTGTCCGGTCGCACGGCCTGAAGTTCGGGTTCTACTACTCCCTCTATGAATGGTTCAATCCGCTCTGGCTCACCGACAGGGCTGCCTATGTTGACAGGCACCTGTTCCCGCAGTTCAAGGACGTCGTGACCCGTTACAAGCCCTCAATCATCTTCGGAGACGGCGAGTGGGAGATGACGTCGAAGGAATGGAAGAGCGAGGAGCTGCTCGCGTGGCTCTTCAATGAGTCACCATCGCGGGCCGAGGTCGTCATCAATGACCGCTGGGGCAGCGATACTCGCCATAAGCATGGCGGCTATTACACGACTGAGTATGCCGCGGGATTGGAGGGCGCCGATCATCCCTGGGAGGAGAGCGAGGGGCTCGGGGCCTCCTATGGCTACAACCGCGCGGAGAACCTCGAGGACTACAAAAGCGCGCGGCAGCTGATTCTCCTCCTTGTCGACACGGTTAGCCGCGGCGGCAATCTTCTCCTCGACATCGGCCCTGCCGCCGATGGCACAATCCCGGTGATCATGCAGCAGCGCCTGCGGGAGATCGGCGACTGGCTGAAGGTCAATGGGGAGGCGATCTATGGCACGCGGTATGCGGGCAGATCGTGCCAGTGGACCGAGGGCGAACACCCGAAGCAGGAATTCGGGGAGTACAAGGTCAAGTACGACCTCATGGACCAGGTGGGCCAGAAATCGTCGAACGGCCATGCGGTGAAGCAGGTCTTCTTCACAAAGAAGGGCGACGTCCTCTACGCCATCACGGCCGGCTGGCCGTACAAGGAACTCGTCCTGCGCGATGTCGTCGCTTCAAAGGACGCCCAAGTCACGTTGCTGGGCTACGATGGCAAGATTGTTTCACAAGGGAGTGGGAACGGGGTCACCATTGAGATGCCACAAGTTGGCCCGGAGGGACTCACCGTAAGATATGCATACGTATTCAAGATCGCTGGAGCCCGGCTTTGACTGGTGCACGCTAGGAGACCCGGTATCCTGACCTCGGCCCCCGAACCTCGGCTATTTCAAGACAGTCGAGTAGTCTAATGAGGCCCCGAAGAAGCGGCGAGCCGACTAGCAATCGTTGCGGCTTTCCTCCGGTCTATTCCGGAGGGGTGCTTGTGAATGTCCGCTCAAACGGTAGTATGGAGTCATGACATTTCCCAGCAAATGCTGCTTCATCACTGGTGGCGGCTCCGGTATTGGCCGAGGACTTGCCATGGCACTCGCTCGTCAAGGCACCCGAGTCATAATAGCGGGACGACGCGTCGAAGCCCTAAGGGAAGTCTGCAAGGCTAATCCTGGTGTCGAGGCGTACCCGCTCGACATCACCGACCGATTGGCGCTTGAGCGCGCCGCGAAAGAAGTGCCCGAAAAGTTCGGTGCCGTGGATTGCCTCATCAACAACGCCGGAGTTCAGCGAAAGCACGATCTCACGAAGTCCACCCCGATCGACTTCTGCGATCTTGAGATCGATACGAATCTTCGGTCGCTGATGTCCTGCACGGCAGTGTTTTTACCCCACCTTCTCGCGCAGGCGAGCGCTCGGATCGTGAACGTTACAAGCGGACTAGCGTATGTTCCCTACGCAGTGATGCCCGTCTATTGCGCGACCAAGGCCGCGCTCCGCTCGTTTACTTTGTCCCTGCGCCATCAACTCAAGGCGACTTCAGTTCGGGTGATCGAGCTATCTCCGCCGGCGGTTTCGACCGAGCTCCACGACTACATGGGCCCGAATGGGCGGGATATCGGAATTCCGCTCGAGGAATTCGTTCGCGAAGCGATGGAGGCCCTGAACTCAGGATCTGAGGAGATCCACGTGGCCAACGCGAAAGGCCTTTTCGCAAATCCCGCGGAGTCGTTCGCGCGCCTAAATGGTTGAGTGCGCTAATCCGCGCTCGTCGCGGATGCATAGCATCTCGCGTCATCCAGCAGAACAAGAATCAAATGAATATTGGGCATCGGTGCCGGGGCGTTGCGGAATTTCGGCGGCAGCCACGAGGGAGTTAGTCCCTCTCTTGTCGCCCTTGACGCGCCGGCGAAATTAGCTGTGACCCCTGGACTTAACAAGCAGCTGGGGCTCACCTAACCTGTAAGCCCCCATGACGATGACCACCTCCGTTTGATTGCAATGCCGAGTTCCAACTCACCGGTAAAAGCAAGAAGACTATCGGCTTCGACCATAACTATGTTCGCCCTTCAAGTGCCTAGAAGCGGCGGATTCACGTCTTGTCCAGATATGTAAATGCGAGGCCGGGCGGTTTGGCTACGGCACCTCGTAAACTTCGACTAAGGCAATGCCTGTGTCGCCGCTCGCACCTGATACCTGGGCCGTATATGCCCCAGGTGACAGCGAGACAATTATTGCCGAATCGTTGCTTAATGGGTCAGTCCATGCAAACGCACCCACCGAAGACGCGGCGCTCGCAATCTCAGTCCCGCCGCCCCAGCCGTTGTTTGTGCCGAGCAACGTCGTGCCCGAGAACAGCTGGAGCTGGGGGTCCGGAAGTGTGCCATCGACCCCGAAGCTGGCTAGCGCCGGTCCGGATGCGCGAATGAGGACGGTTTCCGAAGTGGCGCCGCCGATCACAAATCCCGCGATGAGAATGTTTCCTCCCGATCCCACCTGAACGCGCGCCGATATGTTAACAAGGCGCGGGGTCGTAGGCTTGTATGTTCCTGCCGGGGTCTCGTCGTAGACTTCAGCGAGCGCCACTCCCGTATCGCCGCTCTGCCCTGCGACCTGAGCGGTATATCCCCCTGACAGTGACTCCAATAGCGCCGAGTCGTGGCTTGACGAGTTCGCCCATTGGAATGCGCCCACCGCCGACGCCTCGCTCGAGATTAGAGAATTGCCGTCCCAGCCATTGTTGGCACCGACCAATTCTGTGCCCGAGTAGATCTGAAGCTGCGGATCCGGGAGCACGCCCGGGACGCCGAAGGCGGTAAGAGCCGGGCCAGAGCCACGCACAAGGAGCGATTCGGAGCCTGTAGTCCCCTGGCCGCCGACTACGAAACCGGCGATTAGGATGTCTGCGCCAGTGCCGACTTGCGCCCGACAAGAGATATTTGTCAATCGGCCGGGGTTCGCCGTTGAGACTATCGTAAGCGTGGCCGGGTTGCTCTGCGCGGAGCCCAAGGCATTAGACGCCTCGCATTCGTAGGTGCCGGCGTCCGCAAAGGTTGTTCCGCTGATCACGAGCAGCTGACTCGTAGCGGAGGCGAGGGCTCTCCCGTTCAGGTACCACTGGTATGCAGAATCCGATTGCGGATCAGTCGGCGCGTAGAAGACCACTGTGCGCCCAATCTCGATCGTCTGCGAGACCGGCTGTGAGGTGAAGACCGGCGCCGACTGGTTGAAGGCCAATTCTGCGGTAGTACTCATGGTGGTCCCAAAGTTGTTCGTGAGGCTCACGGTGTATGCGCCGAGATTGGAATCCTGGACATCGATTACATTCAGAACGGCCGCGGTAGCGTTGGGTATCGCGACCCCGTTCAGATACCACTGGTAGCTGATAACCCCGCTGGCCGCGACCGAGAAGGACGCGTTGCCCCCTAGATTCACGGCTGCGTCGGACGGCTCCTGGGTGATCAAGGGCTCTTCGGCAAAGTCGACATTTATATTCTCAATTGTCGTTAGATTGTTTACCGTCGTTGTGTCCGTCAGAGTCATCACAGTAGGACTCGACACGCTCCCATAAGGCGCCTTGTCGGCCGAATCGAGGCCCAGAACGTCGCCTGGTGGATACAGGGAAATCGATCCCAAGAAAAGAACCACCCCATCGTACGTTCCGGTATACTGGGAGCCCACGACCGCCGTGGTCGTGATCTGGGCCGGCAGGTTGATGGCAGTGCAAGTCAAAACCTCCGAGACATTATAGCTTAAGAAACCACCAAAAGGGCTATCTTCACTACCTACAAACAAGAGCGTGCAATCGAAGGAGATGGTCCCTGACGAGCCGCCTCCCGAGAGATTCCAGGTGTCGGTGCCAATCCAGAGCCCAGAAAAGGGGTCCTGTGCCCAAGCATTCGCTACCATTCCAAGCGTTGATCCAAATAGAATCATCAGCGCAAGAACACCTTTAGGTCCAAGGAAGCTGCGTCTCATATAGATTTAATAACCGGCAGGCGATTCAACAGAGTTCATACAAGTCCCTTCACGGGCCTATTCTACTTGGCTACATAGCGGCATGGGGGATCGATTGCGTTGCTCACGAAATTGCTCCCCAGTTCGCTGATTACTAAGACCCAACAAGCCAGCCGAAGCATGGTTTGAGCCATCATGCCAATCTAGTTAACGCGGTTTGGCGCATCTTCTCGGCAACAAACCCTCCGACGGCGGATAGAAGATAACCTACTGCAAACCGAACATCAGAGTGCCTTGCCCATCTCGTTGCACTTGTCCTCGGTCAATCGCAGGAACACCCGCCGCCTCTTTCGCTTGCGATGCCCTCAAAGCCAGACTGCAGAAATGATGCGGCCGCTCAATCCATGTTAAGTTTTGTGTCTTTGCTGATTGTCAGTGCGGGCAATTCAAAAACGCGACTGGTGCGTAGGCCCCCATAACTTCCTAATCGTCCTCGATTTCAGGCGGCCTGATGGCGTTGAGCAGGATATCGAGCTCGGCCTGGGTCGGGTTTCGGATGGAGCGGATGGTCACGATCGCTTCGCCGGCAGGGAGCTTAACCCTAGTCGGTGCGTCGACGGCTAGGCCCAGCATCGCGGACGCCAGCGGCGAATTGTGCGGCAGGCATTCAATCCCTGACTCGTGATCCCTCGCAGTCTCGCCGTGCGTGGTCACTAGGAACGTGAAGCCGTGCTTCCGCTTAGACTGAACGTCCTGCTTCTCGACCGTGACAACGTGACCGAGTTGCAGAGTGTCTGTCGGCTTGGTGAGCCACATGCCCGGGTCAACTTCTATGAAGGCGTTGCGAGCCACAAAGCGATCGAGTGCAGTCATCTTCCGGTCGACAGCCCGGATGGCGTCCTTGGCCGCCTTGAACCCGAAGTTCTCGCGCAGGTCCCCCTGGCTATGCGCCTCGACCTTGTCCTTCACTAGGTCGACCCGCTTGAGCTTGAGCGCCTCGAACTCCTCGGCCAGCACGCGGTTGTAGCCCTTCCGCACGTAGATCGTCGTGGGTGCCGGGGATGGATGGCGGAAGACGTTCTTTCTACGCAGGGGCATTCTGGAAGGTTTGTCGGGACGAAAGCACGGGCTCAGCGCCAGCCCAACGCCGGAGCGACGTCCGCAAGAATCGCCTCCATTACGTGCACGTTGTAGGCAACGCCCAATTGGTTGGGGATTGTAAGCAGGATTGTGTCGGCCTCAGCGATGGCGTCATCTTTCCGGAGCTGTTCGACCAGAACGTCCGGTTCGGCAGCGTAACCCCGGCCGAAGACAGCCCGCGTGGTCGAGTCGAGAAAACCAATCTGATCCGTCTGCTGCTCGTCGCCCCCGAAATAGGCACGATCAAGGTCGTTCATCAAAGGGAAGATGCTTCGGCTCACGGAAACACGTGCAGGGCGGTTGTGACGAGCCTCCGCCCATGCAGCCCGAAAGCCTCGGATTTGAGCTGCTTGTTGGACGTGCAGAGGCTCGCCGGTCTCGTCGAACTTGAGGGTCGAACTTTGAAGGTTCATGCCGAACTTCGCGGCCCACACCGCCGTCGCATTCGTGGCCGAACCCCACCAGATCCGCTCTCGCAAAGTCGCGGAAAAAGGCTCCAGCCGCAAGAGTCCCGGAGGGTTGGCGAACATCGGGCGGGAGTTTGGCTTCGCAAAACCCTTCCCAGCGAGGAGCCCCAGAAACGTCTCGGCATGACGCCGTCCCATGCCCGCATCGTCCTCCCCTTCGTTGAGCCGGTGGCCAAAATAACGCCACCCGTCGATAACCTGCTCGGGAGAGCCGCGGCTTATCCCTAGTTGCAAGCGTGAGCCGGCGATGAGGTCAGCGGCACCTGCGTCTTCGGCCATATAGTGAGGATTCTCGTATCGCATGTCGATGACTGCGGTTCCGATCTCAATCTTATGTGTTCTTGCACCGACCGCCGCGAGCAGCGGAAATGGCGATGACAATTGACGGGCGAAATGATGAACCCGGAAGTAGGCCCCGTTCATACCGAGTCGCTCAGCCTCAACGGCAAGGTCGATCGACTGCAAAAGTACGTCTGCGGCAGTACGGGCCTGCGACTGGGACGAAGGAGTCCAATGGCCGAACGACAAGAAGCCGATATTCTTCATTGCCATGAGTTATATGCGTCGGGCCTCGGTTCGCAAAGCCAGCCTCGACAAAAGTCCCTCTGAAACGAGCGCTCGCAGTTTATGCGATGTTGTGAGTCGCAAAATTGCGACTCCCAATGACGAAGTGTGCAGCCAACGGATCGCCGTCAGGCCTAGAAGACCGCCGCGCTTAACGCCGATGGCAGCTCGGCGATATTGTCATCCTCGTTGAAATGTCCCTTTCTGTGCTCGACGATGATTTCAGCGGCGAAGTTTTCTTGAAAGCTGGCTTTCGCTTCGGCGATCGGGATGTAGGGATCGTTGTCGGAAAGGATCACCGTGCACTTTCCTGCCGCCATTTTCACGTTCTTGGGATCCACTCTGGCGGTTAGCCAGGGCTTCAATACCTCGTCTCCTTCGATTTTCTTGTCGGCCTCCTCGGGTGACATGCCGGCCGGGAATCTACTGGCCACCAAAACGGTCTTCCCCACCGACATTGCGCTCTCACCGAGCGTTTCCAGATAGTGCAGGACCGCGTCGCAGCCGAGGCTGTGTGCTATCATGACAGTTCTAGAATCCGGCTTGCCGACCAATTTTCCTATAAAGTCAACCCATTCAGGAATAGTCGGTCGATCCGGATGGGGCATTGCGGGCAGCCAGACCTGGTAGCCGCGTTTCTCCAGCATGGCTTTCAGCCACGGGAGCCACGCCTCCGTGGGATAACCGAGATAACCATGGATGATGAAGGCTCGTTCCCGCATCACTCGGCAGCAGCCGTAGGCCCGGCCTGAAATCCGATTGCGGCATGCTGGCCATCGCAGAAAGGCTTGTTCTGCGACTCACCACAGCGGCATAGGGTCACGCGGTTGCGCACCTCATAGTTGAAGCCATCCGCGCTGATCACTTGAACGCCGCCACGCAACCAAATCGGCCCGGAGCATTTCTTGGCCGGGTCTTCGATGAGGGCGATCGAAGGTTCGTGCATTGGCTCCACCGGTTTGCCGGTCACGTTGTCCCACGCCACAAGTCGTCCCGATGGACAGTCGCAAGCTTCTTGCACAAAGATATCGCGCGCCGCCGGGTCGTCGGTTTGGCTCACCAGATTCCATACTCGCCCCTTGGGATCGCAGAATCGAGCAAAGGCGCACAAGCCCTCCGCATCCGTCAACGACATCGTCGGGCCTTCGACGAGTTTGGCCTGGTCGCGATAGGGTTCGCGGGAAGCGGTCTCGGCGCCGTCGAACTTAACCTTCGCATGCGTCCCGTCGCAAAAAGGTTTGTCCGCGCTCCCTCCGCATCGGCATAACGCATAGCTCGCCTTGGGCGGAAGTTTTTCGCCCGGCTTCCACTTTACCGAGTCCCCTTCGCGGTTTGTTCCGATTGTTTCCGTTTGAAGTGGCAGGCCTCCGGAGACGAGGTAGGGGCCGTCTTTCGCAATCTGGACTTTGGCCGCAGAACTGTTGGTTTTATTCATGGGTGGACGCTCTTAGTGTCGGGGGTATCAAAGCATCGCGTCGAGGACAATACCTCCGCAGTGAACGGAGCTAGGTTCACCATATCTGTTGCCGCGAAATGTCCCGCCTTCAGTGTCTTTCCATGAAAAACGCCCTTCTCCTTTTCGCGCTGATATTGGCCCCCGTGGGCATGCGGGCGAAGTCAACCTCGGAGGTGCGCGTTATCGACGCCGACCTCTCGAATCCCCGTGGCCCGACGAGCAGGATGTACAACTATTGCGTAGGTGCCGGCCGGGCAAACGAAGGGTTGCGGGCCGACTGGCAGCGGCAGCTTCGCCAGGTTCATGCGGACTGCGGCTTCCGCTACATCCGATTTCACGGACTTTTCTGCGATGACATGGGAGTGTACCAGGAGGACAGACAAGGCCGGCCCGTCTACAACTGGCAGTACGTGGACGAACTCTTCGATTTTCTCGAGAGCATTGGAATGAAGCCCTTCGTGGAACTGGGTTTTATGCCCGACGCGCTGGCGAGCGGTCCCCAGACAATATTCTGGTACAAGGCCAATGTCACGCCCCCCAAGGACTACGCGAAATGGCAGGCCTTTATCGCCGCATTCGTCAGACACGTCACGGAACGATATGGAACGAATGAGATCCGCACCTGGTATTTCGAAGTGTGGAATGAACCGAACCTCATCGGTTTCTGGATGGGCACTACGGGAGGCAGGAGCGACGCCGAGTTTGCACCGATTGCTCGTGCCGAATACTACAAACTCTACGAATCCACTCAGCGCGCCGTGAAATCTGTGGACTCCGCCTATCGGGTCGGCGGTCCCGCCACGGCAGGAAGCGGCTGGATCGACGAGACCCTTGCCTACTGCTCCGCGAAGGGACTGCCTTTGGATTTTGTCAGCACGCACAGTTACGCGACGACAAGCGGTTATCTCGATGAGAACGGCAACGCGGGCACGGTGTTCTCGACTGACCGCGACGCTATCACCGGTGAGGTCAGGAGCGTGCGTGCACGCATGGACCGCTCCGCCTTCTCCGCATCGGAGCTCCACTACACGGAGTGGAGCTCGTCTTACACACCGTTTGACCCGCTCCACGACAGCTACCACAGCGCGGCATTCATTCTGGACAAGATCCGCAACATTGGCGCTTCGGCCACTTCGATGTCATATTGGACCTTCACCGACATCTTCGAGGAGGCCGGCCCGCGGACCACCCCGTTTCATGGCGGATTCGGCCTGCTTAACTACCAGGACCTCCGTAAGCCTTCCTATTTCGCCTATCGGTTTCTTAACCGCCTTGGTTCCGTCGAGCTCAACTGCCATGACCCAGCCTCCTTTGTGTGCCGTGACGACGCGGGTGGCATCCAGGCTCTTTTTTGGGATTTCACGATTCCGCATCCAGTGCCAGCCGTCATCAACCAAGAGTACTACAAGGCAGATCACCCATCGGAGGCTAGAGGCGAGGCCGAACTGAGGCTCTCGCATGTCCCGTCAGGCGCCTATCGCATGCTTGCCTACAAGGTCGGCTACCGTGCGAACGACGTTCAGGCTGCCTGGCGCGACCTGGGTTCACCCTCCCAGCTGACCCGCAACCAGGTCGCGACACTGCGCAAGGCATCCTCAGGTGACGCCTGCCTCAGCGAGCTGATTCAGGTGGGTCCCGACAGCTCCTTTTCACGCCGATTTGCAATGCGCGAGAACGATGTTTGGATGATTGAACTGCTCCCCATTGGCTCACGGTAATCCGAAAACCAATGGAAATTCCTCGGACTATAGTCGACTCATTGGAAGGGCGTCTTAAGGTCGCCCCTTATGCACGGGGCGTGACTAGGGAGGATCCTGCCGGCAATTGACGGCTGGCCGTGGACGATTCCTTGCAGACGCGGGAATTCGGTTCAATATTCGCCGAGCCTTTGCTGAACGAAAGCGAGCGCCTTCCGGCCCGAGGGTTCGTCGGGAGAAAGCCGAAGCTCCTCGCGGAATGCGTCCGCCGCCGCCTTCAGGTTCCCGAGTTGGTACAGTGCCGCACCGAGGTTGTACCAAGCCGGGGCGAAGCCCGGATCGAGGCGGATCGCCGACTGGTATTCAGCGACAGCTTCTGGGACACGCTCCTTTCGTTGGGAAAGGGCCAACCCGAGGTTATTGTGGGCTCCGGCAAAGCTCGGGTCGAGGCGAAGCGCGGCGCGAAACTGCTCAATCGCCTCGTCGAGCCTTCCGGGAACGTGTGCTAGGGCGACGCCGAGATTGTCCCGCGATTGAACCGAATTGGGCTGGAGCCGAACCGCGATCTCGTACTCGTCGATGCTATCGTTGATGTGGCCCGGCAGATGGGACCAGACGAATGCCAAGTTGTAGTGGGGCCGGTAGGCGTTCGGATCGAGCCGGATCGCTTCGCGATATTCCGCGATCGCGTCCCCGAGTCCTCCCGGCGTATGCAGCAGGGCGTCGCCGAGGTTGTCGTGGGCTTCGACCAAGTCCGGCTTTAGCCGGATCGATTCCCTGAATTCGGCGAGGGCCTCGTCAAGACGGCCGGGCGTCTGCGAAAAGATAAGACCAAGATTGTAATGCGCCATCCAACAGCCGGGGTTTAGGTCTATCGTCGTACGGTAGAGCGTTTGATCGTCGCGGAACATCCGGGCATGCGCCGTCGTGAGCGTGCCGAACGCCGCGAGCAGCGTCGCAACGAATGCTGCGCCGACGTAACGGGCACTGCCTTTCAGGCGCCGCCACGCAGCCGCCAACACGGCAGCCATGAATGCAATGGGGCCCAAATCGGCCAGGTATTGCCAATGATCCCAGACCCAGGAGAAACGGGCGCCGTAGAGATTGACAAAACCAAGCACCGGAAAAAGGGAACCCGCGAAGAATAGGAACGCGGCCAGCGGACCGCGCCAACGCCCGCGCAGGCACCAAAGCGACACGCCGACGAGTGCGACACCGACCGGATAGAGCCACTGGCGAATATCGGCAGGATCGATGATCCAGCGCGGATAGATGAAGTTTAGGCCTCCCGGCCATGACAGCTTGCTGGCGTAGAAGACAGTCGCGCGACCTGCGACCAGGAGCCGCCCGGTCGGCGACGTCGTGAATTCAGGGCCCACTGCGTGACCATAAACCCGTTCGACCCAACTGCTGAACAGTCCGGCGGCCATGCCGGCGGCCAACCAGGGAAGCAGCGGGGCGACGTCGCGCCTCATATTGAGGCGACCGCGCTTCCACCAAAAAGCGACGAGCAGCGCTGCGGGCAGGGTCGCAGTGACCGTCTTGCAGGCCAGCGAGGCCGCGAAAAGAATGAGACCCGCTGCATAGGGCGCGGGCTCGCGCGTTTCATCGAATCGCAAGTAGGCCAGAGCGGCGCTCAAATAGAAAGCGAGGGAAAGCGTGTTCTTCTGTTCCGTGATCCACGCGACCGACTCGACGTGCACGGGGTGAAGCGCGAACAGGATCGCGGCAAGCCAGGCCGCCAATTCGCCGGAGAATACCGGCTGGGCAATCGCTGCCGGCGACGCAGAGCTCGCTGGCGAGAACAGGCGCCTCAGGACCGCGGCAAAGAGCAGCGCCGACAAAACGTGCAGCGCCAGGCCGACGAGGTGGTATCCCAGCGGGCGGTCCCCAAACAAGCGGTGCTGCACCCAGAAGGCGCTATGAAGGAGGGGGTAATATTGTTCGGTGGCCCCGAGATCTCCCCAGATCCGTCCCAGGCCTGCCAAGGAACGCAGTTCGGGCGCAGTGACATAATCGCTGTCATTCCAGATGAAGTCGCCCCTCAGCGCGGGCCGGTACGCGAGGAACGTCGCGACGACGATGATCGCGGAGGGTCCCAGTTGGCGCGCGATCCTCGTCAGGCGGTTCACGAACTTGTCGGGGAAGAGTGCCCTGCGTCGGCGTGCGCCGCGCGGCGGCGGTCTCGCGAAAACGAAGAACGCCTATCCACTATGCGACTCCCTTGAACAGATTGGCCTGTTTCCGCACGAGCCTGCCCAGCATGGCCAGTTCATGGAGCCGTGCCTTCCGGAATCGCCGTCGGCGCTCGGCGTTCTTCTGCCTCTTCTCTTCGACTGATTTAGTGGGCCGGCCGGCTCGGAGGGACACCGGGAGATCAACCGACAGTGTGAACATATTTCTTCTCTTGAAAGCCAGGGGAACGTGCTCGAATGCCAGTGCGCGCAACCTCTGGCTGTCGGTACCTTTGTCAAAGATAGGCTCGACGGAGGCGCGCCATGGTAGGAAGGCCCAATCGGGTCGGTCATAGGTGGCCTCGGCCGTGTCGCCCGCCACGAATACGACGTCGTGCAGCTCCGTGTTACACTTTGGCGCCCGGCCCCCCAGATAAACGGCAGACAGCTTCCTCCCCATGGAACCAAGGTTTCACGGAAAACGTCCCACGCAAGGCATTCCGGAAGGGCCTCATTACGAGGGCCTACTCTCTTGCGGGGCACATTTTCTGCTATCTGTCATGTTCCACTAAGTATACCCTTTCCCATGCTCGCTGACACCGAACCACACCCTCTTCCAACGGGATGCACCTTCCTCGAGAGTGACTGGCGCGCCTTGGCACGCCACTGGTTCCCCATCGCGTTCTCGCGGGAGGTGGCCGATCAACCCAAGCCTGTCCGCCTGCTGGACGAGAAACTGGTGATCTGGCGCGCAAGCGACGGCAGGCTGCGGTGGACAGGGACCTTTGTTTGCACCGGGGAGCGGCCCTGAGCCTTGGTTGGGTTGATGGCAATGAGCCGGTCTGCAAGTACTACGGCTTTCGCTACGCAGTCGACGGCCGTTGCACCCGGATCCCGGCGAATCCCGGGGTCGCGATTCCTCCCAAGCTGTGTCTCCGGATGCACCCGGCTCGCGAGGCCTATGGCCTCATCTGGACCCAGGTAGTGGAGGACGCGAGCGCCGCCTTCCCTGATTTTCCCGAGTGGGACCATCCCGAATATCTCCAAGTCCTGCCCGATGCCGTATCCCTTCGCTCCTCTGCCGGGCGACAGGTGGAGGGTTTCCTCGATGTCAGCCACTTCGCCACCGTCCATGCTCCCTCGTTCGGCGAACCCGAAAACCCCGTGGTGCCCAATTACGCAGTAGTACCGACGCGGCATGGTTTCAAGGCCGACTACGTCAGTAGCGTCTCCAATTACGCGACAGAATTTGAGCACCTTGCTCCCGCGAACTTCAAGTGGAGCCGCCTGTTTGAGGTGTTCTTCCCCTTCACGGCGAAGCTCACCGTGCAGTACCCGCACGGGAAATTACACGTTCTGAATGCAGCCAGCCCGATTTCGGCCAAGCAATCCACAGTCTTCGTCCCGATTTGCCGCAATTTCGACAAGGATGCCCCGCTGAAGGGGGCTCTGGATTTCAACCACCAAGTTTTCGCCGAAGACAAGGAGCTGGTGGAGAGCCAATGCCCCGAAGAGTTGCCCATCGACCTGCAATCCGAGGTCCATATCCGAGCCGACAAGAGTTTGATCGCATATCGCCAGGGCCTTGCCCTCATGGGCCTCGGGCGAACGTTTAGCGCCTAATTGGGCTAGAAGGCATCGAGTAACGCGTCAGCCTCAAGACCTTATGATGCCGGAGTTCGAGTCCGACCTTGTCTGGGTCTAACGGCTGGAATCATTGCCTTCCAGCATCGCCCTTGCCGAGCCTTCGTCTGGGGCCACGACCCGTTGAGTCCCGTCGTTTGTATCGGCCTCGTATAGGTTCTTATTACCTATGGCCTTCAAAAAACGAATATTCATGACGCGTGTCTGTTCCGTCTTTTCAGGCAGCTCGCCCTTGGGAGAAAGGCTCTGTTCGACGTCCATCGCGCCCCTTGCGAACTCCGTCTTCAAGTCGAATTCCATAAGGCCTTCCCAGGAATTGACAATGTGGAAGGTGCCGGAGCGTGTCTCGCTGTTCCAGGTGAACCCGTTGATGACGATCTGATGCCCGACATTTCCCCCCGACCACGGGTGCTTTCCCACAAACCCCGGGGGGAGAGCCTGCCAGATCTCCCTGGGGAAGGAGCCGAGCACCGGGCGCCCCTTTCGGAGCTCCTGGCGGGTCCACTCAAAAGGATCCACCCTGGGTGTCCAATCATGGACAAGCGGCCGGGGCGTGAAGTCGTAGACCAGGTGGGTGAGTCCGGGGTAGTAGCTGGGGCTCTTCCACGGTTCGTCGGTGTCCGCGTTGTTGATGATCTTGTAGATGTCCGCGTTGTCGACGTAGTAGCCCGCGATATCCAGCCAGTGGACCCGGGCATAGACCATGCAGGTCGCACCGATCTGGTCCCTGCCGACGTTGGGGGAAACAAGTTGCACGGTTTCGAGCGGGCCTACGACGGACGATACGGCTATGGTTTTCTTAACGGGGACCGACGTCTTGACCACCGTCACAACGGAATTGCCGTGCGGGAGCGGGCTTTGGACGCTGAGATCCCTCAGGAACGCGAGGTCGTCCGCGTTCAGCGTGCTGAGGGGAACGAGGGCCTTCGAGCCGTTCGCGAGGAGCACAACGGCGTAGCCGTTGTCGATGCGGGCCTTTTGGGCGCCTTCATATTTTGGAGAAACGGCGAGAGCGGTCGTGGCGATCCCAACGAGAATCATCCCCACTGACAGGCGGCGAATCGGGTCACACCTTCGTAGCACACCGAATGCGGACCTGCCCAAGCGGCCGAAGAGAGAAACAGGATGGGTGGCGAAGGGAGTTTCCATGGGGTCGATGGGTGGCTTGGGTTCCCTGTTACATTGGATCGCAGCCAATTCAACCCCATATACCACGTATATTAGCCGCCCCTCGCGGCGCTGCCTAGAAGCGTGACACTGAAGGAAAAAGTGACTCCCAGCTCTTTGGGGATGTGCTCGCTCCACGTGTCGCCAAATTCCCTTCTCAGGCGATAAATCGAAGGCGACATCTCGACGAGTGAGACCAGGTCGTGATACGCAACCGGCACCTCATAATTGAACGTGCCGTTTCTCAGGATCGAGTATGAACGGCTTGTGGGCGCATCCAATTTTCCTGTTCCAATTGAAGCAAGGGGAAGGAATTCCCGGAGTTCCCTTAGGTGGTCCTGGGTTGCCGTCGCGATCAGCCAGAAACCGTCCGCCCGCAGCACGCGTTGAATTTCGTCGATCGGGCGCGGCGCAAAGACGCTTAACACGAGGCCGAATGACGCATCCGCGAACGGCAGTCGATTCACCGATGCGTCGGTCCGGACAAAAAACAAGCCCGGGAAACTCCGTGCCGCCTTGGCGAGGGCTTCCTTCGAGATATCGACCCCGACACCCTGGCTCGGACTTGCTGCGGCCCGAGCGACATGATCCAAAAAAAATCCGTCGCCGCAGCCGATGTCCAAAATGCCGTAGCCGGCGCCAACCTGGGGACAAAAGGCGGTTATGGCCTTTGCCAGCTCCTGGAACGCTGGCAGCTTGTGCACACGAACCCGCGCTTGGACCATAAGCTTATCATCCCCTACCTGCTGATAGCTGTTTCGCCCGTGAAGAAGGCTCAAATACCCCTCCTTCGACAGATCGAAGTTGTGGCGGTTCTGGCAGGTGTAGGAGCGCCCGGAGCGCCGGAGCGCTTCGGAACAAATGGGGCAGACGACTGGAACCAACGGATTCATACGGATCGGGGCGCACCAACAGCTACCAGCAATCACGTTGGGACCTAGCACAAAAATAGAGGCACCCGGGTTCCTTGACGCTGGAACGGCCAAGCGGTACCCATCAGCCCATGCCAGCGTCCGAGGCATACGTGTTCGGCCAGATCGTGCTGTCCACGATCCACAAGCTGGCGGGCCAGTTCCCGCAAGCCGACGGCTATGGGGAAATTGAGCGCAGTTTCCTCTGTCCGGGCGGCCAGGGAATGAATGCCGCGATGGTCCTGTCGGGACTCGGGGTGAAAACCGCCATTGGGGGTCCCAACTGGGGAACCGAAACGGCCGAGGTCCTGGACCGTTACGCCGCGCGCTATGGCATCGACACGTCAGGAATCGTGCGCGACTCAGGCTATGCGGGCTTGCGCGACATTGCCTTTGTAGCGGAGAGCAGCCGCACCGTTTTCGGGAGGTTCAGGGCCCTTTATACCGATAAGACACATCGCTGGTGCGAACCCGACGGCGCCGCGATTCGCGCAGCGCGTGTCGTGGCGATCGACCCCTATTTCGCATCGTCCTCGGATGCGGCCGCTCGCCTCGCCTCGGATGCGGGCGTCCCCTACGTCACGATCGACTGCCCGCATGACGGATACCTTCACCGGAATGCCGCGGCAACGGTCGTTTCGAGCGAATACTGGCGGCCCGCTTACCCCGGACAGACTGCGGGGGAAGTCATATCCGCCTACGCGAAACAGTCGACCGGCCTGACAATCTTCACAGCGGGAAGCGGCCAGATCCAATGTGCGCGCCGCGGTAGACCCGTGTTTGCCGTGGAGCCCTATAGGGTCGAGGCCGTCAGCACGCTGGGGGCGGGCGACACATTCCGCGCCGGGGTGGTGTACGGGGTGCTCAAGGGCTGGGAGGACGAGCGGGTCGTTCGCTTCGCGGCCGCGGTTGCGGCCATTCTCTGCACGCGGCTACCCATTGCCGACAACCTAACGACGCTCGCCGAGGCAAATGCCTTCATTGAGAACGGACCGTCGGCAAAGTCCCATCCTTGACGCTGCTTCGGGAAAACGAATGCAAATATTCATGCCATTTCACCTCACTTCAAGGTCACCAGGAGCTCCATGGCCCGGCTCCGCGCAGCGTAAGCCTCACGGAGCCTCGGCCAAGGCGGAGGCGCCAGTCGAATTGACTCCACAATGTCGGAAGCTGCGCCATCGAAGTCCTTCCCCATAAACTTCATTTCACCCCTGTTTAGCCAAAGGCCAGGGTCTTTCGGCTGGAGTAACAGGGCGCGATCCGCATCCACGAGGGCTGGAGAAAGCTCGCCCAACCTAGCCTCGATCAACGACCGGCTCGAGATGGCCTGCGCAAATCCGGGATCAAGCCGTATGGCCAGGTTGAACATCTCGAGCGCAGGCTTGTCCTGGCCACCCGCCGCCAAAGCAGCGCCTTGGTCCTCGAAGAACCGCGGATTGAATGCTGCAAGGGGGTCATTGATCCGGCTCATTTCAGTCTGAATGCACAGGATTGGTATCCGATGCTGTCCGATCACATGCTCGGCTGGTAACAGAATATTGATCGCGGCGACTATGAGGATCGGGTCGGCCCCCCCGTACCTTATCTGGGAAGGAAACAGCAGCAGCCCGAGCAATACAGCGGGGGCAATGACTGAGGCTGAACGACTGAGGTCCTGCGCAACGCCGAGGTTGGCTGCGACCGTGCACACCAGTATTGCGAACAGGCCGAACGCAGACCACGGGTTTCTTCGCCAAACCAAGACAAGGAGGGCTGCGACTGAAAGCCAGCCCAGCCGGGCACCCTCCCAAGCGCCTACAATGTACGAGGAGGGCTGTATCACCGAGTGCGCGTTCGCCAGCTCCTCCAGATAGCTGCGGGGCACGTCATCGTTGCCCGTGATCCCCAGAAATATCCGGATCAGGAGCCACGGGAGGATAGGCGCGAAGAGGCTGGCCGCTTGGCCGATCCGCAAGGTCTCGCCATGCCCGAATTCGGCCAAATAGACGCCGCGAAGAAAGACGCACAACGGCAAAGTCAAAACTACCCTCTCGTCTATCCACGTGCCCAGCAGAATCGCTACCATGGCAACCCAGTGTTTCCTTGCAAAGACGACAACGATAAGTGCCGCGACATACCATGAGTCGAAGTAGCCCAGCCAGCCGGTGGAGACAAAATACCAGTCCGACGTCGCGAGGAGGGTGGCGCACGCGGTCGCTCGAGGCCACGTCATCCCATTGCGCCGAACCACGCCTATCACGATGCATAGTACGGCCAGCGCACCTACCGCTGGCAACGCAAGGTAGGCCGACTCGCCAATGTGCAGGCCATGACCCAGAAGTGGAAACAGCAGTCGCCACTCGAGGACCCGGTTTGTGGGGTTCCCGATCGCCACAAACGGGTGCGAAAGCTGGCGCAGAGCATCGTCCGCGCGCACCACCTCAGGCGGCGTCATTGATGTTCCAAGCAGCCGCCAAATCATGAACCGGGGCGAAAAGAAATATAATGACGATGCTGCCGCCACTGCGGCGCAGCCCGCGGTGCCGAGAACCTCGGAGGTTCGGCAGCGCCTGCAGCGGTCCGGCGGAAGCACGCAACTGGTGGCTGGGGCACGACTCACAATTGGACGAACCCAATTGCAGCCGAAATGCCACGCGATTCCCCGAGCTCCTAAAATATTTCAGATCATGGAATTGAAATTTTACCGCTGACGGGGACAGACGGCGTTTTGCCTTTTCGAGGGTGCTCAAACCCAATTTTCAATCAGCGCCTACAACCAATTCGGGGAACCTCAACAAATGGACGCGCCCACTCTCGAGACTCTGCAAAATTCCCCCTCGGTTATCACCAACAATTCGAGCGCTCGGACCATGTGCGCAGTGGCCCAAATGCTGTGTGAAATCCGCACCAGCTATCCCTCTCGACGCCTTTCATGAAGTGGCGTTTCCTCTCTCGATGGCGCAGCAGCAACCAGGATGACCAAGAGGTTGGACCACATCGAGCAGCTGCGCGGTCTTGCCGCCTTTGCCGTCCTGGGTTTTCACAGCCTGGTCACCAAGGAGCCCAATGTGCTGAACCCCACACTGGCGGCCGTTCGCACGGTCCTCATCCATGGCTGGCTCGGGGTTCATGTCTTCTTTGCCATCAGCGGATGGTGCATCGCCCAGCGCATCACGTCTGCGCGTAACCGAGGGGAAACCCCATGGGGCTACCTGTATGACCGCGCTCTGCGGATCTATCCCACATACTGGGCAGCGCTCGTGTTCGCCGTCCTGATGCTGGCGGCGGAAGCGCCCTTCAATGGGATCCCGCTATACCGGAACAGTCCCCATTCGATCGGCGTCTGGCTTGCCGAGGTCACGCTGACACAGCCCCCGTTTGGCTACGGCTCGGTGCTGCTGGTAAGCTGGACACTCTTCTATGAATTGACGTTTTACGTGACAAGCGCAGTGGCCCTATTCCTTCGCCGATTTCACATTAGTGGCAGGACTTTGCTTTTGATCGGGGGCTTGGTTTGCCCGATCTTCGCCTGGTTTCCGCCGACCGGCTTTCTCCTCGGTCTGGCCCTATGGCCCCACTTCTTCATCGGGATGCTCGCGTGGTGGTACGTTTTCCAAAAGGCCGATGGCGTCTGGGCTGCGTCCCTCATTTCAACCCTGCTTGCCCTGTTCACGGAATCGTTTCCCGGGGGCCAGGCCGAGGTTGCCCTTGGAACCGCCTTCCTGTTGGCACTCGCTGCCCTGCATCCCCCAAGGCTTCCTCCTCACGTCAGCCGCGCACTCACGGCTCTCGGAGCCGCCTCATACTCCATCTACCTCATTCACGTCCCCGTTATCTCCCCTTTTCTCAATCTCGCCGCACGCGTGGTCTCACCCAAGTCAAACGCCTACGTCGGCGTCTGGATCATCGGGCTGGCCGTGGCCATCGCCGCCGGTATTGTGGTCCATAATGTGGTCGAAGTCCCGTGCGAGCGATGGCGCCATAGAACCCTTGCTGCGCGCAGGGCGGATACGCCCACCTAGGGAATGGGCAACCTAACCATGCGAATTTTCGGAGTCGGGAATGCCCTTTTTGGAATTTCCGTAGCAGGTCTTGCCACACTCTGTTTGGCCTACGGTAACTTCGCGCCAGCGTTGGACCCGATCCCTGCTTTGTTTCCCTGGTCGGAAGTTTGGGAGTATGGATCGGCGGCCATCCTGCTGGCTGCAAGCGCGGCTTGTTCTTTGCGCGCGCGGCTCTGCCAAGCGCGGTCATAATAGGGGTATTCGAATTGATCTGGGTCGTGACAAGGGCGCGCCTTATTCCAAGCGCCGCTGAGCGTCGGCTCCTGGTACGCCGTGGCCGAGGCCCTTGGGCCGTTGCTGGGCGCATGGATTCTCTGCGCCATGCTTCGCCGCCAAAATGGCGCGGCCTCGGCGACGGCGATGACCGGGGCCCGCGCGCATCTCGTGGCCCGGGTCCTCTTCGGCGCGGCGTGCATCGTGTATGGTGCCGCGCATTTTTCCTATGCGAAGTGCACCGCGTCGATGGTTCCGGCATGGCTACCCAGTCGATTGGCCATTGCACACCTTACCGGAGCCGCCCACGCCGCCGCGGGCGTGAGCCTTCTTGTCGGGATTCTTCCGCGATTAGCGGCAACGTTGGAGGCCCTAGTGCTGAGTCTCTTTGGTGTCCTGGTCTGGTTCCCGAGCTTTCTTGCTCGGCCCCGCGCCCGAATGGGCGCCTTCGACACAAATTCAATGCTCGGAGACCTTCGTGAACTTCCTCCTGGAGGGATCGGCTTGGATCGTCGCGTCATCTTTGCGATCCGCCCCGTGGGGCTTCGCAAAAACCGCGCGCCGCGCCTCACCTGATGGTGCCGCGTCGCACGTCGCCAGGATCGTCTGCGGCGGCTCGTTGAAGCCTTAGTAACCCGCACGTAATGAGGCATTTGATGGATTTCGGAATACTCCGCTTTATTCGGGGCATTTCCCTCCGATTAGAACGATACGGCGCATGCTTCGACGAATCTAACCGCTCGGGTCCATCACAATTTCCATCCAGGATCATCCTCAAACTGCGAGTTCCGGAAAACGGAGTCCCTGCCCCCGCGCAAGGTCGGGCCCCGGGAGACTATGAGCGGACCCAGCGATACACTGGACAATCCGGCCAACGGAAAGGTCGGCAAGGGTCTCTCAGGTGAGGATCATTTGCTTTCGCAGGTGCTGGCGCGAGCGTCGACCGCCCGCATTGCTGGTCGGCTCAATGAGTCGGAAGAGCTCTACAGCCGTGTCTTGGAGTCACCTCGTTTTAGAGCCAAGGGCCTTCACGGGATCGCCTTGGTGCGCGCTGGCCAGGGCCGGATTCGAGATGCCCATCGTCTCATCGACGAGGCCTTGAATGAGTATCCCGACGATCCCGAATTTGCCTTCGACAAGGCAATCCTGCTCATGCGCGGCGGTCAGATGCGTGAGGCAATCCCCCACCTTTCCAAGGCCATGAGGCGCCGAAGCCTAGTCGCCGACGCGAGCTTCAATCTGGGCACCATCTATCAGGGCCTGGGCGACGCGGCGGCCGCCGTCGCGCAGTATCGGAAAGCCGCAAAGGAAAGGCCAACGTTCGCCGAGGCTCACTTCAACTTGGGCCTCGCATTGGCCGCAACCGGGGACTTTGAGAGTGCTGCGGCTTCCTACAAAAAAGCGGCCTCGCTGAAACCGAACCTGGCGAATGCCCACAACAATCTGGGTCGGGCGCTCGAGGCCTTGCGCAAACCTGATCAGGCGTTGGCCGCCTACGAGCAGGCCCTGAAGGTCCAGCCCGACCACGCCGAGGCGCACAGCAACCTGGGAGCGTTGCTGACGTCAAAGGGCCAGACCGCCAGGGCCATTGAGCATTTTGGGCACGCCCTCGAGTCGCGGCCGACGTTTGCCGGCGCCGAGAACAACTGGGGAGAGGCGTTGCAAAGGGACGGACAATTTGAGGCGGCCATGGCCCGCTACCGCCGGGCGGTGGAGCTTCAGCCGGACTTTGCCGAGGCTCACAATAACCTCGGGGCGGTGCTCGGCACCTTGCGGCACTTTAGCGACGCGATTCATCATCTGAAGTTGGCCCTGATCCTGCGGCCGGACTTTGCCGAGGCTCACAACAATCTCGGCACGTCGCTCCACGAGCTCGGTCGCACCGGCGAGGCGGCGCTCAGCTACGAAAGGGCCATCGCGCTCAACCCGGAATACGCCGAGGCTTTCGTCAACAAAGGGAACCTTCTGGTCGAGCAGGGCCAAATTGAATCCGGCATCCTCGATCTCGAAAGGGCTATTGCACTCGATCCGTCCCGGCCCGCGTTTTACCGCGCCCTGACGAATTTCAAGAAGATGGAACGGGGTGAAGCCCATGTGCCCGCAATGGAGGCCCTCCTTCGCGAGGAGCAGGACCTTTCCGACGGGGATCGGACGGACCTCCACTTCGCGCTGGGCAAGGCCTTTGAGGACCTCGGCGAGCGCGAGAAGGCGTTTGCCCATCACGTGGAGGGAAATGCCCTGAAGCGAAAGCACGTGGGATACGACGAGGGCGCTGCGCTGGGGGCGCTTGCACGTCATGCAAGCGTCTACTCCGGCGACTTGATCCGGCGGTGGGCCGGGCGCGGATGTCCGTCGGCCCTTCCCATTTTCGTTGTCGGCATGCCAAGGTCCGGAACCACCCTCGTCGAGCAGATCCTTTCCAGCAGCCCGCAGGTCTTCGGGGCCGGCGAGCTGTCGGAGTTTGAACAGGCGGTTGTCCAGGAGCTGGGAAGCGTGGACGCCATTACGGCGGTCAAGCTCGAGCAGCGTCCCGAGGCGTTGCGAAGGATCGGGGAGCGGTACGTCGCCTCGATCAGCGCCCTTTCCCGCGACGCCGATTTCATCGTGGACAAGCAACCGATGAACTTCCGCCTCGTGGGGCTCATTCATCTGGCGCTGCCCAACGCCCGGATCCTGCACACGTGCCGCGATCCCATGGATACATGCCTGTCCTGCTTCTCGAAACTCTTCAAGGCGGGCTTGGAGTTCACCTATGACCTGCGGGAGCTGGGTCGCTACCACCGGGCCTATCGCGCAGCCACGGAGCACTGGAGGACGGTCATTCCTGGCTCTGCACTGCTGGACGTCGCCTATGAGGAGGTTACCCGGGATTTTGAACGGCAGTCGCGTAGGATCCTCGAGCATTGCCGGCTCGAGTGGACCGAGGGATGTTCAAGCTATTGGAAGACCAAGCGGAGCGTCCGGACGGCAAGCGCAGCGCAGGTGCGCAAACCCATCTATACGAGCTCCGTGGGCCGGTCGCGCGCGCTGGCCGAGCAACTCAAGTCCTTGATCGAGGAGCTTTGAGCCTTGGGAATGTGAAATCGCCGGGGACTTGAATCGTCACACCGGGCTTTCCGGTCATGCCAGATACTGCTGGTCGCTCACCTTCTCCATCCATTCGACGGGTTTGCCGTTGAGGTTTTCTTGGATGGCGATGTGGGTCATTGGCGTCGTGGGCGCGGCACCGTGCCAGTGCTTTTCCCCCGGGGCAAAGCAAACCACGTCACCGGGCCGGATCTCCTCGATGGGACCGTCCCATCTCTGTGCCCGGCCGCAACCCGCCGTCACGATCAATGTCTGGCCCAGGGGATGAGTATGCCATGCTGTCCGGGCCCCGGGCTCAAACGTCACGCTGTTGCCCGCCGCCCGGGCCGGATCGTTCGCCGGGAACAGCGGGTCGATGCGTACGGTGCCGGTGAACCAGTCAGCCGGGCCCTTGTTTGAGGGCTGTGAGCCGCTTCGTTTGATGTCCATGGGATGAGTTCCTTCGATGGGGAGTCGCTCGCAGATTCAGAAAGCCCGGCTGTATTGTTTTGGCGGGGCAACCTTTTCCCCCAAAGCCTTTGCGGCATGCAGAGGCCAGTAGGGGTCGCGAAGCATTTCCCTGGCGAGCAGGACCACGTCGGCCCTCCCCCCGGCCACAATCTCCTCGGCCTGCTCGGGGCTCGTGATCATGCCAACAGCCCCCGTCGCAATGGAGGCGTCCCTTCGTATGGCCTCGGCAAAAGGCACCTGGAAGCCAGGGGCAACCGGGATCTTGGCGTCGGCGACGTTGGCACCGCTCGAGCAATCGATCAGGTCCACTCCCACCGACTTGAGGGCCTTGGAAAGCTCAATCGATTGCGGCAGATCCCAGCCACGCTCGACCCAATCCGTCACCGAAAGCCGGACAAAGAGCGGGCAGCCCGACGGAATCACCTCTCGGACCGCCCTGGCCACTCGGAGCGTGAAACGCGTGCGGTTCTCGAGCGAGCCGCCGTACTCGTCCGTGCGGCGATTCGAGATGGGCGAGAGGAACTCGTGCAGGAGATAGCCGTGTGCCGAATGTATTTCGACCACCTCGAACCCCGCCTCGATCGCCCGCCGGGCGGCCGCGGCAAATTGCTTCACCACGGCATCGATGTCGTCGACCGTCATCTCGCGGGGCGAGACGGATTTCGCGTCGAACGGGATCGGGCTTGGTCCCATGGGCTGCCAGCCCCCAGCGGACTCCAGAACCGGGCCACCTCCGCACCACGGCGCGTTGGTTGAGGCTTTCCGCCCAGCATGGGCAAGCTGCATCGCAGGGGACGCTCCCTGATCCCTGATGAACTGCGCGATGCGCCTCCAGGCTGCGGTGTGGGAGTCGCTCCAAATCCCGGCATCATCCGGCGAGATACGACCCTCGGGAGACACCCCGGTGGCCTCAGTCATCACAAGACCGGCCCCCCCGACGGCGCGGCTTCCCAGGTGCACGAAATGCCAATCAGTGGGAATGCCGCCCGGGCTCGAATATTGGCACATGGGCGAGACAAAAATCCGATTTCGAAAAACGATATCGCGGAGTTTGAAGGTCTTGAAGAGTTGGCTCATGAAAGGTTGGCGCGGAGTTTGTGCCTGGAGTGATGCAGAAGCTCCGCATTTCCGGGACCAAAGCAAATTCGACTTCGTCTCACGCCGCAGGGGACGAGCGATTCCCCAACCAGGCGATGGGTCCATATCGGAGACATCGCCGCCAAGTATGCCGTCGGAAACATGCTCACGAGCCTGCTTGCGCGGCAAGGCGGCCCTACCAAGATCTGCGTCTTCTCCGATGGAACGAATCCTGGCTCCCACCCGAAGGCTGCTCGCCGAGCGCGAACTGTTCATCGTCCTCGTCTGCAACCTCCTGCTCGGGTTGGCATTCTCCTTCGTGAGCCCGTTCTACTCGATGTTTGGCACCATCGAGGTCGGCATGTCCAACTGGACGTTCGGCATCTTCATGACGATCACGTCCGTGTCGGGGATCATCGTGAGCACGGTCCTTGCCCGGTGGTCGGACACGAGGTTTAGCCGCAGGTCCATCCTTCTCATCGGCTGCGCCTTCGGCGCCGCCGGATATGCGGGATACGCGTTTGTCCGCAACGTGGTCTGGCTGACGATCATCGGCTCGGTTGGCATCGGCATCTCGTCCATCGCGTTCTCGCAGATCTTCGCCTATGGCCGGGAGGCCCTCGAGCGGCACGGCATTCCGGACGAGGAGGCCCCCTTGTACATGAATATCTATCGCCTGACGCTTTCGCTCGCGTGGACGGTGGGACCCGGCGCCGCCGCCTGGGTCATGGTGCGTTACTCCTACAGGGGCATTTTCCTGGTCTGCGCCGCGCTCTTCTTTGTCCTCATGGTCACCATCTGGCTCTACGTGCCGTCGAGACCGCCTTCGGCGGAGGCAAGAGCCCAGCAGGTTCATCTCATGGCGCTCCTTCGGCGCCCAGACCTCCTGTGCTATTTCTTGGCGTTTGTCCTGGTCTTCGTCTGCATGACGATGGGCATCATGAACCTCCCGCTCATGATCCTCCAGTCACTGGGCGGAACGGAAAAGCAGGTGGGCATCGCCTACAGCGTCGCGCCCTTTTTCGAGCTGCCCTTTCTGATGCTCTTTGGGTTGGCGGCCGCGAAGGGAAGCAAGCCCGGTCCCATGATCCGGCTGGGCGTCATCATAGGCGTCGCCTACTACATACTCCTGTCCCAGGTGCGCGCACCGTGGCAGATCTACCCGATACAGATCCTCAGCGCCGCCATGATCGCGGTGCTCTCCGGCATCGCGATTACGTTCTTCCAAAACTACATACCAAATCAACCGGGCACGGCGACGAATCTCTACACCAACGCCAACCGCATCGGGTCGACGGTCGGCTATCTTTGTTTCGGCTTTCTCGCGAGCGCTTACGGCCACCGCGTTGTGTTTCTCGTTTGCGCCGGAGTGTGCGTCGGGGCGTTCGTGCTCCTGTGGATGGCGCGCGAGGAGCATCAGGCTCAGGAACCGGTTGAGTTCTAGGGCGCTCCTTGAAGGACTGTGGGGGCCCACGGTACCGACGCCTCCGGTGCGCCGGGCTTCCCTTCCTTTCCGGTCAATGTGGATCCCGAGAACCTCGCGTAGGGGGAAGCGCGGGATCGTCGCCACACCTTGAGATGGAGGGAATCCCGTCCACGAGGTCGAGCTTCCTGTATTCCGCCAGGTCGTTGGGATTGAAAATGAGGATTTCGGACGACGACATGGGAATGCCCACGAGAGTCGTCGATCGCGAGGGATCCACCTTTCGGCGCTGCGTAACGATGAAGCGATCCCGAGCCCGGATCAGCGTCAGGACCGTGTGGGGAAAGCGGTAGGTTCCCCGGAGGGTCGTCATCGCGGCATCGGGCAGCGGTGCCGGAGCCGGCAAGGTGTCGTAATGCCGGTAGTAGGCCAAGCGCAGGTCGGCCACCCGCTCAACCAGCTCGCTCCATTTTCCGTCAGCCTTCTGAAAAATGTAGGTCGTGCGCCCCCATCGGTCCGGGCCCCTCTTCAGGGTGTCCGCGTCCCTCTGGCCCACCTCACGCCAATACTCGTCGGCTACGGCGAACGAAGGCCCAATGAAGCGTATCCTTACCTCAAGGGTCCCGCCGGAATCTCCCAACTGCAGCGGTGCAACCACCGCTCCGTAGAAGGCGTCGCGCTTGACAAGGTTGTCATAGCGGATGCCGAACGCATTTTCCCAATCGAGATCCGAGGCCTCGCTCACGAAAGCCGTCGCGGCCTCTCCATTCTTCAAGTACGCCCGAATCTCGGTCTCGTCCGCGTCATGATTGGCACTCGCCGAAGCGGACGGAGCGCCGGTTTGCCACGAGGCGCAGCCACAAAGAATCCATGTGGAGACTCCCGCCGCCAACGTCAATATTCGAGCTGAGAAACGGGCCATTTGTTTGCCTAGTCTTGAGATTCGAAACCCCGCCTTACGAGACGAAAGCGGGACTTACGATGGATGCCTGCGTAGACGCCCCTGTCAGGTCCGAGGTCAGATTGAGCGTCAAGGCAAAGGAGGACCGGCACGCCGAGGAGCTCCTGGACCGGCCGCGCAAATTCGCCCTGCCATCGAACGCCGCTTTGGCGGCTGCTCCCTCACTTCGCGCTGGCGAACTCCCGCTGCACGTCCTCGAAGCTGGGATTGTTCTTGGCGCGACCCTTATAGAAGACGATCGGCGTCTCACCCTCCATGATGGTCGACAGCTTGGCGAGCATCGCCTGCTTTCGAAGCATCTCTTCCTGAGTCGTGGCGCTGACGCTGATGCCCGCGTGATCCGATGCCACGACGGGAATGTTGGCCTCCTTCATCTTGTCGACAAGGGCTCGTCCGCGCACTCCCGCTTCAAGCGGGCAGCCGCAAGGCATAAGGACGGTCATGACATAGGGATTGATACCGTCCAGGGACATGCACGGCACAAATCCCGCCTCACTCGTCGCGCCGTCCACCGTGGGATGCTCCCGCTGGAACTTCTCGTAAGCCTGGCTGGCCTGGCGCTCCTTTATATACCCGCGCGCCCAGCTGATTCCTGCAACGAGGCAGAGAGCCAGGAACACCTTTTTCATGGGCAATCGCGCCTAGTCCGGCCCATGTGCCCCAGGGAACAATTTGAGGCGCCGTCCAAAAGCGGCCCGAACTGCGGCATCCTACAGCGTTTCATTTGTATTCTCGACCCGGATCTGCCCAAGCAGCTTCCTGAGCGTCGCGCGGCATTGGCGGGTTGTCTCCGCCTCCGTCAGCGATGATATGTGCATGTCGATCCAGGTGTTTTCCTGAATCCAGTGAGCCCGGATGCTCGAATGCGTGTTGCCGGGTATCTTCATGTTGTAGAATACAGCGTCCCACCCGCTGATTTTCTTAAACTCTACTTCAGTCGGATGCGGCAGGCCGTTGATCTCCCATTGGATCCGGTCGCCCTCGAGTATCCGCTTCGCTGACGTAAACTTCTTGGCGGGCTCAATCCACCCGCTGATGGAGATGTCGGGGCGCCTTTCGTTCTGAAACAGAAAATACCGCGGGTTGAGCTTTGATCCGATCCCGACGTTGTTCTTCATGTTCTTCTTGGGAATCGTCACGGCGAGGGTGGAGATCGGCACATTCAGGACGTAGCCGTCCGGAAGCTCGAACACGTGGAGGGTCTCCCCCTCGGGTACCGAGGTGATGGCCTGCGAATACGCCGAGAAGGTGAATGAGGATCCGAAGCCGGCTGTTTGCATACGGGGGTTGTCCTAGGCTGTGGTTGTGGGTGCCGCCGGGATTGCGATGCAGCGAACAGGCACCATGGTCCCCTATCCTGCCGATCGTCAATGCGCTGGGGACCAACTACGTAGGTTCACTGACCCGAATCGCAAACCCGCACGCAGACGCTGTCCAAGAGCCGCAAGGAGTCGTCGCAAGACGGACTCGGTCCGAATCGCGGCCCGTGAATGTGCAATCCATTGCATTATAGAATTATATATACTAAATCGGGCCAACCTCAGGCCGGCGCAGAGGCGCCAATGAACGGCGTCAGGTCGGAGTGCTTGAGGAGCAGCTGGACGGCTGCGTTGAGCCCAACGCTGTCCTCCTGGTCGAACCGCGCCAACTGGGGGCTATCCACGTCGAGAACACCCAAGAGTCGGCCATCCTGGACAAGAGGAACCACGATCTCAGACCGGGAGGCCGCATCGCAGGCGATGTGCCCGGGAAACAGGTGCACATCCGGCACGACAACCGTCTCGCGCTTCTGGGCCGCCGTGCCACAGACACCCCGGCCCATTGCGATCCTGACGCAGGCCACTTTGCCTTGAAATGGACCGAGGACCAGATCGCCTCCCTGAAGGAAATAAAATCCCGCCCAATTCAAGCCGGGCAATGCCTGAAAAAGGAGCGCCGCCGTGTTCGCCGCATTGGCCAGGCCGTTCCGTTCGCCCTCAAGAATGGCGCCGAGCTGGCTTGTCAGCTCGCCATAGGTCTCCGCCTTCGAAAGCCCGGTTGTCGCCCTGATCTTGTGCATCGGTGGTAGGTCTCGTCGGGAATGATTCCCCATGTACCGCGAACCAAGCAACCCAAACATGGGCCTCGCCCTAGCCGCGCGGCTTGCATCGCGTCGTCACGTTTGGTGCTCTCATGCCGATCCGCGCGGCGCTGAAGAGAAAACATGGGACCCCATGCCCGACACACCCGACAGTCACGAATCGCTGTTTTCCTACGGCACCCTTCAGTTCGAGTCCGTGCAGCTGGCCACCTTCGGCCGGAAACTCTCCGGAACAGCCGATGCCCTGGTCGGATTCGAGCAGTCGATGGTCAGGATCGAGGATCCGTCTGTGGTGCAGACAAGTGGAAAGACCCATCATCCCATCGTGAAATTCACGGGAAACGCCTCCGACGAGGTGGCGGGCACCGTGTTTTCAATCACTGTGCAGGAGCTCTTGAACGCGGACAAGTACGAGGTCGCCGCTTACCTACGTGTCGGCGCGACCCTCAAGTCCGGCGTGGCTGCCTGGGTCTATGTGGATGCGAGATTCGCCCCGGGCGGGCCGCGATAATATCGACCGTCAGTTGACAGCCCGCATCGGCCCCGTCGTCGAGGCCTTCGCCACAAATTCGCCGGTGTGGTACGTGTGACAGAGCTGGCAGCTCTCCCCGGCGATCTTGTCATTGTGGCACGCGGCGCACGCCGCCTTTGGGACGATGCCGAAATTGCTCTCAAAATGGCCGGGATCGAGGTTGCCGTCGAAGGAAGCAAGGTAGGCGGACTGCATCTTCATCTGGTGGCAGGTCTGGCAGCCCGTCTGGTTGAGGAGGCTGAAATGGGCGGCATGGTTGAACTTGGTGATCGTGTGGTCGTCCGACCGCGGGATCTCCGCGTTCCAGTTCACGAGCCTGACCTCGCTGCCGTGCGCCTCGTCGACGGAATGGCATTTCATGCAGAGACCCGGCGCCTTCGGGTCGCCCAATGCGGCAAATAGGGGCTGCGCGACACCCGCGCTCGGTCCTCCTGACAGCCGGCCCGCGGCCGCGATCCAGAGCGTAAGGAATGCATCGGCGTGCCCGACAGGGCGGTAATAGAGCGTCGGGTTGTCCGACGACCTGTACCATCCGCCGGCGAGCGTCCAGGACTCGGCATCGTCCACCTTCAATGGGGACACGGCAGTCGGTTTGGGCTTCGTCGCCGGCGCGGCCGCAGGGGTGGGTGCTGACGCGAGGTCGTCCCCGCTGAGGTCATCGCCTCCCGCCTTTTGCGCGGCGGCGGCCGGTTTGGGCGCCGGAGGGGCCGGTTTTTTCGCGTCCGCCGTATCGTCTCCCAAGAGGTCGTCCCCGGCCGGCTTCGCAGGCGCTGCGGCCGGTGTCGCGGGCTTGTCGTCCAGCAGGTCGCCGTCCGACGAGGCTGCGGCATGCGGCGCGGGCGCACTCGCCGCCGGGGCGGCGGGTGCGGCCCTGGCGACAGGCCTTATCCCCGCGCGGAAGTTCGCGACCTCCGCGAACAGGGACGGAAACCAGGCTGCCTGGGCGGCGAGAAGGCCGTCGCGGGGGAGCTGCGCAGTCATCGCGCGCAGCTGGTTCCTCGCCGCCGCCGGGTCGACATCCCCAAGCCTGGTGATCATCGCCTGCTGTCCCGATGTCACGAGGTCGGCAAAGAGCGACTTGACGGCCCATGCCAGCGTCCCAGCGGCCGCCAGGCGATCCTCGGAGGCGTCCCGCAGGTCCGTAAGGTCCACGCCTTTCAATTTCTTCAGCGCGGCCGAAGCATCCTCGTCGCGCGCGAGCAGCAGGCGCATGAACGGCGTGATGGGCCCGTCGGCGTCAGACGGCCATTCGCCGACCGGGCGTCCCTTGGCCTCCAAGGTCGCCGCGTCGAGACCCGGGACGCGGAAGAAGGCGATGCCCTTGTCGCCCGCCCTGCCCTCTCCCTCGATCTGGCCCGCGTGGCATGCGGCGCAGGTCTGCTCGAAGTTGCGCACGAGCATGAATGAACCGGTCGACGACGCGACATGGCACGCGTTGCAATCCTTCGGCGCGAAGGCCGAGACGGCCTTGTCGGAGAAATGCTCCTGCAGATGCTTGGCATGGTCGAAAATGAGCCGCGTGCGGCGCTCGAAGGGATAGTTGGCGAACTCCGGATGGCCCTTCGAGAAGCTGTCGAACGAGGCCTGGTGGCACACCTGGCATTTCTCGTTGGTGAACGCCGTCAGGGAGCTGTTGCGCCCATGGTGCTCCTGGTGGCACAGGATGCACTCCTGCGACGCGTTGGCGGGATGTGCAATCCTCGCGATCGCCAGGACGACCGAGTGCGAGGCGGGCATCGCGCTCAGGGGCGCTGAGCGGTGGATCCGGTCGAGCGTGGCGTCGGAAAAACCGTGGGGCGACATCGGCTCCGCGCCGAGATCATGGCACTTGAGGCAGCTGGCGCTCGAGGGGCTGCGCGCGCTCGCGAGGGCCCCCACGATCATCCCCTCGCCCCCGTTCGGCATCGTGTGGCAGTCGTTGCACCGGGTGTTGGACAGGGCGTGGGCCGAGCTCAGCGGACCGGGGTCGACCCACTGCAGCCGCCGGGATCCCCCAAAAAGGACGAGCAGGAATCCGAGCGTGAGGGCGCAGGCGCCCGCCACCCATCGCCCCCTCCGGGCGCGAATGCTGAGCACGGGCTGGCAGGGCCCGATCTGGTTGCAGCATTCGCCGTTCGGGAGCGGACCGCTGGCGCAGGGGCCGCCGTGGGTGTCCGGGCGCGTGCAGGTCCAGCGGTCGCCATTCTTGACAGGCCGGCACTCTCCCGTCGTGTGGCACTTTCCCTTTCCGTCGGGGCCGAACTGGCAGCCCTTGCCGTCGCAGGCGCGGCCGCACACCCATTTCTGGTCGGGACGCTGGTAGTCGTCCCGCTTGAAATTGGGTACCTGGAAAAAACGGGCCATCGCGCTAGAATCCCCTCGTGTAGCGAAGGGCGATGAGGCCGTGGACGAGGCCCAGGAGGATCAGCGAGCAGCTGGCCGGTATGTGAAGGAAGAGCCAGAGCTTGAGGAGGCGCTGGCCCACCAGCTGGTTGTCGAGGTTGCGCTTGGCGTCGATCCATTCCCTGAGCTCGGCTGCGAGCTCGCGCTCGCGCGGATTGAAATAGCGGTCCAGCGACGACAGCGTGCCTACGATTTCCCTGTGCATGGGCTGGTCCCCAAACGGAGTGGCCAGGATCCCCGGGCGCCAGTTGACGTATTCCAGCAGGTGGTTCAGGTAGAAATCGCCGAGCGTCGAGGACTCGCTCTCGCGGTCGGCCGCGGTGATGAGCGCCTCCACCTTCAGCCGGATCTCCATGCGGATCTCGGGGATGCGCTCGTAGGTCAGCGGCTCTCCCGAGCGGGTCAGCCGGCCCGGGATCCAACGCGTCAGGACAAGGCCCAGGGCGCCGCTTATGGCGACAAACAGGAAGACCAGCGCCAGGACCTGGGTGAGCCGCCCGTGCGGCCAGTGGAAGCCCGCGTGCAGGAAGAAGAGAAGAACGGCCAGCCAGCCGGCATAGACGTGGAACTGCAGCCACGTGGAGGCCCGCGTCAGCGGCAGGAAAGGCAGCTTCTTGCGGGTATTGAAGAGCGCCAACGCCACCACCAGGGCATAGAGGAGCGTCCCGGTCCACAGCGCCGCGGGCAGGAGGGCCGTGCGCAGGACGGACGCCAGCAGCACCAGGGCGGCGGCCGCGGCCGCGGACACGAGCCACCAGAACGCGCGTCGACCGCCGAGATTCGTCAGCGCCTTGTCCACCCGGAAAGGAAGTCGATGTCGCTCATGTCCACGCGGGCCATGGCGTCGTGCGGGCACGCGTTGACGCATGCCGGGCCGCCGAGCTGCTCGACGCAGAAATCGCACTTGGTGGCCTTGATGATCGGCGTGCGCGTGTTCTCATCGAGGATGAACGAGCCGCCCTTGTCGCGGATCGGGACCATGTGAATGTTCTGGTAGGGACAGCTCGTGGCGCAGGTGGAGCAGCCAATGCACGTGCTGTCATTGATGACGATCTGTCCCTGGATGGAATCGCGGCTGATGGCGCCCGTGGGGCAGCCGATCATGCACACCGGATCGACGCAGTGCATGCAGGCGTTGGCCACCATGATGCTGTCGACCACCGGGCCCTGCCGGATGAACCGAGGGTTGCCGTCGTGGGTCGAGGCGCAGGCGCGCACGCAGTCGTCGCACCTCGTGCACCGGTCCATGTCGATGAGCATCGTGGCCGCCCCGTTGATGAAGCGGTTCTCGACCATGAACTCGAGCATGTCGGCGCCCAGCTTGCTGTCGGCATCGATCGGGGCTTCCACCGCCATGCCCGTGGGAGCGGCGGGCAGGCCCAGGTCCTCGAGACGCTCGGGCGTCAGCGTCGGCAGAACGACCGCCTCGAACACGGCCGTCGGGATGACGAGGATGTCGACATAGCCGATGGCCCGAAGCGAGTGCCGCAGGGGGATGGGCGTCGTCGGGTTCCTCGCGTTGTGGAGGATTTCCTCCAGGCCGAAGCACCGGCCCTTGCCGAGGTAGCTGATGGTCCGCTCGCCGTGGTTGTAGGTCGTGCTGAGGCGGACATTGCCGCTGCGGATGAGGATCAGCCCGTTCGGGTAGTCGCCCTCACGCGCGATGATGGGCTCCTGCTCGACGCGCTGGCGCGCGGACGCCGTGGCGAGCTTCTGGAACGACGAATTCCAGTCGAAGTTACCAAACGTCTCAAACTGGGTCTGGGCGGCGAGGGCGGGGATGGCGTCGGGATCGAGGTAGGACAGGACGGGCGTCTCGCGCAGGTGGGAATTTAGGGCCCGCTGCCGGTAGACGCGGTCGATGTGCTCCTTCCAGGCGGGGGCAAAGAGCCGAAGCTCGCGCAGGCCCTGCCAGCGGATCTCCAGCAGTTCGACGTCGCCCTCGGCGAGGATGGTCGTCGTGCGCGGCGTCCGCCCGATGGCGGCGATCTCGCCGAAGAGCTCTCCCTCCCCGAGGATGACCGAATGGTGGGCGGGCATCACCTGGGATAGGTCCTGGACGAAGACGTGCGGGCGGCTCTCGCGGCCGACGCGGATCTTCGCGCGGGCGCTCTCGCGGGTCTCGAGCTCAAGGGTGTTGGCCGCCAGGGAGCGCGCCTCGGGCACCTTGCTGTTGCGCCACAGCTGCGCGATCGAACCGAAGAGCGTCTTTTTCTCGGGTGTGCGGCGGCCCAGCAGGCGCGCCGGCAGCGAATTGAGCACCACCTTCACCTTGCCGGACAGTATCAGGAAGGCGGAATTGCCGTAGTCGCCCTCCCTGACGATGATGTCGCCCTTCTCGAAGCTGCGGATCTTGGTGTCGTTCTTGAGGACCCCGTGGAGGGGCAGGCGCTGCGGGAACCGACTGGCGTCCACCTTGGCAAACGCCGGGGTCGCCAGCAGCGACTCCACGCACTGGTCGTCCATCCGGTCACTGAAGGGGACGGACCATCTCTGCGGGCGAGGGATGCGCATCCCGGACTCCGGCACCCTCGAGCCCGCAGGCGCCGCCAGTTCCGTTGCCGCGGGATTTCGGGCAGGCGCCGGATCCGGTTTTGCCATGATCAGCTCTTCGCGGCGGGTGGCTGGTAGACGGTGCCTTTGTAAGTGTCCGCGCCGGGAAGGAGGGGATCGATTGCGGCGAGATCGCTGCCCGTGTGCGCCGCGCCAAAGGCCTGCGCGAGCGCCTTGACCTTGTCCGCGGCGGCATCGAGCTCATCGGCGTTGTTGAGCTTGAGGGAGACCTTGTCCGCGACCGCGAGCACGTCGGTGATCTCGGAGGTGGGAGACAGCTCGTTGATCTTCGCGAGCTGCGCCTTGATCGCCTTCACCCGGTGGGCGTAGGTGATGGCATAGGTCGCCTTTTCCGTTGAGCGGGCGACGGCGCGCAGGCTGTACTCGAGGTCAAGCAGCGTGCCCATCGTGAAGAGCATGCGCGTGCGCTCGGGCGTATCGACGGCGTTCACCTTGGCGCTGTCCAGAAAGTTGTGCCGCACCTCGCCCTGGCTGTAGGAGACCAGGCTGAAGTCCGCCGTTCCCGCAGTGTGACCGCCCACGTTCACAAGCTTCTCGTCCTTTACGATGTGGCACTGGTAGCAGTTCTGCGCGACCGAGTAGATGTCGTCCGGGCGGAGCATCCCGTTCTTGAGGGCTCCGGCCAGGCGGGCCGTGCGGTGGTCCGCGGGTTCCGTCGCCTTCGTGAATCCCTTGCCGTAGTCATTGTGGATGTTGATCCAGTCGTGCGCGGCGCCGTGGCATGACTCGCACGAGACGCCAGCGATGACCGCGGGGCCGTCGGCTGTCACCTTCGACGTGTAGTGGCAATCCAAGCAAAGGCTCTCCGACTTGATGCGCCGGATCCCCATCTTCTCGGCGATCGCCTTCGCGTCGTCCGTCCTGTGCATGTCATTGAACGTCGAGAAATGGTGCGTGAGCTTCCACGCCTCCACCTCCTGCTTGTGGCACTCGCCACAGGACTCGGGACCCTGCACTTTTGCCGGATCCGGGGATCCCAGGGCCACGCTGGCGACGGCTAAACCGGCCAGGACACCGAAAAACCTCTGTAAACGTATCCGGGTGGGGTGTGCCATGATATTTTTAGGAATATTGGTCCCTTGCGGGATTCTAAAGCCTATATTTGCTATAATTGTCTAAAGTCTCTGTTAAAAGTTCAGTGAATCTCAAATTTTGTTCGTCTTTTTACAAGATAGGTTCATCACGCAATTCATTGGCTTAATGAGTCCGATGTGAAAAGCACACATTTTCTTCCAATTTTAGGCGTCATTGGGGGCCTCGCCCTATGCGGATCGTTCCAAGTGATGCGGGCCGCGCCCGACATCAATTCGAAGCTGGCAAAATCCGATGACGACCTGAGCGACGCTCCCGTTCCTGCGGCTCCCGCGGCGGCGGCGCCGAAATCTGACGACGACCTGAGCGACGCCAACGTCGCCCCGGCGGCGCCCAAGGCCGAGGCTCCCAAGCAGCTCACGTCCCAGCAGGCCTCCGACGAGCACGCCCGGCTGTTCACCGAGGGAAAATTCCCCTCGGCGACAACCTGCGCGGTCTGCCATCCGGATCAGTTCCGCGAATGGTCGGTCTCGTCCCACGCGTACGCGCAGCTGAGCCCGGTCTTCAACGCGATGGAGTCGACCATCGTGAAGTCCACTTCCGGGACGAACGGGGACTTCTGCATTCGCTGCCATACCCAGGTGGGCATGCAGATCAAGGAATCGGTCTACATGAGCAACCTGGACCGCTCGCCCACGGCGCGGGAGGGCATCACCTGCATCGTCTGCCACCGCGTCACCCTCAATTATGGCAAGGTGAGCGGGCGCACCAGCATTGCCGAGGGCGACCTTTTTGCCCCAGTCTACGGGCCCAGGGACGACTCGGTCCTCAAGCAGGTCCTCGCCGACCCGGACAAATACAAGGTCGTGACGAGCAAGGGCCAGAATGGCCGGGCCATCCATACCGAGGCCTTCAAGTTCGACCCCATCACCACCTCGGGATTCTGCGGAAGCTGCCACGACGTCAACCTCCTCAACGGATTCCGCCTCGAGGAGGCCTTCTCGCAGTTCAAGAACTCTCCCGCCAACAAGAAGGGCACGACCTGCCAGGAATGCCACATGGGCGTGACGCCAGGCATCGCGTCCGGATTCGCACAGGGACCGGCGGCCACGATAGGAGGGGTGCCGACCCCGACCCGCGCGCGCACGAACCACATGTTTGCGGGGCCCGACTACTCCATCGTGCATCCCGGCCTCTTCCCCCACAACACGAAGGCCCAGAAGCTGGCGACCATGCGCGAGTGGCTCACCTTTGATGACCAGGGGGGCTGGGGCACGGACGCCTTCGAGAACCACCTCCCCTCGAACTATGTTTTCCCGCCGCGCTGGAAGTCGATCGACGACCGGTATGACGCCCGGGCCATCATCGACGAGCAGAAGAAGCTCCTCAACGACCTCGACATCCAGCGCCATCAGCTGCTGCGCCGCGGGTACCAGCTCCATACGTTCGACCTCACGAGGAACGACTCCAAGGGCCTCGAGTTCCGCATCGAGGTCGCGAACAACACGGACGGGCATGGGACGCCGACGGGCTTTGACGCCGAGCGCCTGGTGTTCCTGCAGATCACCGTGACGGACGCCAATGGAAAGACGGTGTTCGTGTCCGGCGACCGGGACCCCAACGGCGACGTGAGGGACACCCATTCGGCCTACGTGCACAACCTGGAGAGGCCCTTCGACGACCAGCTGTTCTCGCTCCAGTCGGAGTTCATCACCCGGAGCCTCCGCGGCGGCGAGCGCGTGCAGGTCCTCGCGACGGACTACTCGCTCGATCCGCTGCCCTTCATCCGCCCGGAGACCCGCTCGCACGTCCTCGCCGCACGGACATTCTCGGCCCGCAAGCAGGCGCGCATCCTTCCGCCGCTCAGCTCGCGCTGGGCGGAATACCACGTGGATGCCAACCTGCTGACAGGATTCGCCCCGTACCGGGTCGAGGTGAAGATGATCTCGCAGATGGTGCCGGTTAACCTGATGAGGGACATCTCCGGCGTCGGCTTTGACTACAACCTTTCGCCGCGCGAAGTCGCCTACAGGGTTGCAAGCGGGGCCAGGATCCTTTGGGACAAGACCGTGACAATCGACGGACCGCAGATGCACTTGGACTGGAAGCCGACGGAGGCCGAAATCATGGCTCCGCCAGCGAAACGGCCCGTTCTGGCGCGCGATCCGCCGCAGATGGCCGCTGTCCCGCAGGACCACAAGGTAGCGATGCTCCCCTGACCGGCTCATCGGATGCCACGCGGAACATCTAAGACGCGGGTCGCCGCGCGTGATTCAAAGAAACGGGGATGGCTGGGCGCAGGCGTGAGGCCGGCACTCGCCCTCGGGCTCGCGTGCGCCCTGGCCACGGCCGCGCGGGCGGACAGCATTGTCGACACGAGTCGCTACTCCGACCAGCCGACGCCCCTGTCCCCCAGCACCTTCCCCGCCCGCCCTGCCCCCCTTGTCGAGATCGGACAGAACCCGTTCCTGGGCAATGGGTACATTGCGCCAGGCTTCGTGACGCCGACGGGGGCCGTGTGGCAGCCGGTCTTCATCCTCTACGGGGACCTGCGCACGGCCCTCCAGACATTCGACACGGGGACCACCCAGACGACCGAATGGGCCAACCGCATGGACCTCTACGGCAACCTGTATCTGACGCCAACCGAGCGCATCCTCATCGGCTTCCGCCCCTTTGACACAGAGGGGCAGGCGGTCGACGGGGTGTCCAGCGGCTACAGGTTCAAGCCGGGCGACGGGAACTGGGTGAACGGGCTCAACGGCAAGATCACCACCTTGTTCTTCGAGGGTGATTTCGGGCAGCTCTTCAAGGACCTCGATCCCCAGGACGTGAAGAGCCTGGACTACGGCTACGCCATCGGACGCCAGAATTTGCTCCTGCAGGACGGCCTGCTGGTCAATGACACGATGGACACCATCGGCATCACCCACTCGTCCCTGTTCCTTTTCGGATCCAACGCCGCGCATGTGACCGCCCTTTACGCCTGGAACAACCTCGACCGGGGTGACAACCTCAAGGCCGACGACGCGCATATGTTCGGGATCAACTCGTCGTTCGACTACGTCGAGAGCACGGTCGACTTCGACGTCGACTACGTGACGGCACCCGACCGGTCGGGAGGTGATGGCCTCTATGCCGGCCTGGGAGTGACCCGCCGCTTCGAGCTCGTCAACTTCACGGCGCGGGTGCTCACCTCCCAGGCGATCGACAAGCAGTCGGCCGCCGTGGGGACCGGAACCCTCCTCTTCAATCAGCTCTCCTACCAGCCCGCGCACACGGACAATCTCCTGTACCTGGACACGTTCTTTGGCATCGACCACTTCACGTCGGCGGCGCGCGACCCCGATGTCGGAGGGCCCCTCATCCAGACGGGGCTGCTCTACGCGAACGCGGGAATCGGCAGCTACGGCGGGGCAATCAACAGCGAGGCCTCCAACACGGTTGGCGCGGCGCTCGGCTACCAGATGTACTTTGCCAAGCGCCGCCACCAGCTCGTCGTCGAGCTGGGGGCCCGCACGGACACGAAGGGCCCCGGGGAGTCGACGGTGGCGCTCGGCGCCAACTGGCAGCAAGCCATGGGCCGCCATTTTGTCCTGATCTTTGGCGGCTTCATCGGGTCGCAGGAGAAGGTGGACAAGAGTTACGGGTTGCGTTCGGAGCTAGAGGCCAAATTCTGAGGGTCCAATGATCCTGGAGATGCTGGGTTCAGGCCTGATCGCCGTCACCGCCACGGGAGCCGGGGCCGCGCTGGTACGCCAGCTGAAGAGGGACAAGTTCGAGGGGAAGCGCCACGACCTCGAGCTCGCGCTCCTGCGAAACCGCCTCGAGGGGGAGCGCGACCTGCGCCTGCTCAAGAACCGGTCCTCCCTGCCGTGGAACGGCCTGAGGAAGTTCGTCGTCAAGCGCAAGGTCCTGGAGGCCGAGGGCATGGCCTCGTTCTATCTCGGCCCGCACGACGGAAAGGCGCTCCCGGAGTTCATGCCGGGCCAGTACCTCACCTTCCAGCTGCGGCCGCCGGGGCAGACAAAGCCGGTCATAAGGTGCTACAGCCTCTCCGACAGGCCGCGGAACGACTATTACCGCATCACGGTGAAGCGCGTGCCCGCCGCCGACGGCTCCGCGCCCGGAGTCGGGTCAAACTTCTTCCACGATGGGGTCAATGAGGGCGACATCCTCGACGTCAAGGCGCCGGGTGGGCATTTCTTCCTCGATCCCGCCGGCGACGGCGGCGTCGTCCTGATCGGGGGCGGAATCGGGGTGACGCCGATGCTGAGCATGCTGCACACGCTGGTTGAGAGGAGATCCCGGCGCGAAATCTGGTTCTTCTACTCCGTGCGCAACAGGGAGGAGCACATCATGCAGGACCTGCTGCGCACGATCGGTCTCGAGAACCCGAACGTCCACATCGTCGTCTGCTACAGCCGCCCCAACAAGGACGACGTGCCCGGAGAGCACTACGATGCTTCCGGTCGCGTGTCGGGCGCGCTCCTCAAGCAGCACCTGCCGTCGAACAACTTCGATTACTACATGTGCGGCCCGGGCTCGATGATGGAGGGCATGACGATCGACCTCGGGGGCTGGGGCGTCCCGGAGGCCAAGATCCATTTCGAGACTTTCGGGCCGTCGAGCGTCAAGAAGCTGGGGGCCGTCTCGCGGCCCCCGATGCCCATCGACAAGAAGTTCGCGATCACGTTCAAGCGGTCGGGCAAGGATGTCGAATGGACGGGTGCCTGCTCCAACCTGCTGGAGCTGGCGGAGCAGGCCGGCATACCCATCCCCTCGGGGTGCCGGGCTGGAAATTGCGGCACGTGCGTCGTCGCCTTCCAGAAGGGCGACGTGACCTATGTGCAGCCGCCCGGATCCCCCCCGGAGCCCGGCACGTGCCTGACGTGCGTCGCGATGCCGAAGTCCGACATGGTCCTCGACGCCTAACGCAGCGCGGCCGCGACCCATTCGGTTTCCTGCGGGCTCAGCCGGCCCGTATCGAGGGCGCCAAAGACCTCCCTGGCCTCGTCCTTGCGACCGACGCTGGCGAGCGCCGACCCGTAGGCGAAGGCCACCACGGGCGACTTCTTCCAGCCGCCCGAGACCGGCTCCAGGATCGACATCGCCTGAGAGCCCCGGCCCGTCCAGACGAGCACACACGCATAAGTGCAGCGGTAGAACACGTTGGCCGGCTCACTCTCGAAGTTCCTCTCGGCGATGGGGACCACCTGGCCCTGGCTGCCCAAGTCGGTGACCGAGGCGAAATAGGCGAAGTTGTTCGCGATGTTCCGGTCGTCAGGCTTCATCGCGTTGAGTCGGCTGAAGGCCCGGTACTCCCCCACCGCGTCCCGCTGCACCTGGTAGAAACGCGCGAGCGTGCCCAGCGCCTGGTAGGCCAGGTCCGGCCTGTCCGACGCTTCCCAGAGCAGCGCGGCGGCCTCCCTGGGGTATCCCCAGGCGTACAGCGCGTCCCCCGCGAACATCGCGTGGGCGGCGCTTCTCTCCCCGTCGGCTCGCAGGTTCTGCCACAGCGAGTCGGCCTTGGTTCCTTCGCCCCGGCCCCGGGCGGCCACCATGCCGTAGGCCCAGCCGAGAAAGCCGATGTCGCTGCCCCAATCGCCCCCGTCCACCCACGCCTGGAGCTCCGCCCAGCGACGGGTGACGCGCAGCGCCTCCGCGATCCCCTGGACCACGGGCGGCTTGCGCGCGAGCGTGGGATCGAGGGTCTCTCCCCATCGGATGGCCCCGGGCGCATCCCCGATCTGGGTCAGCCAGCCGAGAAGCTGCGCCGCCCTGTTGGGGTTTGACCGGCTGTTGTCCTCGATGGGAGTCAGCATCGCCTTGAGGCGGGCCGGATCGAAGTCCGCGAGCGCCCTCAGGCACGTGGGAATATCGCCGACCGTGAAACGCGGGTGCCTCCGCAGCTGGTCCGCCCAGCGAGCCGCCGCCTCCAGCTCACCGTGCGCAGCCGCGTCCTGCAGGAGGGTCCGGAGGGCCTCGGCGCCCCAGTTGCGGTCGGGGGCCCATTTCGAGAGGAGTGACAGGCCCCGGGACCGGTCGGCCGGTGAGCCCGTCTGCACGCACACGACGCCGAGCGGGACCTCGTCGAGGGCGGTGCCCAGCCCATCGACCTGGAGCGCGGCCTGGAATGCATCCCGCGCCTCGGTGAAGCGCGCCGCGCGACGGTCCATCTCGCCGGCGAGGCGCAGGGCGCGGGCCGACCCCGTCCTCGTGGCCCCGTCCAGGTGGCCCATGGCCTCGACCGCCTGCGCCGTGTCGTCTGAAAGGACCGCCGCCTCGGCCCAGGCCAGGACATCGTCGGGGCGATAACCGCCCACCTCAGCCGCCTTCCGCGCATACGCCACGGACCCGGCCTTGTTTCCCTTCCTCCACGCCAGCTCCGACGCCAGGCGCCACGAGGCGGGCTGGTCCGGCTCCGTGTCGATGGCCTGCTGTATCGAGAGGCCGGCCCGATCGAGACGCCCGGCGTCGAGCCACTGGCGGGCGATCCGAATCGAATTCGACCGCGCCCAGCGATGGTAGCCCCATCCCCCGAGACCGGCGGCAATCACCAGGATTGGAATCCCGACCAGGAGGGTCCGCTTCAGCAAGGGTCGCGCATCCAGCATGTCCAGAAAGGACCAGAGGTGGTCGCGGCTGTCGCGCGCAAAGAACGACCGGACGGAACGCGCCGTCTTTCCCGGCGAGGCGGACTTCGG
>Ga0302326_10001439_pt1 | contig 60720 bp, 47 predicted proteins | sample Palsa_T0_3_FD_202264 | JGI IMG/M metagenome (GOLD analysis project Ga0302326, IMG submission 202264) | Peat permafrost microbial communities from Stordalen Mire near Abisko, Sweden - Palsa_T0_3 | ecosystem: Environmental > Terrestrial > Soil > Palsa > Peat permafrost | place: Sweden: Abisko...
TGCATCTGTTACCCACGTTGTGGTATCGGAACACGTGGATTTGGGGCTGCAAACACGATGGCTGTTGGATGAAGCCGCACATATCGATGGCGAGCGGCTCCGTGGTCCAGGGCGATCACGTCAATTTCGGGAAGCATTACCTCGCCGCCGGGCCCGGGCCCGATCAACAGGCGCCGCCATTTCTTTTCACGGAAAACGAAACGAACACAGCGCAACTGTTTGAGACTCCGAGCTATACACCGTACGTAAAGGATGCGTTTCATGAGTATGTCGTTCACGGGAATTCCGGGGCCATTAATCCAACGACTACCGGCACCAAAGTGGCCGCGCACTACAACCTGACCATTCCGGCCGGCCAGGAAGTTGCCATTCGCCTGCGCTTGTCCAACCAACCGCTCACGGTTGAGAAAAATCTTGGCAAAGAATTCGATGATGTCTTCACCGCGCGGGTACGCGAAGCGGATGAATTCTACGCGGCATCCATCCCGGCGGAAACTTCGGCCGAGGAAAAGAATGTGGTGCGCCAAGCGTATGCGGGATTGCTGTGGAGCAAACAATTCTACCACTACATCGTGCGCGACTGGTTGGACGGTGATCCGCAGCAGCCACCGCCGCCGGCGAGCCGCAAGAGTGGTCGCAACGCCGAGTGGCAACATGTGTACAGCCGCGACGTCATTTCGATGCCCGACAAGTGGGAGTATCCATGGTTCGCCGCCTGGGACCTCGCGTTCCACATGATTTCGTTTGCCCGGCTCGATCCGGAGTTTGCCAAGGACCAGCTTGTCCTGTTTTTGCGGGAATGGTACATGCATCCCAGCGGGCAAATCCCCGCGTATGAGTTTGCGTTCGGCGATGTGAATCCGCCCGTCCACGCGTGGTCCTGCTGGCGCACGTACAAAATGACCGGTTCCCGTGGCGAACGAGACCGCATCTTCCTGTCGCGGACTTTCCAAAAACTTGTCATCAATTTTACGTGGTGGGTCAACCGCAAGGATGCGGACGGCAAGAACATCTTCGGCGGCGGCTTCCTCGGCCTCGACAACATCGGGGTCTTCGACCGTTCGAAGCCGTTGCCCACGGGCGGCCAACTGGAGCAGGCCGACGGCACAGCCTGGATGGCCTTCTTCTGCAACACCATGTTGTCCATGGCGCTGGAGCTGGCGCAAGACAATCCCGCGACGGAGGACATGGCGTCAAAATTCTTCGAGCATTTCGTCGCGATTGCGGACGCGATCAATACGCACGGCGGCATGGGGTTGTGGGACGAAGAAGACGGTTTTTACTACGATCAGCTTTCCGTGGACGGACGCACCACCCTTCTGAAAGTTCGTTCACTCGTGGGACTGATGCCGCTCATCGCGGTGGAGACCATTGAGGATGAGGTCATCCAGAAACTGCCCGGGTTCGCCAAGCGGTTGCAGTGGTTCCTGGACCATCGCAAGGACCTGGCCGAACACATTTCGTACATGGACTCCGATTGCCGACACGACGTGCGCGGGCGCCGTTTGCTGGCGATCCCGTCGCGCGAGCGGTTGGAACGCATGCTGCGGTACATGCTCGACGAGAACGAATTCCTGTCGCCATACGGCCTGCGGTCGGTGTCCAAATACCATGAGCAGCACCCGTACGTATTTCACGTCAACGGGGACGAGTATCGCGTCGACTACGAACCCGGCGAGTCGAATTCGGGCCTCTTCGGCGGCAATTCCAATTGGCGCGGCCCGATCTGGTTTCCCGGCAACTTTTTACTCATCGAAGCGCTCGAACGCTACCACTACTTCTACGGCAACCTGTTGAAGGTCGAGTGTCCGACCGGCTCAGGCCACTTGATGAGCCTGCAACAGGTCGCCGATGAACTGCGAGCCCGCCTGGCCCGCATTTTCCTACCTGACGCCAACGGCCGCCGGCCATGCCATGGCACTGAGGGACGTTATGCACAGGATCCGCACTGGAAGGACCTCGTGTTGTTCTACGAATACTTCCACGGGGACAACGGTCGTGGTCTCGGGGCCGGTCATCAGACGGGCTGGACTGCTCTGGCTGCTCGCTGCATCGAAGACGTAGCACAGGCGCGAAGCAAAGCGGCCGGTCACTAGGCAGGTCACTCCATCATTACCTGGCGCTGGAGCAGGTAGGTTGCGTGCGGCACGGGAGTTCGCGAGATGTCCTCGGGCGTGCCATGCGACGCGTGCACGCCCGGCACAAGATCGATACCCGCGCGCGTAAAGACGTGTTGCACGAAACCCGAGCAGTACATGGATTTCCGGCGCGCCAGCCGGTTGCGCTGGGAACGGAATCGCTGGTGCCGCAGGGCAACCGCGGTCCCGACCAGTTCGCGCAGAGAATACACGGCATGCTGGGCGACCATCCGCAAACCCTCGCCTAGCACAGCTGCAATCTGAGCATCGGTCAACCCGAAATCCAACACGGCCAGGTTGGGAAATGTCTCTTCGTCGTAATACTTGGAGATGCGGTTCTCCTGCACTCCGAGTTGGATATGTTTTCGATGCATCTGCAAATCCGACTCGATCACCCAATGATGCCCGTCAACCCGCTTACCCTGAAAGAGCAGGGCGTGCGACCACAAACTCCAGTGTTCGCTTTGATCGAGATGTCGCTCGGCCCGCCGAATTACTTTCTCGATGAGGGTTGTTCCGCCGACCAGACCCACGCGACCGGGCCGGGCCTGCGACTCGAGGAAATCGCGATTGGAGAGGTCGCGCACAACGATGGTTTTATTCATGGCGCGATGCCACGAGCTACACGGCCACTGTCACAGGCGTCGCCTTGGACGGCTGGGAGAGTAGTGTTTCGACCTTGCGTCGCGCTTCTGCCATTTTCGGATAGCGCACTTCGCGGTAGCCGCGGACTTCTTCGACGCAGCGCAGGGCCTTGACGTACCGCTCATAGCTGGCGCGGTCTTCGTAATGGAAGTCTCCGACGAGGCGGACGTACCAATCACGGAACTCGCGCTCGCGGCGATGCCATTGCGGCATGACACGCCGCAGCCAGCGCAAGTGTTTCAGCAAATTGAGATGCCACTTCTTTGGACTGAATTTGAAGCGGAAGTCCCGGCCAAGGACGTTGAACTCGGGACGGTTCAGATGGTGGTAGATGATCTTGTCGCCGCGTTCCGGATCCACGTGATAACGGTGATGGTCGCGGCGCGTCTTCTCCTCGCTCGTCAGCAAGTGTGCCACGTAAATCTCGTCTTTGATGACCAGGGCCTTGTGCAGGTTCCAGATCACGGCCTTGGTCGCCGCATAATCGAATTGGCCGTTGTCCTTCGCAAACACCTTCTCCACCAGGTCCAGGTAGAATTCCGCGTACGCGTCGACGCCGCCATACTCAAGCAGGTCATACAGGCGCCCGACGATGTCACGTCCCGTCTGCTCGCCGAGGCGGACCGAGTTTTCGCTGCGGCGGATCAGCACTTCGAATTCCCGCGCCCAGCGTCGGCCCTTGCGGTGGTTGCGCCTCAAGACGTCTTGACGCTCCGCGATGAATTCCTCGTACGTCTCGTGTAACTCGTGCTTGTGGGCCAGGCCGGGCTCAAACACGAGTTTGCGGCCGAGATGAAACGCCTTGATGTTCTCGGCGGCGGCCGAACCCATGGTCTCGCGCAAGCCCCACGCAATGTTCTCGATCGACAATGGCAGCAGGCCTTTCTGAAACGCAATCCCCAGCAGGACCACATTGGCGTACAGCTTCGTCCCAAAGAAATGCTCGGAGATGCCGGCGACGTTCAGGCCGAAATACTCGTCCGATTTCGTGTAGCGGCGCAGCGTGTCTTCCAATTCCGCCACGGTGAAATCGTCCTTACCCAGGAGTGTGAGGATCGTGGGGGTCTTGTAAGCGTTCACGACGGCCACCGTCCGTCGCGGACTGCCGACACGCAGGTTACCCTGGGGCGAGAGGCTGCGCGTAGCCTCGAGCGGATCGATGCCGAGCAACAAATCAGCCTGGCCGTACGGAATGATATTGGACGTGTGATGCGGGCCCTTGGTGAAGGTGATCTGCGAGAACACGCCGCCGTTGCGAATGGCCAGGCCTTTCTTGTCGCAAAACTGCACGTGGTAGCCCTGCTTGAATCCCGCGCGGACGATGGTCGCGGTGCTCACACCAATGCCCTGGCCGCCTACACCGGCCAGATAGCACCGCCAGGCGTCATGGAAATCGGCGATCTTGGGCAGTGGAATGTGATTGAGATCAACCGAATCGATCGGCGCGGGCGGTTTCTGGCTGCGCACCACCGTGATTTCTTCGAACGACGGGCAGGCGTAAATCTTCGTGCACGCGGTGTCGGCCACGCACCACGAGAGATCGGTCTGAATCTTCGCGCCGAACGGCGTCTCCGCAATCGTCAACCCCGGACAGCCGGTCGCCATGGTGCATTCCAAGCAGTTTTCGCAGACGTCCGTATTGATATTTACGAACCGCTTTTCCGGCAGGAAACCTGTTTCGCGAATGGTGCGGCGTTCCTCGCGAGATTCACGCCGGTGGTAGGTGATGCCGCATTCCTTGTCGGCAACGATGACCTTGACGCCGTCGCGCAGGATGGTCTCGGAGAGCATTTTCTTCCACGACTCACGGTAGGCCGGATTCGCGCGCACGACGTGCACGCCCTGGCCCAGCATCGCGGCGACGATGCCGTCGATGTTCTGCTTGTAGGTCTGCTCGCCAACAATGTCCACGTCCATCGCCGGGGTGGGCTGATGACCAGTCATCGCTGTCGTGGCGTTGTCGAGGATGATGTAGGTGATGTCCTGTCCCTGCTTCAGCGCATTGGAGATGCCGAGCATCCCGCTGTGGAAGAAGGTGGAATCTCCGAGGAAGACCACTTGTTTGTTGGTGATAAACGGGTCGATGCCCGCGCCGGTGCCGCCACCCAGTCCCATGCCGCTGTAATTGTGCATGAGATCCTTGGTCGGTTCGAACATCAGCATCGTATAGCAGCCTGTGTCGCCGTGGAACACGAGGTCCACGGGGCCGCGATTATGATGCCGCTTCATGTAGCGCGGATCGACAAACTGCTTTTTCATCTCGATCAGCACGCTGGCGCTGTCGCGATGCGGGCAGCCGGGACAAAAAGTCGGGGTCCGCAACGGGATGCGGATGTCGAATTTGTCGGTCTCGCGGATCAACTCGACCGCGCAATCGATACGCTTCTGGTTGAGCGCGAGATTCGGGTCATGAAAAAACCTGCCCAGAGGCGCAAGCAACTCGATGAGAATGCTCGGATTGAGTCCGCGCGTGGCGGGGATTCCCTTCAACCCCACCGGGAACTCCTTGCCCCACACATTGGTGCGATTCGCGGCGGTGGCGTTCTGGTTGAGGCGGTGGACGATCCCCGCGATTTGCTCTTCCATGAAGCCGCGGCGTTCTTCAATGACGAAAATGCTGCGGACTTGACGGGTGAAATCTTCCACCAATTCAGGGTCGACCGGATAGCTGACGCCCAGCTTGAGAATGGGAATCTGGTCCGCGACGCCCAGTTCCGCCAGCGCGTGTTCGAGATAACAGAACCCAAGGCCCGTGGCCACGAACCCGATTTCCGCGCGCCACCGGGGATTTTCGCGCGCGTTGACGACGCGGTTGATTCCGTGCCGCCGCGCGCTGGCGAACAATCGGGTGAACCGCTGCGCCATTCCCTCTTCCTTGATCCAGGTGCGCGGCGGCAACAGCACCGTGTTCTCCAAATCAATCCGCGCGGTGTCGAGAGAGTATTTGTTGAGCGTGCTAACGTCCGGAAAACGATTCGGGTGGCACTCCACACTGCCGCCGCCATCGGCCTGATTCGTCGTGACGAGGTAACCCATGAACAGGTTTGATTCACGCGACAGTTTGAAACCGAGATCGATCCAGTCCTTCAATTCCTGGTTGCTGCTGGGTTCCAGTACCGGCAGGAACATGTGTTTGCACAAAAAGCGAGAGTCGGCGGGCACTTGCGTGGAATCGCTCCATGGATCGTCGCCGATAATGACCAGCGCACCGCCTTGTGGATGGGCGCCCGCGAGATTGCCCAGTGCGAGGGCGTCGGTGGCCACGTGCAAGCCGACCGATTTCATCGCGCAGATGCCGCGCAACGGGCCCATTTGCGAGCCATTGAGCATCGCCGCGCCGAGGGCTTCATTATTGGCGATGCTCGCGCGGATGCCCTTTTCCTTGTACAGGGGCGCGACGAGTTCCATTGCGTCAAAAAAACCCGCAATCGGCGAGCCGGGGTAGCCGGTCAGGAGATGGGTGCCGCCTTCTGCTTCGAGTGCCCCCTTGATCAGCAGTTCGTTCCCAGTGAAGACCTCGGCCCCCTCCTCCTTGAGGAATCGTGGATCGACTGTCATGATTTTATTGTAGCGGTGCGAAGGCTACCATAGAATCAGAAATCATGCAAACCCTTAAAACAGCTTTGTGCCTGGCGCTCGGCGGCACGTTGTTGGCGGGCTGCGCCCTGTTGCCCCCCGGACTGTTCCAGAAGAAGCCCGGGGAGGAAGTGACCGTGCGCATTTATGATGAAGCCAGTGCGGCCCTTCCGGCGGAGAACCGCCAGACGGTCGAAATCCCGCGTACGGGTTTGAAACTTTCGATCAACCTCTTCCCGACGTTGACGGAACAGAATGTGCAATCCGCCGAGTTGTACGATACGGCGGGTGGTAAAGGAATTTTCCTGAGGTTTGATCCGCATGGCACGATCCTGCTCGACGAAATGACCACGCGCGCCCGCGGCCAATATTTTGTGGTCCTGATCAATAATCATCCCGTCAGCGCCTGGCTGGTCGATCAGCGTATCATCAACGGGCAATTCCTCATCGAGGGTGATTTCACGGACGAAGATGCCAAGAAGGTCGTGGACGGTCTCAACGAACTGAGCAAGAAGAACAATCGTCCATGAGTCCAGGGAGAGTTCTGCTGTTCGTCGCCGCCAGTGTTGTCGTCGCCACCACCACACGGGCGCTCGATATTTGCCTGCCCACGGCCAACGACGCGGTGCTGCGTCCGGGTGCCGAGGCGGATTTTTTCCAGCCGACCGTCGGTGGTACGGTCGAATCCGGCATGTTCGGGTGCGCCCGCAACAACGGGCATCGGTTCCACAAGGGGGTCGATATCAAATGCCTGCAGCGCGACCGCCGCGGTGAGCCAACTGATCCCATCCATGCGGTTGCGGATGGGGAAGTCGCGTTCATCAATGCCCGGCCCGGTCTCTCGAATTATGGACGGTACATCGTTCTCCAGCACAACTGGGACGGAGTACCGGTCTGCACGCTTTACGCGCACCTGCGCGACGTTGCCGCGGGCCTCGTCGTGGGCCAGCCGGTGAGAAAGGGCCAGGTCATCGCCACGCTCGGCCACTCCGCCAACACGCGGGAAGGCATCTCGCAAGACCGGGCCCACCTGCATTTCGAGATTGATCTTTTGGTGAGTCCCAATTTCCACATCTGGTACCCGAGGCATGACCCCGAAGCGCCGCCGTTTGGCAATTACAATGGGCAGAATCTTAGCGGTCTCGACCCCGCCTCGTTCCTACGCGCCTACGCCGCCGATCGAAAATTGAACTTCGCGGAGTATATCGCGAAGCAACCCGTCGCATTTACGGTGCTGGTCAGCGCCCGCCCGTTTCCATGGCTCAAACTTCACCCCGAGCAAATTCAACCAGCCACGGGCACGCCCGTCGCTTATGAAATCGGGATGACAGGGTGGGGGATGCCCGTGGCCGTATGGCCGCGAACCTCGCAAGAGATCGGTGAATCGCAACAGCGCGCGCTCCAGCGCGGCATGCCCGTGGTACAGCACGTCAACGATCCGGAGCTGGCGCAGTGGACCTGCAACGAATTGATGGAGCGCAGCCGGCGCAATGGCGGCTGGATGCTGAGCAAACGTGGCGAAGAGTGGTTCGAGATGCTGACGTACGTGCCCTAGCACGTTGATGCGTGGCGCCCATGAAGCCGCTTCCGAAAGTGTATATGCGCGTTTCGCGGTGCTTGGCGGTGGGGATTATTGCGCCGCGCCGACGGTCGAGCCACGAAACGAACGCAGGGCTTCGGGGAGAGTGTCGTAGAATTCTATCAGGTCGCCCATGGCGATGAGGTTGGCTACCTGCTGGATCGTCGGCGGAAGCCCCACGCACTTCAGGTCGCCGCCGCGGGCCTGGCCCAAGTGGGCGAAGCCGATCAGTTCCTGAAGTTGGGCGCTGCCAATGTAGGTGACTTGCGAGCACTCCAGGATGATGCAGGGGGTGGCTTCCTCAATCAACCGCGTGAGCGTGGCAGAGAACTCCGTGAACGCCAGTGCGTCCACTGCGCCGATCAGCGTGATGACTTCCACACTGTCTACTCGTTGCCGTTTGATCTGCAGCTCTTGCATGTTCGCTGTCATCCCGGTCATAGCATCAGTCGTGCCCCATGATGCGAAAAAGGTGGTTTCAGGCCGCAAAACTGCGAACGCGTGCATTTTGGGGGTGGAAGCGAACGATTTTGTAGGCCCTTTCGGCGGGGCCGCACAGGCCCCGCGCCGAAACCCAAGACCGCGAAAGTTAAGCCAGGTGCTGACGACCGCCTAGTCGAACAACGAACCCCCCCAGGACGACGTTTGTTGGCGATGTGACCTGTAGGAATCCGCTCATTCTCCTCACAAAACAGCCGCAGCACCTGGCGAATTATCCGCAAAACACAAACTCGCTAGTTCTCGCACCAGTGAGTATGGGATGCATCACCGGTAGGTTTGTTCCCGGCGCCGTTTTGTGTTGCAGGCGGTGCGGGCCTTCGTGAAAATGAGACAGGCTGTAGGTACGGAACAAGAAGCGGTAGTGACGCCTCTTAATGGATACGGATAAACAAAGTTCAGCTTCGCCCGCACCCGATTTTGAGGCGCTGGTGGAGGAACACTACAGGCGATTGTACCAGTTTGCCTACAATCTATCGCATGACGAAGCGGAGGCCTACGACCTCACGCAGCAGACCTTTTTGAAGTGGGCCCGCAAAGGCCACCAGTTGCGTGACTTGTCCAAAGTGAAGACCTGGCTCTTTACCACGTTGCACCGCGAGTTCTTGCAGGCTCGCCGGAGAAGTTCCCGTTTCCCGCATCACGAATTGGACGAAGTGGCGCGGGAACTGCCCGCGATTCCGCCCGCCATGGTGGACCAGCTCGACGCCGCAGCAGCCGTCAACGCGCTGGCGAAGATCGGCGAAGCGTTTCGGGCACCGCTGGCGTTGTTTTACCTGGAAGACTATTCCTACAAGGAAATCGCGGAGATACTCGGTGTGCCGGTCGGTACGGTGCAGTCGCGCATCTCTCGCGGTAAGAGCCAACTGTACAAGATCCTAGCTGACAGCGCGCCATCTCCAACGACACAAGCAGGGGAATCGCATGGATAGAGACCAAGCCAAGGAAATCCTGCTGCGATATCGTCCGGGACGCGACGACATGATCGACGCGGAGATGAGGCAAGCCCTGGCGCTGGTCGACCGCGACACCGAATTGGCCCGCTGGTTCGAACAACAACAGCGTGCCGATGAGACGATCCGCGCCCGGCTGCGCGAGACCCCTGTGCCCGCCGACCTCAAGCAACGCATTCTGGCCGAACAGAAGATCGTGCGGGTCGATTTCGGCTGGCCAAAACCCGTGCTGTTTGCCGCTGCTGCGGCCGTTGTCGTGTTGAGCGTGATTGGCCTGTGGGTGTACCGAGACAGGACGGGGAATGGGTTGAGCGCCTATCGCACGGGCATGGTGCAGTACGTCGCCAGCGGATACAGCATGTTCATCAAAGCCGGCAGCTTCGACGAGTTGCGGCAGGTTCTCGCCCAGAAAAGCTGGCCGACCGACTTTTCCGTGCCCGATAGCCTTCGCAACGTCACGGTCATTGGCGGGGGGGCTCTGCAATGGAACGGCCACAAAGTTGACCTGGCGTGTATGAAGGCCGACAACCGGGGTCTTTGGCTGTTTGTCGTTGAGAAGGCAGCGATCCGTAATGCCCCCGCCACAGTAGCCCCGCAGATCAAGACGGTCGATCCCATGGCGACCGCCGTGTGGAGTCAGGACGGCGACACGTACCTGCTGGTTGTGCAGGGCGACCAACAATCTCTCAAGAAGTACCTGCCGGGTTTCGGGAGCTGATTCGCTCCACCGGCTGTGCCCCCTGTCTCCTGCCACAAACAATCAGTCGGCGACCGGTTTCTCAGAGGCTTGCGGGGCAGGCTCGGTTGCGGCGGGTTGCTTGGGGGCTTTGGATTTGGAAGCTCCCGATGATGGATCGACCAACTCCACGAGCAGCGCGCCTTCCGGCTTGTCCGATAAACCGAGTACGACTGTTCCCGTGCCGGCGGCAACGAATTTCCCGCTGGGCGTCAGGAACGCATACTTTGTGTCGACACGCTTGAGCTTGAACACGTCGCCATTATGACCCCGCTTCACTCCGTCCTTGGTCTCGAACCAATAGCTGGTCTTCGCGACGTCGGTCCCCCCGCCCGGAATGTAGCGAATCCTTACCTGGTCGCCATCATCGAGTTGACCTCCACTGATGTCAATGAGTGTAAACTTCTGCTTCGAACCGATCTTCATCCCGGTCAGATCAAGGATACCACCCGTCGTCGCCGTGATATACTTGCTGTTAGAGGTCAGAAACGCGACCGATATCTCCGTTGGCTCCGCGGTTTCCACTCGCACTCCAGCCCGGAGCGAAGCCGCCGTCAGGATTGTCGCAACGCCGGTTACAATGAAAACAATGTGGGTTCGTTTCATATTGTCTGCCGTCCCGTCGTCATGAACCATTAACTCTGTAAGACTATTTGGGAAGCAAGTCAAGTGCCTGCGAAGCGGTAGCAAGTTCTTCATGTAGCGGCAGCTACTACGGGCCAAATCGGTTGACTTTGACAGCCTTCTTGAATAGAAAAGCCGTGGGCGTAGTTGAAACACCAAAAGTGTGAGAGGGAGATCTGTCACATGCGAGAAAACAGGCTGGAATCATGGACCAGGGTTCACAATGTGGGTATTGCGGTACTGTTGGGGCTGCTGGCGTTCTTTGCGCCCCGCGCCAACGCCGCACCGTTCACCGATAATTTTGTTAATTTGATCAGTGATCTGCAGAGCCGCGCGGCGACACTCAGCAACAGCACCGACAAGGTGGAAAAAAAGGAGTTCACGACGATTCAGTCGGTGCTCAAGACGCTGGAGGGCAAGAACTCCACATCGTTGGCGACGGACATCAGCAACCTTGGGAGCGTGGACAAGGCACTGGCCAAGGAGTTCCCGGATGACGCTACGTTCGGCGCGGACCTGGAAACCGCGCTTGAGGGGCTTGTCGGCGATGTGCAGACCGGCTTGGATGCGACACAGACCACGCTCGATGGCCTCGGTGATACCGCCTGCGCGACCAAAGCCCAGACGGCGCTCGACGGGGCATCGAACCAGGTCGTTGTGGCCTTGGCGGCAACCGATTTCGCCACGGCATCCAAACTTCTCGGCACCGCGCTGAAGTCGGCGCTGAAGGTAGAGATTGCAGCCGCCAAATGCAGTTCTACGAGCGGCGGGGGAGGGAGTGGTGGCGGCACCACCAGTGGTGATTTCATGAAGGCCACGATTAGCGGAGCGTTCAGCCTCGATTTCGATGCGGAGGATTTCGTCACAGCCACGTATGGTCCCAGCGCCGGGCTATTCACCATCGTCGGCGCCGTTGCGAACTTCCATGGAACGGCGATCGATATCACGGTGCTCAATGGCGTCACTGTCCCCGGCACGTATGCCATATTCAGCGGCTCGAACCTGGATCGCGGCAGCCCGAGCAGTGATTACGGCTCCGCCAACGGCACGATCACGTTTACGACCTTTGATCCGACAAACCAAAAGGCTGCCGGCACATTCAGCTTCACTGCTACCGCCACGAACTCGGCAGCCATTACGGTGTCGAACGGCTCATTCACCGTTTCCAAGATCAGCATCGTTCAATAGAGCGCGAATGCAAAGCCAGCGACGACGTCACAAAGCCGTTCGCTGGTAAACAGGCCGACGGGCGATTCAGTTCGACGGCGGTGGTGGTGGCGGAAAGGTAATGATCTTTGGCCCTGACGGCTGCGAGGGAATGTTGGCAGCCTCGGCGGCGGCTTTATCGTAGGCTGCAGCGCCGTTGATGCGGTAGGTGCTGATGAATGCCTCACGGAAATCAGCCTGGGCAGTCGGCGGCGCCGTGACGACATAGGCTTTCAGGTAATCAACAAACTGGCTCCACGTCGCGACCTCGCGTCGCAAATCCTGTCCCCAACTCGCGCCCATGTCGCTGAAGTCGGGCGTTGTCTGGGCCGGGCCGGCATCGGTCATATCGCCGGCCGGGGCAGGGACGTAGCCGTCATCCCCTGAGTAGTAGGCACTGCTCGATACGACCGGAGACGAAACATCGGAACTGTAAGGGTAGTCTGTGTAAACAGGGTACCAGCACGCCGCCCCGTTGATGAATACGATAATCGGGTGGCGATGGCGCCCAAAATGTCCCCCATGATGACCATCGCCGTGGCCGGATGAGATGGTGGGGGCGGGTTGGCCATGAACGATCGAGTGTCCGGGCTGTGCGAACTGGGCGGACATCGTCGGTTGCCCCTCCAATTGATAGCCACGCTCGATGAAAGTCGATTGCGAACCGCTCGACGATCCCGATGTGGCCGACTGCTGGGACCAATTGCCACCCGAGTATTGCGTCATCCCCACGCACACTTGTCCCGCTGTCACTACCAGTCCAATTGCCAACAAATTGCTCCACGAAAATACCTTCATAACCACACCTCTCTCCCCACTGCGCTTAAGATGCCCCAAAAGAGGCTTTCATTCAAATTATTTGCGGGGAAAGGAGGGTTTGGCTTGGGCACTGGTGGCGCGAGCGTCCCTGCTTGCGCCACCAGCACCTTCACGGAATGGCGTCTTGGCGATTGCCGATTAGCCATTCCTACCAGCGACGGCGGCAAACGGGACGTTCGCCCTACGAGACGACTTTGGCGGATTACAGAAAAACGTTCCAAACCTTCCAGAACTGGAAAATGTTTTTTTCAAAGTCCAAACGATTAGCAATACGTTGAAAAATCGCCCGCCGATGGCAGAGGGCCTACAACAAACCGCTGAAATCAGGGGAATTGTAGGCTGCGTGACATCACGCGGCGAGTCGCCATCGTTTTCTAATCGGGTTGTTACGGAGAGGCAAGAAACGAAAGAGAGTTGCCCCGACAGCTTTCGGGGTGAACCACGCCGGTGGCGGGCAAGCTCGCCCCGGATGAATGGCAGTTGATCGTCTGTTGGCTGTTTGATTTGACAGGTTATCGATTTACGATATACTTCTACGCCATGAAGAGGTTCGGAATCGGCGGGTGGATCGGTCGGCAGCCCGCCAACGATACGCCGCGAGGGGGCACGCGGCCTGCAATTCTCCTGGATTTCGGTTCTCGGTTTCTCGACGGGTGGGCATTGGTTTCCCACAAGGCCTGCGGAGAACGAAAAAGTATGAAAAATGCGAAACGAAGCCAAATTATTACACGCCGGCTTGGGTGTCTGTCAGAAGGTTCGGTGAAAGCGAAGCCAAATGTTGGGGTGGAATTTGCGTTGCTTGGCGGTCGTTTTCGGTGTATAAGTGCTTCCCTGCTAAGGCATCAGTGTCCTTGGAAGGGATGAATCTCCGATGAGCAAACAAGAACATGCTACGGCCAAGAGCCGCGCGAAGACGGAAGCGCCGAAGGTTGTCGAACTTGGCGCGGAAGCGAACGCACCCATGCGCGGGTGCGATATCGTTGTCAAATGCCTGGAACGCGAGGGCGTGGACACGGTATTCGCCTATCCGGGCGGCGCGAGCATGGAACTGCACCAGGGGTTGACCCGCTCGAAGATCATTCGCACCATTCTGCCGCGGCATGAACAGGGCGGCGCGTTTGCCGCCGAAGGCTATGCCCGCGCGTGCGGCAAAGTTGGCGTCGCCATCGCGACCAGCGGTCCCGGCGCGACGAACCTCGTCACGGGCGTGGCCGATGCGTTCATGGATTCGATTCCGCTCGTTCTGATCACGGGACAGGTCCCGCGCGGAATGATCGGCAAGGGTGCGTTCCAAGAGACCGATGTCTTCGGCCTGGGATTGCCGATCGTCAAACACAGCTATCTCGTGATGAACGTTGAGGACATCCCGCGCGTCATCAAAGAGGCATTTTACATCGCCAACACGGGCCGGCCCGGCCCGGTCTGGATCGATATTCCGAAGGACGTGCAGCAGAGCACGTGCAAGCCGGTGTTCCCGGACAAGATCAACTTGCGAGGCTACAATCCCGACAAACGGATCAGCGACATCGCGGTCAACGAGATTGCGGGATTGATCGAGAAGAGCGAGCGGCCCGTGATCTACGCGGGCGGCGGTATCATTTCCGCCAACGCGGGCAAGGAACTGGTCGAGTTCGCGGAGAAGACCGGTATTCCTGTCGCGACCACGTTGATGGGCATCGGCGCGATTCCGTCCGAGCATCCGTTGTCAATGCGCTGGCTCGGGATGCACGGCACGGTGTACGCCAATTACGCGGTCGATAAATCCGATCTGCTGTTGGCGCTCGGCGTCCGCTTTGACGACCGCGTCACGGGAAAGGTCAGCGAATTTGCCAAGCACGGGACGATTGTCCACATTGATGTTGATCCGAGCGAGATCAACAAGAACAAGGTGGCGCATCTGCCCGTTGTCAGCGACATTAAGTATGCGCTGCAGCAGTTGAACAAGGTCGTCAAGGGCAAGAAGTTCGCCGAATGGCACGCGCAGATCGACGAGTGGAAGAAGCAATACCCCTTCCGCTACCGCGTCACCGAGGAAGTCTTGAAATCGCAGTACGTTCGCGAATTCCTCAAGGGTGACGTCAACGAAATCATTATGCCGCAATACGTCATTGAGTTGCTGGACGAACTGACCCACGGCGAAGCGATCGTCACGACGGGCGTCGGCCAGCATCAGATGTGGGCGGGGCAGTATTACAAATTCAAACACCCGCGCACGTTCCTGACATCGGCGGGTCTCGGCGCGATGGGGTATGGTTATCCGGCGGCCCTGGGGGCGAAAGTCGCGCACCCTGACAAAGAGGTTGTCGACATTGACGGTGACGGCTCGTTTCTCATGAACGTGCAGGAACTGGCGACCGCGCACATCGAGCGCATTGCCGCGAAGGCGCTGGTCATCAACAACCAGCACCTCGGCATGGTCGTGCAGTGGGAAGACAAGTTTTACAATTCCAATCGCGGCCACACGTATCTCGGCGACCCGCAGAATCCGCACAAGATCTATCCCGATTACGTTGCCATCGCCAAGGGCTTCAACGTCCCGGCGGAACGCGTGACCCGCAAGAGCGAGTTACGCGCCGCGCTGAAGCGGATGCTGGAGTCGAAAGAGGCGTATGTGCTTGATGTCATCGTCCCGTATACCGAGCACGTGTTGCCGATGATTCCATCGGGCAAGACGGTCAAGGACATCATCATCGAGAAAGATGTCAAGACCGAGTTGGGCACCAACCTCGGGCTGTAGCTGCCGAACTGGTATTGTAGGCCGCCTGCCCCCCAAGCGGTGAACAAAGAACGCCGCGTGAGGGCACGCGGCTTACAACGGCTCAGACGCGATCCTTCGGGGCGCCACACAGTTTTTGTGGTCGTGGCTGGCGCCACCCGCTACAATTGATCGACATGGATCGCGCGTGCTGTCGGACAACGGTTGTGCTGTGCTCGTTCGCCGCGATCTTCATCGCGCTGACGGTGGGCAGCTACACGCGGAAATCCGCGACCGTTGACGAACCGCAGCATCTGACCGCCGGCTACACGGCGTTGCGCCTGCACGATTACCGCATCGACCCGGAACATCCGCCGTTCTTGCGCCTGTGGGCGGCGTTGCCGCTGCTCGCGATGCGCGATGTCCATCTCGACACCAACGGCGTTGCATGGCAGACGGCGAACGGCTGGGATTATAGTCACCACTTTTTGTATGAACTCAACGACGCCGATCGTCTGCTGTACCGCGCGCGATTCATGACCGTGCTGCTCGGCATTCTGCTGGGTGTGCTCCTGTTTTGTTGGGCGCGGGAGTTGTTTGGATTCTGGACCGCTGCGGCAGTGTTGGCGTTGTACTGCGTTGAACCGAATATCCTGGCCAATTCGAGTCTGGTGACGACGGATTTCGGTGTGGCGTGTTTCATCTTCGGCGCGCTGTACTTCCTCTGGCGTCTGGCGCGAGAGCTCACCATCGGCAATCTCGCGGGATTGGTGGTGTTCTTTGCGCTCGCGCAAGCCTCCAAATTCTCCGCGCTATTGCTTGGGCCGATTGTTCTCCTGCTGCTCGTCGCCCACATCCTCTGGGGAGGTTCGTGGCGTTGCGAATTTGTCAATGACGGCGAACTGCGCTCGCGGCGCGCCAAGGCGCTCACCGCGCTGGCGTTGGTCGTGGTTCTCGCGCTCGCCTCCTACGTCGCGGTGTGGGCGGCGTACGGTTTTCGTTACGGGCCGACGGCTCCCAGCACCGATCTCACTCAATTGCGGAATAACCCGCAGTTTCTACAGCACGTTCGGCTCGTGGCGACCGTGGCCAATTGGCTGGACGAACATCGATTGCTGCCCGACTCGTACACGCAGGGTTTCATTCTCAGCCAGGTCAAGGTGCAACATCGATCGGCCTATTTCGCAGGCGAGTTCAGCCGAACCGGCTGGTGGTATTATTTCCCCGCGGCGTTCGCGGTGAAAACACCGTTGACGGTACTATTTCTTCTGTGTTGCAGCCTGGCACTTCTCGCGAAAGACCGCGCACAATGGAAGCTTGATGCATGGTTCATGGCACTTCCCCCGGCCATTTTCCTCGGCGCGGCCATGGCTGCGCATCTCAATATCGGCGTGCGCCATATCCTGCCCATTTATCCATTTGTGTTCCTCATCGCCGGAGTCACACTGGAGAAAATCCGCGCGCGCTGGCGTCCGATCCTGTTGCTCGCACCCATTGCGCTCGCGTCGCTCGAACTCGCCACCGTGTATCCGGATTGCCTGGCATTCTTCAATGGACTCATTGGTGGGCCGCGCAACGGCCATTGGGTGCTGCTCGATTCCAATCTCGACTGGGGCCAGGACCTCAAACCGCTCAAGTGCTGGATGGACGCGCATCACGTCGAGCAGATCAATCTTGGCTACTTCGGCACGGCGGATCCCGCATATTACGGAATCGATTGCACGTACCTGATCGGCTCTCCATCATTCCATGCGTCGCAAATCGCCGCGCCGCGCCTGCCCGGCTACGTTGCCGTGAGCGTGCAGAACCTGCACGGTGTGCGCGGGGATGAGCCGATGCGCGCCTTCTACGCCCCGCTGTTGGAACGAGAACCGGCTGCCGACATCGGCTACTCGATTCATGTCTATTGGGTCGAAACCAATTGGTGGTACAATTTGCCGCCGTGAGATTTCTCGAACGTCATTGCTGCCTGATCAGTCTGCTGCTCTTCACCGCCGTTTACATCACGCTGGCGGTCAGCAGTTACGTGCGCGAATCCGCCACATGGGACGAGCCGCAACATGTGCTCACGGGGTATGGCGCGCTCAAGTTCCATGATTATCGCATTGACCCCGAGCATCCGCCATTCATCCGCATGTGGGCGGCGCTGCCGTTGCTCGCGATGGATGGGATCAGATTTGACAACCACGCGGCCGATCAAGTCGATCCCGCGGCGTGGGTCATGGGACGCCAGTTTTTCTTTTGTCACGACACGCTGTACGTCGCGAACGACGCCGATCATCTGCTGTACGCGGCGCGGTTCATGATCGTACTGTTGGGCGTACTGCTGGGCGTGTTGTTGTTTTGTTGGACACGAGAGCTGTTTGGGTTTTCGGTGGCGGCCATCGTGCTGGGGTTGTACACGATCGAGCCGAATCTTCTGGCGCACGCACGGCTCGTCACCACGGACTTCGGTGTGACGTGTTTCTTGTTCGGGACAATGTATTTTCTATGGCGGACGGCGCGCCGTTTGAGCGTGGGCAACCTGTGCGGTTTGGCCGGTTTCTTCGCGCTGGCGTATGTCAGCAAGTACTCCGCGCTGTTGCTGGGACCCATCGTGCTGGCACTCCTGGCAGTGCGCGTTTGCCAACCGCGCCCGTGGCCGATCACCATCGGCCGGCAGACGCAATTGACAGGCTGGCGACAACGGGCGGTGGTGGCGCTGGTAATGTTCGTCATGCTCACGGCCCTCGCATGGGGGGCCATCTGGGCGGCCTATGGTTTTCGCTATCTGCCGTCGGATGTGCCGGGATGGCGGATGGAATTCGATAAAGATCCCGGGGTGCGTGCGCGCACGCCTACCATCACCAAAGCCGTGGCGTGGGCGGACGCACATCGATTGCTGCCGAACGCATACAGCCAGGGTTTTCTCCTCGGGCAGGTCAAGGCTCAAAAGCGGAGCGGCTTTCTTGCGGGCAGCTATGGCACGGAAGGCTGGCGGTGGTTCTTCCCCTTCGCGTTCCTGATCAAGACCCCGATCACGGTGCAACTGCTCTTTATCACCGGCCTGGTGCTCTCCGCAATCCGCTGGCGGCGCTTTCTCGATGACACCGCCTACGCGTTCCTGCCGCTGGCGGCGTTTCTGGGAACGGCGATCACCGTGAAATTGAACATTGGCGCGCGGCACATCCTGCCGATCTATCCGTTCGCACTGTTGCTGGCCGGCTTTGCCATCACGGAACTGTGCAGCGAGCGGCGCAGGCAATTTCGCCTGTTGCTGGGCGGGCTGTGCTTGTTTGCGCTCCTCGAATTCGCCCTTGTCTGTCCCCACTATCTGGCATTCTTCAACCAATTTGTTGGCGGTCCGCGAAACGGACACAAGTACCTCGTTGATTCCAGCCTCGATTGGGGCCAGGATTTGAAAGGGTTGAAACGCTGGATGGACGTCCACAATGTGCCGCACATCGGCCTCAGCTACTTTGGCACGGCGGATCCCGCGTATTATCACATCAACTGCACTTACCTGCCCGGCGGGCCGTTTTATGATGATCCACGGGTAAGCGACGTGCAATTGCCGGGCTTTGTCGCCGTGAGTGTCACGAACCTCCGCGGCGTATATTTCGCCGAACAAATGCGCGGCGCGTACAAACCACTGCTGGACACAAAACCGGCCGCGGTGATCGGCTACTCGATTTACGTGTATTGGGTCGAGCGACCGTGGTGGCAGTGAGACGTCGGAGTCGACGACCTACTCGTGCGACTCTTCTTCCTCCTGGCCCGTGAACTCGTCGCCGCCTTCCTGCTTCATCCGCTTGAGCACTTCGGACATGTCCTCGACGGCGCTGAACACCTTGTTCGCGACATAAATGGGGCTTTTCTGCTGGACGGCGAGCGCAATGCAGTCGCTCGGACGGGAATCGATTTCCAGAATCTTTTTGCCGAGTTCGTTCTCGGACCGCAGCACCAATCGCGCGAAGTACGTGCTGTTCTTGAGGTCGTTGATGACGATGCGCTCGACCTTCACGCCCAATCCGGTGAAGATGTGGCCGATGAGGTCGTGCGTCAGCGGACGCTCCTTGGGGGTGTTCCGCAGGAACATCGTGATGGCCGCGCCTACGCTGTGGTCGACATAGATGACAAACGTCTTTTCATCGTTGCCGACGAAAACCGCGCAGCCGTTGGTCGTCGGCAGCACGCCCTTGACCTGCACCTCCACGACGTCGTTTTTCACGGAGCCACCATACGGGTTTTTGCCGCGAAAGGCAAACCGCCGGTTGCATCTTCAGAAAAGACAGATCGCTGCCGTAATAACCGTGCTGTATAGCCCTTGCGGATGGCCGACGGCGGTCTGGGTGCAATTGCTGGTGCGGACGATCTTGCTGCTCATGCGGAAGACCTGCTCTTTCTCGTCCCAACTCGCGTCCTCGTTGAAGTCCACTCCCAGCGTGGTCCCCAACATCGCCGCGGCCATGTCTTCGGAAAAGTTGCCCGCCGTAGTGTCGTTCATGCCGTACGCGTGCAACTCGCTCAGGTAACCGTACGCATCTTCGTCGGCGGGTTGGGCCACGCCGATCGACGCGGCGATGAGCCGGTGCGGTTCGTTGGTGGAGATGCGCGCGATGACCGCGAACGTAATCTGTCCGGGCTGCAACAGCGGCTCGCCCTGCTTGCGGGAGATCAGTTTGCAGCGCGGCGGTAGAATGCTCGACACCGTCACGAGGTTGCACTTCTCAATGCCGGCATCGCGCAACGCCAACTCGAAACTGCGCAGCTCGTGCTTGTGCGTGCCGACACCTTTGGTCAGAAAAATCTTTGATGGAACAAAATGCATGTGGTTCTTTCTCGCCTCCGTGCCGAAGAGAAACAAATTTCTTGCAGCAATGCAAGAAATTCATCATGGTTCCGGCGCATTTTTTCACATGGCCACACGCAACCATATCGTCACCATCGGTCTCATTCAGATGCCGTGCGCCGCGCTGCCACAGGCAAACCTGAAGCACGGGATCGCCTTGGTGGAGAAAGCGGCCAAACGCGGGGCGCAAATCGTCTGCTTGCCGGAACTCTTCCGGTCGCGCTACTTTTGTCAGACGGAAGACCACAGTCAGTTTGCGCTCGCCGAGCCAATTCCAGGCCCGACCACCACGGCGCTCGCCCGGGTCGCGCGCCGACGCCGCATCACCGTCATCGGGTCCATTTTTGAAAAGCGCTCCGCGGGTGTCTACCACAATACAGCGGTCATCATCGACGCCAGCGGCAAGCTCGTGGGCCGGTATCGCAAGATGCACATCCCCGACGATCCCTTGTACTACGAAAAATTCTACTTCGCGCCCGGCGATCTCGGGTTCCAGTCATTTGCCACGAAGCGCGCGAACATCGGCGCGCTCGTGTGTTGGGACCAATGGTACCCCGAAGGCGCGCGGCTCACCGCGTTGAAGGGCGCCCAAATCCTCTTCTACCCAACCGCGATTGGCTGGCATCTCAGCGAGAAAAAGGAGTTTGGAAAAAAACAACACGACGCGTGGGTCACCATCCAGCGTTCCCACGCCATCGCCAATGGTGTTTTCGTGGCCGCGCCCAACCGCGTGGGACTCGAAGGCAGCGTGCAGTTTTGGGGCGGTTCGTTCGTGTGCGATCCGTTTGGCGAAATCCTGGCCCAGGCGAGCCACGACCAGGAGGAGATTCTCCTCGCGAAATGCGATCTCCGCAAGATCGAGGAAACACGCCAGCACTGGCCGTTCCTCCGCGACCGCCGCATCGATGCCTACGGCGGCATCACCCAGCGCCTGCTCGACTGATGTCCGCCAGCACTCCACGTGAACTCGGTTATCGGATGCCGGCGGAGTGGCACGCCCATGTGGCGACGTGGCTGAGCTGGCCGCGACCGGATGGGATCAGTTTTCCTGACCGCTACAATGAGGTGCTGCCGACGCTGGGCGAGATGGTGCGGATATTGGCCGTGCATGAACGGGTCGAGATCAACGTCCGTAATGAAGAAGTCGAAGCCATCGCACGAAAGGCAATTGGCGATGTCCCAAATGTTTTCTACCATCGCATCCCATCCTACGAACCATGGTGCCGCGATCACGGACCTATCTTCGTCAGACGGAACAATGAACTCGCCATCGTGGACTGGGGGTACAATGCATGGGGCGGCAAGTATCCGCCTTACGACAATGACGATGCGGTGCCGCAACGAGTCGCCGAACTGCTCAAGCTGCCGTTGTTCAGTCCCGGCATCGTAATGGAGGGTGGGGCGCTCGACGTGAATGGGGCGGGCACGGTGCTGACGACGGAATCGTGTTTGCTCAATCCGAACCGCAACCCCGGCCTCACCAAGAAACAGATCGAGCAATACCTTCAGGATTACCTCGGCGTCACCAACATCCTGTGGCTTGGCGACGGAATCGCCGGCGACGACACGGACGGGCACGTGGACGATCTGACGCGTTTCGTGAACGCAAACACAGTCGTCACGGTCATCGAGCCGGACCCGCAAGATGACAACTACTGGCCGCTGCAGGAAAATAGGAGGCGGTTGCAGGCCATGCGTGATCAGGACGGGCAACCGTTGCGCGTCGTCGAATTGCCAATGCCGGGGGTTGTCGAGTATGACGGCCAACGATTGCCGGCCAGCTACGCGAATTTTTACATTGCGAATGGCGTAGTGTTGCTGCCGACATATCGCGATAAGACGGCGGATACGATTGCCCAGGAAGCTCTGCAGAAGCTCTTCACCGACCGGCGGGTGGTGGGAATTGACTGCACCAGCCTGATTTGGGGACTCGGTTCGTTCCACTGCCTGACACAGCAGCAACCGCTCGTATAGCGACTCCCGCTCGGCGGTTACGGGAATCCGCTGTTGATGGAGGTGACCATGTTGTTGGTCTTTCCACCAATCCCCTCAAGGACGACGATCGCAACAACACTTATGAGAGACAAAATCAGCGCATACTCGAAGACAGTTACGGCGGTCCTTGTCCTGAATCTTCGGAGCAACTTGTGCACTTTCTTACGCATCTGGCTCATCACCCAGTCTCACAGCAACGCGTGTACTATAACATCACCACGACAAATTTGCCAGCGGATTCTTAAGAGCCTATCTACCAATTGGTTGCAAAGAAAAAATGTCCAAATGTGGCCAGAAATCGCGAGGAAAAGCCTGACGTTTCAGAGGGAGCGAACTCACGCGGTGGCCAACCGCCCCAGAACAGGGCGGTCGCACAGAAGGGCGACCACTTTGACGATGGCCTCAGGCAGCTTTGAGGACGCGACCGCTCTTGATGCAATTGGCGCAAACCTTCATACGCCGGGAGTTGCCGTTGACCACGGCGCGGACGACCTGCAGGTTCGGCCTAAATATGCGCGGCGTGACGGCAGTCACGTGCTGGCCGATACCGCCTGTTTTCTTCTTTTGACCACGGCGAAGAATGTGATTCCCGCGCACCTGGCCTTTACCGCAAATTTCACAACGTCGAGACATATGAAGTTACTCCGTTAATAGTAGTGCGAGCCCCAGACAATACCCAAACGGGCGCAACGGCGCAAGCGGATTCTTCGCCATGGTCTAATGGTCCGTGTGCACCTCAATGCGTTGATCGACTTTCTTGGAGAGTGTCACGTCGAAGGCCAGACCATCCCGGACGAGCACCTTCTTCGACCAGACCTCATATCCGGGGAGGCTGACGTTGATCATATGCAGACCCGACGGGACCTTGATCTCGCTGCCCGCGTTTCCATAGAAAACCCCATCCACCTCCACGTCCGCGTGGTCGGGTGTGGAGGCAATTTTCACGGGAATCATCGCCCCGGCGGCAGCGTCGCCCTTGGGCTTGAACGTATCGTCGTCGAGCAATGCTTTGGTGAGCTTGTCCGTCACTTCCTGCGCCAGCTTCGAGGCCATCGTGGTGTCGAAGGAATTCATTCCCGAACTTTCGGCCACTTGCTCCTCGGCGCCATCGTTTCGGGAGAACAGCACCTTACCGGTTTGGATGTCCACGATCTTGATGCCCGCCTTCAGCCGGTAGAACGATGTGCGCGTGTGAACTCCATAGCCGGTGAAGTCCCGCACTTCCCTGCCATAATCGAGGATTTTTCCGGTGAGGATGTAATGCACGCCCGCCACTTTGCCGAGCGCGACGGCGGTTTGCGGATCGGCAAAACCAGACGCCTGGAAGCTTTGCTCTTTCATGATGGTGTTGAGCTTTTCCCTCTCATACACGTCAAACCGCTTGGAATTGACAAGGGCGTCTGAGAGCATATCGGGCATGCCGTGCGTCAAATCCTTCCACCACTGCCAATCCGCCCGCGTATCGGATGTGAAGTCGGCCACCGCAATGGATGGAAGGTCCGCGCCGCGGACCGCCGGAAGACCGAGCAGGAGCGTGAGTAAGATGAATGTCAGTTTCTTCATTGTGCCTCTTCAATGCTGTGGCTGTCGCCAGCACGAATAGTAGAACAAACCCAGGCCCAAAGACAAAACATTTTCTGCCACTCGATTCCTCGCGAGGAAGAAGTCGATGCCGCTCCCTCCGAACCAACCGGCTTCATTTTGAATTGACTTTCCCCCTGCCTGAGCGAAGCTCTGCGCCCATGGCCAAGGGTATTCTGGAGCGGTTGACGAATGCCGAGCTGAAATCGATCATCAGCCAGGCTCAGCGCGTTCCGTTCGAGGCAAAACAGGAGATCATCCGGGAAGGGGAGCCGAATTCGTCGCTGTTCATCGTGCGCGAAGGCGAGCTGCATGTGTTCTGCCATGTGCGCAACCGCCGGGTGTTCCTGGGACGGCTCCAAAAAGGGGCGTTCTTTGGCGAGGTGAGCGTCTTGGATCCGGGGCCGGCCTCGGCGACCGTGGAAGGGTCGAAGAAGGGCGTGCTGCTACAATTGCACAAGGACGATTTTCGAAAACTGATGACCGATCATCCCGGCGCGGCGGTGAAGGTCCTCAGCGGGATGATGACCGTCATGGCCGCGCGGATTCGGAGCGTGGACCAGCGCCTGCGTTTGGCATTTTGGTGGGGCAAATCGTAGCCGTTAGCTTCGGCGATCGCGAATTGCCACTGGTTTTGAGCCACTGATACCTCGGTGTGATCTGACGATGCCCTTCGCAGTGGAAATGTTCTTTGACGAGCGCGCGGACAAGCTCGTGCGAGACGTTTGGGCGGATCTGGCGAATGCGGGCGTCAACTCGTTCATGATCGATGGAAATTACCGACCGCATGTCAGTCTCGGCGTGTTGGGGCAATACTCCACGCCGTGGTTTGAGAACGAACTGTGCTCGTTCGCAGCGAGTCACCGGTCGTTTCCCATCAAGTTCGATTGCCTGGGAATATTTCCGCGCCCGGAAGGCGTGGTGTACTTCGGCGCGGTCGTCACCGAGCAACTCCTTTCCGTTCATCGCGAATTTCACAATCGATTTGCCGCATTGATGGCGAAGGTCGGATCATACTATCTGCCGGGAAACTGGGTTCCGCATTGCACGCTCGGTTGCGGACTTTCCCTCGACGCGATTCCCACCGCCGTAGGTGTGTGTTCCCGAGCCATGCTTCCCATCGCAGCTCAGGTGGCGGAAATTAGTTTGGTAGAATTCCCAGGACACCGAGAAGTGTTGACGTGTGCGGTCAACACCGCGTGACGGCGCGTCTCAGCATTGACGCCCGTGGAGCGGGTCTTTAGACTGGAAGGTATGGGGATGCTCTGCTATTGCGACAACCTCGACATCCTGCGCCGCTACGTGAAGGATGAGACAGTCGATCTCGTCTATCTCGATCCGCCATTTAATTCCTCCCAGACCTACAACGCATTTTTCCAAGGGAGGGACGGTGCCGCTGCCGCCAGTCAGATTCGCGCGTTCGAAGACACGTGGCACTGGAACGTCGAAAGCGAGCGCACCTATCAGAAGCTCGTCACCCAGCCCCGCAAGGTCAGCGAGGTCATGCAGGCCTTCCGCACGTTCCTCGGTCAGAACGACATGATGGCCTATCTCGCCATGATGGCTCCGCGGCTTGTAGAACTCCGTCACGTCCTCAAGCCGAGCCGCGCAACTTGCTGGAAATCAGCGGCACCAACTCGGCGATTTTAACACGGTCTTGCTTCATGGTGTCGCGGTCACGGAATCGGGATTAGCCGGGAACGGGTGTCAGCGTGAACACGCGGGCGAGTCGAGTCGCAGCGGCCAGATCGCCACGCCGCAGGGCCTCGCGGACATCGTCCAATTTATACGCGTCGTTCAAGCTGAGATATGGCGGCCAGCCGTTGTCGGCCTCGATGAAGTCAACATCGACCTTGGCCACATATCGCCCTTCGTGAACCAGTTTTGTATGGCGGCGTGTTTTCATGGCCTTTTCTGCGGTCAGCCGCGCAGCTTCTGTGAAATCAGCGGCACCAAATCCGCAATCTTCACCCGTTCCTGCTTCATCGTGTCGCGGTCGCGGAGGGTGACGGTATCCTGCAACTCGGGGCCCTTTTCGCCGAGGGTTTCGAAGTCGATGGTGGCGCACCACGGGGTGCCTTGTTCGTCTTGGTACCGGTAGCGTTTGCCGATGTTGCCGCGGTCGTCCCATTCGGTGGTGAAATGTGGCTGGAGAAGTTTGAAGACTTCCCTGGCTTTCTCGATTAGCGGCGGTTTATTGCGCAGGAGCGGGAAAACAGCGATCTTGATGGGCGCGATGCGCGGGGCGAAGCGCATGACGACGCGCGTCTCAGTCTGGCCCTTCTCGTCGGTCGTGGTTTCTTCGTCGTAGGCGGAGCAGAGGACCGCCAACATGATGCGATCCACACCTACGGCTGGCTCGATGACATGAGGGACGTATTTCCGCTTCTTTTCCTCGTCGAAGTACTCCAACGGCACCCCGCTGAATTTGGCGTGTTGGGAAAGATCGTAACAACCGCGGGCAGCAATGCCCCACAGTTCCTGCACACCGAACGGATAGTGAAACATGATGTCGGTAGTGCCTTTCGAGTAGAAGGCCAGTTTCTCTTTGGGGTGGTTGTATTCGGAAAGGAGCGAGGCGGAGAGCCCGATCGAATGCAGCCAGTGGCGACACCAGTCGATCCAGTAACGATGCCACTTCTCCCAGTCGTCCTCGTCGCTGATGAAGAACTCCATTTCCATCTGCTCGAACTCACGACTGCGGAAGATGAAATTACGCGGGGTGATTTCGTTGCGAAAGGATTTGCCGATCTGCGCGATGCCGAAGGGGATTTTTACGCGTCCGGTGTCGAGCACAGCCTTGAAGTCGGCGAACATGCCCTGCGCTGTCTCAGGACGCAGATAAGTCTTTTCGGACTCTTCGCGCAACGCGCCCACATGGGTCTCGAACATCATATTGAAATTACGCGCGGGGGTGAGACTGCCGGGCTCGCCCGTGGCAGGCGAGGGTACCAACGGGACTTCATCAGGCGTGGCCTGCGTGAAATCTCGTGGCTGGACCGGCTCAAGTTTCCCCTGGATGGCCTTTTTCCGCTTCAATGCTTCGGCCTTCTCCTGCAAGTCCTCGGTCGTCCGCTCGGTTTCCAGGATGCTCACATAGCCGACGATCTTGCTGTCGACAATCACGGGTGAAAAATAGATTTCATCGGCACGGAAACGCTGCTTGGAAGATTTGCAGTCCACCATCGGATCGGTGAAACCGCCCACATGGCCGGAGGCTTCCCAGACTTTCGGGTGCATGATGATCGACGTCTCGATGCCCACAACATCGTCGCGACCACGGACCATATCGTTCCACCAGCAATCGCGAATATTCTTCTTCAGTTCGGCGCCGACGGGACCGTAATCCCAGAAGCCGTTGATGCCGCCGTAGATTTCGCTGGATTGAAAGATGAACCCGCGTCGCTTGCAGAGCGCGACAATTTTTTCCATCAACGGCGGCGATTGGTTGCCGCCCTTGACCCCTCGGCCTGTTCCAGTTTTGTCGGTCATGGCAAGCGCGGACTATGGCACGAAGGTTTCGCGCGAGTCAAGACGAGGGCCGGGCAGTTGTCTTGGCCGGCAGGCGGAAAAATCCAAGGTGGGAGAAAGATCCTCCGCCACAGGGTTTTCCGTGACGAAACGGGCAGAATGTCCACCACTACGTATGGTGTTCATGCTGGGTAATCACCTCTGCATGGTATCCCCGTATCTACTTCGTACTGGCACAGTTATTGCACTTTACTGACACCAAACCTCGGTTTTGGAGGTTCGGATGGACCTTCGAGAAGCACCGTGATGAGAATAACTGTGTCAGGATTGGATCACCAGGAGCCTCGGCGATGACGCTTCGCCGGAGAATTCTGCTCATCATCGGCGTGACCTTGGTGGCGCTGATTGTGGGGCTGTTCTGGGTTTCCTCGTCGATTTTGCTGAAGGACTTCGCCCGGCTCGAACGGCGCGACGTGGCGCGCGATGTACGACGGTTGCAGAGCGCGGTGGGAAGCGAAGTGGCCGACCTCAACGCCGAAGCCGCAGAATGGGCGGAGTGGGATGATACCTATCAGTTCATCCAGGACCGCAACAAGAACTACATTCGCTCCAACCTCGGCGACACGATGTTGGCAAACGTGAGGCTGAATTTTGTTGTCTTCCTGAATCGCGACGGGCAAGTGGCATGGAGCAGGGGTTTGGACCTGCGCACGGAGAAGGCGACGCCCATTCCCGAAAGTTTTCTGAGTCTGCTCAAGACCAAAAGCGCGCTGATGGAACATCCGAGCGCGGAGAGCGCTCATGCGGGTGTCTTGTTGTTGCCCGAGGGAGCCACCTTGGTGGTGTCGCGTCCCATCGTGACCAACCAGCGCATGGGACCGGCCCGGGGCACGCTGATTCTCGGGCGTTTCCTGGATGCCACGGTCATGAAGCGGCTGGCGGACACGACGCATCTGACATTGACGGTGTGCCGTGTTGACGACCCAAAGCTACCCGCGGATTTCCGCCAGGCGTGGGCCATGATTCCCAACGGCAAGACCGTGTACGTGCACCCGTTACAAGGCGACCTTGTGGCGGGCTACACCTTGTGGAACGACGTGTTTGGCAAGCCGGCGTTGCTGCTGCGTGTCGACATGCCGCGGGAGATCTTCGCGCAAGGCCAGGCAACCATCCGGTATCTGGTGACATTACTGCTGGTGGTCGGACTGTGTTTTGGAGTCGCGATGATGGTGGTGATGGAGCGGTTGGTCCTGAGGCGATTGGGCCGTCTGGTCGCCGACGTGAACCGGATCGGCACCAGCAGCGATGTCACGGCGCGCGTGGCCACCGTGGGGCGTGACGAGCTCGCCGGGTTGGCGAAGGCGCTCAACAAGATGCTCGATGCGCTGCAACATTCGCAGGGAAATTTGCAGGAGAGCCAACGGCAGTTGTTCACGTTGATGGCCAATCTGCCCGGCATGGTGTATCGCTGCCGCCAGACTGAGGACTGGGTCATCGAGTTCGCCAGCGAAGGATGCTTCGAGTTGACGGGCTATCATCCGCAGGATTTGTTGAACAACAACACGATTTCCTACAAGCAGTTGATTCAACCCGATGACCGCGAGCGCGTGTGCCGGGAAGTGCTCGACGCCGTGGCGGCCGGCCGGCCCTACCAGTTGCAGTATTGCATCACCACCGCGCAGGGCAAAACGAAGTGTGTTTGGGAACAGGGCCGCGGGGTGGCGTTGCCCAACGGCAAAGTCGAGTTTCTGGAAGGCTTTATCTCCGACGTCACGCAACAGAAACTGGCCGGAGACCGGCTGCGCCTCCAGGGCGCCGCGCTGGACTCGGCGGCCAATGCCATTGTGCTCACCGACCGCGATGGGATGATCGAGTGGGTGAATCCCGCCTTTACCAAGCTGACGGGCTACACCTTTGCGGAAGCCTATGGCGAGCGATCCTCGATTCTAAAGTCCGGTCGCCACGAGCCGGCCTTCTACGAGGAGCTGTGGAGGAAGGTTCTGGCCGGCGACGTGTGGCATGGGGAATTGATCAACCGCCGCAAGGATGGGGCGTTGTACACCGAGCGGATGACCATTGCGCCGGTCACCAACGACCGGGGCGACGTGGCGCACTTCATCGCGATCAAGGAAGACATCACGGAGCAGAAGAAATTGCAGGAGCAGTTCCTGCAGGCGCAGAAAGTCGAGGCAGTCGGACGGCTCGCCGGCGGGGTGGCCCATGATTTCAACAATATTCTCACGGCAATCAGCGGCTACACGGAATTGTTGCTGCGCAAGCTGGCCGCCAACGATCCCCTGTTCCGCCTGGCCGAACAGATTCGCAAGTCCACCGACCGGGCCAGCGGGTTGACGCGACAATTGCTGGCGTTCAGCCGCAAGCAGGCGCTCCAGCCGCGGGTGCTCGAGCTGAGCAACGTGGTCACGGATATCGAGAAGATGCTCCGGCGGTTGATTGGCGAAGATGTCGAACTGCACACGATCCGCGGCGCGGCCGTCGGCAACGTGAGGGCGGACCCCGCGCAGGTCGAGCAGGTGATTATGAATCTGGCGGTGAACGGTCGCGATGCGATGCCGAAGGGCGGCAAGCTCATCATCGAGGTGGCCCGCGCCACGCTCAGCGAGGAGTACACGCGCCGGTATCGCGACGTGCAGCCGGGCGAATATGTGATGTTGGCCGTTTCCGATACGGGCACGGGAATGACCGAGGAGGTAAAGGCGCACATCTTTGAGCCGTTCTTCACCACCAAGCCGCAGGGTAAAGGCACCGGACTCGGTCTGGCCACCTGCTACGGCATTGTCAAACAGAGCGGGGGCCACATCAGCGTCCACTCCGAACTCGGCCGCGGTACGACCTTTAAGATTTACCTGCCACGGGTTGATGCGGAGGTTGACCACCGCCCCGAGCGGCCGAAACTTCAGGAGCTTCCGACCGGACGGGAGACGATTCTGGTGGCGGAAGATGAGCCAGGCGTGCGCGAGTTGACCGTCGATATTTTGCGCAACCTTGGGTACCAGGTGATCGAAGCCAGCAATGGCGAAGAGGGGGTTCGTTTGGCGGAGGAGAAGCCCAATCAGAAGATCGACCTGCTGTTTACCGATGTGGTGATGCCGCAGATGGATGGCAAGCAGTTGGCGGACTGGTTTGGAATGGCCCGTCCGGACACCAAGGTACTGTTCACGTCCGGATACACGGCAGATGCCATCATTCGGCACGGGATTTTCGAAGACCGGATCGCGTTCCTGGAAAAGCCGTTCACTCCCGAGGTGCTGGCCCAAAGAGTGCGTGAAGTACTCGATGCCGCAGGGGTGACCCCCGCAGTCACGGGACAGAGTGCGTCATGACAACGATGCCCCACTTGAACTTTTTCGATCAGCCGCTTCTTCAGTTCCCGCCGGAATGGATCAAGTCGGCGCTCGTGCTGGCGTTGATCAGCGTGTGGATGGTGATCGGTCTGTTCACGTACATGAACTATTCCCGGCGGCGACCGCATCTCAGCTTGTGGACGGTCGCATGGATGTTTTACTCGGTGTACCTTGCCGCATCGATCGGACTGGAGGAGTCGCCCCACACCGCCTTCCTGGTGATGGGCTCGCGCGCCTGCATCGGCATCAGCGCATTGTTCATGTTCTGGGGCAGTTTTCAACTGACGGACGCGAAACGCGACCAGCGTGAACTCGCGCTGGGGACGGCGCTGATCATCATCTGGAGCTATTTCGCCGCGTATCGCGTCCAGGACGGTATCTGGCTCACCCTTCCGATATTTCTTCTATTGGCAGGGGCCGGTGTATACACGGGCATCCTGTACATGCGGACGCGCCGCGGCTCCCGGGGAAGCGTCATTCTCGGCACGGGGTTCCTGCTGTGGGGCGTGCATCTCATCGGGTTTCCCCTGGCTGGCGGATCACCGGTGCTGATGGCCGGAGCATACTTTACTTCAGCCATTCTGGCGGTATGGATCGTCGTGGGCATGGTCATTGAGGACGATGTCCACCTCTCCGAGCATGATTATCATGCGCTGTTTGACGCGTCTGGCGACGCGATGTTTCTGCTCAACTCCACGACACTGCGGATCATCGAGGCCAATCAGGCCGCCGTGCGTTTCAGCGGGCGCAAGACGAGTGAACTGGTTGGGCGGGAATTTCTGGAACTGTGTCCCGAGTTGCGGACGCCGTCCGCGGACGCGCGCGCGATCACCGCCGCCATGAACCAACCGGGTTGCGAGTTGCGCTTCCGGCGCGCTGACGGCCACGAATTCCTGTGCGAAGGAAGCGCATGTCTGGTGCACTGTCCCAAGGGCCCGGTGCTGTTGCTGAGCGTGCACGATATCAGTGCGCGCAAGCAGACGGAAGAATCGCTGCGGGAGAGCACGCGCCAGCTTGGCAGCACGGTGGCCGAGTTGCGTGAAACGCAGAAGCAAGTCGTCCAGCAGGAACGGTTGCGGGCATTGGCCCAAATGGCCAGTGGCGTCGCCCACGATTTCAACAACGTCCTGGCGAAGATTCTTGGGTTCAACGAATTGCTGCTGGCGTGGCCTGAAAACCTGAAGGACACGGAAAAGGTCAAGAAGTACCTCCAGATGACCAGCGCGGCGGCGCAAGAGGCGGTGACCATCGTCAATCGTCTCCGCGAGTTTTACCGTCATCGGAAGGAGTCGGAGGTCTACCAGGCGATCGATGTCAACGAGGCGGTCTCGCAGGCCATCGTGCTGTCACAGCCGAAGTGGAAAGACCAGATGATGGCCAGCGGCGCGACCGTGACGGTGGCCACGGAATTGCGCGAGGTCCCGCCCATTCGCGGCAACGAGTCCGACCTGCGCGAGGTGGTGATCAACTTGCTGTTCAATGCGGTCGACGCGATGCCACGCGGCGGCGCCATCACTGTCGCCACGGGCACCGAAGGTGATTCGATCGTCATTGAAGTGCGGGACACGGGCCGCGGCATGACCGAGGAGGTCCGCGAACGTTGCTTCGAACCGTTCTTCACCACGAAGGGCGTAAGCGGCACGGGACTTGGTCTGGCGATTGTGTACGGCATCGTGCAACGTCATGGCGGGTCGATCGACATTCAGAGTGAGGTGAGCAAGGGGTCGGTCGTGGTCATTCGGTTCCCGGTGTTGCCGACGGGGAGCGGTGAACTTCTGCCCATCGGTGCGGCGCCTACGGGACCGCTCCGGGTGCTGCTGGTCGAGGACGAGCCGCAAGTGCGCGACATCGAGGCGGAGTACTTGCGGGGCGACGGACACTATGTGGAGACGGCGGACGATGGCGGACAAGCCATGGAGCGATTTGCGCGCGGGCGTTTCGATGTTGTGGTAGCGGATCGGGCGATGCCCGTGATGAACGGCGACCAGATGACCGCAGCCATCAAGCGGCAATCCCCAAAGACTCCCGTACTGCTGGTTACGGGCTTTGCGGATATGCCAATGGAGGGCGTCGAAGCCGCGCACCAGCCCAACCTGATTCTACGCAAACCAATAACGCAGATGGCGTTGCGGCAGGCGATTGGCCGTGTGCTGACGGCCCATCGGGAGCCGAACCAAGCCAGCCAGACTCCCATTGGCGCGGCATAAGTGGAACGTAATCTGCTCTTCCGAGACATCGAATAAGGATAAATGTTGCGATGACGAAAACGAAAGTTCTGATTGTAGACGATGATACAGTTGCGAGCCGGCTTCTCGCGTTGGGGCTGGAGAAGACGGGCTCGTACGACGTGAAAGTTGAGAATGTTGCCACACATGCGCTCACCAGCGCCCGTGAGTTTCGCCCCAATGTGATTCTGCTCGATGTCTGTATGCCCGGCGCGGACGGCGGTGACGTCGCGTTCAGCATTCACAGCAATGCGGCCCTGCGGTCGACGCCGATTATCTTTTTGACGTCCCTCGTTTCCGGTCAGGAAGCGAACAACACCGGGGTGTTGCGCGGGGGCTACGAGTTTCTTCCGAAGCCTGCGAGTGTTCCGAAAGTTGTCGAATGCATCAGTCGTCATCTCGGGCAGGACGCCGAAACGGCCGCCAAGCTGTCCCTGACAAAGAACTGATCGGAAGGATCGCATCGAGTTTCCGGCAATCGACTGGGTGCGCACGTACTCACGGGCGTGACACGGTGAATCCAGCGCGGACCCGGAGCGTTCAGATTCGTGCGTGGCCGAGACCGGGTGGCATTCTCACTTGTGAGCGTTGTCATCTGGCCAAGCCGCACAGGGAGTGAAGGGTTTTACGTCATTTTGTGAGAAACATCGGGTCAGTGGCTATATGGCATCCCCGTTGCTTGATTCAATACCGATGCATTACCATTCCGACTGCTATAGCGCGAGTGAGTTGGCCGTGGCACACGCCTCGGACGCGCTGGAGTTGGATCGGAAGGGATTTCAATCATGAGAATGATCGCCAACCGATCAATTCGCGGCAAGCTGATGTGGATCACCATGCTTACAAGCACGGGGGCGGTGATTCTGGCTTGCGTGGCCTTCGGGGTGTACGAGTTGATCAATTACCGGCGGCAGATGAGCCGCGACCTGTCTGTGCTGTCCGAGATGATCAGTGCCGAGCAGGCTGCCGGGCGGGAGATATCTGATCCGGAAGTGATTCGGGAGGTAAAATCCTGGGCCAGCAACCAGCGGCCGATCGTTCTGGCCTGTGTATATGGCAAAGACGGCAAATTGCTGGCCAAGTATGTTCGTGATGACGCAGGTCGGCGACATGAAGCACCCGAATTGCTGGGCGATGACATTGACCGCATCGAGGGCGACCACCTTGTCTTGTACCAACCGATCCTGCTGCAAGGCAGGAAGGCGGGGACGGTCTTCATTCGCTCCGATCTGCGCTGGCTCTCTGAGCGATTGCTGGAGGATCTGCGCATTGTCGCGATCATCCTGTTATGTTCCTGGCTGGTGGCGTTTCTGCTCGCCTCACGCCTGCAGAAATGGATTTCAGGGCCAATCCTCGATCTCGTCCAGGCCACGTGTACCGTCTCGGTGACGCACGATTATTCCGTGCGCGTCCCCAAGTCGTCCAACGATGAGATCGGGTTGCTGACCGAGGAATTCAACGAAATGTTGGAGCGCATCCAGCAGCAGGATGAAGCGCTGCGCGGGGAGAAGGAAAAGGCCGAATCGGCCACGCGCGCCAAGAGCGAGTTCCTGGCGAACATGAGCCATGAGATCCGCACACCAATGAACGGCATCATCGGCATGACCGATCTGGCGCTGGACACGGAATTATCTCCCGAACAGCGCGAGTGCCTCAACACCGTGAAGCTGTCGGCCGAGACCTTGCTGGAATTGCTCAATGATATCCTCGATTTTTCGAAGATCGAAGCCGGTAAACTTGATCTGGACCCCATCGATTTCAGCCTGCGGGACAATCTCGGAGACACGCTCAAGACGCTGGCCATTCGTGCTCACCAAAAGGGACTCGAATTGGCCGCGCATGTTCTGCCAGACGTGCCCGATGAACTCGTCGGTGACCCCGCTCGTCTCCGCCAGATCATCGTCAATCTCATCGGCAACGCGATCAAATTTACGGAGCGCGGCGAGATCATCGCGCAGGTCGCGCTCGAGAAGCAGGAGCGGGATGACATCACCCTCCACTTGGCCGTACGCGACACGGGCATCGGGATTCCGGCGGACAAACAGGGCCTCATCTTCGAGGCGTTTGCGCAGGCCGACGGATCGACGACGCGCAAGTACGGCGGCACCGGTTTGGGGCTGGCGATTTCTTCGCAACTGGTCAAGATGATGGGTGGCCGGATCTGGGTGGAAAGCGAAGTGGGCCGGGGCAGTACGTTTCATTTTACTGCGCATCTGCGTTCGTCCAAGAATCTGGCGCCCAAGCGCCAGGCGTCACGCAGCGAATTGGAAGGCGTGCGAACGCTCGTCGTCGATGACAACGCCACCAACTGCCGCATTCTGGAAGAGGTGGTGCGTAGTTGGCGCATGAAGCCCGTGACGGCCAGCAGTGCCGCGATGGCATTCACGGCCCTGAAGAAAGCGCACGCGCAGGGTGAACCCTACCGGCTGGCGGTGCTCGACTACCGGATGCCAGAGACCGACGGATTGGGCCTGGCCGAAAGGATCCTCCAGGACCCGGAACTGGCCTCCACCGGGTTGATCATGCTTTCCTCGACGGGCCATAGCAGTATCGCGGGGCGCTGCCGGGAACTGGGTCTGGCAGGATGCCTGTCCAAGCCGGTCAAACAGTCTGAATTGCTGGATGTCATTCTTTCGGCCCTTGGCGCCCAAGACAAGAGTGCTCGGCAGCCTGCGGTGGAGGGAGAATCATCCACGCCGCGTCCGGCCCGCAGTCTGCGGGTGCTGCTGGCGGAGGACAATCCCGTCAACCAGCGGTTGGTGGTCAAGCTGATGGAGAAGCAGGGCCACAAGCTCGTTGTCACCGGCAATGGCCAGGAAGCTCTGGCCGCGCTGGAACGTGACACCTTCGATCTGGTGCTCATGGACGTGCAGATGCCGGAAATGGGTGGCTTCGAGGCGGCCAGGCACATCCGGGAGCGCGAAGCATCCACGGGAACACACATCCCCATCATTGCGATGACCGCGCACGCGTTGAAGGGCGACCGCGAGCGCTGTCTGGAAGCGGGGATGGACGCCTACGTGTCGAAGCCGATCCAAGCGCGGTTGTTGTTCGAAGCGATTGAGAAACTGGTGCCGGCGCCCACGCCCGAACCCACACCTGCGGCCGTCGTCATCGTCGATGAGAAGCTGCCGACTCGCGTGGAGGTGCCCAAGGCGAGAGCCAACGACAAAATTTTCGACCGGGAGGCCGCGCTGGCAATGATTGACGGGGACACGGAACTGTTTGGCGAACTGGTGGGTCTGTTCATGACCGAGTCGGTCGAGTTGCTCAATCAGATTCACGGGGCCATCGCTCGGCGCGATGCAAAGTTACTGGAGCGGGCCGCGCACTCGATGAAAGGCTCGGTGGCCGCGTTCTCCGCGGAATCAGCGCGGCGGGTGGCGCAAACACTGGAAACCATCGGCGCACAAGGTGACTTCGATCAGGCCGAGGCCGTGGCAAATGACTTGCGCGAAAAAGTGGTGCTGTTGACCAGCGCACTGGCCGAATACCGAAAGGAGAGTGTGCTGTGCGAGTCTTGATTGCTGAGGACGATACGGTATCACGCCGCTTGCTGGAAGCCACCCTCCAGAAGTGGGGCTACGAGGTCATTACGACGACGGATGGCTTGCAGGCGCTCGATGTTCTGAGTCAGCCCGATGCGCCGTCCCTGGCGATTCTGGATTGGATGATGCCGGGCATGGAAGGGTCGGAAGTCTGTTTGCGGGCGCGCGAGACGGTGGCCGACCGGCTCCTGTACATCATTTTGCTGACAGCCAAGGGCCGTAAAGAAGACATCGTGGAAGGCCTCACGGCCGGGGCGGATGATTACGTCATCAAACCATTCGACCGCTCCGAGCTAAAGGCCCGCATCAATGCCGGGGAACGCATTCTCCGCTTGCAGGCGGAACTGGCCGCGCGCGTCAAGGAACTCGAACTGGCGCTGGCCAATGTCAAGTTGCTGCAAGGACTGCTGCCGATCTGTTGCTACTGCAAGAAGATTCGCAACGACCAAAACTACTGGCAGCAGGTGGACACCTATATCGCCGACCACTCCGAGGCACAGTTTACGCACGGTATTTGTCCCGAGTGCCGCGACAAGATCGTGAAGCCCGAGCTGGAGCGCCTCAAGGCTGAGCCGCAAAGCGTTCCCAGTTGAGCGGGGTCAGCGCCGGTGACGCGTCAGGCTCGCCACCAATTCCACCGGCGAACACGTGGCCGTACCGACCTTGCCAACTACCACACCGGCCGCATGATTGGAAATCTCCGCGGCTTCCACCGCGTCGGCCCGGGCCGCCAATGCCAGCGTGAGCGTGGCGATCACGGTATCGCCGGCCCCCGACACGTCGAAGACCTCCTGCGCGACCGTCGGAATATGGTGCGGCTTCTTGGCGGGGCGAAACAGGCACATCCCATGTTCGCCGAGCGTGATCAGCAGATTGCGCGTTTTCCAACTTCGCAATAGCACTTGCCCGACACGCAGGAGCGCGGCATCGGCCAGCACCTCGTCGGCTGGTTCCACGTGCGGCACCCCGGCTGCGGCAAACGCCTCGGAACGGTTGGGCGTCACCGCCGTGAGACCATGGTAGCGAAGGCGATGCCGAGGATTCGGATCGGCGGCAGTGACCTTGCGCGCCTGGTGTGCCAGGCGTTGCATGATCTGGAGCAGCCGTTGCGTCAACAGGCCTTTGGCGTAATCCTCGAAAATGACCGCGGAGACGTGTTCCAGGCGCGACGCGAAATGTTCCAGCACTTTGCGCTCGATGTGCGGCGACAGAGGCCCGCTCTTCTCGCGGTCGAAACGGACCATCTGCTGATGATGCGCGACGATGCGGGTCTTGAGCGTCGTGGGGCGGTTTGGGTCCACGATCAATCCATCCGTCTCGACGCCCTGCTGCTCGAGCAAGTCCCGCAGTTCTTCGCCCGCGTCGTCGTCGCCGAGAATGCCGAGGACGCTCACCGACGATCCGAGGGCGCGGAGATTGCGGGCCACGTTCGCGGCGCCGCCGGGGAAGAACGATTCCGACGTGACCTCAACCACCGGCACGGGGGCTTCGGGCGAGATGCGCGACACCCGCCCCCACAGAAACTGGTCCAGCATCACGTCGCCGACGACGAGCACGCGTTGGCGAGGGAAGCGGGAGAAGATGGAGCGAAGACGTGTGGGAGTGAGCATGGCAAGCAGGTAGCTAGTAGCTCGTAGTTAGTAGCTGGGGGGCAAGCATGCAGATTAGCAGCGCTCGATGGCGGCGATGAGACCGTTAAGCAGCCGACCGACATCGTTTGCCAACTGGGTTTCATTGGTCACATCCCTCAGATAGCCGAGGTCTTTGGCAAGGACAAGATAATACTTTGATTCCTCCAGCGACCCTTGCGCAGTATTATAGAAACGAATCTTGTCTGGTTTGCCTCGCTTGACGAATCCTTCGGCGATGTTCGCCGGTACGGATACCGCCGCACGTCGCATCTGTGAAACCAATCCGAATTTTTCATCCGCGGGAAATGTCTTCGCAGTGTGGTACGTGACCAATGCCAGTTGATGCGCTTTCTGCCACACCAGCAAGTCCTGAAACTTTTCGATTTTCGCGGTAGTCAATGCCGTTCCCTGGCTACGAGCTACGAACTGCGAGCTACTTTTTCCACCACCGCTGCCGCCCACAATGGCACGAGCAACTCGTGGTGGCCGATGATGTAGTAGCCGTGGCCGCCCTTGTGGGTGGGGCGACGAACGACGTTCTCGGTGGGACGATACTGGCGGATCATATCGAAGGTGGCGGTGGTGAAGTTCTCGACCTTGTGACCGAGATTGCGGGCGATCGTCAGGGCTTTGAGAAACACTTCGGGCATGATGACTGCGGAGCCGATGTTCAATGCGACGCCGCCTTCCAGTTGGGCGACAACGGCGGCGAACTTCTGGAAATCGAGAAACGTCGCTTCTCCGAGCACGCTGCCATCCGCCGTTGGGTGTTGATGAATGATATCCGTGCCGATGGCGATGTGGACGGTGACGGGGGTGTTGCCCACGACGCCCTGGTGCAGGATGCCCAACTCGCGGTTGCGGAACTGGCCGGTCACGATGGCTTGCCCGAGCGCGCGGCCGGCACCGATGCCCTGCTGCACGCCGGCCGCGAGCGCCTGGTTCATCAGGCGGCCTGTTTCGTCGATCATCCCGAAGCTACCGTCATCGAGGCCACGCTGCACGTCTTCGCTCGTCTCGCCGATAAAGGCCAGCTCGAAGTCATGAATTGCGCCCGCGCCGTTGAGCGCGACGGCGGAAATGACGCCGCGTTTCATGAGGTCGATGAAAATTGGGTTGAGGCCGCATTTGATCGTGTGTGCGCCCATCATCACCACGACAGGACGATGGTTGCGCACGGCGGCCACCGTCGCCTCGACCACCGCGCGGAACTCGTTGCCCACGAGGATGCGCGGGAGGGAGTCGAGGAATTGCGCGAAGCTGCCGCCGGCGTTCCAGACGCGCGCGAGTTCGTCGAGGTGGACCTTGCTGGGGCGCTCGCGAATCGGGTAGGTGCGGATGCGGTCGAAATCGAGCGGTGGAAATTCCATGTCAGTGTCAGGGCGTGCGCGGGGCGTCGGTCGGGGTCGACTGCGAGAAATTGGCCGCGCTGGACGGACCTTTTGCCGGGGTGATGCTGAAGAGAACGAGCTTCGCATTGCCAAACTTGAGATCAGAATTGACCAGCAGCGGCAGACGGCGCGCATCATCGCTGATCCAGAACCACATCCGGCCCTTGTTGGCGGAGACAATATTGAGCGTGGGCGTGGGCTCGATGCGCAGCGCCTGGATGTCGCCGACGGGACGCACCCACAGCGATTTGCGTTCGTCGGGGCGGATGGTGACATTGTAGTTCGTCGAGCCGTCGTTGATCATGAATATCTGCTCCGAGTCGAGCATGAGCTTCCTGGTGCGCACAACGTAGACGGACGACACGACGTCCTCCACGGGTTGATCGAGCGCCATACGTCGTTCCCGACCGTTGACACGGTTGGTCATAATGGCTTGCTTGTTATCGTAATCGTAGTGAGTGTCCGCCGCCCGATGATGTGAGCCTTCGGTGCGGTCTTCGGTGTACTTGCGGGTGAACAGCCCTTGGCAGTCGAGCCAGCTTTCGGCAGTGCTGTTCACGGGAAACAACAGATCGATCAGCCCGCTGGTTTTCGCCTTCGCAACGAGATGATAGCAATCGTGCCCATCCATCGGCTCGATCCCCGCCACTTCCAAGCTGGCGCGCCCGACGACGAATGGCCCCCAGAAAATCTGGTACGTCAGTTTTTCGCCGACGCCGAAGGGAATGGAGTCAGGATCGGCTGCCAGCGCCACGCCCGAGAAGGCGAGAAGCGAAACAAGAATAACCGTCAGTTTTTTCAACATGCCCGTAGCGCGGAGTATAAGAACGGGTCCGGCATGTTTCAACGAAAAAGCCCGCAGGCGGTGGGCAGTGTGGGGCTTGCGCTTTCCGTTGGCGCGGCTACACTGCGGGCTTGTGCGGCGGCAACTCCAGTTGGCAGGGATGTTGATCCTGGCTCTGACGCTCGGCGACGGGTCGGTGCTTGCGCAGGCGACCAACGATCCCGCAGCCATGGCGCGGGAGGCAGATGCCTGTGCGCGGCGCTTGCGGGAGATTTACGGCGAAGTGGCCAGGCTGGAGGAGATCGCCCCGCCCGAACAGCAAGGGCTGGTGGACTGCATCCATTCGCGGGCGCTGAAGATCAAAGGGTTGGTCGACGTGGCCGAGGGCGAGCAGACGGAGATTCAACAGTCCGTCAAGGGCGAGAGGGCGGCAATGGTCGAGCGATATGCCGGCGATATGAAGCTCTCCTGCGCGCGCGCGGAGAAATTGTTTCTCGAAGCGCAGGAATGTTCCACCAGCGTGGTTCTGAAGACTCCTCCACCGATGGCCGCAGCCGCTGCCGACACCAATGCCAGCGTCGCCATCAAGATCATCCCACGCACGAATGAATCCGTGCTTCCCCGACGTCCCGTCGAGCGCACCGAGCAGACGTGCCTGCGCCAGGAACGATTCGCCGTTCTGCTGGCCCGCGCGATGGAGTTGAAGCTGGATGAAAAGTCGACGCCCCCCGATTGCGTGAAGGCATTGGCGAAGCTCGCCGTCGAACCGCTCGGAGGCTGGCAGCCGGGCAAGTGCGCAACCGTGGACGACGTATACGTGGCGTGCGCGCGGGCGATGAAATTGAAAGTCAAAGACCCTCAGGACGCGCTGAGTTACGCCCAGGCGTTGCGCGACGAGGGCCTCGGCGTGGACACGCTGCTGCCCGCGCGCGACCTCAAGCTCGATCCGCCATTGGTGGTGGATTCCGAAGTGCGACAGTTTCTGACGACGGGTTATGCGGCCCCGTTGCCGAGCGCGCGACGTGTGACGCCGGATTAGGTGCGGACTTCCGAAAACGTCCCCTCCGGAACGGTGGCGGTTTACTTGATCTCCTGTCCCTCGGCCAATTGTCCTGCGACTAGGAAGGTTTTCACCAACTCTCCTTCGCCACAAACTGTCATGCCGCGAAGACGCTTGTACCATTTGCCTTGGGGAACATCCGGCTCGGTGTCGAGCCATTCGGCTAGCAAGCCAAGTTGGTCGGCGGCGATGTTGCGGGTTGCGATTCGGTCGAGTAGATGATTGAGAAGCGCGGGTGGGATGTTCCGGCGGCGGACCTTAGGCATTCCGTTCCCCGCCATAAAACCCGCGAACAATGGCTTCCCGCACCAGCGCAGCTTCGGCAGGATCGGAGGTATTGGTCATGCGCTTTGCGAGGGCTGACAGCTCATCGCCCGTCAACTTGCGTTCTGCGTCCAAGCGGTAGGTGAAGCGAATCACTTCCGCCTGCTGCTCTGGCGGCAAGTTCTTGATTTCCTCGATGATCTTTGCGGCGGTCACAAAGAAATATTACTCTGATTTTGTCGGGAATTCAAACTTAACCCAAGATTATGGGTATGACTTCCAACAGCGCACCAGCGTCCGATTCAGAGTCCACACTCGTCTTTGTAGCACTCAAAGAGATGATGCACGAATCCTTGCCCTGTATTTCACTGAACACGGTCTCATTCAAGGCGTCGAGAAACCGCTTGAGGAGGTTATCAAGGTCAGGGCCGTATGGCAGATCCCTTGGAAACTTGTTTGGTGGGAGCAAGAAGGTCACCCGCAGCACGCAGGCATTTTTGACTTTGGGAAGGTGTTTGGTTTGATTTCTGATGGCTTTGCTCCACAACGGAAACGCGTCCACTCGGCCTCTGGTCTTGTTCTTCCCGTAGGGCACCCCGACAATCTTGCTTGTAGCAGATGTAGTTCATCGCGTCATGCAGGTTGAAAGTTGATCACTTCCTTTTTCCACCCTTTCGGGCAGAGTACCGTTTCGCTCGGCGTTGTTCGCGCGACGATTTGGCCGTTGCGCATTACCAGGAGGCGCGGGGCGATGCGGCGGAGGGCTTCGAATTCGGTTTCGGCGTCCACTAGCACCAAGTCGGCGGGGTTGCCGACGGTGAGGCCGTAGGTTTTGTCGGTGGCGCCGAAGGCGCGGGCCGGATTTTTGGTGATCATGTCCCAGACCTGCGGGATTTCGCTGGAGCCGCTCATCTGGCCGTAGTGAATCCACACGAAGGCGACCTGCACGGGGTCGCCAACGCCGAGCGGGTACCAGGGGTCCATGATCGAATCGTGACCGATACCGACGTTGACGCCGGCGGCGAGGAGTTCTTTCACGCGGGTGTGGCCGCGGCGTTTCGGATACGTGTCGAACCGACCTTGGAGGACGCTGTTGTCACACGGGTTGGTGACCATGTGCAGGCCGGCGCGTTTGATGAGGCGGATCAATTTGAACGCATAGGCGTTGTCCACGCTGTGCATGGAGGTTGTGTGGCTGGCGGTGACGCGTCCGCTCAAGCCACGGTTGATCGTCTCAGCGGCAAGGATTTCGGTGAAGCGTGAATTCGCATCGTCCGTTTCGTCAATGTGCAGGTCGAGCGGCTTGTGAAACTGCTGCGCGAGGTCGCACGCGAATTTCACGTCGGCGACGCCGTCATCGCGGGTCATTTCATGGTGCGGGATGCCGCCGACGAGATCGCAGCCGAGTTCCATGGCGCGTTCCATGAGTGATTCGCCATTTGGGAACGCGTAGATGCCATCCTGCGGGAAGGCGACGAGTTGCAAATCAACAAGTCCCGCGAATTCCTTCTTCACTTCGAGGAGCGCTTTGACGGCGGTGAGTTCAGGGTCGCACACATCGACGTGGCTGCGGATACGCGTGACGCCATGAGCGAGTTCCCATTTCACCGCGAGTGTGGCGCGACGTTTCACATCGTCGAATGTGAGCGTTTTCTTGCGTTCGGCCCAAATTTCAATTCCTTCGATGAGGGTGCCGCTTTGATTAAAGCGCGGCTGACCGACTGTGAGCACGGCATCGAGGTGCACGTGGATATCCGTGAACGGCGGCGAGACCAGTTTGCCATCGCAATCGATGACCTGACGCGGACGCGCGGCGATCTTGGGAGCGATTTTGGTGATGAGGCCATCGCTAATGGCGATGTCCACATTTTTCTCGTGGCCGCGTACGCGAGCGTTGCGAAGAATCAGGTCCATGGGCGCCTCCGTTGGGGCGGCATTGTAACCCGCAGATTGGCAAGCGGAAGCCAATTTTAAAAAGCGTTGACGGTGGTGGGGGATGGTGTTATCACCAACGGGTAATGCTAAGGAGGCAGCCGTTGATATTATGAAGAGTCTCACAAGGATTTTCTTGTCATTGGCCCTGACCGGGGGCGCGGTCACATTTTTCAGTGGTTGCGCGACGCAACAGAAGCGAATGACACCCGTCAACGAGGAACAGAAGAGCGAGTTCCTCAAGGGGATGGACGTGGTGGAAAAGCCGGAGCTGGAGCCGGAGTGGGCGGATTTCGTGAAGGACCATTATCCCAACTGGCGCCGGCACTACTGGGTGGATCGCGGTCAGTGGGGCAACCGTGGGTACGTTGTCGGCCGGCCATCGGCGGAAGCCGAACCGGTCGTCGAGCCGCAGATCACGCCGTTGCCGCCGGCACAGGCAACACCGCCGACGATTGTCGAGAACGAACCACCGCCGAAAATCGAGACTCCCGAGAGGCCGACCAAGTACGTGGTGAAGCGGGGCGATTCGCTCTGGAAGATCGCAGGAAAGATTTATGGGAACCCGCTGAAGTGGCCTCGCATTTACCGCGCCAACAAGGATAAGATCAAGAACCCGAACAAGATTCACATGAATCAGGTTCTGGTGATTCCTCAGAATTGACGTGGCGGCAGGGGTAGGTTGATTGCCAAGGGCAGACACATGCAGTATGTTCCGCTGGGTTGAGGGACCGACATTTTAGCGGACACATGGCAAGCGAGACACTGCACTTCGACAATGCGCGCCAGGCGCAATCCCTGTACGCCAACGAGCCCAAGAACCTTCGTCTGGTTGAAGACCTGCTCAATCTGAAGGTCACCGCCCGCGACGGGTGGATCAACGTCGAGGGTTCGCCCGCGGACATCGAGCGCGCCAAATCGCTCTTTGGCGAACTTCACCAGGCTGTCTCGCGTGGGACGGTCATACGCCGCCAGGAGTTCAGCCGCGCGGCCAGCGCGATTTCGCGCGGCGAGGCGCTGAAGATGCAGGAACTTCACGAGGGACGCGTCGATGTGTCCACGCGCAAACGCCCCATCATTCCCAAGACGCAAGGGCAGAACCGCTATCTCGAAGCCATTCGCCAGAACGACATCGTCATTGGCATTGGGCCCGCGGGCACGGGCAAAACGTATCTGGCGATGGCAATGGCGGTACACGCGATGCGCAGCGACCGCGTGGGCCGCATCATCCTGTGCCGGCCGGCCGTCGAAGCCGGTGAATCGCTGGGGTTCCTGCCCGGCACACTGGAGGAGAAGGTGAGTCCGTATTTGCGCCCGCTGTACGACGCGCTGTACGACATGATGGATCCCGACGAGATTCAGCGCAACATGGAACGGGGCGTCATCGAAATCGCGCCGCTGGCGTATATGCGCGGGCGCACGTTGAACAATGCATTTGTGATTCTGGACGAAGCCCAGAATGCTACCAGCGAGCAAATGTTGATGTTTCTGACGCGCATGGGATTCGACTCGAAAGTGGTGATCACCGGCGATATCACGCAGGTGGACTTGCCCGGCCACAAAATGTCGGGGCTGATCGAAATTCAGGGCATCCTCAAGGAGATTCCGGGCCTGGAGATTGTCTACTTCGACGAGCACGACGTGGTCCGCCACGAACTCGTCCAAAAAATCATCGCCGCGTATTCCCGGTTCAAAGAGGAACGCGAACGCCGTCGCCAGGAAGGTGCGGCGAACGGCAACGGTAAACCGCACGCCACATGATCCCCAAATCCGCCTGCGGGGCCGTAGCCCCTTCGGCGCGGCGAAGGCCTGCGGGGGTAGCGGTCGAGGTCAGCAATCGCCAACGCCGGTTGAAGATCAACACGCCTCTGTTGGCAGAAGCTGCTGAGAGGACCCTTGAATTCGTTGGAAAAGCCAACGGACAACTCAGCATTGTGTTGGTGGACGATGCCACCATAGCCCGGCTCAATGTGGAGTACCACGGCGTGCGCGGGCCAACGGACGTCTTAAGTTTTGATTACGGTGAGGGACAAGGCGAACTGATTCTCTCCGTGCAACAGGCAGTCATCCATGCCAAAAGGTTTCGCACGACACCGGCCCGAGAACTGATCCTGTACCTCGTGCACGGCATCCTCCATCTCCACGGATTTGACGACCTCACGCCGGCGAAACGGCGGCGTATGCGCGCGGCAGAGCGACGAGTGATGGCATGGTTGCAGAAGCACGTCAAATGCGGTGACCTGACTCGGCGGCGAACGGCTAAGTAATGGTATCCGCTTCAGGCCATCCGCCTTGCAGCCCAAATTTAGCTTGATTTTCGCTGGCCGATGGCTTTTAGTCCCACAGGCTCTTTAATGGTTGCTCTTAACTTGATGCGCGGATGAAAACCCTCTCAATTCATCCAACTGTAGCGCTCCATATTCTTTTGGGCGGCACAGCCATCTTCGCGGTTTGTGGCATGGCGTCGGTCGCTTCCGCCCAAGCCACCACGAACCACACGATCCGCGTTGTCTGCTACAACCTCATGGCCGATATCGATGGCTTTACCACTCCGCTCGCAGGTTTGATCGCTCCCTACGGAGGCGGGGGGTTCACCGAGACCAGCAGCGGAACGGTGACGAATGGCGGCGTCCTCGAAGGAATTGGAGAAGAGAATGTCGGCCCCGATCCGGCGCAGCCGATCGACATTCTCGCGTTGGAAGAAACGACCAGTAACCCGACCACCGTCCAACCGATCGTAAACGCGTTGAATACGTTCTACAGCTTGTCGAACCCGGGCGCGTCCAACATGTATGCAATGAGCGCCTATCAGGCCACGGAAGAAGAGGGCCTCGTTACCAACGGCAACGGACCTAACGCCATGGTCTATAACACCACGACGGTACAGCTCGTCGCCTCCGTCCCGGTCGATCCGCCGGGTGGCACCAACCAGTTGGGATCGACCAGCGGCGAATATCGCGAGGTCATGCGTTATGAGTTCGCAGCGGCCGGGGTAACGGTTACGCCGTCAAACGTGTTCTACGTGTACGTCAGCCATTACAAGGCCCAGACCAACGCCGTCGACCAAACTGACCGCGCCGGCGAGGCCGCGATCATCCGCAATGACGAAGCCAACCACCTGCCCGCGACCGCTCGCGTCATTTACCTGGGCGATTACAACATCAGCACCAGCGGTGAACTCTCCTACCAGCTTATCCTCTCCAACAAGGCCCCCAATGGCATCCAACAGGGCCAGGGCCTCGACTTGCTCAACCTGTCGGCGGCGACGAACATCGACTGGTCCACGAATAGCCTGTTGAGCGTCAAAAGCGAAACTGCCACCAAGCTCGAATGGCGGTTCGATATCCAGATCATGACGAGCAACATTTATTACGGCGTGCCCGGCGGGTTGGCGTATGTTCCCGGGACGTACCACATCTTTGGCAACAACGGCACGACACCGTATTTGGACAGCGTGGATGGCGGTTCCGATACCGCACTCAACAGTGATCTGGCGCCAGGTTCGACGATCAGCGCCTCACAACTTTACAAAGACCTCACCGGTGCCAGTGATCACCTGCCCATGGTCGCGGACTACACGATCCCGGTCCCTGTTGCTCCACCGACCGCCAGTTTCACCGCGACTCCGACCAACGGCGTCGCGCCGTTAACCGTGAACTTTACCGATACCTCATCGAACTCGCCCACAAGTTGGGCATGGACGTTTGGAGACACCGGCACGTCAACGTCGCGAAACCCGAGCCACACGTACACGACGCCGGGCACGTACACAGTAAGGTTGATCGCCAGTAACGGGGGAGGTTCCGGTACGAACACGGCAGTCAATTACATCACCGCGTTGACACCGCCACCCACGGCTGGCTTCATGGCCGTTCCTACCAGCGGGCCGGCACCCTTGAGTGTGAATTTCACCGATACGTCGACGGGTTCGGTCACGGGCTGGGCGTGGGCGTTTGGTGATGGCAACGTGTCGATCAGCCAGAACCCGACGGACATCTACGTAACTCCGGGCACGTATACCGTGCAGGAGATCGTCAGCGGCCTTGGCGGGCCCGGTACCGACACCGTGGCGAACTTGATCAGCGTCTACGATCCGTTCGTTTGGTGGCAGCTCAACTATTTCAGTTGCACGAACTGTCCCCAGGCGCAGGCGGGCGCGGACCCGTACGGCAAGGGGATCAATAACACCAACCAGTTCCTGTTGGGACTGAACCCGACCAATCCGGCCTCGGTGTTCCAGATTGACTCGCTGGTGACGCAAGGCAGCAACAGCAGGGATGTGCTGGTTACCTGGACAACCGTCGGCGGGATCACGAATGTAGTGCAGGCGACCGCCGGCACGGTCGATGGCTCAGGTTCGTACGCGACGAACTTTTTCGACCTGAGCCCGCAGGTAATCATTCAGGGAACCAGCGGCCAGATCACGAACTACCTCGACGCAAGCGGGGCCACGAACAGCCCGGCGCGGTATTATCGTATCCGGTTCCAGCAATAGTATCTGCTGAAAGCGGCATCAGGTTGGATTCGCGCGAGTTGTGTAGGGCTTTATCTTAACACGGGATAGGGTATTTATTGACTTTGTCATGGTGTTGCATCATGATTGAGTACTGATGCGAGGCATTTTCGACGCGTAGGAGAGTGAAACATTCACGTTTGATGTTTCTGTGTGTGAAGGAGTTGACAGTGCAGACCTTGGGCTGAACTTCACCTTCGGCCCCGGAACATTTTTTGCGACGCGCGGACATTCCAACCAATCAGTCGGTGACTATGAGGGGGCGACATTTACGTCAAGGGGTTTCTACATGAAGAAAAAGCTTCTACTGAAAACTACGATCGGAGGTTGTTTGGCTGCCGTTGTGTCCTGCGGGATTGCGACGATCGCTTCCGCCCAGACGACCAGAACCGTTCGAGTGGTCTGCTACAACATCCAGGACGACGTTAGTAATGGCTTTACTACCCCGACGTGTGGATTGATCGCTCCCTTCACCGGCAGCGGCGGGAGTTTCACCACCAACTGCACCGGAAGCGTGACCAACGGCGGTGTACTTGAGGGGATTGGAGAAGAGATCATCGCGGGCGATCCGGCGCAGCCGATCGATGTTCTGGCCTTGGAAGAGACGAGCGGCAACTCGGTCACCGTCCAACCGATCGTGAGCGGGCTGAATGCTTTCTACGCGTACTATACGAATCCGGCGAGGTACGCGATGAGTTCTCTTCAACTAACAGACACAGGCGGGGAGGGGGGCGGCCCCAACGCCTTGGTATACAACACCAACACGTTGCAGCTTCTCGCCTCGGTGGGAGTCGGCACCCCGAGTGGGTCGGGTGAGGCCCGGCAGGTCGGACGTTACCTGTTTGCTCCGGCCGGTGTGGCGACCAACGCGTTGAACCTCTTTTATGTCTACGTAAGTCACTACAAAGCGGAATCGGATACCAACTCTGAGAACAGACGCTACATCGAGGCCATGACCATCCGCAATGACGAGGCGAGCAACCTGCCGGCCAACTCCCGGGTGTTGTACGTCGGCGATTACAACCCGGACGATAACAGCGGCGAACCGGGCTACCAGACTATCTGTTCCAACAGCGCCCCCAACGGCATCAAGCAGGGCCAGGGAGTCGACCCCCTCAACATTCTTTGGGGTCCGTACACAGACGCGGCGACCAATATTGATTGGAGCGACAGCACGACCAATCATGCAATCTTGTTCATGTTAAGCGAAGAGGGCTACGAACTCCGTTACCGGGACGACCTTCAGATCATGACGAGCAACGTTTATTACGACGTGGCGGGCGGGCTCCAGTACATTCAAGGCTCGTACCACTCGTTTGGCAACAATGGCTCGTTCGTTTATGGAAGCAGCGTGAACACCAGTGGCAATACCGCATTGAACGACCTGGACCCGGTTCTGACGAATCTTTACAAACTCAGCGCGGCAGTGCTGTTGGAGGATCTCACTGGCGCCAGCGATCATCTGCCCATTGTGGCGGATTACACGATCCCCCTCCCCGTGACCGCGCCTGTGGCCAGTTTCACCGCCGGTCCAACCAATGGCGTGGCGCCGCTGATCGTGGCCTTCACGGACACCTCGACAGGCACGCCCACAATCTGGGCCTGGACATTTGGTGATAGCGGCACATCAACGTCGCAAAACCCGAGCCACACGTACACCGCGCCGGGCACCTACACGGTGCGGTTGATTGCCAGCAACGCGGGGGGTTCGAGCACCAATACGCAGGTCAACTTGATTACCGCCCTCACGCCGCCACCGGTGGCCAGCTTCACGGCCAGTCCCACCAACGGGGTGGCGCCATTGACTGTGAACTTCACGGATACCTCGTCGAACTCACCCACGAGTTGGGCATGGGCGTTTGGTGATACCGGCACGTCAACGGCGCAGGATCCGAGCCATACGTACACGACGCCGGGCACCTATACGGTGACGTTGATCGCCAGCAACGCGGGAGGTTCAAGTACCAATACGCGGGTCAACTTGATTACCGCCCTTACGCCACCGCCGATAGCCGGCTTCACGGCCACCCCGACGACCGGGATGGAGCCGTTGCTGGTCACGTTTACCGATACGTCCTCTGGCAGCATCACGGATCGCTTCTGGATGTTCGGCGATGGCAACACATTGGATACCGGGACCAATAGCGTTACGGATACGTACACCGCCGGTGTCTATACCGTCACGCTCATCGTCAGCGGCCCCGGCGGCGCCAGCACGAATACCCAGGTGAACTACATCAATGTCCTCACGGCATTCCAGAACTGGCAGGTTCAATACTTCGGCAGCACCACCAACGCGGCGGCGGATCCGAACGCTGACCCGGATGGCGATGGCTGTAATAACCTCTGCGAATTCCTCTCGGGCACTGATCCGACCAACAGCGCGTCTTCTTTCGGCATTATTTCGGTGACCACTCAGGGCAGCAATGGCGCCGACGTGGTGATTACGTGGACGGAAGGCGGTGGGAGGACGAACGTGGTGCAGGCGACGGCCGGGACGGTGGACGGATCGGGCTCCTACGCGACCAACTTCACCGATCTAAGCTCGTTTATCATCATCCAAGGAACCGGCGTCCAGACGACCAATTATCTCGATGCTAGCGGGGCCACGAATAGCCCGGCGCGGTATTACCGCATCCGCCTTCAGCCTTGAGGTGGGGCGCTTTTGGCAGCAAAACCCCGCAGCTTCGCTACGGTATGGTGGTATGTCCGAACCAGGTGGGCCGGTGCCGCAAAAGCGAGGCTTTTGATCATGCCAACCCGCCTGTTTTTATTGACTTTTTCGGCCCACAGGTGTTTAATTGACCCTTTGGCATGATACAGGGTGACATTCACGTCCAGGGGATTCTGATGAAGAAAATATTTCTGATAAAGGCCGCCGCAATTCGTGTACTTCTTGGCTGTGTGGCCTTCTTGGTGGTCGGCGGCATGGCAGCGGTGGCTTCTGCCCAAACCCGGACGATCCGCGTGGTCAGCTACAACATTGAGGACGACATTGATGGCGCCACCACTCCACTCCCCGGCCTGATCGCCCCATCCAGCGGCGGCAGTGTGACGAACGGCGGCGTGCTCGAAGGGATCGGAGAAGAGATTATCAACGGCGATCCGGCGCAGCCGATCGACATTCTTGGGTTGGAAGAGACGACCAGTAACACGACCACCATTCAGCCGATTGTAGATGGTTTGAACGCTTTCTATTCGTCTCGTGGTATGTCCGCTCGCTATGCGATGAGCCAGTACCAGGCGACGGAAGAAGGCGGCGACACTGCGGACGGTAACGGACCGAACGCGTTGGTTTACAATACAAATACCTTGCAGTTGATCGCCTCGGTGGGTGTCGGCTCGCCGGGAGGGGCGGGGAGTGAATATCGTCAGGAGGTCCGCTACGAGTTTGCGCCGGCCGGTGCCACGCCCACGACGAACAATGAGTTTTACATTTATGTAGGCCACTACAAATCGGGCTCTGGTTCCAGTGACGCGGCGGACCGTAACAACGAAGCCCAAATTGTCCGCGCAGACGTGGCGACACTGCCGCCGAACTCGCGAGTTCTTTTCACAGGCGATTTCAATACCGGCGAGGCTAGCGAAGCCATGTATCAGACGCTCGTCGCGGCCGGGGTGAATCAAGCTTTTGACGTTTTCAACCCATCAGGCTCCACTGCGTCGAATTTTGATTCGTCCGCCGGTTTGTTGGCACTAAGCGAATCAGCCACGGATCTTCGTTATCGGGACGATTACCAGATGATGACGAGCAATGTTCTGTATGGTGTAGCGGGCGGTCTGGCTTACAGCCCCGGGACATACCACGGGTTTGGCAACAATGGCACGACCCCGTACGAAGGTAACGTCAATAGTGGTTCCGATACGGCGCTAAACAGCGATCTGAATACGAACGGGGTCGGGATTACTGCCTCACAGCTTTATGGGTATCTGACCACCGCCAGTGATCACCTGCCCGTTGTGGCTGATTACACCATTCCGCTCTCCTCGTATACGCCCCAGAACGTCCAGACAGTCTTTATCATCTTGGAAGAAAACGAGAACTGGGCTTCGATTAGCGGCAGTGCGACGTGCCCATACATCAACAACGGCCTGTTGCCGATGGCCTCATATGCCCTGCAGTATTACAACCCGCCCGGCAATCATCCCAGCCTGCCGAACTATTTGTGGCTGGAGGCGGGCACGAACTTCGGGGTCACGGCGGATGGCGACCCTTCGACCTACTCCCAAACCAGTACCAACCACCTGGTCACGCTGCTAAGGAACGCCGGCATCTCTTGGACCTCCTATCAGGAAGACATCGGCGGCACCATCTGCCCGCTCACGGAGATCAACCAGTACGCGCCAAAGCACAATCCGATGGTGTTTTTCGATGACGTTACGAACACGAACAATGCCAACTCCGCCTACTGCATCGCCAATGTGCGACCGTACACTGAACTGGCGGGCGACCTCCAAAGCAATGTGGTCACGCGCTACAACTTCATCACGCCGAACCTCTGCGACGATATGCACGGCAACACGGGATGCTTGACCGGCAATGCGCTGATAACGGCGGGTGACACGTGGCTGTCGAACAACATCCCGATCATTATGAACTCCCAAGCGTACAGTAACAACGGCGTTATCTTCATCACCTGGGATGAAGGGGAGGGGGGCGACGGCCCGATTGGCATGATTGTGATCTCGCCGTTGGCCAAGGGAGGCGGCTATTCCAACACTGTCCACTACACCCACAGCTCCACGTTGCTGACGATGCAGGAGATTTTCAATGTTGGGCCTTTGCTTGGTGACGCCGTGAACGCCACCGACCTCAGCGATCTGTTCGTCTTTGGGGCACAACTGGCCGTCAGCCCGGCGTCAGGACTAAGCTCCAGCGGGGGAATGGGCGGATCGTTTAGTCCCAGCAATCAGGTGTATACGCTCAGCAACACGGGTGGTGTGGCGATGGTTTGGTCAGTGACCAATACCTTCAACTGGCTGACTATTTCTGCTACGAACGGTACGCTGGCGGCAAATGGGAGCACCAATATCACCGTGTCCATCAACGCGAACGCCAACAGTCTATCCAGCGGCTCATACTCGGATACGGTTGTGTTTGCCACGTCCAATGGCTCCGGTAATGCGAAGGAACCCGTCAGCCTGAGCATCAGCAGTGGGTTTGCCCAGCTAACCGTCGGCCCAACGGGAGCCTTCAGTCCTGGGGGCCCGCCGGGCGGGCCTTTCAACCCGATCAGCAAGACCTACACGTTGAGCAACATTGGAGGGGTGCCACTGAACTGGACAGCGAACAACTCGGCCAACTGGTTGACGCTCTCCGCCACCAGCGGGACGTTGGCAGCAGGTGCCGGCACGAATGTCACGGCCACGATCAACGCCAACGCCAACAGCCTTGCACCTGGTGGCTACGCCGACACGATCGGGTTTACCAACATCACGAACGGCGTCGGCAATACGAACCGCGCCGTCAGCTTCGCTATCGGCGTCGGAAACTTTGGATTCTACAGCGACTTCAGCACGTTTGCATCCGGCAACCTTGTCGGCCAGCAAAGCTGGACGCAATTGGGCGCGGTATCGTCTGTGCCGGTGCTGATCACCGGGGGCCAGGCGGGATTTACCGGTGGGCTGACCGCCAACAACCAAACGGTATACAAGAACTTCACATTGACCAACGAGACGGTGTTCTACGGCCTGACCCTGACCCTGACCAATGCGCCGGCCACCAACGCCGTCCCGTACTTCGCGACGCTGTACACCGGCACGAACGGCACAGGGACTCCGGCCTTTCGTTTGGCAGCCGAGTCACCTGACTCAGCCAAGACGAATTATTTGCTGGGCGTGCGCATCTCGCCGTCTGGGGCGGCCCCCACCACGTTCGGCATCACGGGCCTCAGCTACGGGACACAGTACCGCGTGATCGTCCAGGCGGCAGCGGGCGGCACCAATGCGATTGTGTACGTCAATCCGACCAGCGGCAATCTCGGAGCGCAGACGCAGTACGCGAAGAATACCGTCGCGTCCGGATTCCCAACAGTGGGTTCGATCGCAATCTCGCAGTTGGACAACGGTACGATACCCAGCGACGGGGGCCTGATTGGCAAGGTCGTCGTTGCCGACAACTTCGGGACTGTGTACGACGATTTGGTCGGCGCCGTGCCACCGGCTGCCAGCTTTACCGCCAATCCGACCAACGGCGTGATGCCTTTGAACGTAGCCTTCACGGACACTTCCACTGGCAACGTCACCAATTGGTCCTGGATCTTCGGCGACGGCGGCACAACCAACCTGACGACCAACAGCGTGCTGTATACCTACAACACCGCAGGAGTCTACACCGTGACGGAAATCGTCACCGGGCTGGCTGGATTGAGCACGGACACGGTGGCCAACTACATCACCGTGTTGACCCCGCCACCGGTGGCAAGCCTCACGGCGAGTCCGGCCAGCGGAGCCGCACCGTTGAGCGTGAGCTTCACGGACCAGTCGTCCGGTTCGATCACGGGCTGGGCGTGGGCGTTTGGTGACGGTAATACGTCAACCACCCAGAACCCGTCGGATATCTACGTAACTCCGGGCACTTATACCGTGCAGGAAATCGTCAGCGGCCCTGGTGGGTCCAGTACCGACATCGTGGCGAACTTGATCAGCGTCTATGACCCATTCGCGTGGTGGCAGCTCAGCTACTTTGGTTGCACCAATTGTGCGCAGGCCCAGGCGGGCGCGGATCCATACGGCAAGGGCATTGCCAACACCAATCAGTTCCTGTTGGGACTGAATCCGACCAATCCCGCGTCGGTGTTCCAGATTAACTCGCTGGCCACGCGAGGCAGCACCAGCGCGGACGTGCTGATTACCTGGACGACCGTCGGCGGGATCACGAATGTGGTGCAGGCGACGGTCGGCACAGCCGACGGTTCAGGTTCGTATGCAACAAACTTTATGGATCTGAGCCCGCTCATTATTATTCAGGGGGCCGGTGGCCAGATCACAAACTACCTCGACGCCAGCGGGGCCACGAACACCCCGGCACGTTATTACCGCATCCGGTTCCAGCAGTAGTGTCTGCGGAATAGCATTAGCTTGGAACGTGCAAACTGCGTAGGGTTCTCTCCTACACGGATAAAGGTCATTTTCATTGACTTTTTCATGGTGTTGCGTGATGATGACGTGTTGGTTCGAGGCATTTTTAGCGAAAGAGAGTGAAACATTCACGTGTGATGTTTCGATGCGAAAAAGACTTGCCGGTGCAAACCTTTGGCTGAAGTTTACTTTCGGCTCACGGAATGTTTTTTGCGACGCACGACATTCAAGCCAATCAGTCGGCGACTATGAAAGGGCGACATTTACGTCAAGGGGTTTCTACATGAAGAAAAGGCTTCTACTGAAAACTACGATCGGAGGTTGTTTGGCTGCCGTTGTGTCCTGCGGGATTGCGACGATCGCTTCCGCCCAAACCACCCGAACGGTCCGTGTCGTTTGCTACAACCTCCAAGACGACGTTAATGGCCTTGTCAGTCCAACGTGCGGTTTGATCGTTCCCTTTACCGGCAGCGGCGGGAGTTTCACCACCAACTGTACCGGAAGCGTGACGAACGGCGGCGTACTGGAAGGAATTGGAGAAGAGATCATCGCGGGTGATCCGGCGCAGCCGATCGACGTTCTGGCCATGGAAGAGACGACCAGTAACGCGCAGACCATCCAACCGATTGTGAACGGATTGAATGCGTTTTACGCGTACTACGGTAATCCGGCTGGGTATGCGATGAGCCCCTACCAGGCGACGCAGGACGGCGGCAACACCACCGGCAACGGCCCCAATGCCATGGTCTACAACACCAACACCTTGCAACTGATCGCCTCAGTCGGAATCGCCACACCGACGGGAGCCGTACCCAGTGGGAACGGGATGTACCGTCAGTGTGTGCGCTACGAGTTTGCGCCGGCGGGGGTAACGGCAGGGACGAATAATGAGTTTTACGTCTACGTGAGCCACTACAAAGCGGACGGAGGCACGAACGAAGTAGCCGACCGCCTGGGCGAAGCCCGGCTCATCCGCAATGACGAGGCGAGCAACTTACCCGCGAACGCCCGGGTGCTTTACGTGGGAGACTATAATCCCGACGGCACCAACACCAGCTCCTGCAGCACCTGCCTCGACAGCAATGAACCAGGCTACCAGACCATCTGCTCCAACAGCGCACCCAACGGCATCAAGCAGGGCCAGGGCGTCGACCCGCTCAACATTCTTTGGGGTCCGTACACCGACGCGGCGACCAACATCGATTGGAGCTCGAGTACGACCAATTCGCAGATCCTGTTCATGTTGAGCGAAGAGAGCTACGAACTCCGGTACCGGGACGATCTTCAGATCATGACGAGCAACGTGTATTACGACGTGGCAGGCGGCCTCCAGTACGTGCAAGGCTCGTACCACTCGTTCGGCAACAACGGCTCGTTCACTTGGGGAAACAGCGTGAACACCGGTGGCAATACCGCACTGAACGATCTGGATCCGAGTCTGACGAATCTTTACAAACTCAGCGCGGCAGTGCTGTTGGAGGACCTCACCGGCGCCAGCGACCATCTGCCGATCGTGGTGGATTACACCATCCCCCTCCCCGTGACTGCGCCTGTGGCCAGTTTCACCGCCAGTCCGACCAATGGCGTGGCGCCGTTGATCGTGGCCTTTACGGACACCTCGACAGGCTCGCCCACGAGCTGGTCCTGGACGTTTGGCGATACCGGCACGTCAACATTGCAGAACCCAAGCCACACATACACCGCGCCAGGCACGTACACAGTGCGGTTGATCGCCAGCAACGCAGGAGGTCCGAGTACCAACACACAGGTCAACTTGATTACCGTCCTCCCGCCGCCACCGGTGGCCAGCTTCATGGCCAGCCCCACCAGCGGGGCGGTGCCATTGAGCGTGAGCTTCACGGACAACTCGACCGGTTCGATCACCGGCTGGGCTTGGGCGTTTGGGGATGGCAACACCTCGATCAGTCAGAGCCCGACGGACATCTACGTGAATCCGGGCTCCTACACTGTGCAAGAGATCGTCACCGGTAATGGTGGGTCCAGTACCGACACCATGGTGAACTTGATCACGGTCTATGATCCATTCGCGTGGTGGCAACTGGCCTACTTCGGCACCAACAATAACGCGAACACAGCGCCGAACGCGGATTACACCGGCACCGGCATGAGCAACACCAACAAATTCCTGGCGGGCTTCAACCCCACCAATTCCGCGGCGTACCTGCACGTCATCAGTATCGTGGAGCAGTCGGTGGCGGGGAATACCAACGTCGTCGTCACGTATCTCGGCGCCAATGGCGACAACACCTACACGCCGGGGATTGCGTCGCGGACGAATGTGCTGGATTACACGACCGGTGACGCCGGCGGCAGTTACACCAGCGGTGCCTGGCAGGACACCGGCCAGACCAATATTCTCGGCGGCGGGAATGGCTCCGGCATCGTCACCAACATGACGGATACGGCCATCCCGGGCAGCTCGACAAATCGATACTATCGCGTGCGTGTGTTGTTACCGTAACACGGCTTCGACATAAACAGCCTGATGCATCCCATCCGATTCAGCCGCATTGCCACCAGCGGCGTGGCCTTTCTGTTCGCGGCGCTGGCAGCCCAGGCCCAACAAGTAAAGGTGATGGAATACGACGCGTCGAACGACATTGGCGCCTACACCAACCCGTCGCCGCAGTCAGCGGCCTACGCGCGCGTCATCGCGTACCAGCAACCGGATATAGTTTGCTTCTCCGAACTGAATGATACCAATCTCCCGAACGCCGTTTCGCTGGTCACCGGCGGAGTGATCAACTGGGTGACGAATAATCTGGCTGCGGTGTTCGGAACGAAGACCGGCGTCACATTTTGGGTCTACATCGCCAACGTGGGGGATGGGTACAACCGCAACGGTGAAATCAGCCGCTACCCGATTCTCAGCGGCACGACGTACAGTGACGCGGGAGGTGGATTCAACAACCTGCGCGGCATGGATTCGCTCAAGATCCAACTGAGTGGTACCAACACCCTCCAGATTTTCCATGCCCAACTGAAAGCCGATGGCGGCACTCTCGATACGAACAGCAACTGCGAAAGAAAGCAGGCGGAAGCCGCGACCGACGCGACCAACATGATGAACTGGGCGAGCACGAACTTATATCCCTACATCTGGACTTGCGACTGCAATGAAGACGAGGACCCTCGCGACGCCGGTCGCGTTGACGGGTACACCACGCCCGAGTGCCCGCTGTCGAGCACGTATCATCCGATCACCACCCTCGAGCAGGTGGGCGGGGTGGTCAATTACAGTCCCACCACGCTCGATGGTGTGTGGCGGACGTGGAGCACGACGCAGGAATCCGGTCAGCCGTCGGTCATCTTCGATTACGTTCTTGCCGCGACGAACCGGCTCAACCCCGTGTCCGGACTGGTGTTTAGCACGTTCGACTGGGCCTTGCACGGTCTGTACACCAACGCGAGCCCCCAGAATCTCGTCAACGACAGCTTTACCGCGGACGATCACTTCGACGTTTTGGTGACCTACGCGTTCCCCACCTCCGGGACGAATTTCAGCGTCAACCCGGTCTCGCTCACCGCCAGCGGAAGTCCCGGCGGGCCATTCACACCCTCCAGTCAGGCCTGTGTGCTGACCAACTTCGACACGCTCCCGTTGTTTTGGTCCATCACGAACCAAACAACATGGTTGAAGATATCTTCCCCGCTTGGAAATCTTGGCGCCGGCGGAGGCACGAACATCACCGTATCCATCACTACGGCGGCCAATTCGCTGGCGACTGGCACGTACACGGACACGATTACATTCAGTAACACCGCCACGGGTGTTTCTCTCCCGGTGGGCGTAACGCTGACCGTCGTGCCGCCGCCACCGGTGGCCGCCTTCAGTGGCGCGCCAACCAACGGCACGGAACCATTGGCGGTGACCTTTACGGATACATCCACGGGCAGCATCACGAACCGGTTCTGGGATTTTGGGGACGGCAACACGACCAACGTAATGACCAACAGCGTTACCCACACCTACGCCGCTGGCATGTATAACGTCGCCCTGACCGTCACCGGCCCCGGCGGCTCCAGCACCAGCAACCAGTTCAATTACATCACGGTATTGACGGCGTTCCAAGCGTGGCAGGTGCAATATTTTGGCAGCACGACCAACCCGGCGGCGGCAGCAACCGCAGATCCCGATGGCGACGGTTGCGATAATCTCTGCGAGTTCCTGTCCGGGACGGACCCGACCAACAGCGCATCTTATTTCCACATCACGTCGGTGGTGACGACGGGCAGCGACGCCATGGTCACGTGGGCCACGGCATGGGGACACACCAACGTGGTGCAGACCAACGGGGGATTGACGGATGGATCCTACACGACCAACTTCACGGACCTGAGTCCGCTGATCATCCTGCCGGCAGGCAATGGTGACACGGTCACCAACTACACTGACCCCGGCGGCGCAACCAACTTGCCCGCGCGCTACTATCGGATTCGCCTCCAGCCGTGATTCATTGGACAGGCATCCCGCCTGTCAGCCTGCTCGTTGTCAACAGGCGAGACGCCCCATAATGAATGTGTCCGCCGCCACCATAAATTCTGGTCATGTTGGCTCGGAAAGCCCATTTTTGCTGGACATTATGGGCATTCATTGATTATTCTTCTCTCGGAGAAGTGGAGAGGCCGCCATGCTGTGTCGGCCTTCACCATTGCTCTCCAGAGTTGCAGGGCACACTGACGTTCAACGCATCATGCGGGTTGCGCCGTGAAGCGGTTCGGCCAGAGGCAAGTCTGCTTACGCGTCCGAAGTGTCCCGCCGATGACCCGGCGGGTGCGCCGATTGCCGTTCTCATGAAACGAGGAATCTCTTCCGTGCTGTTTCTCTCACGATCGGCCCGTCGCTTGAAACCTCGTAGCGGAACCGTCGTCTCACGCGCACTGGCGCTAACCACGCTGGCGTTCGGCTTATCGGTCGTCCACCCCCAGGCCAAAGCCGCCAACTGGGTCACCAACAGCCCGCTGACCACCGCCCGCGCGTATCACACGGCGACGTTGCTGCCGAATGGTCAAGTGCTGGTCGCAGGGGGCTACAATGGCAGTTATCTTTCCACCGTGGAGTTGTACAATCCTGCTACCGGGCAATGGACGGCGACCGGCCCGCTGACCACCGCCCGCGCGTATCACACGGCGACGTTGCTGTCGAATGGTCAGGTGCTGGTCACGGGAGGCGAGAATGGCAGTTATGTTTCCAGCGCGGAGTTGTACAATCCTGCTACCGGGCAATGGACGGCGACGGGCTCGCTGACCACCGCCTGCGCGTATCACACAGCGACGTTGCTGGCGAATGGTCAAGTGCTGGTCGTAGGGGGCTACAATGGCAGTTATGTTTCCAGCGCGGAATTGTACAATCCTGCTACCGGGCAATGGACGGCGATGGGCTCGCTGACCACCGCCCGCGCGTATCACACAGCGACGTTGCTGCCGAATGGTCAGGTGCTGGTCGCAGGGGGCTACAATGGCAGTTATCTTTCCACCGTGGAGTTGTTCAATCCTGCTACCGGGCAATGGACTGCGACCGGCCCGCTGACCACCGCCCGCGCGTATCACACGGCGACG
>Ga0302326_10001440_pt1 | contig 60708 bp, 56 predicted proteins | sample Palsa_T0_3_FD_202264 | JGI IMG/M metagenome (GOLD analysis project Ga0302326, IMG submission 202264) | Peat permafrost microbial communities from Stordalen Mire near Abisko, Sweden - Palsa_T0_3 | ecosystem: Environmental > Terrestrial > Soil > Palsa > Peat permafrost | place: Sweden: Abisko...
CGAGCTCCTTGAGTGCCGCGACTATCTGGGCTTCGGTGAATCGGCTTTTCCGCATGTCGAGTCTCCGTGGGGCCTTAGCCCCGGAAACTCACAGTTTCAACTTACGAAGATTTCCGCCCTCAGGTCAGACGGGATGTCGCCTTGCGCCGTTGGTCCTTCGACTTCGGGCCTGCGGCCCTTCGCTCAGGATGACAACGGGGGGTTACGGTCGCCTGACCAAAACGACGCTGTGGCCTCGGTGGCGGTCGAGAAACTCAAGTCCCTCGGCGATCCACATGTCGAGTCCGGCTTGGACGTGCTGCGCGACCTCACGTACGACGTGCTCGCGCTGGCGCAGCCACTGCAGTTCGGCGCGTGTCGTCGCCGGCCAAACCGCTTCCTCGCATTCCTCGCATTGGTACCCGTAACGCATCGCTCGTCGCTACCCGCTTCCCGGCCGCATTCCTCTTGCGCGAGCGATATCATAAGAAAGAGCCCCCGCCGGAGCGAGGGCTCTGTTCTTTTATGAACGCGAGGAGCTACAGTTTGAAGCTACCCGTGAGGTACAGTCCGAAAGGCTGCTGCGTCCAGAACGGGCTGTACGCGTATTGGCTGTTCGGTTGTATGGGGCCCGCACCGAAGTTTGTGTTTCCGACGGCGCCCGTGGTCCCGCCGTTCGGAAGGGTGTACGTGCACGCACCCTTGACGTTCCACTTCTCGTTCGAACCACCGAAGCACGTGTTGAGGATGTTCGCGAGGTTCGCTGTCAACGTGAAGTTCTTGGAGACGTCGTAACTCACTTGCATGTGCAGCAGCAGCTGCGACGGTTCCACGAACTCGCCTATCGTGTCGAACTTGCCGGTGACTTGGTTCGGAATTCCGCCGGCGAGATTCGTACCACAGCTAACGGCAGTGGCCGCTGTCACAATGGTGCACGCCGTTGGATCGAATCCATTCGTCGCGAGCGGATCGCCGTAGCGCGCGCCCGCGAACAGTTGAACCACCGGCGTGATTGAGAGCTTGTTCACCTTCTCGTTGAGAACGAGTGAGGCGACGTAGGGGAACCCGTACTGGGTCGATTCGAGGTCGATCCCCGCCGGGATCAGGTCGTACGGAACGTACGTACTGCCCGGCGAATACGCGCTCAAGCTCTGCAGGGGCTGGTTGTAGTACGGATTCACTTGTGTTCCCGCGCCGCAGGCCGTCGACGGTGCGCCGCCCGGGGTGAGGACGTTCCCCATCGCGTCGGTAACCGTCAGGGTATAACACGGTGCGCCGCCGCCGCCCTTCGTCAAGGCGTTGTAAGCCTTGATCGCGTTAACGACGGGGGTGAGAACGGTGCTCCCATTCGACAGCGTGTTGTAGGCGATGTAGCTGTTCGTGTACGCAAACGACAGCTTAGCCGACAGGCCTTGCTGTGAGAAGTTCCCCTTGTCGAGCTCGAACTCGGCGCCTTCCGAGGTTTGGTTACCGACGTTGAGGCCGGAAACAAAGCTGGTCGCTTGGTTGAGGAAGAACTGCTCGATCTGATTTTGCGTCTTGCGGATGAACGGCGTGAGTTTGATCGAGATCTGGTTCGGGAACTGGTGCTCGATCGAGAAGTCGTAGTTGTTCGAGGTCGCCGGTGGAATTGGATGATTCGGCGTCGTGAAACCATACTGCTGGAAGCCGTAGGTCCCGTACAGGACTGCCGGCGCTTCCGATTGCGCGACGTTATATTGTTCGAACGCGCTGTTCGGAGGTTGGGCGTAACGGCCGTAAGAAGCACGGATTACCGTTTGCGGGTCGACGGAATAGGTAAAGCCGAGCCGCGGTTCGGCCACTCCGTAACTTTGGGTTACGTGCCCCGACGGGTTCGTGAAATCGACCGCCGAGTAGCCGGTCGGGCACGCATCCGAAGGACTCGCGAGCCCGAGGTCGCCCGTCTTGCTGGAAAGCAAGTGGCTCGTTTGGCTCTCGCACATCTCGGTGTTGTACGCGTTGTAGAAGAACGTGCGGGCGTTCCCGCCGCTCGTGTCGGCGCCTTGATAGCTGTAGTTGTCGTAGCGAATGCCGCCGTTGATCGTCAGTTTCGAGGTCGGACGGAATTCGTCGGTCAAGGACAGCCCGGTGAATGTCGGGTTCACTTGGTTGTAGGTCGCGTACTGACCGTTACCGATAACGAGGTATTGACAGCTGCCCGTGCCGCACGTCGTTGCCGTGGGCATCGCAATCGTACCGGCGACAGCTTGCCCGATGGTCGCGTAGCCGGCGGCACTATTAAGGCCCGTCGCCGAAGAAAAGCACGGAGTCGGTACGCCTGTGGTGCTATAGCAGACGCCGTTCGTCGGGTGGCTCGAATCGACGAGCACCCCGACGGCCGTGCGCAGGTTGACGTCGTCTGGGCCGTAGAGCCCATCCAAGTTTTCCGTGTTGTTGTCGCGCAGAACGGTCGACGTGGTGTAGTCTGCACCTAACTGCAACAGGTTCTGCGAGTTGAACTGGTCGGCTAACTGGAGGCTGAGCCCGCGCGTGTGGGCCGAAAGCTCGTAGTCCGCCGATTCGCCGCAGTTCGCGTCGGCAAAGGTGCACTGTGGGCCGGTTTGCACCCAGTTCGAATAGTAACCGTAGCCGTAGACTCGGGCATACGCGTTCGAACCGAGCGACTTGGTGAACTGCAGCTTCATGATCGCTTGGTTATTGAGCTGGCCGTCTTCTTCGTTCGGCTCGATCGGCGCGTCGAACGAATGCGTCGGCGTGTTCGGGAAGTAGTAGTTCGACGTCAGCGACTGGTAATTCGACGGCAAGAATCCGCCGGTCGGCAGCTTTAGCTGGTAGCCGTCGATGTAGAAGGGAGCGGCGCCTTCGATCGTGGTCAGCAAGGCTGCTCCGCCTTGGTCGTTGGTCGAACTGTACACCGACGTATCGATGTAGTTCACCATGTACAGGGCTTGAATGTCGTCGCGTGACCCGTCTTTGTGCGGGAAATAGTAGTGGAGATTCACGTCGTTGTCGCGATCGGCAATCGACGAGGTGGCGAACAACTGGAAACCGCCGAGCGGGATCCCGTTCGCATAGGGTACCCCACTTGGAGTGAAGCACGACGGAACGGTTTTCGGGGTCGCGGCCGCGCAGCTTCCGCCGTATCCGTACGCGAGGCCGTACAGGTTGCTGACGCCGGCGCCATTGAACGGGTCGACGAAGCGGTAGTCTTGGTTGTAGCCGCCGACGCCAACGTAATAGGAGAGCCGGCCGTTGTCCGTCTCGCCGCCGATTTCGAAGGAGGCCTTATGATAGTACGCTCCGCCGCCGGACGTCGCGAGCGTTACGGTTTCGAAAGGCTGCGCCGTACCGGTGCGGATGACCTGATTGATGTAACCGGAGATGCCTTCCGAGGTTGAGCTCGCCGGTGGAGCGCCGGTGTAGACCTGAAGCTCCTGCTGCCCGAGGGACGACGCCGGGCCCGACGGATAGTTGTCGAACGCGCGGTTGACCGGGACGCCGTCGATCTGATAACCGATCTGATCGTAGTCGCCGCCGCGAATCGAGAGCGTGGCCCCGGCGCCGATGTAACCTTGCTGGCCGGGAGCAACGGAAACACCCGGGACCGTTGCGAGCGCGGACCAAGCAGAGTCGAGGTTTCCGCCCCCGCCTGCCGCCGCGACCTTTGCCTGCACGACCGGGTTAATCGAATAAACGTCCGCAGTCGTTCCCGGCTTGACCAGACTGCTGGCCGAACGCGCCGTCACACGGCCGATCGTCTTGAATTTTCCAAGCGAGAACGGCACGACGCGGGTATTGTCGGCTACGACCGTCATGCCCGAAAGCGATGAAGCCTCGTAACCTTTGGCTTCGACCGATACCGTATACGTATCTGGTGCGAGGTCGAGGAAATTGACGTGTCCCGTACTGTCCGTCTCGCCGGAAGCGATCTGGGAGGGACTTGCTGCGCTGACCTTCGCGCCGCTAATTGGTTGTCCAGTCGTCGGATCAACAACCGAAATCGATAGACCACCGGTCGTGCCTGCCAGAACCAATGTTCCCTGGCAAAAAACCGATAGCGCCACGATAACGCTGATGAGAAGACGGCTGAAAGGTTTTTTCAGCATGGATGTCTCCCTTTCGTTCGTTAGTGGAGGCCCCGAGGATAGCCCAAAAATCAGCTTCGCCAGTACCGAGGCTCCGCTGTACCCTCAGCGTGTTCCGGCGGGTCGAGCTTATCCTTCAAAACCTCAGGAAACTCTCAGACTAACGCGCCGGCCCGCTGTTGAAGCAAGGCGGGGAGCTGCGAGGGGCGGTCCGCAACCGGGACGCCGGCGGCCGCGAATGCGGCTAGCTTGCTCTCTGGGGTACCCGAGCTGCCCGAGATGATCGCCCCGGCATGGCCCAAGCGCTTGCCTTTGGGGGCAGAACGGCCGCCGATGAACGCGACCGCCGGTTTGTCGGGCAAGTGCTCCGCGATGAAGGCCGCCGCGTCTTCTTCGTCCGATCCGCCGATCTCGCCGCACACGACGACCGCTTGCGTTTCGGGATCGTTCGCGAACGCTCTGAGGCAATCGACGAACGTCGTTCCGATGATCGGATCCCCGCCGATCCCGACGCAGGTCGATTGTCCGAGCCCGGCCTTTGTCAAGAGATCGACGATCTCGTAGGTCAACGTCCCCGAGCGCGAGATCATCCCGACGTGGCCTTCCTTAAAGACGTGTCCCGGCATGATCCCCACGAGCGCCTTCCCCGGCGAGACGAGCCCCGGACAATTCGGCCCAATGATCCGCATCGATTTGGTCGTCGCGACGACTTTGAGCATCTCGTGCGCGGGGATGCCTTCGGTAATGCAGACCGCAAGCGCGATGCCCGCATCGTAAGCCTCGTACAGCGCGTCCGCAGCGAACGGCGGCGGAACGAAGATGATCGTATGGGTCGCACCGGTTGCGTCGACCGCGTCCTTCACTGTATTGAAGACCGGCTGCCCGCTATCGATCTTCGTCCCGCCCTTCCCGGGCGTCACCCCGCCGACGATCTGCGTCCCGTACGCGAGCATCCGCTGGGTGTGAAAGAGGCCTTCCCGCCCGGTAATGCCCTGAACGATGACTTTGGAATTCTTGTCGAGGTAAATGGACACGGTTGCGCCTCTCTCGTCTCAGCAGTCGCCGAAAGCCGGTGCTATGAGATCGGCGGCCGCGCGCTCGTCGTCGACGATTCCCGACTCGCGATAGACGAAGTTTTCCGCCGCCTTCTTGGCAACGTCCGCGAGCGGCGGCGGCGGCGACGTAAAGATGGCGCCCTGCGGGGTAAAGACGGCTCCGGCGAGTTGCGCGTCAATCAGCATCTGGTCGCGCTCCTGCGCCGACATCTGCGGTTGATTGTCGAACATCGCGAGAATGCTCGCCAAGTCGCGCGCGATCGTGCGCTGGCGGTGCAACGCACCGTCGAGCGAATCGGCGAACGCGGTCACGCTCTTGGCACGCTCGTCGGTCGGCGCCTTTTTCGCGTCGACGCGCAGGGCCTTGGCCGCGTGCTCGGCGGCGACCGCTTGCGTCACAAAGCGCGTGTACAGCGAACTGAGCGTCGCGAGCGACTTCCTCTTCGCGAGTTCGCTGCTGTCGAAATCGAGGTTGCGCAGATCAATGACGAGCTTTGAGATCTCGCCATCGTTATCGATGTCGTCCGTGACCGCGAGGGTCGCGTGATCGACGATCGCCGTGCAGAACGTGGTCATCGCGTGGACGCGCCCGATCTCTTTGAGGGGCTCGGCTGAGAGCGGTCGAGCGCCGGCCTTCGGCAGTGGACCGGGCGTCCCGGTCGCGCTCGACGCCGGAGCGGGCGTCTCGATCGCGGCCGGCTGCGCCATTGGCGTGGCGATCGCGGCCGGCTGCGGCATTGGCGTGGCGCTCGCACTCGGGCTGGGGCTCGCAGTAGGCAGGCTCGCCAGCAGGCTCAGCAGCACAAACGCAATCATACGGATCCATTCGCGGCCAGCTCGACCGCACGGCGCGCGCCTTCGTCCATCGTTTCGACCGGGTTCATTCCGGCCGCCGCGAGGATCTCGCGGCCTTCCTTTTCATTGGTTCCGGTGAGCCGTACGACGAGCGGGACTTTACGGACGTCGTCGCCTTTGAGCGCCTCGACGATGCCGGTCGCGACTTGGTCGCCGCGCGTGATGCCGCCGAAGATATTGATGAACATCGCTTTGACTTTGGGGTCGCTCGTAACGAGGTTGTAGCTCTTCTTGACGAGTTCGGCCTGGGCGCCGCCGCCGATGTCGAGGAAGTTCGCGGCTTCGCCGCCGGCGTTGCGGATCGCGTCCATCGTCCCCATGCCGAGGCCCGCGCCGTTCGCGATCACCCCGATGTTGCCGTCGAGCTTCGCGTAGTTCGAGATGCCGAGGCCGATCTCGACGGCAGCGGCTTGGTCCGCGTCGGCCGGGCCGTCGCTGCGCCACTTGGCGAGTTCCGGATGTTTGTAGAGGCCGTTGTCGTCGAGCTCGACCTTCGCGTCGCTTGCGATGACTTGGCCGTCTTTGGTGAGCACGAGCGGGTTGATCTCGACGAGGTTCGCGCCGTAGTTCATGAAGACGTCGTAGAGGCCGGCGAGAATCTTCGGGAAGGCTTTCTGATAGCCGGGCGGCAGCTTCGCCGCGAACGCCAATTGGCGCGCCTCGAACGGCTGGAAGCCGATCGCGGGATCGATCCAGTACTTGCTGATCGCGCCCGGATTCGATTCGGCGACTTCTTCGACGTCCATCCCGCCTTGCGCGGTGACGATGACGACCGGCTTCTTCGCGGAGCGGTCGATCGCGATCGAGACGTAGGCCTCGCTTTCGATGTGAACCTTCTCCTCGACCAGGAGCGATTTGACTTCCTCACCGTCGGGGTTTTGGACGTTGCGCAGGACCTTGCCGATCAGCTCGCGCGCGAAGGCTTCGCCTTCGGCCGGCGTCTCGGCGAATTTGATGCCGCCGGCCTTACCGCGTCCACCCATCATCACTTGGCTCTTGATGACCCACGACCCGGGATTCTGCTCGATGAACGCTCGCACGTCGGCGGCACTCGAAGCATGCACGCCGCGCGGCGTGGGGATGCCGGCGCGGCGGAACAGCTCTTTGCCCTGGTATTCCATCAGTTTCACGAGCGAGTCTCCATAGGGAACACGACCTGCACAGGTTGTCCGTTCGGGAGCCAAAACCTCGGCGAGCTACGCCAGCCGCCCGAGCAGCGCGCGGGCGATGATCACTTGCTGGATTTCGCTCGTTCCTTCATAGATCTCGGTGATCTTGGCGTCGCGGTAGTAACGCTCGACCGGAAACTCGGTCGTGTAGCCGTAGCCGCCGTGGATTTGGACGGCTTCGGCGGCGTGTTTGCGGGCGGCGGTCGAGGCGAAGAGTTTGGCTTTGCTCGCTGCGAGCGCGAACGGCTGACCGCTATCGCAGAGTGCCGCGGCGCGGTAGGCCAGCAGGCGCGCGGCGTCGAGGTCGGTTGCCATCTGAGCGATCTTAAATGAGACGCCCTCGAACGCGCCGATCGGTTTGCCGAAGGCCTCGCGCTCCTTTGCGAATGCAACCGAAGCGTCGAGGCAGGCGGCGAGGATCCCGGTGGCTTGCGCGGCGATGCCGATGCGGCCCGCGGTCAACGCGGAGAGCGCCATCGAGAGACCCGTCCCTTCGTCGCCGAGCAAGGCCGATGCCGGAACGCGCACGTCGTCGAACGCGAGATCGCAGGTGTTGCTCGTGTGGATGCCGAGCTTTTCGGTCACCCTCTCGACGACGATTCCCTCGAGTTCGTTGTCGATGAGAAATGCGGAAATGCCGTGCGCTCCGTCGCCGCCGGTGCGGAACATGCCCATCGTGACGGCAGCGTAACTACCGTTCGTGCACCACTGCTTGCGGCCGTTGAGGACGTAGGCGTCGCCGTCGCGGCGCGCGGTGCTCGCGAGCGCCGCCGCATCCGAGCCGGCGCCGGGCTCGGTGAGCGCGAAGCCGGCGATCGCGTCGGATGCCGCGAGTTGCGGGAGATAGCGCTCCCGCTGCGCCTCGTTGCCGAGCCGCGCGATCGCGGATGCGATCATCGCGTGTACCGAGACGGTTACGGCAGTGCCGGCATCGACGCGCGCGAGTTCTTCGATCGCAAGCGCATACGATAGGTAGTCGGAGCCGGCTCCCCCGTAGCGTTCCGGGACGATGATTCCCATGATGCCGGCGTCGTTGAGCTTGGTGAAAAGTTCGCGCGGGAAGCGGTGGTCGCGATCCCACTGCGCGATGTGCGGCGCAATCTCGCGCGCGGCGATGTCGCGCGCGAGATCCCCGACGGCGCGCTGCTCGGGCGTGACCTCGAAGAGCGCAGCCGGCGTTTCGATCACTCGACTTTGATGAGGAGGGCGTCCCCCTGGCCGCCGCCGCTGCAAATCGTGGCGATCCCGTATCCGCCGCCGCGACGCCGGAGCTGGCGGATCACGGAGCCCGCGATCCGTGCGCCTGAGGCACCGACGGGATGACCGAGCGCAACCGCGCCGCCGAGCAGATTGATCGCGCGCGGGTCGATCCCGAGCAGGTTGGCCGTGCTCCATGCGACGGCGGCGAACGCTTCGTTGACTTCCCAGATCGCGATGTCGCTTGGCTTCAATCCGTTGCGCTCGAGTACGAGCTGCGTCGCCATCGCCGGCGTCAGCGCGAGATAGGCCGGATCCCACGAGGCGTCGGCATGGTCGACCACCGTTGCGAGTACTTCGAGCCCGTGCGCGCGCGCGTAGTCCTCGCTCGCGATCACGACGGCAGCCGCGCCGTCGTTGACTCCCGGCGCGTTGCCGGCCGTAACGGTGCCGTCCTTCTCGAGCGGCGGCAATTTCGCGAGGCTCTCGACGGTCGTCTCGGGACGAATCGGTTCGTCCCGCTCGACCAGCGTGAATGGGGCGTCGCCCGTGACGTACGAGTTGTAGCGCGCGAGCTGCGCCTGCATGTTTTCGGGTGGAGCGTGGAACAGCTTGCCGGCCGCACCGTTCGCGCCGGCGTGAACTGGAACGCGCGCGCGCGCGGGCTCGGGGAGCTTGTCGACGACGAGCTTACCCTTCGCCTTGGTCGCGACCTTAAGCGCGACGATCTCCTCGCCGAGCAAGCCGTCGGCAGTTGCCTTCGCCGCGCGCTGATGCGAGAGCGCCGCAAACTCGTCCTGGACTTCGCGGGTGATCCCCAGATCCGCATTCACTTTCGCTTGCGCTTGCGCCATCGTCCAACCGGAGAAGGGGTCGACCAGCGCATCGTAATTCATCAAGTCGATGAGGACGCCGTCGCCGAATCGATACCCGAAGCGCGCATTCGGCAGCGCGTACGGACCGTTGCTCATCGACTCCATCCCGCCTGCAACCGCAACCGTGCGCGAATCGTCGTTAATGAGCCGGGCCGCCATTGCGATCGACACCAGACCCGAGGCGCAAACTTTGTTGATCGTCTCGAAGGTCGTCGTCTTGGCCAGACCGGCCTTGAACATGGCCTGCCGGGCGGGGGCCTGCCCGTTGCCGCCCTGCACGACGTTGCCGAACACCACGTGCTCGATCTCACTGGGGTCGATTCCGCTGCGCTCGACCGCGACGCGAATCGCCTCGCCGCCGAGGGTCGTCGCCGAGAGCGACGCAAGCGCCCCTCCGAGTCTCCCGAACGGGGTGCGCGCTGCTGACAGAACGACGGTCTTGGATTTCATGGCTTGCCTTTCGTAGTTTCCCGGTTTCCGCTCGGGTTTTTAGGACTTTCCTTTTCCGGATGCGCTGGGCGCGCCCCTCGACGGCGCCGCGGATTGCGTGCAGATGATGCGATCGCTCGCCCCGCACGATTCGCACTCGAACTGTATCGTGACGTGATCGATTGCGAACGCTTCGTGAAGGCGCTCTTCAATGCGGCGAAGGATCGCCGTCGCCTCGCTGATCCGTGCGTCGGCCAGCAGCACGTGCGCGGAGAGCACGAACGATCCGCTGCCGATCGTCCAAATGTGGAGGTCGTGCACGTCGACGACGCCGTCCAGTTCGCGCAGCCGCCGGCGCACGCTTGGGATCGACGCATGTGCGGGGACGCTTTGCAGCAGCACGTCGGCAGATTCGCGCACGATGGCGATGACGCCGAAGACGATGACGGCGGCGACCACGAGCGAGAGCGCCGGGTCGATCCAGGCCGCGCGGGTAGCCAGGATCAGCACGCCGCCGAGGGCCACGGCGGCCGTCCCGAAGACGTCGCTGAAAACGTGCCAAAATGCGGCCTTGACGTTGAGATCGCTGCGCGAGCCGCGGTGCAGCGACCATCCGATGCCGGCGTTGACGACGAAGGCGCCCGCGGCGAACGCAGCCATCAAGCCGCCCTTCGGAAGCTCGGGCGACGCGAAGCGCGCCACGGCCTCAACCGCGATCAGAATCGCAACGGCAAACAGCAACCCGCCGTTCGCGAGCGCGGCGAGAATCTCGAACCGCGCGAAGCCGTAGCTTTGGCGTTCGTTTGCCGGGCGGCGCGCGCCGATCGCCGCGACGACCGCGATCCCGAGCGCCACCGCATCCATGAAGACGTGCGCGGAATCGGCGACCAGCGCCAAGCTCTGCGCGAACAGTCCCCCGCAGAGCTCGACCAACGCGACCGCGAGGGTCAGTCCCAACGCCGTCCGCAGCGGCGCGCCGCGAACGCTCACAGCAGCACCTTGAGGGCGAGTGCGCCCAACATCGCCGCGAACGTGAGGAAGGTTCGCGTCTCGGCCCGGGCGATCACGGAGGAATCGTAGGTGCCCGCTTGCGGATGCGCCGGCGTCGCGCGCGGCACGATCCGCGGCACGCGCTGCGTGTAGGCGTCAAAATCAGGACCGAAGGTTTCACGCAGGTACGCTTCCTCGAGCGGTACGATCGCCGCGTAGACCGCAAGCATCGTCCCGAGCCCGACGACCGCGAGCGCGGCGCGCTTCGGCGGCGAAGCGTCGCCGGTGAACGCAATCGTAAAGCCGAGCGCCGTGACGAAGTTGCCGACGTAGAGTGGATTTCGCACGAACGCGTACGGTCCGGCCGTCGTCAGCTGCGGCGCGACGACGCGGTTCGAGCGGGTCGTGACGCCCGAGTAGCCGACGGCCCAGCAGCGCAGCCCTTCACCGGCGAGCGCGAGCGGCACGCCGAGCGCAATCGATGCCGCGCTCGGCTTTCCGAAGAGCGCAAGCGAAACCGCGGGCAGTGCGAGCAACGCCCCGCGGTTCGCAAAGACGCGGTCGCGCCACGACGGCTCGCGTTCAGCGGGCATGCAGCGCCCCGTTGAGGTTTCCAAGGACGTACCCGCCGAGATCGAGCGCGACGTAGCGGTAGCCCGCGGCGCGCACGCCGGCGACGATGCGTTCGCGGACGCCGGGTTCGGTTAATCGTGCGAGCGCCTCGAGCGGAACCTCGATGCGCGCGACGTCACCGTGGTGCCGCACGCGGCAGATCGCGATCCCCGCATCGTGCACGGCGCTCTCGGCGGCGTCGACTTGGCGCAGCAGCTCGAGCGTGATCGGCGTACCGTAGGGGAAACGCGACGACAGGCACGCGAGCGCGGGCTTCTCCCACACCTCGAGCCCCATCCGTTTCGCAAGCGCCCGCACGTCGGCTTTCGTGAAGCCGCACTCCGCAAGCGGACTGCGCACGCCGAATTCGGCGGCGGCTTTGCGCCCGGGCCGGTAGTCGGCCGCGTCGTCGAGGTTGAATCCGTCGACGATCGCTGCTGCGCCCCGTTCGCGCGCGATCGCGGCGAGCGTCCCGTACAATTCTTTCTTACAGTAATAGCAGCGATTCGCAGGATTCGCTGCGTAGTTCGGGTCGTTGATTTCGTGGGTCTCGATGACGTCGTGCACCGCGCCGCGGGCGCGCGCGAATTCAAGCGCCCCGTCGAGCTCTCCGCCGGCTAAACTCGCGGAGCTGCCGGTGACGCCGTAGGCGCGCGACCCGAGTTCTTCGGTCGCTACCGCCAAGACCAGAGCCGAATCGACGCCCCCGGAAAACGCCACGATCGCACTTCCCAAGGAACGCAGCAACGCGCGCAACGCGGCTTCTTTTGCGACGATGGTCTGCGGTGCGACGTTCATGAGCGCAGGTGTTCCTCAAGGCGCGCGGCGGTCTCGGCGATCGGGCGCCCGAGTTCGCGAGCGATGCGCGCGACGTCGTCGTATTCGAGCGTGCGGCGGGGTTGTCCGTCGACCGTCGCTGTCTTGACCCGCACGGGACCGAGCGGGGTTTCAACGGTTTCGATCCGGCGCCCGAGCGTGTGGCGGCGCTCGGAACGCACCCGCACGCCGAGGGTCGAGGTCTCGACCAGCATCGCCCGCGCGACCTCGGCTTCGCGCTCGGGCGGGGCGACGGCCCCGAACAGGACGGCGGGGCGGAGCTTCTTCATCGTCACCGGCAGCAGCCACACGTCGAATGCGCCCGCCGCGAGCACCCGTTCGAACGCCAGCTCGAAATGTTGCGGCGACATGTCGTCGATCGTCGCCTCGAGCACGACGACGTCGTCCGCCTCAACCGGCAGCCGCTCGCCGGCCGGCGTGCCCACCGATACGCGCAAGACGTTGGGAATCGCAAAATCGGAGCTGCCCGCGCCGTACCCGATCGACTCTGCGCGCATCGCGGGGCGCAGGCCCGGTTCGGCGACGACGGTCGAAAGGATGGCCGCGCCCGTCGTCGTGACCATCTCGGCTTCGATGGCCGCATCGTAGGTCGGGGCGCCGCGCAGCAACTCCGCGGTTGCAGGCGGCGGATTTGGATAGCGCCCGTGGTGGATCGAAATCGTGCCCCGGCCGAGCGGATAGGCCGAACAGTACGAACGCTCGATCCCGAGCAGATCGAGTGCGACGCAGAAACCGGCGACGTCGAGGATCGCATCGGCAGCGCCGACCTCGTGGAAGTGGATGCGCTCGGGGGTGCTGCCGTGAACCTTCGCCTCCGCCTCGGCCAATCGCGTGTAGATCGAAGCGGCTCGCGCGCGCTGCGCTTGCGTCAGCCCGCTGCGCTCGAGCACGTTCAGAACGTCGGAAAGATAATGCGAGGCGCTGTTATGGTCCCCCGGCACGACGAAGTCGAAGAACGTCGCAGCAATCCCGCGCCGCTCGACGCGTCGCCGTTCGATCGACCAGCCCTCGAGGGGGAGGGTCCGTAGCGCGCTCTCGATGGCGCTAGGGGAGGCGCCCGCATCGATCAGCGCGCCGAGCAGCATGTTGCCGCTCGCGCCGCCGATCATCTCGAAATACGCGATCTTCACATGTTACGCGACGCCGGCGCTCGCCCGCGCGGCCTCGTAAACGTCGCGGAGCGATTGCGCGAGCGGATACGTCTGCTCCCAGCCGGTCGCCGCCTTGAGTTTCGCATTGTCGCCATACACGACGCGAACGTCCGACGGCCGCATCAGCGCCGGATCCTCGCGGATCTCGACGGCGACGCGCGCGACCAACACGAGCCGGCGCAACACGTCGGCCATGCGCGTCGGCACCCCACTGCAGACATTGTATATCTCGCCGGACGTTCCGTTCTGGGCGAGATCGACATACGCGCGCACGACGTCGCGCACGTCGAGAAAATCGCGCATCGTTTCGAGATTTCCGACCGGAAGCAGCGGCGGACCGCCGGCCGCAATCGTTGCGAGCCGGCGCGCGAACCCCGCCACGGAAAAACGGTCGCTTTGTCCCGGGCCGATGTGATTGAAGGCGCGCGTCACGAGCGCCGGAAAACCGTACGTCCGCGCCGACGCAAGGACGATCGCTTCGCCGGCCAGTTTGCTCGCCGCATACGGGGTTGCGGGTTGCGGAAGTGACGTCTCGCGCAACGGCAGATCGCTCGGCTCGTGCGCGCCGTAGACTTCGGCCGAGCTGACGTAGAGCAGCGTTGGCCGCGAACCCTCGGGCAGCCGGCGCAAGGCTTCGATCAGGCGCGCGGTTCCGAGTGCGTTGACGTCATAGGTCTCAAGCGGATCGCTCGTGGCGCGCGGGACGAAGGCTTGCGCCGCCAGGTGAAAGATCACGCTCGCCTGCGCCTCCTCGACGACGCGGCGCATCCCCGCAAGATCGCGCATGTCCACGGCGACGTCGTAGTCGCCGCCGTCGGGCGAGTGCCCCGCAACGACGGTTTCGAACCCGCGCGCGCGCAATTCGGCCGTTAGATAGCGCCCGACGAAGCCGTTCCCTCCGGTAACGAGCGCTCGCGTCGACACTACACGCGCGCGAGCGGACGAAGCCGAGCGAGATCCGCCTCGACCATCCGCCGGACGAGCTCCTCGAACGTCACCTCGGGCGTCCAGCCGAGCACGCGCTTCGCCTTCGAGGCATCGCCGATCAGCAGATCGACCTCGGCCGGGCGCACGAAACGCTGATCCTCGACGACGTACTCCTCGTAATTGAGCCCGGCGACCTCGAACGCGAGCCGGCAGAAATCGCGCACCGTGTGGGTTCGACCGGTCGCGATCACGTAATCGTCGGGCTCCGGATATTTGAGCATCAGCCACATCGCGCGCACGTAGTCGCCCGCAAAACCCCAGTCGCGCCGCGCCTCGAGGTTGCCTAAGTGCAAGCGCTTTTGCAGGCCGAGCTTGATCCGCGCGACGCCGTCGGAGATCTTGCGGGTGACGAACTCCTTGCCGCGGCGCTCGCTCTCGTGGTTGAACAAGATGCCGCTGACGGCAAATATCCCATACGACTCGCGGTAGTTGACCGTGATCCAGTGCCCGTAGACCTTCGCGACGCCGTACGGGCTGCGCGGATAGAACGAGGTCGCCTCGCGCTGCGGCGTCTCCTGGACTTTGCCGAACATCTCCGAACTCGAGGCTTGATAGAAGCGAATCCCGCGATCGACGTGCCGGATCGCTTCGAGCACGCGCGTGACGCCGAGGGCCGTGAACTCGCCCGTGAGCACGGGCTGCGTCCACGACGTCGGTACGAAAGACTGCGCGGCGAGATTATAGATCTCGTCCGGACGAACGTCGCCGATCAGTTGCGTCATCGAGCTTTGGTCGAGCAGATCACCCGAAACGATCTCGACGCGATCGACGAGATGCTCGATCCGCTCGTGAACCTCGGTGCTCGTGCGGCGGGTCATCCCGACCACGCGGTAGCCCTCGGCCAAGAGCAGTTCGGCGAGGTACGAACCGTCTTGCCCGGTGATGCCGGTGATCAGTGCCGTCTTAGATCCCAATGACCGTCCTTTTAAGAGCTCTTAGCGCGGGTTGCGCGGGTTCTGGGGCCGCGTCCTGCGACACGAGCGGGAGTCCTACCCGATTGCGGACGCGGAAACGAAACGAGCCTTCGGCGTATGGCCTCGATGGGTCTTTCGTCGGGACGGCCTAGGGCTTTCGGGCAAGGCGTTGATGCAGGGCATGAACGCGCACGCTCGCCGTCGTTTTCTCTGCCATGAGACATCGCGCCGTGCCGGTGCAGCTCGCGGCGATCGCGCTTGCTGTCGCGACGGGCTGGGTCGTCGCTTCCGGGGTGCGCGCTTCGGGCGGTACGCGGCAGCAGCAGATTACGCGACTTACCGCGCGCTCGGCGGATCAGCGGGCGCTCGCCATTTACGCGATGCAAGGGCTCGCGCAGAGCGGCGCGTGCTGGGACGCCGTCGCCTCGGCTCGAGGACGCGCGGACGTGGTGCGCGATCGGGTGCGTACCCTCGGTTTGCCCGCTCGCGGACCTCGGGCGCGCGTCGGGGCGCTGCTGCGGCGCGAGCGCGAGCTGGTCGATCGTCTGGACGAGTTCGCTAGCGATGCGGAGGTTGAAGAATCCCGCGTGCTCGATCAATTCGGCGACCGGTACAGCGCGGGGGCGGTAGCCGTGGCCCGGCGAGATCTGGCCGGCGCCGTTGCCGGCGTTCACGCCCAGACGCGGCACTGGAGGCGGGCGATCGACCTCCAACGATCCGGTCCGATCGCGGCTTCGGGTTCGGCGCTCGCGCAGAGCGAGTTCGCTGCGGCGGATACCGCCGGGGCGGGCGCGTCGGCTGCGCTGGACCGGCTCTCGAACGATTGGGCTGTGGTCGTTCATCTTCTGCGCGTGGAGTCGGACGACACGCGGAGCGAGCTTTCCACGTCGCAGTGAGGCCTCACCACGGCGTTTGCGCGAGGGCCTGCCAGCCGTCTGGGCGCGTCCCGCTCCAATCGAAGAACGTGACCCCGAGCGCGCCGAGGGCGCGCGCCTCGACGATGCTCGCAGCGATTTCGCCGGCCGGTGGGGCGCCGCGCGGGCCTTCGGCCGAACTCTGAAGGCCGAGATCGATCGGCAAATTGCGCCCGGCCGCGCGCAAGGTCGCCGCGTACGAGCCGCGCAACGCCGCGCGGACCGCTTCCGCCCCGGCCGCGTGCCGCGAGAGCATGCGCCAGTACGTCATCGGTTGCAATGCGTCGGCGCTTGCCGCGATCGCATCGTAGGGGTAGCTCGCGCGATCGAGATGTTCGAGATACGGATCTTCGACGGTTGCGATCAGTGGGTAGCCTCGTCCGAGCGCGCCCCGCAACAGGCGCAGATACGTACCGAGCGCAGCGTAGCCGGCCGCGCCGTTTCCGAGGAAGAAGTCACCGCGCTCGAGATCGACTGCCAGCGCTGCGAAGCCGTTGCCGTTTGGCGTCGTGTAGCGTGCGGCCGCGACGGCCGCCGCGAGATCCTCGAAGCTCGTACTGCGCGGCACCGTCCAGGCGACGACCGCGATGCCGTGCGCGGCGGCGGCATCGATCAGCGCGTCGATCGTGGGTTTTGCGGCGGGAGTGATCTCCTCGAACGGACCGTACGCCGTGCGCAGCTCGAGCGAATGCAGTTCGGCCGCGTTCGCTTTCGCTACGACGTCTGCCGGGACGAGGTGGTCGTAACGATCCGCGTCGAGCGTTGAAGGTGAAAACGAAAGCCACATCCCTTTTCCGCCGATCGCCGCCAGATTGCCGTGCCGCGGCTCGGGTGGAATTGTAACGCGCAACGTCGTGCCTGCTCCGCTCGGCAGAACGATCCGATAACGATAGGATGCGCCCGGCGTGACGCTCGCGTCGCGAAAGCTCGAAGACGGTGCCGCGACGGTCGCAGGCGCGGACAGCGCGCCGGAATCGCCGTCGCCGCGCGCGATGCTGACCGCGCCTGCGGTGACGCGGGGAAACCAACCGAGCACGGCCGCGTGCGGCCCGAGCGCGCTTGCAACGACGCGCGGCACGCGCCAACTGCGCGTATCGGTGGCGGCTCGCGCCGGCCGTAGCGGCGGTCCGACGTCCGCCGTTACACGAACGCTAAGTGGCCCGTCATCGACGGTCGCAACAATCGCCGCCGGTCCGCCGAAACGCAAACGCGTCTGCCACTGCGCCGTGCCCCGCGACGGCACGAACGTAACGTTACCGCCGCCCAAAAGTTCGGTCGGCCGGGCGTGCGCATCGACAAAACGAGCGCGAACGAGCCAGCGCGCCGCGCCGTCGGGACTAACGTCGAGCGGGCGCCCATCGAGCACCATCCGAGCCGGCACCGCCCCTGCAAAGAGCGTCATGCCCCGCGGCAACGGCGAAGCGAATAACGTCGCCGAGGACGGCGAGCTTGCGCCGTGCGGCGCGCGATTGCAGGCGGCATTCGCGAGCAGCACGATGCTGAAACCCAGCTGCGAAAATCTGCTTACAGGACGAACTTCGTCAGGCCCCGCGGAGCGTCGCTGTCGATGCCACGTGCGCGGCCGACTTCGAGCGCGAGAAGTTGACCGGCGACGAGCCATGCGAGCGTGTTGAATGCTTCGGAGGTCTCTGCTCCGAGACGCGCGACGCCTTCGATCGACTCGCCGATCGTGTAGCGCAACGACTCGGTGCGTGCGGCTTCGTCGAGTGGGCGACGCACGATTTCGCGCGATGCGACGTCGACGATGCCCACGAGCGTCGTCGTCGCGTCGAGGATCGCGGCGCTGCCATGGCGGAATTCGCCGGCGGCAAAACCCTCGGCGTGCAGATAACTCGCTTCTTTTAGCTTGAGAGCGAGTTCGAGCGCGATCGGCACGCCGTAGCCGGCCCCGACGACGGCGACGCTTCCGCGACGTGCGATGCGCTCGGATGCGAGCCTCGTCTGCGTGACACCCTCGCCCTCGAGCCACCCCTCGACCTCGCCTGCGGTACGCTTTAAGGTCGTCGCGCTACGTTCGGTCTTTCCACCGACCAGGGCTGCGCCCCACAGGACAACGGCAACCATCGCCGTTACGCTCTTGGTGGCGGGCACGGCGTGTTCGGGCCCCGCTTCAACGTCGATGACCGTGTCGGCCCGCTCCGCAAGTGGTGCGCTCGGGTCGTTGGTCAGCGCGATGAGGCGTTCGGGCTGCAGCACCTCGACGGCGCGCAACACATCGGCGGAACGCCCGCTCTGCGAGAGCGCGACGACGGTTTGGCCGCAATACGCGCCGCGCTCGAAATTCGCCTCACTCGCCGCGAGGGCCGCCGCACGAATGCCGCGGCGGCGCAAAGCAAGCGCGCCGAGCATCGCGACGAAAAGCGAGCTGCCGCTGCCGACGAGCACGACCTCGCGTTCGTCGACGGCATTTGCGAAGTCGCGCGCGTGCGCGGTTGCCGCAAGCCGCCGCCAAACCCCGGGCTGCTCGCGAATCTCGGCTTCGAGCCGGACGCCGAGCTTTGCGCTCACGTCCCGTCGTTGACGATACGCGACAAGACTTGCGCGCGCAGCGCGGCCAGGGACGGGTACTCACCGTTCCAATCGTCGACGTTGAACGCGAACGTGACGGCACCGTGCCGCTCGGTCGCGAGGTAGCCCGCGAGGCCGCGGACGTGCATCATGCTCCCGGTCTTCGCGAACACGCGTCCCGCGGCCGGCGTCCCGGCGATTCCCTCGATCGTCCCGCGCGCACCGCCGACCGGCAGCGAGTCGAGCACGAGTTGCCGGTTCGGTCCGGACCAATCGTGCTGCAAGACCGCAACGAGGTCGCGCGGCGTGATCCGATCGTACTGCGACATACCGCAGCCGTCCGCCAACGTCATGGTCGCCGGATCGACGCCGATGCTTTGCAGCCAGGTCTTCTCATACGCGATGCCGCTCGCGGTCGAGCCCGGACGGCTGCCGTTTGCGAAGCCTAATTCTTTGAGGAGCAGCTCGGCAAACAGATTGTCCGAGGGAATCCAGAAACGAGGGCCGAGCAAGGATCCGAGCGGTTGCGAATCGTGTGTCCACACGGCCGCTCCCGTCGAGATCGCATGGACAACCGGCGGCGGGTGCGAGAAATCGATCGGAGCCGGGCTCGGGCCGATCGTCACCCCTTTGGCCGTAAGGGCATTTGCGAGCGTCTCGCTCGCGGCCGAAACCGGATCCGCGACCGCCGCAAGAACCGTGTCTTCCGCGGCACCGAGTGGGATCGAGCCGACGACATCGACGCAGCCGTTGAAGCGCGTCTCGAGATCGATCGAGTCCTGCGAACCGGCGGCTCCGGTGAGCGCCCGCGATGCGTTGGCGGCGTGACAGCGGTCGACCGGGGCGAGCGGGCGCAGCGGATCCCGGAAAAAGACCGTGGCGCTCAGTCCGGGCGCCGAGCCCGGCACGACGCGCCACGAGACGACGTTTTCATCGAGCGTCATCGCCGACACTTTCGGAGCGTACGACTGGCCGAAATCGTCCCACGTCCAGCCGTTCGCGTACGGCTGCTCGTCGTAGCGCGACGCGTCGATCGCGACGCTCACCGAGCTGATGCCAAGCGCCGCAAGGGTGCCGGCCGCATCGGCGAGGTCCGCCGTCGCGAACGTCGGATCGCCGCCTGCGACGAGGACGAAGGCGTTTGGAATCGGCGTCCCGTCGCGATCGAGACGATCGAGCGTCGTCCGGAAGCGATAGGCGGCCCCTAATTTTTCGAGCGCGGAACTCCCCGCGACCAGCTTGAGCGTGCTTGCGGGCTGAAATTCGACGGTCGAGTTGCGATCGTACAAGGTGCTTCCAGTCGCCGTGTCCACCGCGAGGATGCCGTAATGTGCGCCGCGCAGCGCGGGCGACGCTGCGATCAGCGCGTCGAGGTCGGCGCCGAGTTTTGCGATTTCGTCCGCCGTCCACGGCGTGCCGCCGAGCGTGGGCGCAACGATCGGCGCGGGCGCGACAGCCGCTTGGGAGGAAGCGCCAAGCAGCGCGAACGCCGCCAGAACGCAAGCTGCGATCGCGCGCGCCATCTTACGCCGCCACGCGATCCGCGAGCCGGTGCGCGACGAATGCCGCAACCTCGCTCGGCAGCGTGCCGCGACCGAAACCTGCGTCGTACCCGAGCTCCGTCGCGAGCAGGTTCGTCACCCGCGGACCACCCGCGATTAAGAGCACGCGTTCGCGGATGCCCTCCGCCTCGATCAGTTCCGCCAGCGCCGTAAAGTTCGCAACGTCGCTGCCCTTTTGCGTGACGACTTGCGACGCGAGCACGGCATCGATCCTTTCGTCGCGAACGAACGCGGCGAGATCCTCGACCGAGACTTGACTGCCCAGATTGAACGTCTCGAATTCCTTGTAGCGCTCGAGCCCGTAGTCGCCCTTGTAGCCTTTCATGTTGAGGATCGCGTCGATGCCGACCGTATGTGCGTCGGTCCCGATGCACGCCCCGGCGATTCGGACCTTCCGTCCGATCCGCGCGCGCACGAACGCATCGATCTCGTCCATCGACATCGCTCGCAGCTTCGTCGACGGCGCGGCGATCCCATCGGCATCGATCGCAACGGGCGTGCTCGCATACACGACGAAGAACGAGAATCCAGTCGCGATGCTCCGTCCCTCCGCGACCGCAACGTCGACGAACCCCATCTTCGCAACGAGCCCTCGCGCCGCTTCGTCCGCAGCCTCGCTCCACTCGAGCGGCAACGTAAACGACAACTGCACCTTGCCGTCGTCGCGCGTGTCACCATAGGGCTTGATATAAGTAGGCATCGACATTCTTTCCCGCTTCGAGGAAATTGATGGCAGCCAACGAGAACGCCTGCCGCACGGGGTCTACGACGACTTCGGGCATGTCACCGTGAGCGGAGCGCCGCAGGCGCGCAGTCGAACGGCCGCCGGGATTTTGGCCAAATCCCGTCGACGCTTCGACAAGCTCAGCGTGACAAAGTCGGGGCTTCGGGGCCTTCGAAGAGCGCGCGCGTTTGCGCGGATGGGACGACTGGGACGATCTCGAAATCCATGAGGTCGTTCCAGGCGACGATCCAGCGTTGAAGTAAGCGCAGATCGTCGGTTTCCATCAGTTGGAAACAACGCTCGAAGTTCGCCTCGATCCAGCTGTCGACGTACGTGAGGCCCGGCGGCATCATCCGGCCGCGTTCGCTAAGACGCTTGTAGATCGGGGCCGGGTCGCGGTTCTTGAAACGCTCGACGATCATGAAGAGCATCGGTTCACACCACCTGCACCGCGGGTCGACGCGCCAGCGCTTCCTCGATCGGATTCCAGTACTCCGCGTCGCGCGCGAAGACGCCCTCGAGGCCGCGGCCGCCGCCGGGCGAGCGCTTGACGTCGGCGAAGATCTTCGCGTCGATCGAATCCATCAGTCCGAGGACGGCGACGCGCTCGAGCAGAGCGTGCGTGTCGCGCAAGACGCTTTGCGCGCGTCGTTCGACGATGCCGCCGGGTTTGAATTCGATCTCGTCGCCGAAGTGGCGCGCGGTGTTCATCACATAACGCGCGTTCTCGAGGGCGAGCGCCCGGTCGCCGAGGAACGGGGTGTGGATCGCTTCGGTCAGCATCCCGCAGAGATGGATCGTCTGGTGCGTCATGACCGAGCACAGATTGAACATCGCGTCGATCAGATGACCCTTGAAGACATCGCCCGTCATGTGCTTGGTCGGCGGCATGTACTTGAGCGGCGCGTCCGGAAAACACTGGCGCGCGAGTTGCGCCTGCGCGACCGCAAATAAGAAGCCGTCCTCGAGTGCGGGGTCGATCTCGTAGGCATCGCCGAGCCCGATCTGTGCGTCGGGCATCCCGGCACGATGCGCGAAAGCTTCGTTGATGAACTGCGAGGCGAGCACCGCGGGCGCCTGTTCGACCGCATCCGCGGTCGTGAGATAGTTGTCCTCGCCCGTATTGATGACGATGCCGCTGCGGGCGTTGAGCATCCGCGAGAAGTGCTGGTCGACGAACGTACGCTTCATGTTGATGTCGCGGAACAGGATACCGTACATCGAGTCGTTGAGCAGCATGTCGAGCCGCTCGAGGGCCGCCATCGCCGCGATCTCGGGCATGCACAGGCCGCTCGCATAATTGGTGAGCATCACGTAGCGCCCCAAACGCTCCGAGACGGCGTCGAGCGCTTCGCGCATGATCCGGAAATTCTCTTGGGTAGCGTAAGTACCGCCGAAGCCCTCGGTCGTCGCGCCGTATGGCACGAAGTCGAGCAGCGACTGACCGGTCGAGCGGATGACCGCAACGATCTGCGCGCCGGCTTCGGCCGCTGCGATGGCGGCGGTCCGGTCCTCGTAGATGTTGCCGCTGGCGACGATCACGTAGAGCAGCGGCGGCGGCGCTTGCGGCAGCCGCTCGAGCAACGCGGCCCGCTCTTCGCGACGCGCGTCGAGCCGTCCGAGCGCGCGCACGACGGTCTTCGCGAGCGCGCCGCGCGCGGCCGCGTCCGGTGTCAGATCGGCCGTGTTTAGATCGAGCGTCCCGTCGCCGACCGCGCCCGCGACGTCGTCGGGCGTGCGGCCCGTCTCCGCGACCAACGCTCCGAGATAGTGGGCTGCCCCACGGCAGAGGCGCTCGGGGCCAAGCCGTTCGACGAACAGATTGGGCAACGGAACGTCGTCCCGGCCGACACCGTCGACGCCGAGCAAGCGGAGCACCGCGCGCTCGACCGAGACGGTCGAATGGGCTTCGATGAAGCTCCCGACCGGCTCGACGATCTCGGCGGCCAGCCGCCGCGCCCCGCGGACGAGGCCGGCGTCGATTCGCAATTCCATGCCTCGGAGCGTTTCAGCGCGCCTTCGGCGCGCCCATTTGTCCGTAACTTCCTGGGCCGTCCCGGGTAGTTGAGGGCCAAGAAAGAAGCGAGGAGGATGACGATCGGAGAGCCGACCGACGAGCAGTTGGTCCAGCTCGTACTCGGCGGCGAACGCGAACGCTTCGCTGTCCTAGTCGATCGTTATAAACGAGGAATCACCAACTTTATCGGTGCCGGCGTGAGGAGCCAAGCGGACGTAGCGGATCTCGCTCAAGAGACCTTTTTGCGCAGCTACGCGCACCTCGGCACCTTCAATCCGAGCCTCGGCCGCTTCTCGACCTGGATTTACCACATCGCGCGCAACGTCGTGCGCACGCACCTCGGCAAGACCTTGCGCCGTCCCCAGGCCCAGGAGCTCGGCGAGGACCGGACCATCGAGAACGCGCTGCCCGACCTCTCGGTCGAAGCCGATCCGGCCGGCGGCATCCTGCGCGCCGAAGCCGAAGCCGACGTCCGCGCGGCGCTTGCGGATTTGCCCGAGCGGACCCGCACCGTCCTTGCCCTGCGCTATTACGACAACATGGAATACCAAACGATCGCCGAGACGATGGGCCTCTCGCTTGGCAACGTGAAGACGCTGATCCACCGTGGAAAACTCGCGCTCGCTGCCAAGATGCTCGAACGCGAGCGCAAAGCGGTCGACGCGCTGGCCCAAAAACGCTCGTCCTCGGGGGTACCGCATGCACTGCTCGTCTTTTGAGCCGTTGCTCGCCGCGTACCTCGACGGCGAGTTGCCGCCGGCGCTCGGCGCGCGTCTCGCCGAACACCTGCGAACCTGCGTTTCCTGCACCGAGTTGCTCGCCGAGCTGCGCGCGATCGACGGCCTGCTGCTCGCGCCGCGGCAACTCGAACCCGCGCCGAATTTCACGTTCAAAGTGATGGCTGACGTGCGCCCGCTGCCCGCGCCGCGCGCGCACCGTTCGGAACATTTCGCGGTGCTGGGCGCCTACGTCGTTTTCGCGTGGGTTGCAATCGGCGCGTTCCTGATGTTCGACGGAAACGCCGCGCGCGCGATGCTCGCGACCCTCGGTGCGGGCCTCGCCCGCGGGGCGACGATGTTCGTCGCGCTCTCGAGTACGACGGGCCATCTTTTTGGAAGACAGACGTTCGACGTGACGGCCGCGATGGGTGCGGTCATCGCGCTCGACCTCGTCTTCGCGGCCTGCGTCGTCACGCTGTACGCCGTCCTGCGCGCGCGCCGCGCGGCGATCGATGGAGGTTCCGAACCGTGCTGACCAGACGAGGCTCCCGGCCGACGTTCACCCTCATCATTCTCGTTGCGGCGTTCGTCGCGATTCTTGCGGCTTCGTTTTCGTTCGCGTCGGCGAAGACGTACAACCACGACAAGACGGTATGGTTTACGAACGAGACGATCGGCGACGGCGACGAAGTTCGCGGCGACCTCGACATCGTTTTCGGTTCGGTCACCTGCGAAGACGGCGGCGTGATCGACGGCAACGTCAGAAACTACGGCGGGTCGTTCAACCCGCTCGACGGCTGCCAGGTCAACGGCCGCGTCATCGACGCCTTCGGCAGCAATTCGGTCGACGCGTTCGTCCCTTCGTTCGCGCCGGCGAGCTCCGACGATTTTATCGCCGAGAACAAGGGCATCCTCAAGAAGCTTGCTTGGGACGTCGTCGTGGTGTTCGTGTTCCTGCTCTTCCCGCTGCGCGTGCGGGTCGCGCTCGACCGCGTCGAACTCCACCCCGGCTTGTCGTTTGCGACCGGCACGATGGCGCTGGTCGGCGCGATTCCGATCGCGATCCTGCTCTTGCTTAGCGTCATCGGGCTGCCCCTGATTCCGCTCGAGATCGCAGCGCTGTTCGCCGGCCTCTGGATCGGTAACGCGGCGGTCGCGCTACTGATCGGGCGCCGTCTCTCCGAGTTGCTGCACCCGCGCGCAACCCCGTCGCCGCTCGGTGCGCTCGTCCTCGGTCTGATCGTCACCACGGCGGCCGAGACGCTGCCGGTCGTCGGTTGGGCCGTTTCGGCTCTGGTGGTTCTCGTCGGTCTCGGCGCCGCGCTGCTCGCGTTCGTGCGCGAGACCTCGTTCCACTCGTTCATCGGCAGTCCCGTCCCGCCGATTTCCCCGCCGCCCGGCTCGACGCCGCCGATGAATCGGCCTGCGTAGGGCGCTTGCGGCGGAGCGCGAAATGCCAGCACCTCGCAACCGATTTCGCAGGGGGATTCCATGGCACTCGTCGTGACCGGGCTTTCGCAAGACGGCGACGTCCACGCGCTCCATCAAGCCTTGGCCGACGCGGGTTTACCGACCGACCCGTTGCAAGTGATCGGCCCCGACGAATCGACGCAAGGCGTCTCGCGCGGGCTCGCGACCTCAGGTGGCGACATCCTTACGTCGGACTTGGGCATGCGCGTCCCCGGCATCAACAGCCCTCCCGGGCACTCGGCTTTTTTCCGGAACGAAACGCTCCCCGACCGTCTCGGCGATCTCGAGATTCCCGACGGTGAGGTCGACAACTACGTCGAGGCGCTCGAACGCGGCCGCTCGGTCGTCGCGTACTTCGCCCACCTCGACAACGTCGACAAAGTCGAGCAAATTTTCCGTTCGGTGAATTTGACTAACGTTCGCCGGTTTTAAAACGCATGTCGCCGTGAGCGAAGCTCGCGCAGCGAGCGAAGTCTAAGGGCCGCCGGAGCTCCGCAACACTCCGTCTAGATCAGACGGCTTCCGGCGAAGGCGAGGACGCCGACGATGGCCGGGCGCAGCCAGTTTTCGTCGACGCGGGAGCAGAGTTTGCTGCCGGCGTAGGCGCCGGGGAGAGAGCCTACGATTAGGCTGAGGGACGCGCGCCAGTTGACGTCGCCGGCAAGTGAGTGGCCGGCGGCGGCGACCGGGATGATGCATGCGGCGTAGGCGATCTCCGAACCGATCAGACGTCGTAATTGCACCCGCGGAAGCGCGAACATAAGCAGCGGCAACGTTACCGAGCCGCTGCCGACCGACGTCAGGCTGACGAGCCAGCCGACCACAAAACCGGTCGCGATCAGGGCTGCACGCGTGGGCACATCGCGCGGCGGGGCCTCTTCGGCCGCCCCTTTGCGCCGGGCGAAGAACTGCGCGGCGAGCGCCCCGGCGCTTGCGAGCAAAATCGCGACCCCGATCCAGTGCCTGGCGGCCGCGTTGAAATCGGCATACGACATGTGCGAGCGCACGGCCGCGACGGTGAGCAGGCCGAGCACCACACCCGGTGCGCCGCCGATGACGAGCGTGAGCACGACGCGGCCGTCGATGTTGCGCGCGCGCCAGTGCACGTAGGTCGCGAGCAGTTTGGTCGGCACGCTATAGAGGAGGTCCGTGCCGACGGCGACGATCGGTTTCACGCCCAAAAACAGAATCAGAATCGGCGCGAGAATCGAGCTGCCGCCGACCCCCGAGATGCCGACCAGCAGTCCGACGATCAGCCCCGCGAGCGTGAAACGGAGATCCATCGCCGCTAATTCCAGCGCCCGGGCAGTTCGCGGATCTCCGCCATCCGCCAGTCCGCGTCGTATTCGACGCGGGCGACCTCCCGGCGATCGCGCGCATCCAGCTCGACCAGCACGTGATTGTCGACGTCGTTGAGAACGATGTTGCCGTTCGAAAGCTCGGTCGCATCTTGAATCCAGCCGCCGTCGTAGGGGATACTCTCGACGACCGCGAGCGCTGCGTTCAGCACGACGATTTCTTTACCGAGCGAATTGCATACGAGCCAGCCGCCGCTGTACGGAATCGGCCCGTGCGGACGCGCGAGCCCCGCGAGCACGATCTCCGCGCGCTGCTGCTCGGGTGGCCGCGTGCGATCGATTCGAACGATCATTCCTTGGTGGAACAGCGTTGCCAAGACGTATTCGTCGTCGTCGCCGTAGGCATCGACGTTGTTGACGTGCGTCGTTTGGTAGCGCGTGTGGTAGAACTGGTTGCGATGTTCCCGTCCGCGACCGGAACTGCGTGAGAGGCCGGAGGGCGTCATCGTCAAGCCGTGCTCCGCCGCCCACCACTCCCACAGCGCGTTGCCCTCGAAATCGAGCTCGACCAGACAATCGGTGCCGCAATTGGCGACCAGCAGACCGCGCTTGGTTCGAGCGATGCCGTGGATGTCGTTGAGCGCAGGATGTGAGATGCGCCCGAGCAGTTTGCCGGGCTCGGAGAGCGAGACTTTGAAAATGTTCGCGCCCTCAAGGTCGGCCACGTACGCGATTCCGTCCGCCAGCACGAAGCCGTGCGGCGTGATGAGCCGATCGCCCCAATCCGACTCCCAGACGATGCGTTTCGCCGTCCAATCGTAGACGACCATGCCGCCCGCAATCGCGGGGTGGTCGGGCAGTGAGGACCCCGCGTCGTCCGGCTCGCGCAACACGTAACCTTCCTTCGGCCAGGTCAACTGCTCGAGCGTCGTCAACTCGATTTTCGCCGGGCGGTTTTGCACGCTGATCGCGCGCTGGCCCGGGACGATGGGGATCCCGCCTTCCAGCTTCCAGCGCGCGCGGATCACGGAGGCTTGTTTGGTCGTTATCGTCGCAAGGAGATTCATGCCTGATCGTTCGGCTCGTCGGAAGGGGGCTGCAGCAGGAAGAAGCTCTCATCGTGTGCGGCTCGAACGAAGTGAAAAGCGCGCGGCGCCCGGCCGAAAGTGAAGCAATCGCGCAAATCGTCGGCGCGTGAATCGGTTAGACTGAGCGGATCCAAACCGAACGTCTCTTCGGTGAAGCGCAGCATGCTGCCGAACTCGTGCTGAACGTGCGAGACGTAACCTCGCTTGGCGTAGGGAGAGATCACAAGCAGCGGAACCCGGTAGCCGAGCCCCATCGGATCGAGCTGCGGCGGGACCACGTGATCGTACCAGCCGCCCCAGTCGTCCCAAACGACGAAGATCGCGGTCGAACGCCACTGCGGACTGCGACCGATCGCGTTCACGACCGTTGCGACCCAGTCGGGACCCGTCGCCGATTTCGATTGCGGATGGTCGGAATTCGTCATCGTCGGAACGACCCAAGAAACGTTCGGCAGCGCCCCGATCTTCAGATCCGAGAAGATCGTCGTCTCCGGGCTGACCTCGCGTTTGAAATCCGGCCCGAAACGGACGTGCCGAATCGCGTCGAAGGCGGACCCGTAGGTCGAGCCGGCCAGGGTCTCGATCGGCGGGATGTAGTAGCGCCAACTCAGATGCTTGGCGTCGAGTTCGTCCGTGATCGTGCGAAAATCGAAACAGGGATAGACCCCGGGCGCCTGATCGAGCCCGTCGCGCCGCAGGTAGGCCACGCGATCGCTTTTGGGAGCGTCGCAGCCCCAGGGCCGGAGCGAAGGCACTTCGTCGATGCTGCCGGACTGGCCGGCAACCAAGTACAGGTGTGCCGGAAAACTCGGCCCGCTATTGGACTGGAACATCCGATCGGCCAGAACGTACTCTTTCGCGAGATCGAAGTACGTCGTCACTTGAGCGCGCGGCACGTACGCGTACGGGTAGGTCGGCGGCTCCGAGGTGCGCATGTACTTGCCGTGCACGATGCCGTAGCCGTGCTCCTCGTCGAAGCCGTCGTTACGCCCGTTATCGTATGCCGCGAGGAAGCTGTAGTGATAGTGACCGATGTCTTGGCCGTCTTCGAATCGCGTCGGATGCAAGCGAATTTTCTTGCCGTCGTGCGTGGTGCCGAAGGCCACGGTATCCGCGCCGGGATAACCCTGAAAGAGGTTATCGAAGCTGCGGTTCTCCTGCACGACGAAGACGACGTGGCGAATCTGCGGGTCGCGCAAGCCGTTCGAAACCGGCGGCCCAGGCGAAGGCATGACGGCCGGGCTCGACGGGCTGGGGGTGGGCTTCGAGGAACACGCCGTCGCGAGTGCCGCTGCGGTGAACGCTGCGACGAGCGACCAAGCTGATCTGGACACCGGCCTCTAATGCGGAGTGGCGCGCGAAGTTCCTCTTGGCGCGCAGCGCGGACCGCTGTCCGATTCGACTTGCAGAACGTACGGTACCATAGCGTTGAGGGCGCGCGTACGGATCGGCGCGCCCGCGAAATCGGGCGTACGCGAATCGGTGACGACCAGAACGCAGTAGCGCTGCGACCACGTCCGAACGTTTTGCCCGGAATCTTCGAGGCGCGCGGCCACGACATGTCGCGGGCCGAGCGTGCCGTCGACGTAGGCGCCGTACGCCAGTGCCGTAGCGTACGTCCAGTTGGCGACGACGATCGCATGCGGCGGGCTGCTCGCGACGACGCGCGTCAGCATCTCGCGCGCGTGACGATCGCTATTGACCGTCGGGATGTCGAGATTGCGATAGATGTTCCATCCGCCGATCACGAGCAACAACCAAACGCCCGCGACGCCCCAAACGGTTTTCCACGGAAGGCTTCGCTCGGCGAGCGAAACGAGCGTCGCGCACCCGATTCCGGCGAGTGCGGTGACGGCGAAATCGAATCCGAGGAGGTAACGAAACGGATCCGCTTCCTGCACGTAGGAGAACGCGAACGGTACCGGCACGAGCGCGAACAGCAGCCAAGCCGCGCCGCGCACGCGATCTTGGCGCAGGAGCGCGACCGCTCCGACGGCGGCGAGCACGCTCGCAACAGCTCCCAAGTCGCCCAGAAGCATCGCGAGCGCATGCCCGTAAGCGCCGGCAAGCGCTGCGGGCCGCGCGTATCCGGCGAAGCCGTCCGCGGTATGGAATTGCGCTCCGCGCACGAGCCACCAGAAGCGCGACGGGTCCGCCGGATGCGCGTAGTCCCAAAACGGCTGCCCCGGCGGCAGTCCGAGCGCCAGCGTCGGATCCAGCCGCTCCCGCGTGACGACGAGGCTGCGCAGCGGCAGATAGGCGTACGCGGCGAGCGCGAGGGTCCCCGAACCAAGCGCCAAGCACAGCGTCTTCGGGTCGAGCCCCGCGCGCCGTGCGACTCCGAGTACGGCGAGTCCCGGAATAACGAACAGCGCGACCGGGTGGACGGCGAGCGCGCAACCGAGCGACGCGACGGAACGGACGAAATCGGGTCGCGAACCGCGGCGGTAGAAGCGCAGCATCCAGAAGATCGATCCCGCGACGAACAGCAGCGCGAGATCGTGAACCTCGGCGCGCGTCGCGCGGGCCCAAACCGTGTGCGCGGTCTCGAAGACGATCGCGGCGCCGCACCCAAGCCACGGACGCGACGTCTCGTCGCGGACGACGGCAAACAAAAGCCAGGCTGCACCAACGACGGCGAGACCCGAGAAGAACGACAAGCGCCAAGCGACGCTTCCCAGCGGGAGCGCGTGCGAAAACCCCCAGCCGAGCATTACGAACAGCGGAAACCCCGTTGGGTGTGCGATCCCGGCGATCCACGGAACCGTTTGCATCTCGCCCGTATCCCAAAACGCGACGTCGCGCTGCGCCGTCAGCGCATACACGAGCGCAGCCGGCACGACGGCGAGCGCTCCCGCAAGCCGGGCCGAATTAGCGAACGAGCGGATGATCGGAGGGCAGCGGCCCGCAGCGCGGACACGCGCTCGCATCGTCCGCCAGGCGCGAGCCGCACGCGCAAACCCACCCGAGGCGCCGCGCCGGTGTGCCCGCGACGAGGCCGTAGGCCGGGACGTCGCGGGTGACGACGGAGCCGGCACCGATCATCGCCCAGCGCCCGATCCGGATGCCCGGCAAAATCGTCGCGTTCGCGCCGATCGATGCGCCGTCATCGACGGTCGTCTCGCCGACTTCCCAATCCCCGTCGCGAAGCGGCGCGAATGTCGGAGCGGTCGCTCGCGGACGCATGTCGTTCGTAAACACGACGTGCGGACCGACGAATACGCCGCGCCCCAGGATGACGCCGTGGTAAACGCACGCGTAGTTTTGGAGCTTCGAATCGTCGCCGATCGTCACGTCGAAATCGACGAAGACGCCCTTGCCGATGATGCAGCGCGCACCGATCTGGGCGCGCGTGCGCACCTGCGCTTGATGCCAGACGCGCGTCCCCGCGCCAATCGACGCGCCCTCTTCTACGAGCGCCGTCTCGTGCACGAACGCGCCTGGGGCGATTGCGGTCACGCCGGATTAGCTAGGACGATCGCGTGTGAATTCCTATTGATGACGGCGGTCGCTTCTTCGGCTATGCGCAGCGAGGCCAGCGCCAGGCCCGGGTTCGGCAGCGCCGCGCCGCGCACGCCCTCGATGAAGACTTCCAGTTCGCGCGCGAGCGGCTCGCGCTTTTGCACCGGAAGCTGGATCAGCGTGCCCTCCTCGTACTGCTTGACGAGTTCTTGGTAATCGCTCGTCGGCGCGAAGCTTTGGCCCGGCGCGAAGGTCGCTACTTGCGTCATGTAGTCGACGTGACAATACCCGTTGGTCCCGGTGATCGAGAGTTCGCGCACCTTGACGGGCGTGATCCAATTCGCCTCGATCGAAACGACCGTTCCGGCGGCATCGAGCATCAAGGTTGCGAAATCGAGCCGATCCTCGAGCACGGCCATACCGCCTTGCGCGCAGAGCAGATTCAAGCGCGCGCAGGTGATCCAGGCGGCGATATCGATGTCGTGGACCCCGATGTCGACGAGGACGCTCGCGTCGCGGATGCGCGGCGGCAGAACGCCGACGCGGCGCGCGGACATGCTGATGAGCCGTCCGAGGTTACCGTCGGCGACGAAATTGCGCACCACTTCCAGCGCCGGATTGTAGCGCTCGACGTAACCGACCATGAGCGGCACCCCGGCACGCGCGCAACGCGACATCAGGCGCTTAGCCGCAAGCATCGTGTGCGCGAGCGGCTTCTCGACGAGCAGAGCCACGGAGCGGTCGACGAATTCTTCGGCGACGTCCTCGTGCATGCTCGAAGGAACCGCGATGACTGCGGCGTCGATCCCCGCGTCCAGCAGCGCCGCGCTCGTCGCGAATGCCCGAAAGCCCGCCGCCTCAGCCGCGTCGCGGGCGCTCGGTAAAATGTCGGCGATCCCGACGAGCACGACGCCCGGCATTTCACGCAGATTGCGCGCGTGATGCCGCCCGATTGCCCCGTATCCCACGACGCCGATCCGCACGTCTTCCATCACCGTTAAGCGGCTCCGACCGCTTGGCGCAACGCGCGCACCGTCTGTTCGAGCTGCGCGCGCTCGAGCGCGGGATGAATCGGGAGCGCGAGGATCTGCGTTGCGATTCGTTCGGCGATCGGAAAATCACCCGGCCCGTAACCGAGCGGCGCAAACAGCGGATGCACGTGCAGCGGCGTCGGATAGTAGATGCCCGAACCGACCCGGTGCTCGGCAAGGAACGCGCGGACCGCATCACGGTTTGCGCCGTTCGGGGTTTCCTTGGCGTCGATCGTCAGTGAATACTGATGGTACGCGTGCACGCTCCCGGCCGGCACGTACGGGGTCGCGATCCCGGGGATGCCGCCGAGTTCTTGGTCGTAGAACGCCGCGTTCGCGCGCCGCGCCGAACCGGCTGCGGCCAGCCGGCCGAGTTGGACGCGCCCGATTGCCGCGGCGACGTCCGTCATCCGGTAATTATATCCAAGGGTAACGTACTCGTATCGTTCGCCCTGTCCGTGATGGCGAAAGCGCCGAGCGGCTTCGGCCACCGCCGCGATGCCGGTCGTCAGCATTCCGCCTTCGCCCGTCGTGAGATTCTTCGTCGCATAGAACGAAAACGTGCCGACCTCGCCGATCGCTCCAGCCGGAATGCCCGCCCGCCGCGCGCCGACCGCCTGGCAGGCGTCCTCGATCACACGGATGCCGCGCGCCTTTAACCCGGCGACACCGCTCGGATCGATCGGAAGCCCGAAGAGATCGACGAGCACGACGGCCTTCGTTGCGGCACCGCAGGCCGCCATCGCCGCCGCCGGATCGAGATTGAACGTGCGGGGGTCGATGTCGACGAAGCGCGGGGTCGCGCGCTGCATGAGAATCGGGGTCGAGGTCGCCGCGAACGTGAAGGGCGTCGTCACAACCTCGTCCCCGCCGCCGACGTCCAGCGCCTCGAGCGCAGCATGGATGGCGGCCGTCCCCGAGTTCATCGCAACCGCAAACGGGCAGCCGGACAGGGACGCGAACTCACGTTCGAAGGCGGCGACCTCGGGGCCTTGGGCCAATTGGCCCGAACGCAGGACGGCCGCGACGGCCGCGACCTCTTCTTCGCCAAGTTGTGGGACGACCAGCGGAACGCTAAGCTCCGAGTCGATCATATGCGAACGGCCCCTTCTCATCCATTGTACCATCGGCAAGATCCCGCCTTCCTATACACGCGCTGTAACGGAGCGGGGTGCGTTGCAACCGAACGCAACGCGGGTGCGGATCATTTCAGTCGTCGGGGCCCGCCCCGAATTTGTGCAAGTAGCGGTCCTTTCGCGCGAACTGCGCCGCCGGCATGAGGAAATTCTCATCCATACGGGCCAACATTACGACGCGGGGATGTCGGGTAGGTTCTTCGAGGACCTCGCCATCCCCCGGCCCGATCTTAACCTGGGAATCGAATCGCGCTCTCCCAGCATTCAGACCGGCAACATGATCGGGGCGTTAGCGAGCGCGATCGCGCCGCTCGATGCCGACCTCGTGGTCGTGCGCGGGGACACGAATAGCACGCTCGCCGGTGCGATCGTCGCCAAACAACTGCTCCTGCCGCTCGCCCATGTCGAAGCCGGGATGCGTTCGTACGATCGCACGATGCCCGAAGAGATCAATCGCGTCGTTACCGACCACCTCGCCGACCTCCAACTCGTCACCGACGACGACGCGCGCGTGCGCCTGGCCGCCGAAGGGATCGTGCGCGGCATCTACGTTTGCGGTGACGTCATGTACGATCTGTTCTTGCGCGCCCGCGAGCGAGCCGCGGCGTCCCTGACGGAAAGCCTGAGCGCGCTTGCCCGCGCGCCCTTTGCTCTGCTCACCCTGCATCGCGCCGAAAACACCGACGATCGGGAGCGTCTGCGCGCGATCGTCGACGGCTTCAGCGACGCACCGCTGCCGGTCATCTTTCCCGTCCATCCGCGCACCCGCGCGCGGCTGACGGAATTCGACATCGTCCTGCCATCGCCGATCGTCGCTACCGAGCCCCTCGGATATCTCGAAATCGTCGCGCTCGAATGCGCGGCGCGCACGATCTTCACCGATTCCGGCGGCGTTCAGCGCGAGGCGTATTTTGCCGGAGTGCCGTGCGTGACGCTGCGCGATACGACCGAGTGGACGAACACGGTCGATGCGGGCTGGAACCGGCTAGCCGGCGCCGACTCGGCCGCGATCGCCGCGTTCTGCCGCGACCCTCCGGGGGTTCAGCCCGAGCGCCCGCCGCTCTTCGGGGACGGCAACGCGGCCGTCCGGATCGCGGCGGCGTTCGACGCACCCGAGACGGCCGCGATCTTAGCGCAAGCGCGGGCCACCCGCCGCGCGCGCGCTCATGCCGCCGCGTCGGAGCGCTGAGCGGGCGCGACGGATCGCAGCGGGGCGTTAATCCGATAGAGCGAGGCGGCGAGCGCAACCGCGTTACCCGCGACCAGTATCTCGATGATCTGCGCGAGCGAGGTATGGTAGAACGCGATCCCACCTAACTCCGCTGCGGCGCACAATGCCAGCGGCCAGACAAAGTCGAAACGATGAATCCCGATCTTATACGCGATCACCGTGTTGAGCGCCCCCAGCAACACCATCGCGATGCCGTACGTAAAGACGAACGGCGCTGCCGGCGCGAAGGAAGGCCCTGCGAGCGTCGTGATGATGAACGCGGGAAACGCGTAGTAGGCGACGAGTCCGGCGCCCGAAAGCGCGAGCACCACACCGACGGCGCCGATCAGAGGCCCGACCGCGGAGGTCCCGCCGACCGCCCGGCGCGAGGTCTTCGGGAGCAGCACGAGCGGTACGAAGGCGACGAGAAAGAGCAGAATCTTGCCCGAGAGCGACAGCGCACCGTACAATCCGGCGGTGGTTGGATCGGCATAGTGCTTGACGATGATGACGTCCGCGTACGTAATCGCGGTCAACAGCACGGTTGAGGCCGTTACGCCCGTCATCGTTCCGACCAAACGCCGAAAATCGATGAACAGCACGGCGCGCGGCGCGTGCCGAAAGCGCGCGAGCAAAGCGGTCATCGTGTAGGCGAGCGTGACGACGCAGCCGGCCGCCCAGCCCGCAAAAGCTCCGACGACCCCGTACCCCGCATACACGGCTCCGATGCCGAGCACGGCCTTCAAGGTCGACTCCATCACGGCGCTGATCGAAAACATCCGGAAGTCTTCGATACCGGCGAAGACCGCGCGCAAGGTCGGCGTTACCATCGTGATCCCCATGACGACGATGCTCAACGTCACGGCGGGGACGCTTTGGATGTTCAAGTACGCGGCGATCGCGGGAGCACACACGGCCCCGATGCCGATCGCAACGATCCCGGCGGCCGAGCCGTACAGGCTCAGGCGCCGCGCCAGTGCCGCCAAGTGCGCCTCGTCGTTCGTCACCCGGAACTCCGCCGCATACTTGATGACGACGGTGCTTGCGATTTGGGTAACGACCATGCTGACCATGTAGAGCGCGTTGAGTGCGGCGAGGACGCCGTACTGCACGACGCCGACCTTGCGGCTGATTGCGAAATGGAACGCGTAGCCGAGCACGTTGACGAACATCGTCGCGACGAAGACGAGCGCGCCGTGGCGCGCGAAGTCGCCCGCCGCGAAACGCCGTACTCCCGCGATCATGCGATCGGGACTTCGCGGTTCTCGGGCGGGCTCGGCACGCGCCCCTCGAACTTTTGCAGGATCAGCCGGGCCGCGATCGAGAGTTCCTCAACCCCGAGCAGCCATGCCGTGCCGACGAAGACGAGCGATCCGATCGCAACCTGCCCGGCAAGATACCATGCGCGCGCGCCAAACGACGGCTCGACCACGGCGCCCAAGGTTGCGATCCAGTGCAGAGCGGACATCATCGCAAGCGAGCAGATACCGATCCGCACCGACGACCAGAGAATCGTCTTCCAATCGAGCCCGTGAACGAGGCGCCACACGAGCGCAAAGAGCAACACCGCCTGCACGATGCCGCTCACCGAATTCGCAAGCAAGAGACCCCGCGCGCCGAGCGTCCCGAGCCAGGCGACCGAGAGCGCGACATTCAGAAGCACGGTGAACACCGAGATCCCGACCGTCCACCGCGTTTCCTTGCACGCGAAGCAGCACCGCGTGAGGACGATGCTGGCGGCGACTCCAACGAGGCCGATCGCGGCAAACGGCAAGAGCCCCGAGCACAGATCGGTCGCCGTCGAACGGAACTCGCCGCGTTCGAACAGGGCCGCCACGATGGGACGCGCGAGCACGATCAGCCCGCAGACCGATGGAATCGTCACGAGGTTGACCAGGCGCAGCCCCATGACGACGCTGCGTTTGACCCCCGCCCGATTGGCGCTCGCAAACTGCGAGGCCAAGAGCGGAAAGATCACGGTCGCGATCGCTGCCGCGAAAATCTGCTGCGGAAAGCCGACGAGCTTGGTTGCGTAGTTCATGCCCGCGATGTAGCCGGGCGAGAGCGTCGAGGCGAAGTGCCGGTCGAAGAAAATCGCGAGTTGCCCGGCCGCCGAGCCGACGATGATCGGGCCGAGCATGATCCAGATCTTGGAAAGCCCGGGATGGTGCAGATCGATGACGGGGCGGTACAACCGGTAGCGCACCGCGGCGGGGATCTGAACGATCAACTGCGCGGTCAATCCGAGCACCGTCCCCAGCACCAGCGCCCAAATGCCGAGTTGCGGTTCGAAGACGAGCACGATCAGGATCGTAACGAGGTTGATCGCGATACCGCCGACGGCCGAGGCCGAGAAGCGGTTGCGCGCGTTGAGCATCGCGCTGAGGACGCCCGCCAGACTCGTCGCGACGACGCTCGGCATGAACCAACGCGTCATCCCGATCGTCATGTCGAGCTGAGCTCGCGGGAAGCCTTGCGCGACGATCGGGACGTAGAAGGGAGCGAAGAACCACCCGACGACCGCGAGCGCAGCGAGCCCGATTAGAAGTACATTAAAAATCGTGCTCGCAAGCCGCCGCGCCGACTCGTCTTCCCCGCGCGCAACGTAATCCGAGAACACCGGCACGAGCGCGCTCACCAGGGCCCCGTTGAACACCCCGAACAAAATCGTCGGAATCGTCGCTGCCGCCAAGAACGAATCCAGCTGCCATTGGGTCCCGTAATAGCGCGCGCTCACGACCTCTCGCCCAAACCCAAGTATGCTCGACGCAAGCGTCGCCGCCATGACCAGAATCGTCGACCGCGCCAGCGAAACGTGAGATGGTGCCGCCGCCGGCAGTGCCCGCAACTGCGGCTTCATGGGAGGACCTCCGCGCTAATGCGCGCCCTCACCGACGATTACCGCGGGGACGGTCTTCGCGAGGATTGCCAAGTCTGTCAAGGGGGACCACGTGTCGATGTATTCGTTGTCGAGGCGCATCCACTCTTCGAAAGAGACGTTCGAGCGGCCGGATATCTGCCACAGGCAGGTTATGCCCGGCTTGACCGTCAGCCGGCGGCGCGCGAACTCGTCGTAGTCGGCGACTTCGCTCGGGAGCGGGGGGCGCGGGCCGACGATCGACATTTCGCCGCGCAAAACGTTGATCAGGTTCGGCAGCTCGTCGATGCTCGTTCGCCGGAGCAGCTTACCGAGCGCGTGCAGCCGCGGATCGTTACGAATCTTCAGTACGGGTCCGTCGACCTCGCTAAGGGCGCGCATTTTGTCGTGATCGAGGTGCGCACCGTTGAACATCGTGCGCAGCTTGAAGAGTTTGAACGGCCGTCCGTCCTTGCCGACGCGCTCCTGCAAGAAGAACGGGGAACCGGGAGAGGCACAGACGATCCCAATTGCGGCCAGCGCAACGAGCGGCGAAAGGCCGACCAGCGCCACGCCCGCGATCGTCACGTCCATGCCGCGCTTGACGACGAGCCATGACGCCGGCACCGCGCGCGCCCTCACTCCCGCCATGGGTCGCGGCCGGGTCGCGATCACGACGTCGCCTCGGCGGCCGCTAACAACGTTTCTTCGACGCGAGCGCCGACGTGTTCGAAGCCGCTCAGCGTTCCGCCGAGCCCGCGACGCATGCCGATTTCGATGAACGGCGCATATTCGCGGGTATGATCGGTGCCGGGCGCGGTCGGATCGCAGCCGTGATCGGCCGTGAAGATCGCTAGGTCGCCGGGACGGAGAAGCGACTCGAGCGTCGGCACGTGGCGGTCCAGCCGCTCGAGCGCTGCCGCGTATCCGCGGACGTCACGCCGATGACCGAACTTCGTGTCAAAATCATTCAAGTTCACAAAGACGAACCCCGCATCGACCGTGCTCAATAACTCGAACGTGCGAGCCATTGCATCCTCGTTGTCCACGACGCGCACCGATGAGGCCACGCCTCGACCGGTGAAAATATCGCAGATCTTTCCGACGCCGTATACCCCAATTCCAGAACTCGCAAGCCGGTCGAGAAGATTTTCGGGAGGCTCGACCGCGTAGTCGCGCCGGTTCGGCGTGCGGACGAAGGCGCCGGGCACACCGACGAACGGCCGCGCAATCACGCGGTTGAGGTTATGTGGAGGCACGAGCATCGCTCGGGCCCGTTCGCACCACTCGTACAAGGTCGGGAGCGGCACGACCTCTTCGTGCGCCGCAACTTGGAAGACGCTGTCCGCCGACGTATAGAGGATGGGACGGCCGGTTTCGAGGTGCTCCGGGCCCAATCGTTCGATGATCTCGGTACCCGATGCAGTAACGTTTCCCAGCGGAGCCTTGCCGCAAATGTCGGAGAACGCATCGACGATCTGGGGGGGAAAGCCGTGGGGATAAGTCGGAAACGGGACCTCCGTGTGGATCCCCGCCATCTCCCAGTGACCCGTAATCGTGTCTTTTCCCTTGGAAGTCTCGCCGAGGCGCGCAACAAATGCCGCCGGTTCTTCGCGAGCTTCGACGCCGCGCACCGGGGTGAGATGGCCGAGCCCCAGCCGTTCGAAGTTCGGTAGCTTGAGACCGCCAACGCGCGCAGCAACGTTGCCGATCGTATTCGCTCCCGGTGCGTCTCCGTATGCGGCCGCGTCCGGCAACGCACCCACGCCGCCGGAATCGAGAACGATGACGACGCACCGTGTCATATCGCCAAGCGCTTCGTAGTTAAAGCAACGATGCCTGTGCCGTATCGTATCGTCACCGTCGTTGCCGCTGTACTGGCGCTCGCATGCGGCTCGGGTGGGCAGAGCGCCCGTGCCGCGGAACAACCGGCGCCGGGGGTGGGCGCACCGCCGTTATCGGGCGCGGCGACTCCCCCTCCCCCGCCGGCGCCCGCGGCCTCAGGCGCGCCCGGCACGAACGCATCGCCGCCCGCGCCGTCGCCGGCTGCGACCCCGCCGACCGGCCGCCGGCTCGCTGCTTTTCGCGTTCTCGCGAATCGAATCGCCTTCTACAGCAACCGGTACATCATGGAAGCCGACGGCAACGTGCGGGTCACCCTCGGCGACGGCACGCGCATTACCGGAAACACGTTTTTCTACGATCTGCGTTTGAACCGGTTCGTCATCGCCGGAAACGTCTACGTCTACGCGGCTGCGAGCCAAATCAGGGGCGCGGCGTTCGCCGAGTACTTCGATTTCGATCGCGCCTATTTCGTGCCGATCGTATCGGAACCCGATCGCTGGACGTTTGCCGCGGGCAACTACGCACATCCGCTCTGGGGCCGTGCGATGCCCGGGGACACGTTTTATCTTCCCGATCTCTCGGGCGAGCGCGTGTTTCTCTACTCGAAGAAAGCGGTCGTCGATCCGAAGCAGAGCATCCGGTTCGCGCCCGCCACGATCAATATGGGCCTCGCGTTCGTTCCCTTTCCGTCCTATTTCTTGAACTATTCGGAGAACCCGTACTTCGCCCAGAATTCGTTAACCGGCGCGTTTGCGGACGGCCCGCTCGATTTTGCGGGCGGCGAACACGGGCTTGCAACGGCGCACATTCGCTACGATTCGGTCGACGGCGTGTTCCCGGCCCTCGAAGTGCACCAGGTCAGCGACGACCACTACGTCGTCCTCTCCGCAAACGCGTTGACGCGTCCGTTTAAGACGTACAATCTGCAAGTCTACGATCGGATCACGCCCTCCCTGCAGTTCCAAGGCTTCCTTCAAGAGACGGCGTTTCAGCTCGGTTTGAGCAGGCCGCTCTCGGCGACCGCCTACGGGAACTTTCAGCTCACGCAAGCGCTGCCGCACTCGTTCTTGCAGTTGACCGACCTGCAGTACTACGAAAGTTTGCTCGCACGCCCGGACACGTTCACCCGCGGTCCGCAAGGTAATCTCGTTTACTACTACTTCGACCCAAGCCACAACTTCGTCCCCGATCACCCCGACCAAGCGACGCTGGCATGGATCGGATTCCGCCATCCGGTCGGCAACCTGCCGATCAGTTTCCAGCTGCGCTCGTCGTACGGCGTCGTGAACAACGACATCACGCCCCTCGGGTCGGTCGGCACCGTGCCGTACCACACGGCGTACGCGAAGACGACCGGGATCAATCTAACGACGAACACCTTCAACATCGTCCCCGACAAGTCGGGCCGCCGGCGCGACCTCTACCTGACCGGGACGGCCGACAAACAGATCCAGTGGTTCTCCCAACCCCACCACATCGATACAACGCTTGAGAGCGTCTCGCTCACGAAGGTGTTCAATCCGCACGTAACGGTCCTAACCAGCTACACGAACATCAACACGGGCGACTTCTGGGGCAAGCTGCAAGACACGGAGTATCCCGGCAACGGCTCGGATTACTTCAACCCGTATACCGGCCAGCGCGTTTTCGTCTCGGGCGGCTTTCGCGGCTTCGGAACGGAGCGCTCGTATGCGCAGCAGTTCGTTTTCACGCCGTCGCAGATTCTCACCGCCGTCGTTTCGATGCGCGAGAACGACGATTTCCCGCGGCCGATCCCGGGCACCGAGCAACTCGTGGGCGACGGCGTCGGCTTTGTGAACTTCGGCTTCACGCCGTACGAACTGGACCTCGACCTGCGGTATCGCTTCAACCGGGTTTTGGTCGTGGACATGTCGCGCGACTACTACTTCAACTTCGGCGGCTACCAGCGATGGGCGCCGCAGTTTTCGTTCCAAATCCAGAAATGACGGACCGTCTGCGGCGCCGCGCCTATGCCCTCATCGTCCTTCTGGCCCTCGCGCTCGCGAGCGCCGGCACGTTCGACTCGGATCCGGCCGGTGCGGCGCCGTTCCCCTCGCCGCTCGAGACCACCGTCATGCAGACCCCGCCACCCCTCACCGCGACCGCGACCCCGCCGCCTTCGGGGCAGATCATTAAGTATTCAGGACAGCTTCTCGATTATCGCGACGGTTTCGCGTTCTTCACGACCGGCGACGCGTTCCGGCTCGATCCCAACGTCAAGATCGACGACGCGGCGACCGGCGGCCCGACGAAGCTCGTACCCGAGACGCGAATTTACGCGCGCGCGAGCTTCGACGAGGGCAGCGGCGGGATCGTGGAGCTTGCGCTCTCGCGCACCAAACTGCCGGACGAAGCAAGCTACCTCGACATCAAAAAGTTCGCCGTCGCCCTGTCGACCCCGTTCGCCAACCCGGACCTCGGCCGGAGCGAGGGCTTCAATGGGAAGCCGGTTCCGGTGACGTTTCTCGTCGAGGTACCGCCAAAGACGCCGTTCTCGGATGAGATTTACCTCGCGACCGACGCGAGCGGCTGGAGCGCGACCGCGGTGCGGATGGACCGGGTCGACGCGCTGCACTATCGCGTCGTGCGGAGCTTCAGCTCGGGGACCCGGCTGCTCTACCGGTACACACGCGGCTCGTGGCAGTCCGCCGACCTCGGTCAGGACGGGCTGGCGATCAAGCCACGTGTACTCGTGATCCCAAATGCCGATTACCTGGTTAAGCGAGATACCGTCTACTATTGGCAGGACGAAAACCCGTTCACCTCGGACAATGGCAGTACTTTGCCGACACCGTTCAACCCGGTGCCCTTTAACATCCCTCCGCACCATTAAGGTGAGGAAACCCTATGTCGGTCCTCCGGAAGCTCGCGTTCGCAGCCGTCGCGTGGTCATTTTGCACCGGCGTCGCTTTCGCGGAGGCGATGCCCTCGAAGGTCGACGTCCGGGCCGATAGCGTCGGTTTCTTCCCGTATGCGAACGCGACGCTGCTCGCGGCCGACGGTCACGTCGTCGTGCGTACCGGCACGCGGACGATCCTGGGCGACGCGATGCGCTGGGATCTGCAGAAAAACCGCCTCGTCGTCACCGGAAACGTGCGCATCGTCGGCGGCCCAAGCGAGGTCGACGGCGTTGCATACGCACGCAACCTCGCAACCGGCGAGGCCTATGTCGTCCGGATCGACCCGATCCCGGCAACCTTCGCCGTCCGGTACGACGACATGAGTTCCGCGAGGGAAGGGCCGGCGCCGCCAGGATATTTCGATTCCGTCGATCTCGACGGGCAGCGCCCATACATGCGCTCGCATCACGCGATCGTTACGCCGGGCGGAAGCGTGCGCATGCTGCCCGCCGAGTTTCCCACGGCGGCCGGCCCCTCGCTCACCTTGCCGACGTATCTGTACACGCTCGTGCAGAATCAGTACATCGCCCTGAGCGCCGCACCGGCGGCGTCGTTCGACCAGCCGTACTCGCTCTTCGGCACGCCGGCCTCGCTGACGGCCGCGCATCTGCGCTACGACTCGACCAACGGCGTCACCGAAGCCCTCGACAATCGCTTGGTCGACGGCGACAAAGCGTATCTCGTCACCTCGGTCCTGCCGTTTCGCGACAGCCAATTCGACCTGCACGCGTTCGAGGTCATCCGCCCGGGCTTGCAGCAGACGCTGACGGCAACGCACTTATTCGGTGACCCGTTCGTGCGCGATTTGCTGTCGTACCAATTGCAAGAGAGCGGGAAGCTGCTGACCCAAACGATCCAGTTCAATCAGGTTGGGCCCTCGAACTCTGCCGAATTCGACGTCGGCACGTACGAGCACGACATCAAGCACATCTTCGGCTATCAGCTCAAGGCCTCGTACGGTTACGATCACAACTACGGCGGATTCCCGTACACGAACGACTACCGGGTCGGCGGTGATGCCCTGATAACGGCGCCTCCCATTACGATTTTCAACACGAATCTGACCGCGAAGTACGAGGAAAGCTTCACGGCGTACGATTACCCGCACGAGATTACGACCGGAACGACGACCGTCACCGCCGGCCGGAAAATCACGCCTTCCGTCAGCTTGTTCGCGCAAGTGCAATTCGAACAGAGCGACAATCACTACAGCGATCTCGCGGTCGGCCGGGTGGCGCTCGGGTTGCCGCCGCCGGGCTCGCCGTACTATGCCCCCGACGGCACGCCGTACCCCGGGTATTTCGCCTATTCGGGCCTCAACACGTATCGCAGTTACGAGTTACAGTCCACGATCAATGGTCGCGGCGACGACCGCGTGCAGTTGACGATGTACTACAACCACGATTTTCCGCAGTTCCACGGGTACGGACCGGCACCGTTGTACGTCTCACTCGACATCGTCCGGCGAATCACGCCGTCGCTGCGCATCGAGGTCGGCCGCTCCTATTCGTTCGGCTGGGACCGGCAGTATCTCTCGCCGCAATACACTTTCGGAATCTCTCCGTAAGTACGCGATAATTTTGCGCTTCGCTTTCGCCGCTGTCGCCCTCGCGCTTGCGGTCGCACCCGTGTCCGCGCTCGCCGTCCCGCACCCGCCGGTTCCTTCGCCGTCACCCCCCGCCGCCGCGGCGTCGCCGGGATCCGTCCTCCCGGCCGTCTACGTAAAGGGTCAGGTCCTCACGATTTCGTCCGGATACCTCATCTTCACGACCGGCGACGCGGTACCACTCCAAGACGATCTGGCGGTGCCGCGCGGCATAAGGACCGGCAGCATCGTTCGGATCACGCTCGATCAGGTGCTGCGCCGCGTCACCCAGATCGAGCTCGAACCGAAAATCGTTTTGGCAGGCGAGGTCGACGCCGCGAACATCCCGCGGCAGTACGTCGTCGTAAGCCCCAAGAGCGCGCCGCTGCCGGCACCGAGCGGGCAAACCGTCGCGAATCAAGGCGGCGCGATCGACGTCACGATCGTCGTGCACATCCCGGGAAACACGCCGGCTTCGGACGACGTCTACCTTTCGACCGAACGCAGCAGCTACAATCCCTCCGAGATCCGCATGCAGCGCGTCGACGGCTCGACCTTCTCCGTGTCGATGAGCCTTGCCGCGAACACGACGCTCAAGTACGAGTTCACGCGCGGGACCTACGCGACCGTCGAGCGCGACCGGACCGGCGGCATCGTCTCGCCGCATCTTCTGAATGCGGTGCCGAACGCCAAGACCGACGATACCGTCGCCCGCTGGGCCGACATCTCATAAACCAAGCGCCACGATTTTGTGCGCGACGCACGCCGCGCCGAAACCGTTGTCGATGTTGACGACGGACACCCCGGGAGCACACGAGTTAAGCATCGCGAGCAGTGCCGCGATCCCCTCGAACGAGGCGCCGTAGCCGACCGACGTGGGAACCGCGACGACCGGCGGACGGATCAGCCCGGCAATGACGGATGGCAGCGCACCTTCCATTCCGGCGACGACGATCACCACACCGCACGCGTCGAGCTCGTCCCGGACGGCCAGCGTCCGATGAACACCGGCGACGCCGATGTCGTAGCAGGTGTGGACGTCGTGGCCGAATGCGCCGAGCGTGAACGCGGCTTCCTCCGCAACCGGAAGGTCGGAGGTTCCGGCGCAGGCCACGCCGATGCGCTTGCCGCTGCGCGGCAACTCGCCCCATTGCAAGAGGCGCGCGCGCTCGAAGTAGCGCGCGCCCGGCAGGCGTGCGGCAAGTGCCGCGCCGTCGGCGCCGGCGACCCGCGTCGCGAGCGCAAAACCGGTGGCGCCGTGGAGCGCTCGGGCGATCTCTTCGATCTGCTCGCGCGTCTTGTTGGCCCCGTAGATGACTTCCGGGACGCTCGTGCGCGCGGCGCGGTGTAAGTCCGGACGGGACTCGGGGTTGGACGCGCTCACTCGAAGGTCAACGAAATCGAACGGTGCGCAACCTCGCCGGATTGCGTGTGAGCCCGCACGTCGAGATCGTAGGTGCCGTGGAAAAACCACGGCACGCTGCTCGGAATCGCGAAGTTGAGCGCGAAATGTCCGGCCGATTGCTTGACCATCTGCAACGCGTAGAGCGAGACCTGAGCGTCGACGCTGACGACGTCGGGCGTCGTCCGCACGTCCCAAACGACGCTGTCGCCGCTATGCACGATGCTGGGCGTCGCATGGACGGAGTAAATTTGCGGACCACTCGGCGTCGCCTGAACCTGCGCCGGCGCAGGTTGCTGAGCGGACACGTCCGGCGGTGACGGCTCGGCGGCCCGCTCGGTCGCCGGCGCCGGACGGCGCGGCGCCATCGCCGTCGAAGCCGGAACGCGAACGCGCGCCGGTGACGCGGTACGGAGCGGAGCGACCGCGGCTTGGGGCGTAGCGGTGCGACTCGGTGCCGGTTTCGAGAAATTCGCACAGCCGCAGACCGACACCGAGGCCAAAAGTGCGCCCGCAAGGGCTCGCTTGCGGATGGTGGAACCGGCAGGCTGTGGGCTACACCCCGATCGATCTTCAGCGCCTGCGCGTGACGTCGCTCGAGGATCGCCCTTCGAAAGTCCGGAGCGAAGACAGCGGTAGAACGGTGGCAGCGGACGCCTCATTCCGAGCCTGGTTCGACGCGCTGCCGAACATCCTGGCCGGCGAGGGGCTGCGCCAGCTCGTGACGCGTACGGCGGCGGCGATCGAACGGCGCCGGCCGGTGCTGCTGGGGATGGGCGGTCACGTCATTAAGGTCGGCCTCGGGGGGGTGCTCTGCGACCTGCTCCGCGAGGGCCTCGTAAGCGCCGTGGTTTCGAACGGATCCGTCACCATTCACGATACCGAACTGGCCCTGGTCGGCAAGACGTCCGAGGACGTCGATGCAGCGTTGCAGGACGGCTCGTTTGGGATGTCCGCCGAGACCGCGCAATTCATCCTCGGCGCGATCGCCGCCCATCGGGAGCGCGGGATCGGCCGCGCTCTCGGTGACGCATTGCTCGCGGCCGGCGCGCCGCATGCCCGCTCGTCCGTGCTCGCGACCTGCGCGGAACGTGACCTGCCGCTCTGCGTCTGCGTCGCGATCGGCACCGACATCGTGCACGCTCACCCGCAGGCCGACGGTGCGGCACTTGGCGAAGCCGCTATGATCGATTTCAGAACCCTCTGTTCGGTCGTCGCAGACCTTCTCGACGGCGGCGTCTACCTGAACTTCGGCTCGGCGGTCCTCCTGCCCGAAGCGTTCCTCAAGGCGGTCGCCGTCGCGCGCAATCTTGGTCACGGTGGAGACTTCACGACCGCGGACTTCGATTTCATTCGCCAATATCGGCCGGCCACCAACGTCGTGCGGCGTCCGCATCTCGGCACGAACGGCAAGGGCTTCTCGTTCACCGGACATCACGAACTGCTCTTTCCCCTGTTTTGGCAAGCCGTGCGCACGGAGCTCGCCTAGGTGAGCTTGATCAGCGTGGTCGTCCCCCTGTTTAACGAGGAGGGTAACGTCCCCGAGTTGATCCAGCGTATTTCCGCGATCATGGACCGCGTCGTCGTGCGGGGCGAAAGCTATGAGATCGTCGCGGTAAACGACGGGTCGCGCGACGGCACGCTCGCTGCGCTGCGCGCGGCACGCGCGCACCAGCCGCGACTCGGCATCATCGACCTCTCGCGCAACTTCGGCCACCAAATCGCGGCGACCGCGGGGATCGACGCTGCCATGGGCGACGCCGTCGTGTTGATGGACGGCGACTTGCAGGATCCTCCCGAACTGATCGAAGGGTTTCTCGAAAAATGGCGCGCGGGGTACGACGTCGTCTACGCGACGCGCAAGACCCGCAAGGGCGAAAGCTTCTTCAAGAAATTTACCGCTCAGATCTTCTACCGGGCGATCCGCCGAATGACGAACGTCTCGATCCCGGTCGATACGGGCGACTTCCGTTTAATGAGCCGGCGCGTGGTCGACGCGCTCGCGCTGACGCGCGAGAAACATCGCTTTCTCCGCGGGCTCGTGAGTTGGGTCGGCTTCAATCAAGTCGGGATCGAATACGAGCGCGACGCGCGGCATGCCGGCGAGACGAAGTACCCGCTCTCGAAGATGCTGAAGTTTGCAATCGACGGGATAACGTCGTTTTCGGAGATTCCGCTGCGCTTTGCAACCTACCTCGGCTTCGTCGTCAGCGGCTTTGCGTTCTTCTACGGCATCTTGGTCGTGGTCCTGAAAATTTACGGCTTCAACGAGCCCGGCTATACCTCGATGATGGTCGCGATCTTGTTCCTGGGCGGCGTGCAGTTAATTACGATCGGAATTGCCGGCGAGTATCTCGGGCGCATCTACGACCAGGTCAAGTCCCGGCCGCTCTACTTGGTCTCGAGCGTCGAGCGCGGCGTACCGCTCGTTTCGGTGCCGTCGCCCGAGCGCGAACCAATCTCGTCGTAGACCACCGGGCGTTCCGGCGGCGGCGCGTCGCCGAGAACGAACGCTTGCTCGAGCCCGTGCGCGAGATCCGCATCGCCGTACGCGAATGCGAGCGGGTCGCCGGCGCGCACGGCGTCCCCGATCCGCGCGGCCACGGTGATGCCGGCGCCGCTGCCGGATCGTGCGATCAGTTCCCGCGCCGCTTCGCCGAGCGCAACCGCATCGACGGCGACGACGAATCCCTCATGTGGAGCCGGTAGCATCGTCCGTTGCGGGTGCGGTTGCAGGCGCTCGAGCGCTCCGGGGGCGGCGCCTTGCGCCGCCAGCATTCGCTCGAACGTTTCGTAGCCGCGGCCGCTCTCGAGCGCTGCGTCAAGCGCGACGCGCAGGTCACCCCGCACGCCCGCGACCGCAAGCATCGCGCTACCGAGTTCCTCGCAGACGGCGCCAAGGCGCAACGAGCGATGCGTTCCACGCAAGAAATCGCGCGCCTCGATCGCCTCGAGCCCCGTCCCGATTGCAGGCCCGAGCGGCTCGTTCATGTCCGTGACCAGCGCCGCGCCACGCCGGCCGAACGCTACCGTCAACGCAACGAGTGCCTCCGCAAGCTCGCGCGCTTCGGCGACATCGCGGACGAAGGCGCCCCGGCCGGCTTTCACGTCGTAGACGATCGCATGCGCGCCGCCGGCGACCTTCTTCGAGACGATCGAAGCCGCGATCAACCCGCGCGATGGGACCGTTGCGGTCCGATCGCGCAAGGCGTAGACGCGTTTATCGGCGGGGACCAGACGTTCGCTCTGGGCCGCAATTGCGCAGCCTGCCGTGCGCACGCATTCGAAGAAGCGCTCGGGTTCGAGATCCGTCCGGACGCCTTCGATCGCTTCGAGCTTGTCGAGCGTGCCGCCCGTGTGGCCGAGAGCGCGGCCCGACAACTTCGCAACCGGGATGCCGCAGGCGGCGACCAGCGGCACGACGATGAGGGTTGCCGTATCCCCGACGCCGCCCGAGCTATGTTTGTCGACGGTGCGCGGATCCGGAGCTTCGAGCGTCTCCCCACTCGCCACGAAGGCGGTCGTTAGCGCATGCGTCTCGGCCGCGTCGAGGCCGCGCAGGACGCATGCCATCAAGAGGGCGGCGAGTTGTGCGTCGTCGACGTCCCCGTCGAGATAGGCGCGCACGATCGCGTGCCAGGTCTGTGCCGCAAGCTCTGCTCCGTCGCGTTTGTGCGCAATCGCGCGCCGCATTTCGGCTTCATTCATTTTAAGGAACATGGGATTCGCGGGCGAGTGCGCGAAGCCCGCGAGTTCGTGCCGAATCACCCCGTCATCGATCAAGTCATCGCGCATCGAGCGCCCGATGCCGCAGCCGTCGCCGTCTATGCGGTCGCGTTCGTTGCGATTGCGCTCCTCGCCGCGCGCCGTCCGTCCTACGGCGTGGCGATGCTGATCCTGCTCGTACCGTTCGCGTTTTATCGCGACGTCGGTTCGACCACGATAACCTTACCGAAGATCGCGCTGCTCGCGAACATCGCGGGGCTTGGCGCCGGACGGCGCGATCTGGGAGCGCTGCGCGGCCCCGCCGTCAGGCTTTTCTTGGTCTGCGGGCTCCTCGTCGCCCTCGCGACGGCGCTCTCGATCGCGCACGCCGCGTACCGTGGGCCGGCACTACGCGAGACACTTAAGGCGCTTGAGTATCTCGCATTGTTCGCAACGGTCGTCGTCGCGGCGTCGGCCGATCCCGACGAGCGACCGGTACGATTCGCGTTTACGCTCGTTCTGGGACTGGTGAGCATCATTGCGCTCTCGCAAGAATTTCTGGGTGCACCCTCGGGAATTTGGTTCGCCGACCATCCGATTCCACGCGTCGCGGGCCCGCTCGAAGGCCCCAATCAACTCGCGGGCTTCCTCGGCATCGCGCTCGCGGTCGTCGTGGCCTACGCGATCAGTCGCGGACCAACGCGGTATGAACTCGCGGCACTCGGACTCGGCGCTGCAGCGCTCGTGCTGACGATCTCGCGAACCGGCGTCTTCACGTCACTTGGAGCGGTAGCGATCGTGTTTGCCGTCGGCGCACGGCGTTCGTGGCGCGCAAGCGCCGTAGCGCTCGCCGCCGGCTGCGCCGCCGGCTGCGCCTTGCTCGCTCTTTGGGGGTTCGCCGCAACGCATAATTTCGCTGGAGTTCTGGGCCATTTCTCAACGGTGGCCGAGGCGCAAACACCCGGCACCGTCGGAAATCGTTCCGAGCTTTGGAGCGCCGCTTTAACGCTGTGGCGGCAGCATCCGTTCTTTGGCGTCGGAGCCGGCAACTTCGAATGGGAGCTCGGCCTTGCGGGCTATCCGAAGCTGCATACGCACGCAAATAGTCTTTACTTGCAAGCGCTCGTTGAAGGCGGCATCCCGCTCGCGCTTGCGACCGTCGCGCTCGTGGGCGCATCGCTTTGGCGGTTCGCGCGCGGCCCGTTTTCCGAGCCGCTCATCTGCGGCGCTTTCGGCGCAAGCGCCGGTCTTGCGGTGCATCAAGTCTTCGATCTTCTCGTGTTCTACCCGAAGGTCGGCGAAATGTGGTGGATCGTCCTCGCGCTCGCCGCCGTTCGCTTCGACGCGCTCGTCCGCGCACGCGCGCCCGCGTGAACGGCCGCCGATTCGCGGCACTGTGCCCGCTGCCGGCAGTATTTGCCGCCGGCGCGGCGCTTGCGTGGAACTGGCGCGCTCGCGCGCCGGAGCGGATCGCGACCGATCTCGCGCAGCCGCTCGTCGTCGTCACCGCCTGGGGTTCGTACGGAGCCGTCGCGTTCGCGATCCTGGGGGGCACGATCCTAACGGTGGCGCTGGCGCTCGTCATCGTCGGGCGCCGCTTGGCGCAAACCGCGCGGGACGATGACGTTGCCGCGGTGGCGCTCGTCGCCGCGCTCTGCATCGGCGCGGCGATCGCGTGGCCTTTCGTCTTCTCGAGCGATCCGTACGCGTATGCTGCATACGGTGCGATGGTTCGCGACGGCATCGATCCCTACGCGCCGCTCGGCACCCAGGTGAGCGGGCCGTTCTACGATGCGGCTCGCTGGCAATGGGGCGGCGCCTACCCCGTCTGCGTCTACGGACCGCTCTTCGTTGCGGTCGCTGCAGCGGTCGTCACGGCGCTCGGCGCACATGGCGTCGCGGCGACCTTGCTCGGTTTCCGGCTCCTTGCGGCGCTTGCGTTTGTGGGGAGCATCGGGTTCTTGAACATCGCCCTTGGTGGTCTGTCGCGCCCGCGCCGGTTTGTGGCGCTGTGCGCGTACGGCCTCAATCCGGTTATCCTCTGGACAGTCGCCGAGGGGCACAACGACGCGCTGTTGCTGCTGGCCGCCACCGGTGCAGCCGCGCTTGCACGCGCGCGCCCCGCGCTCGGCGCTTTCGTGCTTGGCCTCGGGCCGCTGCTCAAGGCCCCCGCGCTGGCGTTTGCCTTCGGCGCGGCCCTCGACACCTGGCTGCGCGGGCGGCCCGAGCGAGCACGTATCCTGGCGGCGCTCGGCGCCGGGCTTGGGCTTGCAGCGCTGCTGACGCTCCCGCTGATGCGACCGGCGCTCGCATCCCTCGACGCGCACGGCCGCTACGCGCCGGAGATCTCGGTCCAAGGCCTCCTCGGACCGCTTTGGGCCTTTGCGCTCGCGGGGCTCGCCGCGACGACCGGCATCGTGCGGCTCTGGCGTCACGACGCCGCCGGAGCGGCGTGGCTTGGGATCGCACTGTTGCTGGCGCTGCCCAACGGCTATCCGTGGTACGCGCTCTGGCTCGTGCCGTGGTGCCTGGCCGCGGGCGACGGAGCGGCCTCCCGGGCCCTCTGGGCCGCGACGATTTCCGCCGGGCTGCGTTATCTTCCCGACGCAACGGGCACTTTAGGACCCGAGGCCGCGCGGCTCGTCTCCGCGGTCGCAGCGCTTCCGCTCGCATTCGCCGTCGCGGATTTCCGCCCGACCCTCCTAAAATCGGGGCGGCACGGCCCCCCGATCCCCCCCAAAAAGAAAGCACCGGCCCGATCGTGATTCCAATCGCAACGCTTCTTCTGACGCTCGCCGTTTCGCCCGCGCCGGCCCCCTCGGCCACGTTTGCCTCGCCGGCCGCATCGTCGCCGGCGGTGCCGTCGCCGGCCGTAACGCCGCAGGCAGCACCGTTGCCGGCCGCCTCGGGGTCGAGCCTGCCGGCCGCCTCACCGCCGGTTGCGACCACGTCGCCGACCGCCTCGCCGTACAGGTACCGTTTCGTCCCTCGCCAACCCGACCACCCGGCGCCGGGGACGCCGCAGATCTTCGCCGTGTACCTCAACGACCAGCAATTACACTCGCAGGGACCGATCATGATCAAGGTCGAGACGAGCCCCGACGTCGTCAAGGTCGTAAGCAAGAGCGGCAGCCACGAAGGCAACATCGCGATGGTCGCGCCCGGAGATTTCGAGGCAACGAGTACGCTGCCCAAGATTCCGTTCATCGCGCGCGGCGTCTCGGTCAATCTCCAGTTCATCGCAACCGGCGCCACCGGTACGACGACGACGGTTCGCGTGCCGGTCAAGATCCTATGACATTTGCACTGCTCGCGCTCGCGCTCGTGACCGCTGTGCCCGTCGCCCAACGTGACGCGCCGCCCGCGCCGAGCCCGGCGCCCACGGCCGCACCGTCCCCGACGCCCTCACCGGCACCGCGGCCTGCGCTCATCGCGACCTTTCCGCCGTCGGCAACAGCAACCGCAACGCCGATTTACAACTTCATTTACCGCGCCACGCCCGCGCCCGGTTCGACGCCGTTCCCGCAACTCGGCGCCCCGGAGATCCTTGAGATCGACGTCACCGATCAAACGATCGCCGTACCGGGCCCGCTGCACGTGCGCATCCTTACGAGCGACTCGGTCGTCTCCGTCGTCGCGGAGTCCTACGGGTACGAGGTGGAGATCCCCAAGACGGGCCGCGGCGTATTCGCATTCGACGGCATCCTGCCGGTCCTGCCGGACGTCGTGAAGGGGAAATCTTTTGACGTCGACGTTGTCGCAACGTCGAAAGACGGCCGGACCGTGACGCTCACGTTGCCCTTCATGCTGAAATAAGGCGATCCGCCCATCGCTACGCTCGCTCCGTCGCTCGTTCGCGCGCTCCCGAGTTCCAGCCGGCCGTTGGCCGGACTGCTCGAGCGTCTGCGTCTGCATCGCGCGGCGTTCTCGTTGCACGAAACGACGCAATCGGCGCGGCCGTATCTCTACGCGGGCGTCTTTCGCGCGTTGCGCGCACCGACGTTTGTCGTCGTGCCGACCGCGGACGTGGCCGAGCGCACGTTCGCCGACCTGACGTATTATCTCGGTACCGACGCCGGGCGCGACGTGACCCTCGTGCGTCCGCGCGAGGAGAGCGTCGGCATCATCGAGAGCCCCTCGGAGCGCAGCGCACGCATGACCCTCTTCGCGGACCTGGCGGCGGGACGCGTTGGGATTGCGATCGCGCCGGTTGCGGCACTGCGCCAATTCGTGATGCCGCGCGACGTGTTCGTCCAATCGACCTTCAGCCTCGAGTCCGGAAGAGAATTCGGCTTCGACTCGCTGCAAGAACGGCTCTACGAGCTCGGTTACCATCGCAGCGACGTCGTCGCAGCGGCCGGTGACTACGCCGTTCGGGGCGGGATCGTCGATCTTTGGGCGGCAACCGCCGAGGCGCCGACCCGCGTCGAGTTTTTCGGTGACGAAATCGAATCGATCCGAAGCTTCGAGCTTGCCTCGCAGCGAAGCACGCAGCCGCTCGAACAGCTCGAGATCGCCCCCTGGAGCGAGATCGGGCGCAACAAAGCGTACCGCGAGCGCGTGCTCGAGCGCATCGGCGGGACCGCGGCGACCGTTTCGGCCGCACGAGCCTACATCGCAAGCGGCGCCGACATTCCCGAAGCGTGGCTCTCGCTCGCGTACGATCGCGAGCAAACCTTGCTCGACTACCTCGACGAAAACGCGCTCGTCGTGCTCGAGGAGCCGGCGATGCTCGCCACGATCGAGCGTGGGCTCGAAGACGAACGCTCGCGCGAGGAGCACGTGTTGCTCGCAGCGGTCGAATCGGGCGAACTGAGCGTCGACGAGGACGCCGTCGGCGAGGCGCTGCTAGCCGAAGTCGAAGCGCCGCATCCGTCGCTTGCGACCCTCGGCGCGACCTTGGCGACCCGGAGGACGCTGATCGTCCCAGGCGCGATCGAAGGAACCGCCGGCGCCTGGGTACCGCGTTCGCTCGAATCGTTCGTGCTCGAAACGCGTCCGGTCGAACACTTCAATCGGCAGATCGCGATGTTCCTCGAGCGGGTGAAGACCTGGGTCGAGGCGGGCGAAACCGTCGCGCTCGTCGCATCCGGTGCGTCGCGGCTCGCCGAGATGTTGCGCGCCGCAGACCTTACCGTCGAGCGCAGCGCAACGCTGTTGCACCTCCGGGAGACGGGCGCGGCGTCGTTCGTCGGCAGCGCGGCGGGGATGACGCGCGGCGGCGTGGTGTTCGTCGATCAAGGCAACATCGAAGCGGGGTTCGCGATCCCGGGATTGCGCCTGCACGTGCTCGGCGATCGCGAGATCTACGGGCAGCCGCCCAAACGCGTGAAACTGCGCGCCGTCAAGGAGGGCGTTCCGGTAACGCTCGCCGACTTGAAGGTCGGCGACTACGTCGTGCACGCTGTCCACGGGATCGGTCAGTATCTCGGGCTGCGCACCGAGACGATCTTGGGCGCGACCCAAGATTATTTAGACCTGAAGTATGCCGGAACCGATCGGATGCTCGTGCCGGTAACGCAGATGCATCAGGTTGGAAAATACGGCGCGACCGAAGGCGCCGCTCCGCGCCTCTCGCGGATGGGCGGCGGCGACTGGGCGCGCACGAAGTCGCGCGTCTCCGAAAACCTTGCGAAGATCGCCGAAGGGCTCGTCGATCTCTACGCGGCGCGCGAGCTTGCGCCCGGGCACGCATTCGCGCCGGACACGCCTTGGCAAGCGGAGCTCGAGGAAGCTTTTCCCTACGAGCCGACACCCGATCAGCAGAAGGCGATCGACGAAACCAAGGCCGACATGGAGCGGCCCCGCCCGATGGACCGGCTCATCTGCGGCGACGTCGGCTACGGCAAGACCGAAGTGGCGGTCCGGGCGAGCTTCAAGGCGGTCGCCGACCGGCGCCAGGTCGCGATCCTCGTCCCGACGACCTTGCTCGCCGCGCAGCACTATCGAACCTTTTCAGCACGCTTTGCGAGCTTCCCGATTCGCATCGAAGAACTTTCGCGCTTCAAAACGAAAAAAGAGCAACAGACGATCTTGGCGGATCTGGCCGCCGGCAAAGTCGACGTCGTCGTCGGCACGCACCGCCTCTTGCAGAAAGACGTCGTCTTCAAGGACCTCGGGCTCATCGTCGTCGACGAAGAACAGCGCTTCGGGGTCATGCATAAAGAGCGGCTCAAGCAGATGCGCGCGAGCGTCGACGTAATGACGCTCTCGGCCACGCCGATCCCGCGGACCTTGCACATGTCGCTGCTCGGCGTGCGCGACCTGTCGCTGATTCAAACCCCACCGAAGAATCGCATGTCGATCAAGACGGTCGTCGTTCCCGCCTCCGACGCGATCGTCCAGAAGGCGATCGTGCAGGAGCTCGACCGGGGCGGCCAAGTCTATTACCTGCACAACCGCATCGAGTCGATCTACGGCGTCGCCAAAGCGCTCGAAGTCCTCGTGCCCAAGGCGCGGATCGCGGTGGGCCACGGCAAGATGAGCGAATCCGAGCTCGAGCCGGTCATGGCGCGCTTCGTCGACGGTGAGATCGACATCTTGGTCGCGACGACGATCATCGAGAACGGCATCGACATCCCCAACGTCAACACGATCGTCGTTCACGACGCCGACAAGTTCGGCCTCGCCCAGCTCTACCAGTTGCGCGGACGGGTCGGCCGTTCGAACCATCAGGCGTATGCCTACCTCTTGTACCAGGCGCACAAGGCGCTGGGCGAAGACGCCAAGGCGCGCCTCGAAGCGATCCGCGAGTTTACCCACCTCGGCAGCGGGCTTCAGGTCGCGATGCGGGATCTCGAGATTCGCGGCGCCGGCAACCTGCTCGGTGCGGCCCAGTCGGGGTTCATCGGTGCGGTCGGCTTCGAGACCTATTGCGAATTGCTCGCCGAGGCGATCGCGGCGCGCAGAGGCGCGCAAGCGCAGCTTCCCGAGAAGCGCGAAGCGGTCATTGACGTCAAGCTCGACGCGTACATCCCAAACACGTACATCCCGCAGGTCTCGCAAAAGATCGCCGCTTACCAGGAACTTGCCAACGCCCGCAGCGAGGCGCAGGTCGACGCGATCGCCGAGGGCCTAGCGGACCGCTTCGGAACCCTCCCCGAGCCGCTCGCGAACCTCGTCGCCGTCACGAAATTGCGGACCAAGGCGCTGGAGAAGAACGTGACCCGCGTCGTCATCGACAACACGCGCCTGACCTTGGGCGTCGGCAGCGCGTTCGCGATCGCGCCGACCGCGATCGCGAAGCTGCAATCGCTTACCAAGAACAAATTCCGTTTCGGCGACGGCCGGATCACGATCGACCTCCCGGCCCGTAAGCCGGCCGAGCACTTGCCGCTACTCGGTGCCCTCCTCGATGCTTTGTGAGCCGGCTTAGTGGCTGATTCCCGGGGATTTGGGGGGAATTTCCCCCCATTTACAATAAAGGGCGGTCGTTTGCGGGGTCCAAAGAGGCTCCGCGCCTTTGTGTCAGGTCAGACCTGTTGGAGTTATTTCGAATGTCCTTGCGCGTCCTAACTGCATTAGCCGCCGTCATGCTCGGTGCCGCACTCGGCGGGTGTTCCGGGGGGTCGTCGGGAGGCGACGTCGCCACCGTGAACGGCGACAAGATCAGCCGCGCCGAATACGACGCGAAGCTCGAGGCGGGCCCGCAGGGTAAGGCGATCCTCAATCAGCTCGTACAAACGGATCTGATCGACCAGTACGCCCGCGACAATCACGTCGACGTCTCGGATTCCGACGTGCAGGCGCGCGAGGACGAAATCAAAGCGAAATACCCGCCGGGGCAGTTCGATAACATCCTCAAATCGCAGAACCTCACCGAGGACGACGTCAAGCATATCCTGCGCCAGCAGCTCATCGTCGAGAAGGCGGTCGCCGGGAACGTGCACGTCACCGATGCCGACGTCCAAGCCTATCTCAACAAGAACCACGCGACCCTCGACACGTCGGCACAGGTGCGCGCGAAGCACATCTTGGTCGCCGATCCCAAGACTGCACAGATGATCGAGGACAAGCTCAAGGGCGGCGCCGACTTCGCCGCGCTCGCGAAGCAATACTCGACCGACACGTCGAGCAAAGACAAAGGCGGCGAACTCGGATTCTTCTCCAAGGGTCAGATGGTGCCCGCATTCCAAGCCGCAGCCTTCTCGCAGAAGATCGGCGTCGTCGGGCCGCCGGTGAAATCGCCGTTCGGCTACCACGTCATCGTCGTCGAGGAGACCAAGCCGGCCCAAGTCGCGACGATGGCGAATTCGGCCGACAAGATTCGCAAGCTGCTCACGCAACAACAGCAACAGCAGCAAATTCCGACCTTCCTCTCGAGTCTGAGAAGCAAGGCGAACATCGTCGTTTACGACGACAAGCTCAAGGACGCAATTCCACCGGCGGTTCCGCCGCCGCCCGCCACCGCGGCGCCCGCCGCCTCGGCAAGCGGCGCTGCACCTGCCGCTGCGACGGCTACTGCGACCGCCGCCGCGAGCGCAGCTCCGAGTGCGGCAGCCTCGCCGTAGCGGCGCGTAAGAACTTCGTCGCACTAGGGCGAACCACGGTTTCCAAGGTGCATGCCGTCTTGGGAACCGTTCGTTGCGCCCGTTGATCCGCGTCGTCGGGCTCGGGCCGGGCGATCCGGATTTGGTAACGCTCGGAAGTCTCGAAGCGCTGCGCGCTGTCGGCCGCGCGGTTCTGTTGCTCGCCCCGCCGGAACTCGGACTCTTCATCGAAAGCGAGGGCGTCGTCGTCCTGCGCGACCGGATCGCCGATGCGGCGCTGTTCGTGCGCGGCTCGAGCGAAGCGATCGAGACGTTCGTCGCCTCGCTCGACGACGCCGAGCTCGCGCTCGGCGTGCTCGGCAACCCGCTCTCCGATTTTCCGGGGCTCCCGCTCCTGCTGCGCGCCCTCGATCGCGCCGGCGCCCGGACCGAACTCGTTCCCGGGATGCCGCGCGCAACGCTGTCGGCCGCGATCGAGATGCCGCTCGTGCCGTTGCCGCCGGCTTCAGCGCATTACACTTGGAACGATCTGATCGAAGTGATGGCGCGCCTGCGCCGCGGTTGCCCGTGGGACCGCGAGCAAACCCACGAATCGCTTCTGCCGTATCTCATCGAGGAGACCTACGAAGTCGTCGATGCGGTCGAGGCGCACAGTGACGGCGACCTCTGCGAAGAACTCGGCGACCTCTTGTTGCAGATCGTCTTTCACTCGCAGCTTGCGACCGAGCGCGGAAAGTTTTCGATCGCCGACGTCGTCGATGCGCTCTCCAACAAGATGATCCGGCGTCATCCCCACGTGTTCGGGGATCAAGCGGTCTCGAGCGTCGCGGAGGTTTGGCAAAACTGGGACCAACTCAAGGCGCTCGAGCCGGCCGCGAAAACCCGCACGAGCCGCCTCGACGGCATCCCCAAAGGTCTTGGCGCGCTGCAACGCGGGCAGAAGATGCAGGACAAGGCTGCTCGGGTCGGCTTCGACTGGCCGCAGCTCGACGGTGTCCGCGCGAAACTCGCCGAGGAAGTGGCCGAACTCGAACACGCGCGGCGCGAGGGCGACGCGCGGGCCGTGCGCGAAGAAGTCGGCGACGTGATCTTCACGGTCGTCAATCTTGCGCGCGCGCTCGGCGTCGATGCCGAAGGCGCGATGCGCGAGGCCAACGAGAAGTTTTACCGGCGCTTTAGCTACATGGAGAGGCGCGCCCAAAGCGAGGGGCGGTCACTCAACGATCTGTCGCTCGACGAACTCGAAGAGCTGTGGCAGCTCGCAAAGACGCAGGCCGCGTGACCGAAGGCATATTGGCGCCGGTCGTCATTCGCTTGCGCATGAGCGCCTCGGATGCGCACTACGGGGGCAACCTCGTCGACGGCGCGCGGATGCTCGCGCTCTTCGGCGACGTCGCGACCGAACTCTTGATCCGCAGCGACGGCGACGAAGGGCTGTTCGCATCGTACGACTCGGTCGAGTTCTTGGCGCCCGTGTACGCGGGAGACTACATTGAAGCGGAGGGCCGCATCGTGCGCTTCGGCAACCGCTCGCGAGCGATGGAATTCGAAGCGCGTAAGGTCATCGTCGCCCGCCCCGACCTCTCACCGAGCGCCGCACAGGTTCTCAAAGAGCCGCTCGTCGTTTGCCGTGCGCGTGGAACCTGCGTCGCACCGGATCGCACTCCGCGGTGAGCGATCAGCCGTTTACGAGCGTCCAAATCGGCACGTTGAGCATTTCGATCCTCGGCGTCATTTTTGTGGCCTCCGTCGTGACCGGTGTGCTCGTACACTCGCTGCCCGTTGCGATCATTGCGCTCATCGCCGTCGCCTCCGCCGCCATGCTGGCGACCTTGACGATACGCGTCGATGCGGACGGGGTCGAATGGTACTTCACCGGGAGGGTTCTCTCAAAGCGTCTGGGCTTCGACGAGATCGAGAGCTGCGCGCCGCGGCGCATCCTGCCGACGGGCCTCGGCTATCGCATCGGGTTCGGGGAGCGACGCTGGATCGTCAACGGCGGCTCAGCCGTCGAGTTTCGTTCGGGCGGAATCCGCTACGTCATCGGTTCGAGCGATCCCGACGCCGTCTGCGCCGAAATCGCGCGCCGCATGCAATCGTGCGCCTCGACAAGTACCTGAAAGTCAGCCGGCTTGCGAAACGTCGCAGCGAGGCCCACGAGGCGCTCGTCAACGGTCGCATCACGCGCGACGGGAGAGCGCTCAAACCCGGCTACGACGTCAAAGTCGGCGACGTCCTCGAGTTGCACTACGCGCGCAAGTACCTCACCGTGCGCGTGCTGCACGTACCGGAGCGCGTGACCCCGGGATTGCGCAACGTCGAGCTCTACGAGGTACTCGCCGAGCGGCGCGACGAGCCGGCGGACTGGCTCGGGTAGCATCTTGCCGTGAGCGGCTCGACGTTATCGGGCGATGCGAAGGATGCGCTCGCGCGCACGCCGGTCGAGACGGATCACTGCCGGGCGGCGTTGCGCGATGGGCTGCTGATCTACGGGGTCGCACCCGGCGGCAGCATTTTTCGCACCCAACGCTCGGCACTCGCCCGCCTTTTGTGGTCGCTTCTCGACGACCGCAAGGCCCATCCGATCCGCCGCGTTGCGGGCAAGCGCCTACGCCGGTTGCCCGTCTACGAAATCGACGCCGCGGGGGAGACGCACCCGCGCAAACCCACCGCCCGCTGCGACCGGCGCATGGAGTTGCGCGCCGCATTCTTGGCCTGCGGCTCGCTCGCCGCCCCGGCGCGCGGTTATCATCTCGAATTCGTTCCTCCCGACGACGCGGCAGCCGTGCGACTCGCAGCGCTCCTGCGGTCCGAGGGGATGCGACCGAAGACCGCCCCGCGCAAAGGCCGGCGCATCGTGTACTTCAAGGACGTCGATCAGATCACGCTCTTTCTCGCCGCCATCGGTGCGGCGCAGGCGCTCTTCCATTTGGAAGACCAGCGCGCGCTCAAGGAAACGAAGAATCGCATTCGACGCCTAGTGAATACCGAAGCCGCGAACGTCGACCGTGCGGCGAGCGCGGCCGCGGCGCAACGGCAGTGGATCGCGCTGCTCGCCGACGCCTACGGCTTGCGCAATCTTTCGGCGCCGCTGCGCGAGGTTGCCGAACTGCGGCAGGCGCATCCAACGGACACGCTGGCCGAGCTCGGACGCCGTTGCGTGCCGGAAGTCAAAAAGTCGACCGTCAACGGGCGCATCACGGCCCTTCTGCGCATTGCGAAACGTCTCGGCCAGTCCTCGCCGCAGAGATAGTTCAACAACTCGGATTGGATCGTCAAGGCTCCGACGAACCTCGGGCCAGCGGCACCATCTCAATTTGGCGCAACGGGAAACGGTACTCGCAGCGACGCCCTGACGCCCAAAGACGTCGTCGCACTCAACAGCTCGTTCACGTTGCCCCTCGTGCTGGGAAGGGCGGCATCACTAAAGTTGAAGGACTGCCATTTCCCGGGACTAATCGACGAGAGGATAGTCGGCGTATCGGCCCGTGCAATCTTAAACGCGATTAAGAATCCGACCAGAGTGGACCGTGGCGTAAAATGGGGTAACGGTCTTCTACGGGAAGATGCTCGCGTCGTGGTAAGGTCTGATGGTAATGTTATATCAGCGAATCCGCTTGGAAGCGC
>Ga0302326_10001441_pt1 | contig 60648 bp, 52 predicted proteins | sample Palsa_T0_3_FD_202264 | JGI IMG/M metagenome (GOLD analysis project Ga0302326, IMG submission 202264) | Peat permafrost microbial communities from Stordalen Mire near Abisko, Sweden - Palsa_T0_3 | ecosystem: Environmental > Terrestrial > Soil > Palsa > Peat permafrost | place: Sweden: Abisko...
GGAAGCCGGCGACGGCTTCACCCTGAGGAGCCCCGCGGGGGAGGTCGCCGGCGTGGCATCGGCCGGCACACGCTATGCCGTGGCCGACGCGGCCCTCTGGGACTCGCCGGGCTCGCTGCCCGCCGCGTCCGGGACGCCGGCGTCGGGTCAGGTCATGACGGGCGAGTACGGCCTTGCTCCCGGGGGCGCCCCGTTCTTCCTCGCCCTGCGCAGGGTGCAGCAGGCGGGCGAGTCGGTGAAGGTCCTCAAGATCTACCAGGAGGTGGCGGCGGGCGACCACACCGAGAAATTCGGCGGCGCGGCCGCGGTGCAGTCGCCCGACCCCACCCCGTCGACGCTTGCCCAGCTCTTCGATTCGGCCGAGGCCCGTCGCCAGGCGATCGCCTCCGCCATCACGGTCGACACGCCGGATCCGTTCATAAACGCCGCGGCGGCGGCGCTCGGCGCCGAGGCCGACGGCGTCTGGGACGACGCGAGCGGGACCGTCCAGCACGGCGGCGTCGCCTGGAGGGTGCAGCTCCTCGGCTGGCGGGGGCCGTACGCGAACGACGAGATGGGCTGGCACGACCGGGCGCGGCGGCATTTCTCGTTCTGGGCCGACCGCCAGAACACCGATCCGATCCCGGACGCGATCGCGCCGCCCGACGCGGGCGCCAACCTTTCTCGCGACGAGGCCGCGCTGCACTCGGACGGCGACATCTCGGCTTCCCACTACGACATGAACCTCGTGTACATTGACGAGGTCCTGCGCCACCTGGAATGGACCGGGGACCTTTCGTTCGCGAGGCGGATGTGGCCCGTGATCGCGAGGCACCTGGCCTGGGAGCAGCGCCTCTTCCGCAGGCGCTTCGGGCCCGACGAGCTCCCTCTCTACGAGGCCTACTGCTGCATCTGGGCGAGCGATGACGTGGCCTACGAGGGCGGCGGGGCGACCCATTCCTCGGCCTACAACTATTATGAGAACAGGATGGCGGCGCGGCTCGCGCGGCTGATCGGGGTGGACCCGGCCCCCTACGACCGCGAGGCCGGCCTGATCTGGAAGGCGATGCACCAGGAGCTGTGGCTGGCCGACCGCGGATGGTTCGGCGAATGGAAGGACCTGCTCGGCAGCCAGGACGTCCATCCGAGCGCGGCGCTCTGGACGTTCTACCACACGGTGGACTCCGGGGCCGCGACGCCGATGGAGGCCTGGCAGATGACCCGCTTCATCGACACGCAGATCGCGCACATCCCGATCGTGGGCCCGGGTGAGCCGCAGGACGGCTCCTTCGTGCTGCCGACCACGGACTGGATGCCCTACACGTGGTCGACCAACAACGTGGTCATGGCCGAGGTGGAGCACACGGCCCTGGGATACTGGCAGGCGGGCCGGCCCGACGAGGCCTACCGGATGTTCAAGGGGGCGATCCTGACCAGCATGTACCTCGGCCTCTGCCCGGGCAACGCGGGCATGACGACGACCTTCGACATGGCGCGCGGCGAGGCGCAGCGGGACTTTGCCGATGGCGTCGGCATGACGGCACGGGCCCTGGTAGAGGGCCTTTTTGGCATCGTTCCCGACGCCCTCGGCGGCGAGCTCCTTGTGCGGCCGGGATTCCCAGGGGAGTGGGACCGCGCCCGGCTGCAGCACGCCGACGTCACGTTCGACTTCAGGCGCACGGCGTCGGGCGATACCTACGTCATCGAGCCTAGGTTTCACCGGGCGATGGCGCTTCGCCTCGAGGTCCCGGCCTACCGCGACCGGATTGCGTCGGCCACCGTCAACGGCCAGCCAGCCAAATGGGGCGTCGTCGAGGATTCTGTCGGCGGCCCGCGGATCGCGATCGACGCGCCCGCAGCCGGGAACTTCACGGTCGAGATCGGCTGGGAGGGCGGCAGCCCGGCGGCGGCCCGCGCCGCGCCGGTCGCGGCCCTCGGCCGGGAATTCGGCGCGGAGTTGTCCCCGGCCAGGATCGTGGAGGTTGCGGACCCGCAGGGCGCGCTGCGCGCCCTCTCCTCCGTAGGCCATGCGTTCAGGGCCGTGGCGGCCGGCACGCCCGGCTTCCGCACCGTGTTCGCCCGGGTCGAGCAGGGCCAGATGCGGTGGTGGGAGCCGGTGAGCTTCGAGATCCGGCCGGGTTGGGAGATAGTTCCCAACGCAAGCCAGGACGCGGGCGGCCTCCGGTTCCGGATCCGCAACAACACCGATGAGCCGGTGGCCACCGTTGCCGCCGTCCACGCCGGCGGGGGTGTGGTGTCCGTCCCGGTGGCGATCGCCTCCGAGGGGACCTCGGACGAGATCACCGTGCCTGCCGCGGGCCTCCTGCCCGGGGCCAACCGCGTGACGGCCGATCTCGGCACCGAGGGCTCGGCCTCATGCGATATCGCCGACTGGCGGCTTCCGTTGCCCCTGGGCGTCCAGCTCGAGCCCGTCGACCTCGGTGCGATCCTCAACGACCGCGTGACCCAGATCTTCAATCACCAATACCTCGCGCCGCGCTCGCCGTACTGCTCGCTCTCGATGCCCAAGCAGGGAATCGGCACCTGGTGCCGCTTCAACGCGAGCGCCGTCATCGACGACGCCGGCCTGCGGGAGACGGCCGGCAGCCGCGGGAGGGTGGTCCTGCCGGGCGGCCTCATGTTTGCAACCCCGGGTCCCGGCCCCGCCCGCAACATCGCGTTCACGTCCCAATGGGAAAATTACCCCAGCGAGCAGAGTGTGCCGCTGCACGGCAGCTCCCGGCACATCTACCTGCTGATGGCAGGCTCGACAAACTCGATGCAAAGCCGGTTTGACAACGGCGAGGTGATCGTGGGCTACCGGGACGGTACGACGGAGCGCCTCGCCCTTGAGAACCCGACGAACTGGTGGCCGATCGACGAGGACTACTGGCTGGACGACTTCGCGTTCAAGCGGCCCGGACCCATTCCACCGCGGATCGACCTCCAGACGGGGGAGGTGCGCATGCTCGACCCGGCGACCTTCGCCGGCCTTGGCAGGCGCGTGCGCGGGGGGGCTGCGACGGTCCTCGACCTGCCGCTCGACCCCTCCAAGGAGCTCAAGTCGCTCACGGTCCGCACGCTGGCCAACGAGGTCGTGATCGGCCTCATGGCCGCGACCCTCGAGCGCTGAGGCCGACACGAGGAAGCAGGGGTGCGACACCCCCGGGAGGCGGAATCGGAGCCGCAGGCTAACGGGTTACCTAAATTATTGATTATTATTTGATAAGAGAGCCTACTACGTAGTTCCTTCGTTTGAAAACGGGCCGGTGCTGGGCGATCCTTCTTCCACAAGAACGTGATTCACCTCCTCAACAGCACCCGCAGCCTTCTGGGACCCATCGCCACCGCCCTTGCCCTGCTCATGGCCGGGGCACGCGCCCAGGCGCAGACGGCAACCGACATCACGGGGCTCTATTATACCGGCCTCGCCGCGAACGGCACCCTTGCGGCGGCGGGCACGCAGGCCGCGGACTGGACCGTCAGCTATGCCTCGATCAACGGGGGCGCCTCGGCCAATGCGACCTACGAGGGCGCGGGCTACGTGATCAGCCCCTCCTCGATCTCCGGGTCCGGCTACACCCCCAACACGAGCGGTGCGCAGTGGATCACGGCCCCGGGCGCCGCGCAGAGCGCGAGCGGCAGCTCGCTGAACACGGGCGGCGACTTCCTCCCCGGCAACGGCAACTCGGGAAGCAACGAGGGCATCTACGTCTACACCCTGGCCTTCACCATCACCGGGACGGGATCGGCCGGCACCGTGGTCAACAGCGCGAACAGCAAGATCCAGATCACGATGACAATGGCGGCCGACGACCAGTATTCGGTCTACGTGAACCCGACGGGCAGCAGCGCCGCCGCCGCCACCCAGACCAACGCGTGGAACAACACGACCGAGTTTGCGCTCCAGAACTACGGAGGAGGCGGCGCGGACAACTCGACCTTCGTCATCGGCACCAATTACATCGCGGTCGTCGTGGACAACACGAACAGCCAAACCGGGAGCAGCGGGAGCACGGAGCTCAACGCGAGCGGCCTGCTGGTCTACCAGACCTCGGCCGCCACGATCAACGGTGCCCCGGTGCCGGAGGTCGCGACCTGGCTCCCTCTCCTCGGCGTGATCGGCTGCTACGGGCTTGTTTCCCTTCGCCGGCGCCAGGCCAAGCTCCTTCCCGCCGCCGCCTGAAGGCGGCCGGGCGCAGGCGGCGGAGCCTCCCGCTTCCTAACATATTTATAATCATGTTATAACAAGATGGCCTGCTACGTAGTTCCCTCGTTTGAAAACGGGTCCGTGCGGGGAGAGCCTCCTTGCACAAGAACGTGGTTCGCCTCCTCAACAGCACCCGCAGCCTTCTGGGACCCATCGCCGCCGCACTGGCGCTGCTGATGGCCGCGGGGCGCGCCCCGGCGCAGACGGCCACCGACATCACGGGCCTTTACTACACCGGCCTCGCGTCGAACGGCTCGCTTGCGGCGGGCGGAACGCAGGCGGCGGATTGGACAGTCACGTACGCCTCGACCAACGGCGGCACCTCGGCCAACGCGTCCTACGAGGGCGCGGGCTACGTGATCAGCCCCTCCTCGATTTCCGGGTCCGGCTACACACCCGACACGAGCGGGGCGCAGTGGATCACGGCCCCAGGGGCCGCGCTCAGCGCAAGCGGCAACTCCCCGAACACCGGCGGCGACTTCCTCCCCGGCAACGGGAACACGGGAAGCAACGAGGGAATCTACATCTACACCCTGGCCTTCAACATCGCCGGCACGGGATCGGCCGGGACCGTCGTGAACAGCGCGCTCAGCCAGATCAAGATCACGATGACGATGGCGGCCGACGACCAGTACTCGGTCTACGTCAACCCGGCCGGCAACGGCGCCTCGATCCCGGTCGGCACCGCCGCCGCCACCCAGACCAACGCTTGGAACAACACGACGCAGTTCGCGCTCCAGAACTACGGCTCGGGAGCCGCGGACAACTCGACCTTCCTCATCGGCACCAATTACCTCGTGGTCGTCGTGGACAATACGAACAGCCAGACCGGCAGCAGCGGGAGCACGGCGCTCAACGCGAGCGGCATGCTGGTCTACCAGACCTCGGCCGCCACGATCAACGGTGCCCCGGTGCCGGAGGTCGCGACCTGGCTCCCTCTCCTCGGCGTGATCGGCTGCTACGGGCTTGTTTCCCTTCGCCGGCGCCAGGCCCGGCTCATTCCCGTCGTCGCCTGAGCGGGCCGGCCGCCTCCAGCGCCGCCTTGCCTCCGGCCCCGCGCTCTGAGAAGAGGGGCCTCCCATGAGTCCCCAAGCATCGCGGTGCACCGCCTTTCGCACGCTGCCGTGGCTCGCAAAGGCCAATGTCCTCGGGCTCTGCGCCGCCGCCGCCGCCTTCGCAGCGCTCCTCTGGCCCCAGTGGCTCCATGACGACGACCTGACCCACGGCCTCTTCCTGCCGTTCCTGGCGGTCATCCTCGCGACGGAGAGCAGGCGGGACCCGGCCCCGAGATTCCTGCGGCCGGGGGCCGCGCCGCTCGCGGCCTGCGCGCTCCTCATCCTCTCCGGCCTCGCGAGCCTTGCCGTGGCGATCGCCTACGCCGCCGCGATGGGCTGGACCCACGCGTTGGCGGAATTCGCGGCATCCGCGGCGCTCGTCTTCGCCCTCGGCGGCGCCTGGCTCGCCTTCGCCGACCCGCGCGTCAGGTTCCTGCCGCTCAACTGGGCGGCCGCCGTCGCCGTCCTCCTCTGGCTCTTCGCGGCCCCGCCACCGCCGGGGACCTATGCCCGGCTTTCGCTCTTCCTGCAGGCCAACGTGACCCACGGGGTGGTTCGGGTCCTGGGCGCGGCCGGAATCGCCGCCTATCAGGAGGGAAACGTGATCGAGCTCGCGCGGACAAGCGTCGGGGTGAGCGAGGCCTGCAGCGGCGTGAGGAGCCTCATCTCCTGCACCGTCGCCGGGCTGTTCCTCTCGGCCCTCCTTGTGCGCCGGCCGTGGCACCGGGTCCTCGTCATCGCGGTGTCGCCCGCGATCGGGCTCGCCATGAATTTCCTGCGCTCGCTCCTGCTGACCCTGCTCGCCAACGCGGGCGTCAACATCGAGGGGCGCTGGCACGACCTCACGGGAGCGTCCATCCTGCTGGGCACGACGCTGCTCGTGGCGGCCTTCGCCTTCCGTCTGCACCGCCGCGAGCCCGCGCCGGCGGACGCGCCCGGTGGGCCCCCGGCCGTGTCCGCGGGCCGCTCCCCCCTCCAGGGAATGCTCGCGGCCGCCCTCCTCCTCGCGGCGGGGGCTGGCGCGGCCCTTGTCTCGGCCGGCCGGCCGCAGCAGGCCGCCTCCGCCCCCGCGCCCGGCCTGGCTGCGCTTTTCCCCGAGGCCCCGCCCGGTTGGACCGTCCAGACGACGCCGGATTTCGACCAGTACAGCGGGATCCTGCACACCCACGCCCTGGTCGAGCGCGTGTATTCGGCCGGGTCCTCGCCCGACAGCGAACACGTGACGCTCTACGTCGCGCATTGGCAGCCGGGGCAGGCGTCCGTCAGCCTGGTGGACGCCCACACGCCCGACGCGTGCTGGCCTGGCACCGGCTGGGTGTCCAAGCCGGTTCCGACCGGGCGCGAGGCGCTCGGGATCGGGGGCCGGGTGCTGGCGCCGGCCGAATGCCGGCGCTTTGCGCACGACAGGTTCGAGACCAATGTGTGGTTCTGGCACCTCTACGGGGGCCGGCCGATAACCTTCGTCGATCCGTATTCCGCCGTGCGGCTCCTGGGTCTCGCCTGGCGCTACGGGTTCGGCCATGCCGAGGACCAGCTGTTCGTCCGGGTCTCAAGCGACCGGCCCTGGCGGGAGATTGCCTCCCAGCCGGTCCTAAGGCAGTTCTTTGAGAACCTGAAGCCGCTGGGCCTCTGATGCCCCATGCCGACCCCGTCCGAGCCTCCCGATCCGCAGTCTCCTTCCACGAAGGAGGCCGCGCGCTCGCTGCGCCGGTTCATGGCCCGCGACAGCCGCGAGCACCTCTGGGCCCTCCTCGATTTCCTGGACGCGCGCCCCGCGATGAAGAGGACTCTCTTGATCGGGCTGCCCGCGCTCGTCATTGCCGCGGGCCTGGGCGTGTTGGGCTACCAGCGCTGGGCGCGGACCAACGCGATCCGGATCGCCCAGCAATGGCTCGATGCGGGACGCCTCGACAGGGCCGGGGCCGCGATCCAGGACGCTCTCCGGAACGAGCCCGACCTGCCGGCCTCGTGGCGGCTCGCCTCGGAGCTCGCCTGGAAGGGAGGGAACCGGGCCGCCTCGGTCGACTACGCGAAGCGGGCCGCGGAGGTCAGCCGCTACCAGGCAGACTACGTGCTTTCCTGGGCCGAGGCGTCGATTCTCTCAGACGACACCGCGCAGGCCCGGGAGGCCGAGTCGTACCTGGACCCGGCGTCAGGACGGTCGTCCCCGCGCGCGCTCAGGCTGGCGGGTGAAATCGCCCGCCGCGGGGGGCTGTTCGCGGACGCGCGCGACCAATTCCAGGCCGCATTGGATGAGGACACCAAGGCCGGGTCCCAATCCCCGGCGCTAGACGAGGTCCCTCTCGGGATCGTCTGCCTGCAGACGGGCTCGGCCGGCGACCGGGCCCGGGGCAACGCGCTCCTGGCCAAGTGGGCCCCCGATCCAAGCTGGGGCGTCGATGCGCTGCGGGCGCTTCTCGCGGACGCGGTGGCCCATGGCGAGCGCGGCGCGACCGCAAGGTGGGCGGACGCGCTCCAGATGAACCCCCGATGCACGCTTGGCGACATTCCGGTGTGCCTCAAGGCGCTCGCGGGATCCGACACCGAGCGCTACCGGGCGATGCTCGCGCAGATAGAGGAAAAGAGCCGCTCGAGCCCGACGCAGGCGGCCCAGCTCCTGGGCTGGCTCAACCAGATTGGCCAGGGAGCGGAGGCCATCCGCTGGGGCGGGTCGCTCGATCCCGCCACCGCGCGCAAGCCGCCCGTGGCCCCGGGGATCGCGGAGGCCCTGAGGGCGGCCGGCCGCTGGGCGGACCTCCAGTCATGGGTGGACCAGGGCGATTGGGGAAAGGACGTCGGGTTCCTGGGATGGGCCTATGGGATGGTGGCGGCCCGCCAGCTGGGCGACGGGCACAAGGCGGATTCGCTCTGGCAGAGCCTGCTGGCCGACGGGCGCCTCTATCCGGCCCACGCGCTCTTTGTCGGCGACGCGCTGGTTGAGTGGGGGTTCCCAAGGGAGGCGGCCGATCTCCTTTGGGAGGCGGCCGACAGGCCGGACCTCGCCTACCAGGCGCTGGGCTCCCTCGCCCGCCTGTATCAGGTCCAGCATGACGCTGCCGGCCAGTTCCGGGCGTTCAGCCGGCTGAGCGCGATGAGGCCGGCCAACCGGGGGATCGCCAACAACCTCGCGTACTTCGCGGCCCTCACCGACCTGGGAAGCCAGACCCACATCGAGCGCATCGCCGAGGACAACTTCAACAGCGAGCCGGGCAACGTGGCTTACCGCTCCACCTACGCGTTCGTGCTCGTCTGGTCGGGCCAGGCCTCCAAGGCGATGTCCGTCCTGGAGCCGGTGTCCCGCGACTGGAGGAAGTCGCCCGCCGTGGCATTCGCCTATGGCGCCGCCCTTGCGAGCCTCGGCCGCAAGTCGGAGGCGAGGGAGGCCTTCGATTCGCTCGATCCCCGGAACCTCGGCCCGCAGGAGCAGGACTGGATACGGGCGGCGCTGCGCTGAGGCGTCTGCCGGAACCCGCGACACCGGGTCCGTCGCTCAGTACACGGCCCGGCCGCCCGTCAGGTCGAAGGTGAACCCGGTCGTGAAGCTGGCCCCGGGCGAGACGATGAACGCGGCCGTGGCCGCGACCTCGTCGAGCGTGCAGCAGCGCTTCATCGGGATCTTGTCCGTCATGTACTTCACCTGGGCCTCGGGCAGCGCCTCGACCATCGGCGTGCGGACGACGGCGGGCGCGAGCGCGTTCACGGTGACCCCGTTCTCGGCGCATTCCTTGCCCTGCACTTTCGTCATCCCGATGAGCGCCGCCTTCGACGCGGAATAGGCGATCATCCCGGCGTTGCCCTCCTTGCCGGCGATGGACGCGATGTGCAGTATCCTGCCGTAGCCGCGCTTGAGCATGGCCGGCAGGACGTGCTTCGACGTGAGGAACGGCCCGAGGACATTGACGCGGAGGACGAGCTCGAAGTCCTCGGCCGCGACGTCCTGGGACGGTACGTTCGTCTTGCCCGTCACCCCCGCGCTGTTGACGAGGATGTCGACCTGCCCGCGTTCGCCCAGGACCGCCCCGACGGCCGCCCGCACCGACGCCTCGTCGGTCACGTCCGCCTGGAAGCCGCGGCCCTGGCCGCCGAATTCCTTATCGAGCGCGGCGAATGCCTTTGGGTCCCGGTCGAAGAGCGCGACGTAGGCGCCGTCCGACCTCAGCCGCCGGGCGATCGCCAGCCCGATGCCTGAGGCCCCGCCTGTGACGATGGCCGTCTGGCCGCGAAAAGGGAGTGGGTCCATGGGTTAGAGTCGATGTGCCTTCTCGGTGAGAGGGGTGGGTTCTCCGGCGCGGGATCAGCCAGGGTTCAGGCCTGGCGCTGGCTGGCGTTTCGCTTGACCCACTTGTAGCAGTTGACCGAGTTCCGCCAGAAGTACTTCTCCGCGGCCGGCTGTCCCATCGCCGAGAAATACTCGTTTACGATCTTGAACCCGACCGGGACGGGCAGCCACTGGTCGCCGTTCGGCCAGTCGCTCCCGTAGAGCACGCGGTCGATGCCGAAGACATCCAGTATCTCGTCAAGCCTCGGGCGGTAGAACTCGGTGTCCGTCGGGATGCGGTCGCCCTCGACCTTTCGCAGCACCTCCGAGACCTTGACGTAGATCTGGGGCCGGTCCCGGAACGCCTTCATGCTCGCGTCATAGGACGCCTTATCCGCGCCCTCGGTCGGCGGGACCATCTGTGGCAGGTGGTCGACGACCACGCGCAGGCTGGGCACGTGGTCGCTCACCCGCACGACGTCGGCCAGCAGCGACACGCTCGGGTTCGCCGTGTCCAGCACCAGGTCGGCGTCGGCCAGGGCCTTGAGGTCCGCGATGAATTCCGGCTTGTCGAATTCGGCGCCCCCGTGCCTGCCCAGGCCGTAGCGGATCCCGCGGAAGAGCGGGTTCCTGTGGAACCGCTCGAGATTCGCCCTGAATTCCGGCGCGCCGGGCACCAGGTGCCCGACGGAGCCCACCATGATGTCGTCCTTGGCCTCGACGTCCAGGACCCATTGGTTGTCCTCGAGCCAGCTGCTGCACTCGATCTCGATCGCGCCTACGATGCCCAGCGGCTGGGCGATCGGGCGGTAGCGCGACGGCAGCGAGGTCTTGTACATGACGGCGATCTTCGGGTTGGGCCACGGCGTGCCCTGGGGGCGGAACGGGTCGAAAAGGTGGATGTGGGTGTCGATGATGGGATACGGCGGCGCGGATGGCGCGGCGGCTGGCGCAGGTTCGTCGGCGCGGGCGCGCCTGCCTGCGACGACGAGGCCGCCCATGGCGGCTCCGAGAAAGGTTCTCCGGTTCATTATGGAATGATTTTGGGTGGGGGTTGCGTGAAGGGGGCCGCGTGCGGGGACCGGGCGCACAGGAGGACGCGCCCGGTGGGATTTTGGACCTTTGGCGAACGGATGATTACGTGCGGCCCTCCGGGCGGGCAAGATGCATTTGGCCCGGCGGGCCGCCCGGAGGGGAACCGCAACTTCGGCGGTTCTTTTTTTGACTTGGGGGACCAGGGACGAAAGCATCCCGTGCACCCCAAGGCTGCCCGGGCCGCAACCCCCATTATCCCCGCATCCGCGAGCATCGTCAGCCGTCTTTCCCCCGACATGAACCGCCCCCTAACGAGCCCCGACGCCGCGATTCGAACAGGGGGAGCGCTCCGGCCGGCCGCGGCGCTCCTCATGGTCATTGCGGCGCACGCATCCTTTGCGCAGGGCGCCGGCGGCCCGCCGGCGCCCGGCCCGGGGCAGCAGGTGCAGGAGCCTCCCCCTATTTTCGCGCAGGTCTGCTCGCTCTGCCACGGCGGCGACGGAAGGGGAACGGACCGGGCGCCCTCCCTGGTGAACACCGATCACCTCCGCATGATGTCCGACGCCGACATTGCGGATGTCATCCGCAAGGGAAGGGGGAAAATGCCCGCCCTGCCCCTGGCCGAGGCGGACGTCCTGGCCCTTGCGCGCTATGTGAGGTCCCTGAACTCAGCCGGGTCTGAGCCACCCGTCCCAGGCGACCCGGTTGCCGGCGAGCGGATCTTCTTCGGGAGCGGGCAGTGCGCGGCCTGCCACGTTGCCAGGGGCAGCGGAGGCTCAACCGGCCCCGATCTTTCCACTGTGGGACAGCGGCTGAAGGCGGCCGAAATAATGGGGGTGCTCATTTCCCCGGGCTCCCATGTCACGGCCGGCTATGGCACGGTCTCCGTGGAGATGAACGACGGGACGACGCTCCAGGGATTCGCCCGGGTCCAGGGCGGCCACGACCTCGTGCTGCAGACGGTCGATGGGAAACTCAGGCTTCTCCTCGACGGCGAGTATAGGGCGGTGACGCCGGTGAAGGGATCGCCCATGCCCGCTTTCCAGGGAACGGACGACGAGAGGCGCGACCTCCTGGCCTATCTCAGCCGCCTGAAGCGGGTCGGGGTCGGGCCGTTGGCGGGGCCCGCGGTCCCGGCCACCCAGGCGGAGATCGACGAGATCGAGCATCCGCGGACGGGCGACTGGCCGAGCTACAACGGCACCCTGGACGGGAACCGCAACAGCGGGCTCGACCAGGTCAACCTCGGGAATGTCGCGGGGCTGCAGCTGCAGTGGATGTATTCAATCCCCTTCTCGGGCCTCGAGACGACGCCCGTCGTGGTGGACGGCGTCATGTACGTGACGGGCAACAACCAGGTCTACGCCATCAGCGGCAGGACGGGCCGCGAGGTCTGGCACTATGAGCGGCCCAAGAGCGCGGCGGGGACTATTTCCAGCGACGCGGCGATCGGCGTCAACCGGGGTGTCGCGGTCCTGGGCGACCGCGTCTTCTACCTCACCGACAACGCGCACCTCCTCGCCCTGGACCGCCTGACCGGCGCCCTTCTCTGGGACATCTTCACGCCCCCCGCGGGGGCCCAGGGATTTTACGGCGGCACGTCCGCGCCGCTCGTCGTGGGCGACCTCGTGATCACCGGCGTCAGCGGGGGCGACAACGGGATCCGAGGATTCGTCGCGGCGTACAAGCCGTCGACCGGCGAGCTTGTGTGGAGGCTTTGGACCATCCCGGAATACGGGGTGCCCGGCCCGGGGTCCGACACGTGGACCGGCGAGGCCCTGAAGGAGGGCGGCGGGGCGACATGGCTCACCGGGAGCGCCGACACCGAGGCCAACGTCCTCTACTGGGCGGCGGGCAACCCCCATCCCGACACCATGGGCGACGACCGCCTGGGAGCCAACCTCTACACCAACAGCGACCTCGCGATCGACCTGGCGACCGGAAAGTTGCTCTGGTACTACCAGTTCACCCCGCACGACCTCCATGACTGGGACGCGAACGAGCCGATCGTCCTGGTCAACGCCAAGTGGCGGGGCCAGGACCGCAAGCTCCTCCTTCATGCCAACCGAAACGGCTTCCTGTACGTGCTCGACCGCACGACCGGCAAGCCGCTCCTCGCCACCCGGATGGTGGACAAGCTCACCTGGGCGAGCGGCATCAACGAGACGACCTGGACGCCGGACCTGCTTCCCAACAACGAGACGGACTGGAAGGGCGTCGCGACCGCGCCCGCCGTCAGGGGGGCGACAAACTGGTACTCCACGGCCTACAGCCCGGCGACAAACCTCCTCTATGTGATGACGGTCGAGGACTTCACCGTCTACCGCAAGGCCGAGGACGGCGGCTACGCCCGTTACCTGAATCCCGACGATCCGCCGCAGAAGGTGCTGCGCGCCTTCGACATCGAGACCGGGAAGGTGGCCTGGAAGATCGTCCTTCCCGGGCCGGTGCAGTCCAACTACTCGGGCGTCCTGTCCACCTCGGGCGGGCTGCTGTTCTTCGGCGAGAGCACCGGGGGGTTTGCAGCGGTCGACGCCCGCACCGGCAGGTACCTCTGGCATTTCGAGACAAACCACCCGTTCAAGGCGTCGCCGATGACCTATGCGATCAACGGCAGGCAGTATGTCGCAATCGCCTCGGGCGCGAACGTCCTCTCGTTCGCGCTGCCGGAGAGCCCGTAGGCCCGGGGCGCCTTCGCCGCCGCGCCGTCCGGCGCGTCAGCCCATCACATGGGGCTTGATGTACAGCTCGACCGCCTCCCTGACCTGCTTCTTCGTGAGGTGCCGGCTGATCCGCAGGGGGCCCCCCGAGGGACCGCCGGGCACGGCCGGCATCGGCCGGAAGGTGTTCGTGCGCTTGAAGACTCCCCGGGCGATCAGGATGTCCGTCCCGCTGGCGGTTCCCAGGCTGTCGAACGCGAGCACGCGCCCGAACATGTCGAACGCATCCTGGTGCCTGCCGGAGTGCCAGAGGTTGTAGGACGCGGCGTAGACATCGGCCAGCGCCGTGTATGGGCAGTGGCCCCAGAAGCCTAGCTCCATCTCGGCGATAAGCGTACGAACGCCCTTGCCCGAGAAAACAATCAGCTGGTCGTTGGTCTTCTCGCGCAGCTCGGCCACGCGGTCGAGCGGCTCGCCGGCCTCGTCCTTCACGTGCCTCATCGTGGGGATCGTGTTGAACATCTCGACGATCAGGTCGACGCTCATCTTGCCCTGGCTCTGGACGAAGAGCGGCAGGTCGGTCATCTTTCCGAGCTGCTGGTAGTAATCCAGGAGGACCTTCTCGTCATCCACCCCCGCGGGCGGAAGGGAGACGATGGCGTCCGCGCCAAGCTTTGCGGCCTGCTGCGCGTAACGGGACACCGCACCGGTGTCCGTACTCTGCACGCCAATCACGATCGCCGCGTTTCCGCCCTTGCCCGCGCCGACCAGCGCCTCCGCGCCGGCCATGCGCTCAGGCTCGGTGAGGGTCGTCCATCCGCTGGCGATCTGCGGCCAGATGAGGCCGTGGACGCCGCCCTTGTTGCAGAAGGCCACCTGCGCAGTCAGGGAATCGAGGTCGAGCTTGTTGTCCTCGGTGAACGGAGTCTGCGCTATGGGGAAGAGCCCCTTCAGCTCCTTGGGGCCCTGGCTCCACGGCGCCGGCGCGGCGGCCGAGTCCGACTGGGCCCTTGCGCTGCGCCCCGTGAGGGCGAGCCCCACGGCGCCCGCGCCAAGGAATTGAAGGAATTCGCGCCGGGGCATGCCGGCGGGCTTGTCGGTTGTCTGTGAAGTCTTCATGGGTGAGTTGGTTGGTTCGCCGGAGCCTGTCCGGCGGCGTTCGGGGTGATGGGAAGAATCAAGTTTCGATCCGGACGAGCATCTTGTCGAGGGCGTCGCGGTTGAGCGTGACACCCAGCCCCGGCGCGGTCGGCGCCATGACGTAGCCGTCGGCGTTGATGCGGAACTTCTCGTTGAGGTACGCGCGGTCGGTGAGCGTGGGGGGATAGGGCATCTCAAACCAAAATGTGTTCGGAAGCGCCAGCTCCAGCTGGAAGTGCACAGCCAGGTCGAAGCCGTTGCCCCAGTTGTGGGGCGTGCAGGGCATCCCGAAGGCGTCTGCCAGCTGGCCCACGCGGAAGGAGCCCGTGATGCCGCCGACGTTGTCGGAGATCAGCCGGACGATATCGAGCGCCCCCCGGCGGATGTACTCGGCGTACCCCTGGATGGAGTAGATGAACTCGCCGACCTCGATCGGAATCGTCAGCTTCTGGCGCAGCTCGATGAGCCCCTCGATGTCGGATGTCGGAATCGGGTCCTCGAATGACGAGTAGTTGTATTCCTCGAGGGCGTGCCCGACCCGGAGCGCCTCGAAGACATTGTAGCGCTGGACCGGGTCAAAGAGGAGCGTGAACTCGTCGCCCACCGCCTCGCGGACCGCCTTGATCTCCTCGATGTGGCCGACGTAGGCGGGGATCGGGCCGCCGGTCGGGTGCTGCCCCGGGCCGGGATGGATCTTGTAGCACTTCAACCCCATCTTCTTCGCCTCCAGCGCCTGCGGCCCGAATTCCTCGATCGTCGACAGGTGAAGCGAGCTCCCGTAGGCGAGCATCTTCTCCTTCGTCCCCCCGAGAAGCTTGTAGATGGGACGGTTCACCGCCTTGCCAAGGATGTCCCACAGGCAGACGTCGATGACCGCCGCGTGGTAATTGGGGTCCGTGATGCCGCCCAGCATCATCCCGTTGGGGTAGCCGAACCCGCCGACGAACCCCGAGCCGGGCCCGAATCCCCGGGTCGGGTGGATCTTCGAGTTGAGGCCGGCCATGAGGCCCGGCAGGAGGTCGACGACGCTCTTGCCGAGGCAGACGCCCTTTGCGTACTCCAGCCATCCCGTGCCGGGCACGCGGTTGCCGAGCGTGTAATTGCCCTCGATGCCGCTGTTGGTCACGATCGAGACGATCTCCCCGCTCTCCGGGCTGTTGATGCGGCGGAAGGCCGGGCCGCCGAGGTTGGCCACGTAGACCTTGACCTCCTTGATCGTGAGGTCGGGAAGGTCGGAGGGCTTGACCCCGACGGCGTCGGCCGCCGCTCGAACCGGGTTCGCGATGGCCGCCGCCCCCGCAAGGGCCCCGAGCGTGGACGCTCCGATGAAATCCCTGCGCGAATATTGGCGGTTCGTCATGTGGGGTCCTGCTTGCTTCCGGGTTCCTGGGCTACGCTGCGCCGGCCGACGACATGCCCACAGGGGAAAGCTTTCTCAATGTGGGGCGCATTGGACGGATTCTCGGTTAGGAGCGGTAGGCTGACGCACGGGGAAGGTCAAGGTACCAAAAAACTTTGGGGGAATTTCCGCTCCGTTGCCCGCCCGCGCGCTTAGGACTTGGTTTCGAATCGCGGATCGCTTTGCTCGCCCCATCCTGACGCACGGTCAGGCCCCCAACCCCCTCGCCGTCGCCCCCATGTCCCCCTCCCCGTCCGGTGACGCCGCCCCGCCGACCCGCGCCCGCCATTGGGTGGTGGCCCTGGCCGGCACGCTCTCCGTGATCGTCTTCGTGGACCGCACCTGCATGTCGCAGGCGAAGGTCTCGATGGCCGCCGACCTGGGCCTCTCCAGTGTCCAGATGGGCTATGTCTTCGCGGCCTTCACCACGGCCTACGCCCTGTTCGAGATCCCCGGGGGCTGGCTCGGCGACCTGATCGGCCCCCGCAAGGTGCTGACGCGCGTCGTTCTGTTCTGGTCCTTCTTCACCGCCGCGACCGGCCGGGTCTGGAACCTGGCGTCGCTGCTCGTGACGCAGTTTCTCTTCGGCGCCGGCGAGGCTGGCGCAATTCCCAATCTCGCCAAGGCCTTCACCCGGTGGCTCCCGGTGCGCGAGCGCAACCGTGCGGTGGGCGTCATGTGGCTGTGCAGCCGATGGGGAGGGGCGGTCACTCCCATCCTTGTCGTGGGGATCATCTCGCTCGTGGGCTGGCGCTGGGCGTTCGCCGTCCTGGCGGTTCCGGGCGTCATCTGGGCCATCGTGTTTTACTGGTGGTTCCGGGACCAGCCACGCGAACACCCTGGCGTGAACGCGGCCGAGCTCGCGATCGTGCACGAGGGGCGGCCGCCGGCCGCCGCGCGGCCGCGGGTCCCCTGGGCCCGCATCCTGCGCTCGCGGACGGTCTGGCTGCTGTTCGTGCAGTATTTCTGCTTCGGGTATGGATGGTACTTCTACATCACCTGGCTGCCGACCTACCTCAAGGAGGCGCGCGGCCTCGCCCTGCAGCGGGGCGCGCTCCTCTCCGGGCTGCCGCTTTTCTTCGGGGGCTTCGCCTGCATCCTCTCGGGCTGGCTGGCGGGGTGGCTGGTTCGGCGCGGCTTCGGTCTCGACCGGGTCCGCCGGGGACTGGCCTTCGTTGGCTATGGCGGGGCCGCGGCCATGCTGCTCCTCTCGCCTCGGGTCGACGACCCGCTCTGGGCGATGCTCGCCATGGGAATGGCCAGCTTCTCGCTGGACCTCGCGCTACCGGTCTGCTGGCGCACGGCGATGGACGTCGGCGGGGAGTTCGCCGGAACCATTTCCGGCACCATGAACATGGCGGGGCAGATCGGGGGCGCCGTCGGTCCGATCGTCGTCGGCTACATCCTCCAATACCTGAACCACAACTGGGCCCTCACCTTCGCCCTCTCGGCGGCCATCAACGTCTTGGGAGGGCTGTGCTGGATCTGGATCGATCCGGTGACCCCGATAGCGAGGGGCGAGACGGCGTAGCGGGCGCGCTCAGTCCGTCTCGAGGACTATCGTGTCGTACATGATTCCGTTGAAGTTCCCGGAGGCGCGCAGCGCGCGCAGGCTCACGGTGTTCTCGCCCTGCGCCAGCACCGAGGTCGGAAAGCTGAACTCGAAGCGCTCGTAGACGCCGCTGCGGTTGGCCGCGCGGCGCACGCTGGCGTCGTCCCTGTGGAACACCCGGCCGACCTGCTGGCCGTTGACAAGCACCGCGATGTCGCCCGGTCCGCCAGCCACGGGTATGGTCAGGTAGGCGTTGCCGGCCGGAACCGACTTGATGTTGAACTTGATGGTCCAGGTGCTGGTCCTTGGCGCCGGCGGCCCGTGCTGCGCATAGTACCAGTCCTCGGACTCCTTGCTCTTGCCAATCGTGAACGTGAGGTCGTCCGGAACCTGCAGGACCAGCTGATTCGAGCGCGGCGCGCTGCCAAGCTTGAATTCGCCGGCCATGCGGTCCGGCTGGCCGACTTGGAAGATGAGGTTCGGGTGGTACGGCGCGTCCCATGTGATCACGCCGAGGTCGAGCCTGTCGCCCGCAACCACGATGCCGTCCTTCGCGAAGGACTGCGTGACCGGCCCCTGCGTCTGCCACGCGTAGAGCGTGTAGGTGCCGGGCCGCACGTGAGGGAGGGTGAACCTGCCGTCGGCGTCGGCCTTCACGTAGAAGATGTAGTCGCCCCACTGCGTGTAGAGCGCGCTCGCGCGGTCCCCCACGGGCGCGACGCCGGCCGGGGGAGCGCCGCGGCCAAGAGGCCCGCTGCCGGCATCGCCCTCCTCCGGGAGACCGGGACGAGGCGGGCGCGCACCCCCCGCCTGGTCGGGACCGGGTCCGCCCGGACCCCGCCCCTCGTAGGAGCCGCCCATGCGGGCGGGGTTGGAGGGCTGCCCGAGGATAATATAGGCATAGGCGGTCGAGCGGTCGTGGGTGAGCTTGAGTTGGCCCGTGACCGTCGTGCGCTTCAGGGGATAGAGCGCCTCGTCTATCCACGGGTAGGGCCACTTGGCCTTCTCCTCTTCGGCCACTTTCCTCGCGTCGGCGATGATGGCCTCCGGCGTGGGGCCCGTGTTGAAGTAGAGATACCACGGCCCGTCTATCTTCTCCCCCTTCAGGCCGGTTGCGGACCCGCCGCCCCCGAAATGGCCCCCGCCGATGTAATTGAGGATGAGGGCATCCTGATGCACGGCCAGCTCCTGGCGGAGCGGCCCGCCCGCGTAGGCTTCCAGGCTCACCGGTATGAAGAAGACCCCGAATCCGTGGCCGTAGTGCCCCCACATCGGGCTCTCCGCATAGTAGGGGACATAGTCGTATTTTTGGTAGACGGAGCCGTCGGGCAGGCGCCAGGTCTCGTCACCCATGTTGCCCGGGTCGGAAATGGACTGCAGGAAGGAATACTTCGGCTGCCGACCCGTTCGCTCGGCCTCCCATGCGTAGTCGAGGACATCCCGGTCAAATCGGTACATCGTGCGCATCTCGCCCGTGCGCACGCCCGGCTTGCTCCTGATGATGACGTAGGGGTGCACGCCGCTTTCTCCCCGCAGCATCACGAAATGGTGTTCCAGGTGGAGCTCACGGTTGTCGATCACGGCGAAGTGCACCAGGTCCGGCGTGTTCCTGAACACCTGCACCGTGTCCGTCACGAGGTGGCCGTGGCCTGCGTTGGAATCGAGGTAGAAGGTCCGGCGGGCGTCCTTGTCGCGTGGCTCGATGCCATGGAGATTGTGCGCGAGTTCCTGGCCGTCCTTGACGACCGATATGGCGCTGAAGTCACCGTTGGCGTCCCTGCCGAAGGTGATCGTGAGCAGCCCGTTCGCCATGACCAGCGACTGGATGTCCGCCGGCTTGTAGCTCGCGACCTTGGCGGGCTCGCCGTTCAGGAGAAGCTGCACGGCGTCAGCCGCGCGCAGCGGCAGGGTCGCCAGCGCCAATACCCAGGCCGCCAGGGCAAAACACCCGGCGCCGCGCCGGTCGAGGTCATTCACAATCGCTTTCATTCGTGGTGGAAAATGGGGGCAAGCCTGGGAATTTCGGGACGAACAGACAGACGCAGGGCCACCAGATAAGTGGCGAATTTCCTGAAAGTCCGCCCCTCCCAGCCGGCCGGTGTCACTCGGGAGCCGCTATGCGGCTGGATTCCCGCCGTCCTCGCGCCGGCCAATGAGCGGGGAATGCCGGTTCCAGGTGGTCGCCAGCAAGAGGGCGCCGACCACGGCCGATCCGGCGTAGAGCCAGATGGCGCCGTTCCAGCCAAAACGGTCGACGAGGATGCCCGTCGCCAGGCCGCAAAAGGCAGCGCCAATGTAGCCGAAGAACCCGGTGAGCCCCACCGCGCTCGCGGAAGCGACCTTGGTTGCGAAATCCGCCGCCGCGACCGCGACCAGCATTTGCGGCCCGTACACGAAGAACCCGAGCGCCGCGAAGAGCGCGGTCATCATCGTCACGTTGCCGTCGGGCACCTTGAACAGAGCCAGGGTGAATCCGGTCAGGCAAAGCATGAATGCCGCGGAGACGGGGCCCCGGCGTCCCCTTAATGCCGTGTCCGAGAGCCAGCCCGAGGCATATGCGCCGAAGATGCCCGCCACCTCGAATGCCGAGAGGGAGATTCCAGCCTGCACAAGCGTGAAGCCCTTCGCCTCGATCAGGTACTTCGGGGCCCAGCTCGTGATACCGATCCGGACCACGTAGACGAAGAAATTGGCGACGCTCACGACCCAAACCCAGGGGTTCGAGAGGATGTGGCGCCGGAAGATCTCGCCGAAGGGTACGCCCGGGCTGTCCGCGGGCCTCTTGACACGCTCCTTGTACACCTCGATCGGGGGCAACCCCATCGACTCCGGCGAATCCGACAAGCGGTTCATCAGCCAGAATGCCCCGATCGCACACACGATGGCGGGCGCCCAGAAGGCCGAGCGCCAGCCGTAATGGGTGACGAGATAGCCGGCCGCCACCGCTATGATCGCGCTGCCGATCTGGTGGGAGGAGTTCCAGATGCCCCACGCGCGCCCGATCTCGCGCGGGCTGTACCAAAAGGTCAGGAGCCGCGTGCACGGCGGCACGCCAACGCCCTGGAAGAGATTGTTGAGCGCCCAGAGGGCCGCAAAGACCGCCAAGCCCGAGCCAAATCCAAAGAAGAGATTGACGGCCGCGGAAATCAGCAGGGCGAATCCCAGCAGGTATCGCGGATTGGCCTGGTCGCCCACCACGCCGCTCAGGAACTTGGAGAACGCGTAGACGACCGTCCCGATGCTCAGCATGCTCCCCCACTGGGTGTTGGAAAAATGAAACTCCCTTGTGATGGACGGGGCGGCCATCGACATGTTGTTTCGAACCAGGTAGAACATCGCGTAGCCGATCGTCGTCGAGTACATCACGCGCACGCGCCAATACCGGTACATCCTTGCGACCACTGACGTGTCGTGGATCGCCGGGGCCGGCGGCTGCGTCCTCAACCGGGCGATGACCGGAGCCAGCGGATTCACTTGAGGTCCATGGAACGTGCCGGGGTTGGGCCCGCGCGTGGGTCAGAATCCGATGCTGATGCCCCCATCGACCGGCAGGATCACGCCTGTCACGAACCCGGCCGCGGGTGACGTGAGGTAAACCGCCGCCCAGCCGATGTCCTCCGGCTGGCCGAGCTTCCCCATCGGCGTGCGGCCAAGGATCTTGTCGCGCCGGGCGGGATCGCCGTCGAGCGCCTTGCGCGACATTGCCGTCTCGATCCAGCCCGGGGCTATCGCGTTCACGCGGACGCCATGCGGCGAGAACTCCGTGGCGTAACCCCTCACCATCCCGACATAGGCCGACTTCGCGGCCGAGTAGGCAATGACGAGCGGAATGCCGAAGAGGGACGCCATTGACGCCGTGAAGAGGATGCTGCCGCCCTTGCGGGCCATCATCGAGGGGGCCACGGCGCGCGTCAGCGCGTGCGCGCTGAACACGTGCGTCCTCAGGACGCCCTCAAATTCCTCCGATGTCGTGTCGACGGCGGCCTTCTTCAGGTGAACGCCCGCGTTGTTGACGAGGCAGGTGACGGGGCCGACCTCCGAAACCACCCGCGCGATGAGGGCGGGGGCCTCATCAAGCCGGGTGACATCGTGGACGACATGGGTCGCCCCGGGTCCGATCGCGGCGACCGCCGCCGCCAGTTCGGCCTCCCGGCGCCCGACCAGGACCACCCTCGCGCCCGCCGCGGCCATGGCGCGGGCGATGGCGAGGCCGATCCCGGTGCCGCCGCCGGTGATGACGGCGACCTCGCCGTCGAGCGAAAAGGCCGCGGGAAAGATCGGTGCGCTCATGATATTCCGAGCGATTTGAATGCGGACCTCATGTACCCCAGCGCAAAGGCCATCCCGGCGTGCCAGGGCGCCGCGCACGTCATCTGGGGCGTGTGGTCCGGGATCAGGACGCCGTCGAACTTGTTCTTCAGCAGGATCCCCAGCACGCGGTGCATGTCCACGTCGCCATCGTCGATGAACGTCTCCTTGTAGGTGGGCGCCTTCCCGGTGACGTTGCGGAAATGGACGTACCCCAGCCTCCCCTGGCTGCTGTAGCGCTCGACGACGTCGTAGATGTCCCCCTCGGTCATCTCCGCCAGCGATCCGATGCAGAACTCGAGGGTGTTGGACGGGCTGGGGTTGAGGTCGATCAGCCTCTGGTAGAGGCGGGGCTGGTAGACAAGGCGCGGCTGGCCCCGGATGAACGGGGTCGGCGGGTCGTCGGGATGGGCCGCCAGCTTCACGCCCGCCTCCTCGGCGACGGGCAGCACCTCGCGAAGAAACCCCTCAAACCTGCGCCACAGTTCCTCGTGCGATATCCCGGGCACGGTTCCCGCGTGGGCCTTCGGGTCATAGACCATGTTCCAGGCCATGCCGTTGAACATGGGCACATCATAGGGGCCCTCCATGCCGACGGACGGCGCGCCGCCGCGCGCATAGTTGCCCGTGGTGCGGCCCGCGACCCCGGCGATGCTGAAATTGTAGCCCAAGAAGGGAATCCCCGCCTCTCCCACCCTGCGGATGGTCGTCTTTACGTTCTCGATGTGCTGCGCGCGCAGCGGCCCGTCAAGCAGCACGTCGTGCCAGTGCGCGGGGTCGAAGTTCTCGATGGCCTCCAGCCTGAGGCCGGCGTCCTCCACGCCGCGGCGGACCGCGACCAGCTCCTCAAGGCTCCAGAGCTTGCCGGGATCGCCGGCAAGTCCCCAGCCGTGGTCCGTCCCCGTGGGCTGGTCGTCGAGCGCCCCGTGCGCGTTCCCCCTGAAATAATCGACAAGGTGCGCCACGATGTGGGTGGCCCCGGCCTGGCGCGCGAACTGGAAGTTCTCGCGCGTGAGCATGTGCCGGTAGAGGCCGAGGCCGAGCTTCATGGGGGTGTATGCGGAATCGCGAAGACGGAGGGGGCGGGCCGTACATGATCGGGCTTCGGGCGCCGGGGCAACGCCTAGTTGTTATTCTTGGGAAATTTGAACCTTGTGCCCGTGAACGTGGTCTTGCGGATCGTCAGGCTGAGAAGTTCGCCCTCGAAGCTGGACGTCGCCCTGAGCCAGTCAGCCCGGCCCTGGAAAAGGGACGTGTCGCCCATGGTCTCCCCGGTCGCCGGGTTCGCCACGGCGCCGAGGACGAGCGTCTGGGTCTGGCCGCCAAATCTTGCGACGATCGTGATCGAGCCGCTCGACGAGCGCACGAAGTCCTCCATCTCGTCGTCGAGGACGTACCCCGAGAGCGTGCCCTCCGCGCCGTCGCGAACCAGCTCCAGGTTGTAGTCGTCGCCAAGGGGGACCGGGGTTCCCCCGTGAGGGGGGACGTCCTTGTGCAGCTGCGGCTTCTCGTCCGACGCGGGGCCGCCGGAGCCTTTGCCGCACCCGCATGCGAGAACGCCCATCGCTGCAAGAAGGACTGCGATCCGATGGGCTCTCATGGGCGCAACGATTGAGCCGTTGGTCGGGGCGCCGGGGCAAGGCCCGAAACGATGGCGGTTACGTTGTGCCGAAACATCGTCACATAGGTGGCGGCCCCGCTGCCAGCCGGCCCGAGCCCGTCGGCAAAGAGCGCTCCTCCCAGCACTGCGCCGGTCTCCTCCAGGAGTCCCTGGACCACGCGCGGGTTAGTCGTCGATTCGGGGAATATCGCCCTGATGTGCTCCGATCTCATGAATTCGATCAGCCGGGAGAGATCCTTTGCGTCCGGCTCCCCGTCCGGCGAGAGCCCATTTATGGAATGAATCGTGAACCCGTAATCCCGGGCAAGGTACCCGAAGGCGTCGTGGGAGGTCACCAGCTGGCGCGAGGCGGGCGGAAGGCGGGAAATCTCGGCCCCGGTCCAATCCCGGAGGGCCGACAGCAGCTCCTCGTAGGCACGGGCGCGCGAGGCGAAGGCGGGCGCCTCCCCGGGCCTCATGAGCGTGAATTCCCGCCGGACGAGGTCGGTGGCGGCGAGCATGTCCTCTATGCTGTGCCACCAATGGGGATCCCTCTCCCCCTTCCTGGAAAATATTCCCGTTCCGCCCGGGACGGACAGGATGACCGGGACCAAGTCGCCCACGGCCACCACGCGGCCCCTGACGCCCGCATCTTGCACCAGCCGGTCGAGGTAGGGCTCAAGGTTGAGGCCGGCCGCCAGCACGATGTCGGCCTGGGTCATCCGGGCGACCGCCTCCGGGGACGGCTGGTAGGTGTGCGGATCGTCGCCGGGGCGAACGAGGGCCTCCACCTCGACCTGGTCCCCGCCGACCTCCTGCGCGATCTCGGTCAGCACCGTGTGAAGGGAGGCCACCCGGATCCTGGGTTCGCCAGCCTGCAGGCATGACGCCGCGGCGACGCCGCACAGCACGATGCTCAGGCGACGTGGGAACTGCGCGACGATGTTCAGGTGCGGAATTCCGGTGCAATCCATGGCCTCAGGATCCCTTGCGGGGGCCGTATGCCGCCAGCATCCCCTCGGCCACGCAGTCCGCGTACTCGCGAAAGATGCTGTGGCGCGGCGCGCCTCCGACCATCCGCTCGCCCTCGTAGTCCCCGGCAACGAGGCGCGCGAGGGTCTCGGCCTCGTTCATCAGGTAGGGCTCGGTGACGACGACGGGGCCGTCATGCTCGCGGTTGAATGCAAGGTTGCGCGCGACGACGTACCCGTTTCCAGGAAGCACGAGGCGCGTCGTCGGGGAATCGCCGTAGAGGACCGGCGGATAGCCGGTCCTCGCCCTGAAGCGATCGGCGATGGCCGCGGCGACCTCGGCCTCCGTCGGGGCCACCCCCTCCAGGAGCTTTGTCAGCAGCCGGAAACGCTGCTCCTCCTCGGCCAGCTCGCCCTTAGTGTATGCGCCCTCCACGAAGAAGATGTTTCGGTTCGCGGTCGCGAGCCGCCCCTCGCTGCTCCCCGGGGTGGCGTCAAACTGGAGGACGATCGTCACGTCGGGCGAAAAGTTCCGCCTCACCCGCTCGGCCCTCGCCCGGGTCTCGGCGTTCTTCGTCACCAGGAGACCCGCCGCAATCCGCAGCTTTTCAGGGTTGTCGGGCTTCAGGGCCGCCTCCCTGTACTGGAACGCAAACCGGCTTGGACGGGTCTGCAGCAGGTCCTCCGCCGCCCTCACCGCCTCGTCGGTCGGAATGGCAAGCACCGGCTCCGCCCTCTCCCGGGCGAGGAAGACGACGGAACCCATCGACGTGAGCTCCTCCCGGAGCCGCCCGGCCACGACCAAGTTGAGGTCGCCCTCGTTGACCAGCCCGTATCCTCGAAAGAGGACGGAGCGATCCTCCATCTTGGCCCACCGTCCCCCGATGTCCGCAGGCTCGATCGCAACCCTCAGCCCGGCCAGGGGAAGCGCGTTCGCCGCGCGCCCGGCCCGAAACTGGGCCGGCGGCCTGAAGGTCGCCGGGCAGGGGCGTTGCCCGCCGCTGCTCCCGCTAAATCGAACCCCGGCGAGAACGGGTCCGCCGCCCGATGCCGAGGCGAGTGCGAGGAACCCGGAGTCCGTGATCCGCAGATAGGGCGCGAGGCCACGGCCCGGGTCGAACGGCAGTTCGAGGCGCCTCTCGAACTCCCCCCGGGTCAGTGTCCCGTCGAACCGGGAGAGGGCGCCCCATTCCTCCGCCGTGGGATCCCCGAGCAGTCCCTCGAGAACCGACTCCGCCGAACCGGGCGGGGTCCGGGGCGCGGCGCCGTCCGCGAGCGCGCGGGCCGCGCCCATGACGAGACACAAGGCAACCGTCACCGGCGCCGCGGACAGTCTCGCAAGCGCCCTCATTCGCCGGCCGTCGGACCCCTGTTGTCCCGCAAGACGCCAATGACCCCGTGACGGGGGCTGAAGAGGGCCGAGGCGATGAAGATGGCACCCAGGCTAAGCACAATCGCGGGACCGCTGGTCAGGCCCGCGTGGAAGCTGAGCAGGATGCCGGCCAGCGAGCCCAGGACGGCGATTCCCGCGGACAACAGCAGCATCGAGATGAACCGGTCGCACCACAGGTAGGCGCTCACCGCCGGAAGCAGGAACAGTCCCAGGGCCAGGACGATCCCCATCGTCTGCATGGCGGCGACGAGGTTGAGGACGGTCAGGGCAAGAAAGCCCATGTGGACACATCCCCCGCGGCCCCCCGTGGCCCGGTGGAATATCGGGTCAAAGGTCTCAAGGAGCACGCTGCGGTGGAACGCGATGAATGCGGCGACCGTCAGGCCGCTCACGGCCAGGGAGAGCCTCACGTCGGCCGCGCTCACGCCAAGCACGTTCCCGAAGAGAAAGTCCGAGAGGTTGAGCTGGGTGGGCAGCTTGTTGATGAGGGCCACTCCCGCCGCAAAGAAGAGTATGAACAGCGACCCGAAGGCCGCATCCTCCTTGATCCGGGTCATCCGGCTCAGGAGCGCGCTCCCCAGCGCCGTCAGGAGGCCCGCGATCAATCCCCCGATGAAGAGGGACGCCGTGCTGGTGCCAAAGAGCAGCCACGCGGCGGCAACGCCCGGCAGGAGGGAATGGGACAGGGCGTCGCCCATGAGGGCGAGGCGACGCAGCACGAGGACACATCCGAGGAGGCCGCCGCTCATCCCGAGCAGAACCGCGGAGTAGAGGCCCCGCCTCATGAACTCATAGTGGAAGGGCCCGACCAAAAGCTCGAGAAGGCTCATGACCGTCGTTCCTCCGGGGCCGCCCTGGGAACGGGATCCATGGGGAGGTCGCCCCTGGCGTGGTAGGCGCGCCGGATGTTGGGAGCCTCCAGCACCTCGCCGATCGGGCCCTCCGCGATCAGCTCCGTGGCGAGGAGGATGCCCCGCTTGAAGCTCCTGCGGGCGATCTCAAGGTCGTGCATCGCGGCCAGGACCGTGCGGCCCTGGGCCTCCCAGTCGCGCAGGTCGCGGGCGAGCTCCTCGACGGCGAAGATGTCCAGGCCGGCAAAGGGCTCGTCCAGGAGGAAGATGTCTCCCCCCTGGGCGACCGCCCGGGCGAGGAAGACCCGCTGCTGCTGGCCGCCCGACAGCCTTCTGATCTGGCGCTCGGCAAGATCGAGTATCCCGAGCTCCTCCATGGCGCCGTCGACCTGCTCGACGTCCGCCTTGCGGAGGCGCCGCAGCGGGCCGAGCGAGGGGTAGCGGCCCTGCTCGACCACCCCGCGCACCGTGATCGGGAAATCCCAGTCGACCGAATGGCGCTGCGGGACGTAGGCGAGCCGGGGCCTGGCATGGTTGGGATGCGAGTCGCCTATGAGTATTTCACCGCCGGAGAGCCGCCGCAGCCCGACGACGGCGCGCAGGAGCGTGCTCTTGCCGGCCCCGTTCGCCCCGAGGACGGCTGTCGAGCTGCCGCAGGGAACCCCGAGCGTCACGTTCCTGAGCGCCGTCAGCTCCCCGTAGCGCACGGTGACTCCCGAGAATTGCAGGATATTTTGATCTGTGGGCACGCGCGAGCGGAGTCTAGCAAAGTCGTCAATACCACGAAGGGGGCCGGGGTGACACACATTTGGATGATGCGCCCCGGAACTCGGCCGACCGGGCCCATACCCCACCAACTGCCGGAGTCAGATGTCGTAGCTCCTGCGCTCGCATTCCGGGCAAAGCACGCCCTTCCTGCCGCCCAGAGGCTCCGGGGTCTCCACCGGCATCCAGCTCCCGTCCTCCGCCCGGATCAGCCCGCACTTCCCGCATATCGTGAGATGGCGCTCAAGGGACTCAATGCGGCTGTGCAACGCGCGGAACCGCCAGGCCGCCTTCGACGTGAAGAACGCCAAAATGACCAGGGTGACCCCGCGAATCGTCCCATTGAGCAGCTGCAGGCTGAATGCATTGGGCGAGCCTATGATCCAGCCGCGGGCCAAATGCACCGCGCACAGGAGGATTCCCAGAACCGTGGCGCGCCCAAAGCTCTCGGTCCATGCCACCCAGACGACCACGCATACAAACAGCGGCGCCGCCGAGGCGTGCGAGCCCATTGCAAAATCCAAGGCGGCCAACCCCACCACGAGCGCCATGAAACGCAGGTTGATCGGTCTCCGCGCGGGAGCGGCCTTGGTAGCGACCTCGGGAACCTTGTCGGTCAGTTGCATGGCTATTCGATCTGACGCGGCGCGCTGGAAATCGGCCCGGGGAAACCTATGCGGTTGGCGCCCCCTCCGCAAGCCGGATGGGTGATCATGCCGACCGTGCGGTGGCGCGGCAGAACTGCCGTTCCCCCGGGAGCATGCATGATCTCCGCGAATTGATATTAGGGGTCACCGACCGCGCGGTGGACGCCTTCAGCGATGCGAAACAGCCCCCGGCCCGGATTCCGCTCAGACGCCCGGTGCAGCCGGTCCCATTTTCAAACCCGGTTTAACGGGCGGCAGAATCAACGGGGAGTCCGCCGAACGGCTATGGGTTGACCGTCTTCTCGAGCGCCACCGCGTGCTCGAGATGCATGCTCAGCGTGTCGACGTACTTCTTCGCAAACGCCACAACGTCGGGGTCCTTGCCGTTTGCCACTTCGTCCTTGAAAAGACCAACGGCCCCATCATGGGCGCTGACCATAAGCTTGGAGTACGCCTTGTCGAAATCGGCCCCGGACGTGATCGAGAGGTCCGATGTGTTGTCCAACTTGCCCTCGTCGACCTGCTCGCCTATGTCGATTCCCTTGGTCTTCGCGAGCGCCCCCAGGTCGGAGTTGGCCTGCGTGTGGTCCGTGATCATCATCTCTGCGAAGGATTTGACGCCGGAGCTCGATGCGCGACTGGCCGCCAGCTGCGAAAGCGCCACCTCATTTGTGCTGGCCCGGGCGACCTTCTTGATGAACCTCGTGTCGCCATGGGAAAGCGCCGCCGGCTCCACGGGTGCGGCAGCGTTGTAAGGCGCGGTTGCAGTCGGCGCGTCCTGGGCGTTGATCGCGCCGATACCTGCCGCCAGGAACAGGGCGAGCGGACGGATGCAGCCTTTTGTCTTCGGATGGCGGATGATATCTGTGATGTGATATGTCATAGGAAAGGGTCCTTGGACGATCGCAGTCCGGCCGCGATCGCTTCCACGGCGGCGATTCTGCCATAGGCGGCCCTTCCAGGGCATGGGGTCTAACCCGCAGAGGGGAATCAGCCGGCGGAAGCGATGGGGAGCGCGCGGCGCAACGACGGGACCGGGCCCATCCGAACTCGGGTAAGCACGTACACTTACCGTGTCATTCCGTACACTTCGCTTTGTCGGAAAACACCGCCGTCGAGAGCTACACGGCCAGCTGCGGCCTCTTGGGGTCGGGCCAATCGATATGGAAGAACTTTCCCCGGGGTTGATCCACCCGCTCATACGTGTGCGCGCCGAAGAAGTCGCGCTGCGCCTGCAGCAGGTTCGCCGGGAGGCGCGCCGACCGGTAGCCGTCGTAGTACGCGAGCGACGTGCTGAAGGTCGGAGTCGGCACGCCGCACTCTGCCGCGAGCGCGATCACCTTGCGCCAGTTCGCCTGCGCGCCCTTGAACGTCTTGTTGAAATAGGGATCAAGGAGCAGGTTGGCGAGGTCGGGCGTGCGGGTGTACGCATCCGTGATCTTCTGCAGGAACGCGGCGCGGATGATGCAGCCGCCCCGCCAGATCTTGGCGATGTCGCCGAAATTGAGCTTCCACTTGTACTCCGCCTGGGCGGCCCGCATGAGCTGGAAGCCCTGGGCGTAGCTGCAGATTTTGGAGCAGTAGAGGGCGTCGCGGATGGCGTCCACAAGCGCCTTCCTCGAGCCGCGGTACTTCTTGGAGGGGCCCTTGAGTATCTTTGACGCTGAGACGCGCTCGTCCTTGATCGCGGAGACGCAGCGCGCAAATACAGCCTCGGCGATCGTCGGCGCGGGGATTCCCATGTCGAGGGCGTTGGTAGCGGTCCATTTTCCCGTCCCCTTCTGGCCGGCCACGTCGAGAACCACGTCGACGAATGGCTTTCCGGTCACCGGGTCCTTCTGCTTCAGGATGTCGGTCGTTATCTCGATCAGGAAGCTGTCAAGGATCCCCTTGTTCCACTCCGCAAATATCGCGCTCATCTCGGCGGGCTTGAGGCCGAGGAGCCCCTTGAGGAGGGCGTAGGCCTCGCAGATCATCTGCATGTCGCCGTACTCGATCCCGTTGTGGACCATCTTCACGTAGTGGCCCGCCCCATCCGCGCCGATGTAGGTCGTGCACGGGACGCCCCCCTTGACCGGCTTGCCGGGCAGGCCGCCCATGAGCGGCTTCCCGGTCTTCTCATCCACCTTCGCCGCGATCGCCTCCCACACTGGCTTGAGTTCGAGCCATGCGGCAAAGTCGCCCCCGGGCATGAGCGACGGGCCGAACCGCGCGCCCTCCTCGCCGCCCGAGACGCCGCTTCCGATGAAGCGCAGCCCCTTCGCTGCATAAGCGTTCTCGCGCCGGATGGTGTCGGTCCAGAGTGAGTTGCCCCCGTCGATGACGATGTCGCCGGGCGAAAGGAGCGGCGTCAGGCTGTCAATGACGGCGTCCGTGCCCTTTCCTGCCTGGACGAGCAGGATGATCATCCTCGGCTTGGCGATCGAGCCCACGAACTCCTCGAGCGTCTTCGATCCGACGACGCCCCCGGGCGTATTGGGATTATCGGCGACGAACTTGTCGGTCTTCTCGGTGGTCCGGTTGTAGACCGTGATCTGGAAGCCGTGGTCGGCTATGTTGAGGGCGAGGTTCTGGCCCATCACTGCCAGCCCCACCAGACCGATGTCGGAAAATTGTTTGGCCATAGGGCGGCCAATCTCCACCGCCGACAGGCGAAAACCAAGCTGTTTCTGGTCCGGCTACTTGCCGGGGGTGCCCGCCTGCTTGGTGTCGTAGGCGTTGGCGCTCGGGAAAAAGGGAGCGATCTTGTCGAATATCGGCGTGAGGAACTTCGGCTCCGTCCGGTTATAGAGCATATTGATCATGAATACGCCGCCCCCGATGAAGATGACGCCGCCCAAGATGAACTTATTCACGTTCATCAGCTTACGCAGGAGGATCACGAAAATGATCAACCCGGCGACGACGATGCCCACCTTGATCCAGAAGGAGGGCGGGATGGCCTGGAGCTTTTCGAGCGCCGTGTTTGCCGCGAGGAACAGGTGTGGAGAGCCCATTGTGACGCCTTCGTCATTAATTGTGGGGCCCGGCCGTGTCGAGCCGAAGCAAACCCCGACAGCCACCGCCTGTCGGCGCCTCCCCATATTAGCCCTTTGCGGTTCCCGTGGCGCAGTTGATCCACTCGGAGGACCCGTCCGAATAGTGCTCCTTCTTCCAGATGGGGACCCGCGCCTTGACCTCGTCGATGATGAAGCGGCAGGCATCAAAGGCCGCCGCCCGGTGCCCGGCCGTGACCGCGACCCAGACGGCGATGTCCCCCAGGGCAAGGCTTCCCGTCCGGTGCGCGCACACCGCCTGCGTGACCTGGAATCTCCCCAGGGCCTCCGCGAGGATCCTGTCCCCCTCGCTCTCCGCAAGCGGTCCATAGGCCTCGTACTCAAGCGCCCGGACCGCGCGCCCCCCGTTTTGGTCCCGGACGCGGCCCTCGAACGTGACGCACGCCCCGGTCCGGACGTCCCGGAGCGCCTCCATCTGGACGGAGGGATCGATCGGGGCGGCGGTCAGGCGGAAGCTCAAGAAAATCAGCCCCCGGCGACCGGGGGAAGAAACACGAGCGCATCGCCGTCCCGGACCGCCGCGCCCCACGACCCGAACTCGTCGTTCACCGCGACCCTCAGCCTCCCGGCGGAAAGCGTGAACCCGTGGAGGATCCGGAGCTCCTCGTAGAGCTCCGCCGCCGTCGAGGCCATGGTCGCGACCTTCTCCTCCTCGAGCCCCCGCTGCTCGCGCAGGATCGCAAAATAGCGCACGCGTACCGTCTTCACGGCGCCCGGTAGTCGGCCCGGCCCCCTGTCTTCTCCAGGAGCCGGATTTCCCTGATCACGATCCCGCGGGCCGCCGCCTTGCCCATGTCGTAGAGCGTGAGCGCCGCGATGCTCGCCCCGGTCAGGGCCTCCATCTCGACGCCGGTGCGAGCCTCGGCGCGCGCGAGGCAGTGGATCTCGACCTCGGCCGAGCCGTCCGCGCCGGGGGCGCGCGCCTCGATCACCACCTTGCAGTCGTCCAGGGGAAGCGGGTGGCAGAGCGGGATGAGCTCGGAGGTCCTCTTGGCGCCCATGATGCCGGCCAGGATGGCAGCCTGGAAAATCGGGCCCTTCGGCGTCTCGATCTCGCCGTCCGCGAGGAGGCCGGCCAGCTCCGGAGGCAGGACGACGACCGCGACCGCGTGCGCGGTCCGCCGGGTCACGGGCTTCGCGCCCACGTCCACCATCTGGGGCCGGTTGCCGGTGCCAATGTGCGAGAGGCTGCGTTTGGAGGCCATCGGAGGCGTGAGGTTGGGTCCGGCGCCCCTCCGGTTCAACCGTAACCCGCGGGCGCCCCGTCACACCCAGCCCCAGAAGGGCGCCACGGTGCCCTCGGGGAAGTCGTCCGCATCCGCCGGCAGCTCGACAAATCCGTCGGTGTCCACGAGACCCGCAAAGTCCCCGGACGAGCCCACTTCGCCGGGGGTCGCAAGGAGCTCGGCCCTGGGGCCGCTCGAGATCCGCACGGGCAGAAGGCAGGCAAGCTTCGGCTTGAACGCCACCCGTTCCGCGAGGGCCGCCAGCATCCTCGGCCTGGGAGTCATCCCGCTCGCGTGGTCGAGGGCGGGAAGGACGTAGCGGTGGAGGCAGGTGTAGGCCGAGACCGGGTTGCCCGGGAGCGCAAAGACGGGCGTGAGCCGGCCGCCGATCCCGAACCAGAAGGGCTTTCCCGGCCGTTGGGCGACGCCCTGGAAGATCTTGCGGATGCCCTGCCGTGCAAGCTCGGCCGGCAGGAAATCGAATTTTCCCTTGGAAACGCCTCCCGTGAGGAGCACGACCTCGTACTCGGCGAGGATGTGCCAGAGCATGTGCTCGATCTCGTGCCGGACGTCGCGCAGGTGAAAGCGGTCGGCCCTGGGATAGCCCGCCCTGATGAGCGCCGCCCTGATCGCGTAGTCGTTGCTGCGCCGGATCTGGTGCGGCGCGACGAGCGCCTCGACCTCTACCAGCTCGTCGCCGGTCGAGATGACCGCCACCTTTGGCGAGTGGGAGACCGTGAGCGAGGGATGCCCGCACGCCGCGGCGACCGCGATCTCGCGCCCGGTGAGGCGGACCCCCGCCCGCACCACGACCTCGCCCGCCCTGTGGTCGGACCCGCGGCGGTGGACGTGGCGGCCCGGGCCCGGGATCTCGGCCGCGCCCGCGACCAGCGCCCACTCGCCCTCGCGGGTTGCGTCCTCGTACGGGACGACGCAGTCGGTCCCCTCGGGAAGAACGGCCCCGGTCATGACCTCGATGCACCCGTCACCCGTCCCGCCCAGGCTGAACGGCCTCATGCCGGCGGCCTGCGTCGCCTCCACCCGGAATTTCCTCACCCCCCGAGCGAGGGCCGCGGAGCCCAGCGCGAAGCCGTCCATCGTGATGCGGTCAAAGGGAGGGAGGTCCCGGTCCGCGCGCAGGTCGCTCCGCAGGACCCGCCCGTGCGCCTCCGAGATGCCGCAGTCCACCCGGTGGAGGAGCGGGATTGCCTCAAGGATCAGCTTCTCGGCGGCCTGGGGAGTGAGCACGCCGCGATGCTACGCTGAAAATCCCTTCTCGCGAAATGAAGATTTCGGGCTTTTCGTTCGATTCCATGTCCGCACCCAGCGACACCCTCGGACGCCCGATACGCGACCTGCGCGTCTCCGTGACGGACCGGTGCAATTTCCGCTGCCCCTACTGCATGCCCAAGGAGGCGTTCGGGCCCGACCACCCCTTCCTAGCGAGCGGGCTCCTCATGACACTTACGGAACTCGTCCGGATCGTGCGCACGTTCGCCTCCCTCGGCGTGGAGAAGGTCCGGCTGACGGGCGGCGAGCCGCTCCTGCGCAGCGACCTTCCGGAGATCATACGGGCGCTCAAGCACGACCTGGGGATTGCCGATGTGTCGTTAACCACTAACGGGTGGCTGCTTGCGGGGCGGGCGGCCGCCCTGCGGGCCGCCGGCCTGGATCGCATCAATGTCTCGGTCGACTCGCTGGACGAGGCGACGGCGGGCCGGATGAACGGGCGCGGCTTCAGCGTCGGGCGGGTCCTCGAGGGGATCGACGCCGCGGCCGCGGCGGGCCTGCCGGTCAAGATCAACTGCGTGCTCCAGCGCGGCGTGAACGATTCGGAGATCATCGCGCTCTGCGGCTACTTCAGGGAACGGGGCCAATCCCTGCGCTTCATCGAGTACATGGACGTCGGCAACACGAACCACTGGTCGCATGCGCAGGTGGTGCCGGCCCGCGAGATCGTCCGGCGGATCTCGGAGGCGTGGCCCCTTGAGCCGGTCGGCCCCGCCTACAGGGGCGAGGTCTCCGCGCGCTACCGGTACGCGGACGGCCGCGGCGAGATCGGCGTCATCAGCTCCGTGACCGAGCCCTTCTGCAGGGACTGCAACCGGGCGCGGCTCTCCGCCGACGGCAGGCTCTTCACCTGCCTCTTCGCCACGACCGGGTGGGACGTGCTGGGCCGCCTGAGGTCCGGCGCGGACGACGACGCCCTGTCCGGCTTTGTCGCCGGGATCTGGCGCGCCCGCACGGACCGCTACAGCGAGGAGAGGGCCGGCCTTCTCGCCGCCGGCGCGGGGCGCGAGAAGGTCGAGATGAGCTACATCGGCGGCTAGCGCCGGGCACTTCCCGGCGCCGCCCGCCGCTCAGCGCCTGATTTTCCCCAGGATGGCCTTGAGCCGCGCAAAGTCCTCGTCGCGGGTCCTGCTCTCGATCGTGAAGTCGAACTTCTTCGCCTCGCGCAGCTCCGCCTCGGCGGTGGCCATCCGGCGGGCGATCTCCGCCTCGTCGTCCTTGCCCCTGGCCCGCATGCGCGCGAGGAGCCGGGCGTGGTCGACCACGATGAACACGGTCGTCAGCGCCCGAGCAAGGAAGGGATCCTTCGCGGCCAGGCGCCGGAGGCTGTCGACGCCCTGCACGTCGACGCTCATCACGAGGTTCCTGCCGAGGAGGAGCGGCCCGAGGACGCTCGCGGCGAGCGTGCCGTAGCGCCGGTCGCCGTGCACCCATGCCCATTCGAGGAACGCCCCCGCCGCGACCTTTGCGTCGAACTCGGCCGCCGTGAAGAAGTGATAATGGACGCCGTTCGCCTCCCCGCCGCGCGGCGAGCGGGTCGTGCTCGTCACAACCCGCGTGAATCCCATGTCCGCGGCGACAAGGCGGTCGCACAGCGTGCTCTTGCCCGAGCCCGCGGGGCCGGCCAGGACGAGAAGCACGGGGTCCTTGGCTCCGGTCCGCTCGGCCTCGGGGCTCATCGCAGCCTGAAGGACACGCCGCAGAGGAGGACGCCGTAGGCCACGAGGAAGCCGCCCAGGCCCCGGGACCTGCCCTGCCGGGCGAAAAGCCAGTTGAGGAAGTCCCGCAGCCTCCACGGCTGCGCCCCGAGCCAGATGGCGAGCGAGATGGCGACGTAGACAATGGAGACCATGAAGAGGCGCAGCGGATGATCGTACTCCATGTAGGCCGCGTCGAGGAACGGCATGGCGCCGAGGAGGACGATCGCGCACGCCCCCCTCACGCCGAGGAAGTCGGGAACGCACTTGTAGGCGAGGACGGCGACCGCGCCGAAGCCTATGAAGAGGAGGGTCCGGTACTCCCCGAAGTCCGCGTTGGACAGGTGCCAGATGTTGTAGAGGAACCAGGCGGCTGCCGCGCCGAAGACGCAGGAGCCGAGCGAGGCCGACCTCGGGAACCCCCTCATCGCCGCGGTTATCCCGGCGAGGTCGAGGAGAAGCGGCGTCCCCAGGGCGATCATGATCAGTCCGGGGATGAGCGTGGCTAGGAAAAGCGACATGGGCTGGGGCTCTGAGCGGCTGGACTCAGAGTGACGCGGCCCCGGGCGCGGTTTGCAAGCCGGCGTCGGCGCCGACGAGCTCCCCGTAGAGCGTGCTCACGCTGGCCCTCGCGATCTCCACGGGGACGAGGTGGCCCACCAGCCGGGGAGCGGCCTCGAACACGGCGGCGCGGTTGGCCCGGGTCCTCCCGGTGAAGCGAAGTCCCGTCCTGTCGGGGCCCTCGACCAGCACCTCCTGAACGGTCCCCACGAGCGCCTGGCTGCGGCGGAGCGAGCCGGCGCGCAGGACCTCGAGAAGCGCCTGGTTCCTCTCCTCCCGCACCCCTTCGGGGACCTGGCCGGGCATGGAGGCGGCGGGCGTCCCCGAGCGCACCGAGTACTTGAAGATGTAGGCCATGTCGTAGTCCACGGCCTCGCAGAGGGCGCGCGTATCCTCGAAATCCGAATCGGTCTCCCCGGGGAACCCGACGATGATGTCGGTCGAGAACGCCATGGCGGGCTGCGCGGCGCGCAGCGAGGCGACGATCTCCAGGTAGCGCTCGCGGGTGTACGGGCGCCTCATCGCCCTCAGGATCCGGTTGCTCCCCGACTGTACCGGGAGGTGCACGTGCTCGCCCAGCTTCGGCATACTCGAGTACGCCCGCGCAAGGTCCTGCCGGAACCCGCGCGGGTGGGGCGAGGTGAACCGGATGCGCTCGATCCCGGCGACGGCGTTGACGCGCCCCAGGAGCTGCACGAAGGGCGAGACGCCGCCGGTGTGGGGGTAGTCGCGCCTTCCGTAGCTGGTCACGATCTGCCCGAGGAGGGTTATCTCCCGGGCGCCGCGCGCCGCGAGGTCCTCGCATTCGCGGACGATGTCGTCCATCGGGCGCGAGCGCTCGTCGCCGCGCGTCGTCGGGACGATGCAGAAGGAGCAGTCCATGTTGCACCCCTGCTGGATCGAGACGAAGGCGCAGACCCGCCGGTCGGGCCCCTCCATGTGGTCGCGGATCGTGTTCTGCGAGCCCGCCTCCTCCCCGATGTCGACGACCGCCTCGCCCACGGGCGCGCCCGCCTCCCTGGCCGCCCGGAGGTTGTCGAGGTAGTCGGGGACCCTGTGGAATTTCTGGGTGCCGACGATGAGGTCGACGTCGGGCAGGCGGTCGAGGAGGCCGGCGCCGCGGTTCTGGGCCATGCAGCCCAGGATCCCCAGGACGAAGTCCGGGTCGCCCCTCTTCCTGGCGAGCAGGTGCCCCGCCTTGCCTATCGCCTTCTGCTCGGCGGCGTCGCGAACGCTGCAGGTGTTCAGGAGGAGCACGTCGCAGTCGTCCTCGCTCGCCACGATCCGGTAGCCCCGGGCGCGCAGCATCGCCGCGACCGCCTCGCTGTCGCGCTCGTTCATCTGGCAGCCGTAGGTCTTGATGTGGACCCTGTTCATTCGTGCAGGGGGCTGACTACAACGCCGTCAAAAAAGGGGGTCAAACGGAATTGCCCCCGGGGCCGGCCGATCGCGACAAATCTGTTCGCCACGCGTCGCAGGGTCGATTTGCTCGCGGCAATGGGCTCATCCGAAACGTCCGACAGCCTGCCCGGCTCCGCTGTTCCCGAGCCCGCGGGGGTGGCGCCGCGCCTGGCAGCCGCGCGGGAGCGGCTCGACGCCGGGGACCTTCCGGGCGCCCTGGCGATCTACGACGAGGTCCTCGCGGTCGGGGGCGACCGCGCCGACGTCCTGGTGACGATATCGGGCGACCTCGGCTCGACCGGCAACATCCGCCCGATCATCGACCTGGTGGCGCCCCGCTACGACGCGGGCCGCCACGGCCCCGCCACCGGGCTCAACCTGGTGCAGGCCTTCCTCGCCGTCGGCGACGCCGACGCCGCGCAGCACGTGCTCGACATCCTCTTCGCCCTCAACCGCCCGGAACTCGAGGACCGCCTCCACGGGTTTTCGAACGCCATCGCGGAACTGATGAGCCAGGGCGCGGTGGCCGGCATCCCCGGGGCGGCGGCCCCGGAGCCGGCGCCCGAGGAGAAGGGGGTCGCCCTCGTCACCATCAGCAGGCCGATATGGGCCTACGGCCTGGAATCATACGGGGAGATCCTCCCGAGGAAGGAGGGCAAGATGAGGAGGGTCGCCTTCACGCAGCTCTCGCTTCCCGGCGCCTACGCCGACGTCGAATCCGCGATGAGGGAGCCGGAGGACGAGCTTGCCAGGCTCTCGCGCGCGATTCCCCTCTGGTTCGCCGAGACGTTCTACTTCTCGCCGCTCTATACCTCCGTCGCGGCCATGGGGAGCATCGGCGGCGGCGGCGTCCGCCGCCCCGTGATCTTCCCGGCCGACTGGGGCGTGGAGAACCTCAAGAAGCTGGTCCAGGAGACCGCGGGCGGCCTCGACTACGTCTTCATCGGCTCGCTCAAGCGGGAAGGGGCGGAGACGGTCCTCGCCCTTCGCGTCGTGGAGGTGAAGAAGATGCGCGAGCGCAAGCAGTTCACGGTGCGCTGGACGGTTGCGACCGCCGACGCCGAGCTGGCCAAGCTCCACGAGGCGGTCCGCGCCTACATGGAGTGGTCCCCCTACCCAGAGGGCTCGGGCCTGCCCTACTCCGCGCAGTCGTGCCCGACCGCGTGGCTCGACGCCCTCGGGGCGCTCCTCGGAATGTTCCTCATCGAGAAGAAGCTCCTTCCCCGCGAGCAGCTGCCCCCCCTCTCTCCGACCTTCGACACGTTCGCCAACTACGCGTTCAGCCCGCCCGCCTCGTCGCTCGCTTGGATTTCGCTGAGGGCGCGGGCCACGGCGCTCGGCCTGCAGCCCAACCTCTCCGAGGTCCTCCTCAGCCGCCACCCGGCGGTCGTGCGCGCCCGCGCGCTGATCGGCTCCTGACCGGGGCCCCGAGCCTCGGCCCGCCCGGCATGCGCCCGCCCACCTCCGACCTGCGGATCCGCGCGGTGAGGCCGCTCGTGGCCCCGGCGGTCCTCGAGAACTCGATCCCGCTCGACGATGCCGGCTCCGCCACCATCGGGAGCGCCCGGTCGGCGATCGCCTCCATCATGTCGGGCGGCGACGACCGCCTCCTTGTCGTCGTGGGACCCTGCTCCATCCACGATCCCTCCGCCGCCCTCGATTACGCCGGCCTCCTGCGTTCCGCGGCCGACCTCCATGCGCACGAGCTCGTGGTCGCGATGCGGGTTTATTTCGAGAAGCCGAGGACGGTCGTCGGCTGGAAGGGCCTCATCAACGACCCGGACCTCGACGGCACCTTCGACATCAACAAGGGCCTGCGGACCGCCCGCAGGCTCATGGCCGACGTGACCGCCCTCGGCCTGCCGATCGCAACCGAGTTCCTCGACACGACGCTCGGCCAGTATTTCGCGGACCTCGTGAGCTGGGGCGCCATCGGCGCGCGCACGGTCGAGAGCCAGGTCCACCGCGAGCTCGCGTCAGGGCTCTCGATGCCGGTCGGCTTCAAGAACAGGACGGACGGGGACGTCCAGGTGGCCGTCGACGCGATCCGCTCGGCGCGGCACCCGCACTGGTTCCCCTCGCTGACGCGGGACGGGGCGCCGGCCTGCATGCAGACGACCGGGAACCTGGACACCCACCTCGTGCTGCGCGGGGGCACGCGCGGGCCCAACCATTCGGCCGCAAGCGTGCGCTCGGCCGTGAGGCTCCTCTCCAGGAACAAGCTTCCCCCCTTCGTCATGGTCGACTGCAGCCACGCGAACAGCGGAAAGGACCCGGGCCGCCAGACAGCCGTCGCGGAGGGGCTCGCCCTGCGGATCACGAGGGGCGAGCGTTCGGTCGCCGGGGTCATGATCGAGAGCAACCTGCTCGGGGGCTCGCAGGACTACCGCAAGGTACCGCTCGTCCGGGGGCGGAGCGTCACGGACGCATGCCTGCCCTGGAAACGGACGCTTCCCCTGATTTCACGCCTTGCAGCGGCGGTCGCGGCCCGGCGCGCGGGCTGAATCCCCGGTCTCAGGCCGCGGGCACGGCCTCGGCGGAAGCTTCCGGAGGGGGCGGCTCGCCGGGCTCATCCTCCTCCTTCTTCCTCGAGCGGCGGCCATTCTTGTCCCCGTCGGCATCCTTGCCGTTGGGATACTTGGACTCCTTGGCGTTCAGCCAGAGTTCGCCCTTCCCGTTCAGGTTGAGCCAGAAGATCTCCCCGGCGTGCTCGACGAATATCGGCTTCTCGCGCGACTTCTCGGGGACGCGCAGGCCCGACGAGGTGAGGGCGCCCACCAGCTCCTCGACCGGCTTTCCGAGCTCGCCGGCCAGGCGCTCGACAGGCGCCGCGACGGCGCCCGTCTTCGTCTCCTTCAGGAGGAGGCGGACGGCCGCAAGCACGTTGCCCGGGGCCGGCGCATCGGCGGCCGGCGGGGCTCCCGCGGGCTCCTCCCCGCGCTTCTCGCGGGCGTTCACCCAGATTCCCCCGCGCGAGTCCCTGTTGAGCCACCATGACTCGTCCCCGATCTCGGTAGTGGCCTGCGGGGCGTCCGCCGGGCCCGGGGCCGCGAGGCCCATCGCGACAAACGCATCGACAAGCGCCGACTCCGTGCACTTCAGCGCGCGCGAAAGGAAGCTCATGCTGCCCGAGCCGCCCGGCTCACGCCGGTTCTTGCGCATGAGCGGCCGGATCCTGTCGAGGAGGGCGGCGCCCTCGGGCAGCTGCGCGGGTGGGCCGGCCGGATCCTGCTGGGGCCTGTCCCGCTGGGGCCTGGGTGCGCGTTCCTCAGGGGCCGCCGGCGCATCGGCTGCGGCGCCCTCCTCGGGCTCGACCCGCTTGCCGGGGACCGTCCTGAACACGGCGCGGGTCTTTTCCTTTGTGTTGACCCAGAGCTCGCCCCGCCGGTTCACGTTCACCCAGTAAAGGTCCCCGTCATAGTCCACATAGACGGGCTTCGCGTCCTCGTCCTCGGGGATCTCGAGGCCGCACTCCCTCAGCGCCCCGATCACTTCCGCCTCGGAAATGTCCCATTTCTTGGCGAGGTAGTCGACCCCTGCGGAAAGTCCGGGCCCGCGCTGGTTCCTTCGGAGGTGGGGGCGCATCGCCTCGAAGAATGTCGGCAGCTCGTCCTCGGTGCCCAGCTTGTCCCAGTCCTCCTCGGGCGCGTCCGGATCAGAGTCGCGCTCCGTGTCGCGCAGGCGCCTGAGGCCGTCCACCTCGCGGCCCGCCTCCGCCACGGGGGCCTCGGCCGGCGCGGGGGCGGCCGCTGCCGTCGCGCTCCGGAACTTCTCCTCAAACTCCACGCGGAGCTTCTCGGCCTCGACGCGCGCCGCCGCCGCCGCCGCGTCCCCGAGCGTCCAGTCGCGCTGCGTGGGACGCCGGGCGAGGCCGGAAAAGGCCAGCGGGTTGTCCGGCTGCCCTCGAAATTCGACGACCTCCCACTCGTCCGTGCCGAGCTGGTTGAGAAACGACTCAAGCAGCGCCGGGGTGGCGAATCCACCCTTCCCGCTCGAGATGACCTTGTATTCCCAGACTGCCATAATGTGTCGTGAGGGTTAGACATCCCAAAAGGCGGTCCTGTTGCCGAGACTATTCTTGTTCGCCGCCGACGCCGGGGTTAACCGGCGGGTTGAAAATTGGCCCGGGCGATGCCCCAATTGCCCTCGCCATGACCCGCATCGACCACCTCCTAGCCGGCCTCGGGTACGGCACCCGCCGGGAGGTGAGGGACCTTATCGGGGCCGGCCGGGTGAGCGTTCGCGGCGCTTCGGAGACGGAACCGGGTCGCCGGGCCGCGGCCGGGGACGTCGCCGTCGACGGGGCGCCCCTCGACCACCCCGAGAGCCTCCTCATCGCCCTCAACAAGCCGGCAGGGCGGGTCTGCTCCCGCGACCCGGCCGAGGGCCCCAGCGTATACGAGCTGCTTCCGGAGCGCTGGCGGCGCCGGAATCCGCCCGTTACGAGCGTGGGGCGCCTCGACAAGGAGACGACCGGGCTTCTCCTCCTGACCGACCTGAGCGCCCTTGTGCACCGCCTGACGTCCCCGCGGCACAAGGTGGAAAAGGTGTACCGTGCCCTCCTCGATCGCGACCTGCCGGCAGGAACCGAAGAGGTATTCTCCAGCGGCGCTCTCATCCTTCCGGGCGAATCCCGGGCTTGCGCGCCGGCCCCGTTGCGCAGGATCGGGGCGAGGGAGGCGGAGATCGACCTGACAGAGGGCCGCTACCACCAGGTCCGGCGCATGTTCGCCAGCCAGGGGTGCTCAGTCCTGGAATTGAACCGAATCCGGATCGGACGCCTGGAGCTCGGCAATCTGGCTTCCGGGACTTGGATTGAATTGCCCATCAATTATTTCCAAAGCGCCTGAGGTTGCCGGGGGCGTGGGAGACCGGGCGAAGGGCCCCGAATTTTGAATTCCAAGGCTTGCAATCATAGATGATTAGGCGCCTAATTACCCCTCCAAGCCATGAGCGAGACCCGTTCCGAATCCATCGACATCCCCGCGGACGCGCCGGCGCCGTCCACGGCATCGAGGGTGGCGCCCAGGCACATTGTCGCGGGGCTCGCCGTCGCCGCCGCCCTGGCCGTGGGACTCACCTTTGGGATCAGGCACATCAGGTACGTCCTGGCCCATGAGGAAACGGACGACGCGCAGGTCGAGGGCCACGTGAGCCCCGTCCTCCCCAGGGTCCCGGGCTACGTGACGCGGGTGCTCGTGGACGACAACCAGCGCGTGAAGGCCGGGGACCCCATCGTTGAGATCGACTCGCGCGAGCTGGATTTGAAAGTCGCCGAGGCGAGCGCGGCGCTGGACAACGCGGTCGCGGACGAGGCGACCTCGGAGGCATTTCTCACGACGGCGCGGGCGGCCGCGGCCACGGGCGACGCTAACGTCGAGACGGCGCTCGTCCGCCAGCGCAAGGCGGCCAGCGACCTCGCGCGGGACACGAGGCTCTTCTCGACGGGGGCCATCACGGACAGCCAGCTGACCGACACCCAGGCCGCCGCCGACACGACCGCGGCGCAGCTGGTTTCCGCCCGCAGCGAGGCAAAGACGGCCCAGGCGCAGATCGCGGTGACCGCGGCGAGGCTGGCCGCGTCAAAGACGATGGCGGCCGAAAAGGCCTCCGACCTCGACTATGCAAGGCTCCAGCGCTCGTACGCCTCGGTGACGGCGCCGATCTCGGGGATCGTCTCGCGCAAGAACGTGGAGCCCGGGCAGCTCGTCGAGTCCGGCCAGACGCTCCTCTCGGTCGCGTCCGAGGCGGACGTCTGGGTGGTCGCCAATTTCAAGGAGACGCAGCTCACGCACATGAAGCCCGGGCAGGAGGTCGAGTTCGAGGTCGACACCTACCCCGGGGTCGCCTTCCACGGAAGGGTCGACTCCATTTCCGGCGCGACCGGCGCGCGCTTCGCTCTCCTGCCCCCCGACAACTCGACCGGGAATTTCGTCAAGGTCACCCAGCGCGTCCCCGTCAAGATCGTGCTGGCCCAGGCCCCCGATGCCGACCACCCGCTGCGCCCGGGCATGAGCGTGGATGCGGCCGTAAGGACCGCCGAATAACACCCGGCCCGGGAACGGGTCCGCCATGGCCGAGCAGGGACTTCGCAAGCTGATCATAACGATCACGGTGATCGCGGCGGCGATCATCGAGCTGATCGACACGTCCATCGTGAACGTGGCGCTCACCGACATGAGCGGGAACCTCGGCGCCACGCTCGAGGACGTGGCCTGGGTCGTGACTTCGTACGCGATCGCCAACGTGATCATCATCCCGATGACGAGCTTCCTCGCCGCCAGGTTCGGGCGCAGGAACTACTACATCGGCTCCATCCTCCTCTTCACCGCCGCGTCGGTCGCCTGCGGCAACGCGCACACCATCTGGCAGCTTGTCGCGTTCCGGTTCATCCAGGGCCTTGGGGGCGGCGCCCTCCTGTCGACGTCCCAGGCGATCCTCTTCGAGACGTACACGGTGGCGCAGCGCGGCTTCGCCTCGTCCCTCTTTGCCATCGGGCTCTTCGTCGGGCCGACCATTGGGCCCACGATCGGCGGATGGATCATCGACCAGTACTCGTGGCCGTGGATCTTCTACATCAACCTGCCGATCGGGATCGGCGCCGCGATCCTCTCGTGGTATTTCATCAAGGAGCCGCTCCACGCGCGCAACGCCGACACGATCGACTGGATCGGGATCGGGTTGCTGGTGGCCGGCCTCGGGGCGCTCCAGACCGTGCTGGAGCGCGGCGAGACCGAGGACTGGTTCTCAAAGCGGTACATCTTCGTCCTGACCGTGGTGGCCGTCGTTTCCCTGGTCTCGTTCGTCGTGAGGGAGATCATGACGGATCATCCGGTCGTGGACCTGCGCGTCCTGCGCAGCCGCAGCTTGGCGATATGCGCCAGCCTCACGTTCATCCTCGGGTTCGCGCTCTTCGCGACCGTGTTCATCGTGCCCGTGTACACGCAGCAGCTGCTGGGATACACGGCGGTCAAGACGGGCATGCTTTTCCTGCCGGGTTCCCTCGTCGCCCTCTTCTTCCTCCCCATCATGGGCCAGTTCCTCCTCAGGGGTTTCCCGCCGCAGATCATGGTGATCGTCGGGTTCCTGATCGTGGCCGTGTTCGCCCTCCGCCTTTCGCACCTCAACCTGGAGGCGCAGTCGAGCGACTTCTTCTGGCCGATCATCCTGCGCGCGATCGGCCTTAGCCTGGTCACGATCCCCCTGACCCAGCTCGCGGTGTCCGGCCTGCGCACGCGGGACATTCCCCAGGGCGTCGCGCTCAACAACATGATGCGCCAGATGGGAGGCTCCTTCGGGATCGCCTTCATCAACACCTTCCTCGACCACCGGACGGCGGCGCACCGGCTCACGCTCGTGACGCAGCTCGGCGCGGGGGATCCGGGGACCCAGGGCCGGCTCGCCATGCTGACGCGGGCGATGCTAGCCAAGGGCGCGACGACCTGGGAGGCGTCGCACCGCGCGCTCGGGCTCCTCGAGCTTACCGTGCAGCGCCAGGCGGGCCTGCTCAGCTATCTCGACGCCTTTCGCCTGGTCGGATTCCTTTCGCTGGCCCTGGCCCCGCTCATCCTCTTTGCTGGCCGTCCCACGGCGGCCCCGAAGGCCGCCATCGCCGCGGCGGCCGAATCCCACTGATCCCGGCCCATCGCTCGCACCTGAAATGAACACCGCCGCCGCTTCACTCCTGGCCCTTGCCGCCCTGTCGGCGGGGGCATTCGCCGGCGAGACGCCCCCGCCGGGCCCGCTCTCGCTCAACCAGGCGATCGACACGGTCCTCGCGCACTATCCGTCCCTCGATGGCGCGCGGGCCGAGGTCGACGCGGCCGGCGCCCGCACGATGCAGTCCAACGCCGACCGGCTCCCCCAGGTGAGCGGCCAGGCGGGATACGCCTACGATTCGCTGCGCCCCTACGTGTCCTTCGCCCTGCCGGGGCTGCCGCCGTCCGCCATCTACGAGAGCATAACCAATTCCTACGCGGCCAGCGTCACGGCAAGGCAGCTCCTCACCGACTTCGGCAGGACGGATGCGATCGTGGACATGGCGCGCTCGGGGAAAATCACGGCGGAGGACGCGCTCGAGGAGGCCCGGCACCAGCTTGGCTACGAGACCATCCAGGCCTTCTACGGCGTCATCCTCCTGCGGAGCTCGGCAGACGTGGCCCGGGAGGACATCAGCGCGCTTGAGGAGGCGCTGCGCATCTCCCAGAGAAAATTTGGGGCCGGGACCGCGACCAAGTTCGACGTCCTGACGACGCAGGTGCGCCTGGCGAACGCGCGCAACCACCTGACCGACACGCTGGCCTCGCTCGAGAAGCAGGAGAACGGACTGCGCCAGCTCCTGTCATGGCCCCTGGCGGCGGCCCTCGACCTTTCCGGGGACTTTGACGCCGAGGCGCCGGCCCTTGCCGAGTCGGAGGCGATCGCGGACGGGCTCGTCAACAGGCCCGAGATGAAGCTGGCCCTCGACGACGAGAAGACCGCCCACCTGAGGCTGGACGCGGCAAGGGACGGCAACCGCCCCTCTCTCAACGCGCAGGTATCTGGCGGCGTGGCGGACGGGTTCGTGCCCAATCTCTACGACAACAAGGGCTATGTCACCGCGGGGCTGAGCCTGGAGATCCCGATCTTCACGGGAAAGCGCCTGACGGGTGACCGGATGGAGGCTGACGCCGACGTGCGCTCCGCCCTGGCGCGCGAGCAGGAGCTCGCAAACACGATAACCAACGACGTCGCAAACGCCTACTCCGACCTGAATGCGGCGAAGGCGAGGCTGGCGAGCGCCGATACGATCGTGGCCCAGGCCAGGGAGGCGCTGGACCTCGCGCAGACCCGGTACGCGAACGGCGTCATCACGAACTTCGAGCTCCTGGACGCGCAGAGCTCCCTCCGCTCGGCCGAGCTGAGCCGCCTGCAGGCGCGCTACGACTGCGTCTTGGCCCGCCAGGCGATCGCCCGGGCGGCCGGCGTCGCGCCCCGGCAATGAGGGTGCCGCGGCGCGGTTGACGCAACCGGCGCACGGTGGTGGAATCGGCCATGTACACGATCATCGGCGGCGACGGCAAAGAGTACGGCCCGGTCGCCGCCGCGCAGGTGCGATCGTGGATCGCCGACGGCCGGGCGAACCTCCAGACCAAGGCGAAGGCGCAGGGATCGGAGGAATGGCGGACGCTGGCGGATTTTCCCGAGCTCACGGGCCCGGGACCCGCGGCCGGCCTGCCGCTCGGGGCGCGCGCGGGCAAGCTGGACATCATCAGCTGCTACGAGCGCAGCTGGGTCCTTCTCAAGTCCGACTTCTGGCCGCTCGTGGGCATGAGCCTCGTCATCTGCGCGCTTCTGGGGGCGGTCATCTGGCTCCAGAACGTGGCGGCCTACCTGCAGATCATCACGCCCCTGTTCGTCGGGCCCCTCGTGGGCGGATGGTACTACTATTTCCTGCGGAGGATCCGGGGCGAGCCTGCCACCCTGGGCGACCTCTTCGGGGGATTCACGAGGGCGTATGGGAACCTGGTCGCGATCGGGATCCTGGCCCCGATGTTCACCCTGGTGGGGCTCATCCTCCTCGTCCTCCCGGGGATCTACCTCATCGTCGCCTATTCCTTCGCCTACGTCCTGGCGACCGACAAGCGCCTCTCGTTCTGGCAGTCCATGGAGACGAGCCGGCGCACCATCACGCCCCAGTGGTGGCGCGTCCTCGGGCTCATCCTCCTCGGGATTCCCTTCGCGCTCCTCGGCATGGCGGCGCTCGGTATCGGGCTCCTTGTCGCGCTTCCCCTCATCATTGGGGCGCAGGCCTACGCCTACGAGGACCTCTGCAACCCGGGTTCGTGAGGCCGCTCAGGCCTTCTTTTCCCTGAAGACCAGCGTATCGAGCGCGATCTTCCCGGGGCCGAAGCAGAACACGAGAACGGACGCATAGAGGAAGAGGAACGGGTCGGCCCCCGTGAACTTGTCCGGGTCGCTGAAGATCGAGGTGACCGCCTCATGGTCCGCGGTCCAGTAGGCCACGCACATGACCCCGATCAGGGCCATGGTTGCAAACCTCGAGAAAAGCCCGGCAAGGAGAAGGAGCCCGCACGTGCACTCCGTGGAGGCGGCCATGATGGCGTTGAGGTGCGGCGCCGGGATGCCGAGGCTCGCGAAGAACGCGGTTGTCTTGTCGAGGTGCTCGAGCTTCCCCCTTCCCGTGAGGAAAAACTGCCAGCCCCAGTAGAGCCTGATGACGAGGAGGACGGGGCACTGCAGGAACCGACCGACCGCCGCGAGCAGCGAGTTAACCTTGGATATGGGCGTCATTGGGGTGGTGGGACAGTGGCCGGGATGGCGGCCCACCTACAATAGAGATGCCGCTCGGCCGCGTTTATTCCCCGGGGCGCAGAACCAGCCGAGCGCCATCCAGGTCTTGAACCAGCTGCGCACCTGCCTCGGTTTCACCGCGGGACCGGCAGCCGCGATCGCACGGGAGAGCGTTCCGCCCGCCCGGAGGGCCTCGAGGATCCGGAACGCGGCGGGATCGAGCCTCTTGTGGAAGAGGCGGTTGTGGTGCCGGTGGACGGCCACAAAGGTGCGCGACGCCCTGGGAAGCGCGGCGCGGCGGACCCTTCTCCGGACGGCGTCCGAGTCGGGCGTGTTGCTCGCCTCCGAGCGCAGGGAGCCGCGGCGCTTCACGCGGACGAGGAATGCGTCCACGGGGTATTGGAGCGCGAGGAGCGTCACGTACGGCTGGATCCCGAGGCGGAGGCGCGAGGGGGGGGTCTGCGCGAGAAGCGGCGCGACGACGACCGGCCGCGACTCCCCGTCGAAGGCGACCGTCTGGGCCCATTCAAACCGGGCGATCTCCGCTGCGAGCACCGTCCTCGGGGCCGTGAGGCCGGGATTCTCGAGGATGAACCGCTCGAGCCGCGAGCACAGGTTGCGCAGCGTGAACGACCGGGACGGGCGGCGCTCCAGGTACGCCTGGGAGAGGCGCATGAACACCGGCTCGCCTAGCGCCGCGACGAGGCCGGGGCAGTCGTCGCGGATCGCGTCGAAGAGGCGGAACCAGTACATCCTGTTGTAGAGCTGGAGCCGCTCGAACGAGCTCAGCCGGTCGTTCGGGCTGATGAATTCCGCCGCGACCTTCTCCATCGGCCGGCCGTCGATCCATTTCGGCTGCATGCCGTCCTCGGCGGTGAGCGGCCGCAGGACGGCGGCCGCCATCATCCGCTGGAACGCCCTCAGTTCGCCGGTCGACCCGATCCTCGAGGGCGCGTGCTTCGGCGGGCGCTTCACACGAAGGCCTTCTTCGCCCCGTCGATGAACTCGTTGGCCTTGAGCGCCTCGTTGTGGACCTCGTCGAAGGAGGGGATCTTGTCGTCCCATTCGAGGAGGGTCGCGGTCACGCCGCACGTGCGCGTTGCGTGCGCGTAGAGCTTCCAGACGGGGTCGAGCACCGGGTGGTCGTGGGTGTCCAGGATGTACTTCTCGAACTTCGTGTGGCCCGCCACGTGCATCTGCCCCACCCTCTTGTGCGGGACGTTGTTCACGTAGTCGTAGGGGTTGAAGCCGTGGTTCTTCGACGAGACGTAGATATTGTTCACGTCGAGGAGGATTCCGCAGTCGGCCAGCTCGACGACCTCGGACAGGAATTCCCACTCGGTCATCTCGGACACGTGGAACTCCGCGTAGCTGCTCACGTTCTCGACGCAGATCGGGACCTCGAGGAAGTCGCGGATCTGCCTGATCTTCTCCGCCGTTCGCCGGGCGGCCCCGAACGTGTATGGCATCGGGAGCAGGTCGTGCGTGTAGGTCCCGTCCACGCTTCCCCAGCACAGGTGGTCGGAGAGCCACGGGGTCTTCGTGCGCTTCACGAGCGCCTTGAGCCTCCTCAGGTGCTCGCGGTCCGGCTTGTCCGCGGAGCCGAAGTACATGGAGACCCCGTGCTGCACCACGCGGTACTGCTCAAGGATCTTGTCGAGGAGCTCCAGGGGCCGGCCGCCGTCGACCATGAAGTTTTCCGAGATGATCTCGAACCAGTCGACGGTCGGCTTCCTCGAGAGGATGTGGGAGTAGTGCGGGACCCGCAGCCCGATGCCCACGCCGTAGTCCGTCTGTCCGTTGAAACGGTTGGCGGGCATGAAGAAAAAAACGCGGCCGGTGTTCAGCCGGCCGCGTCGACGAAAAACCGCCTTAGGCGGACTTGGCTGGCGTCGGGGCCTGGTCGGACGATGCCGTGTTGCAGCCACCCTTGCCCTTGCAGGAGTTCTGGCCCTTGCAGCCGTTGTCGCTCGCCTTGCAGCCGCCCTGGCCCTTGCAGGCGTTCTGGCCCTTGCAGGCGTGCGTGCCCGCGGTCCCGTCCTTCAGCATGGAGTTGCCGTTGCCGGCGACGCCGCTGGCGTACGCGCGGGTGGCCGTGGAACCTGCATAGAGCCCGGCGACGGCCGCGGCGGTGACGATGAGACGTGTCGATTTATTCATGGCGCTTTCGATTTTGGTAACCTGACAGAGACCGTAGTGAAGCGGCACCATGCCGTCCGACGCGGTCCTGAATATGAGGTGATACGCACGGGTTTATTCCACGGATGCCCCGAAAATACAACGGCAATGGCCGGGAACAGCCCGCGCGCCACCCGAACGTCACAATATCCGGTCGGTCATCGCGGCGCCCTTCTCGAAGGCGGCGAGATTCGCAAGGAAATGGCGGACAAGGCTGAGCCCCTCGTCGTAGCGGCCGCCCGCGGTGTGCGGCGTGATGAAGCAGTTGGGCGCCGTCCAGAGGGGATGGCCCGGCGGCAGCGGCTCTGGCGTCATGACGTCCAGGTATGCGGCGCCCACCCTGCCCGAACTGAGGCCCCGGACCAGCGCCTCCTGGTCCACGGTGGCCCCGCGGCCCACGTTGTAGAAGCGAGCGCCGGTCTTGAAGCAGGCGATCCGGCGCTCGTTCACGTAGTTGCGCGTCGCCTCGTTCTCCGGGAGGACGTCGACGACATGGTCGGCCTCGCCGAGCACCCGGGTGAGGCTCTCCTCGGGAACAACGATGACGCCCGGTTCGCTCCGGATCTGCCGCCTGACGGCGTAGACGCGCATCGAGAAGGGGACAAGGAGCTCCGCAAGGCGCTTTCCGATCGCCCCGAAGCCGAGCAGGACCGCCGTCTGGCGCGAAAGCAGGCTCGAGTGGTCCCTGCGCTCGGCCTGGGGCCATCCGCGGTCCCCAAGCTGGGTCCCGTAGGAGGGCAGGAGCTGGCGGCTCACCGCCAGCATCATGGCCAGCAGGTGTTCCGCGCACGGCTCGGCAAAGGCGTGCGAGGCGTTCGTGAAGAAGCTCCCCCGGGACTTCATTCCCTCCCGGAAGGCCTCGTTGTCGTACCGCGCGTAGCCGGCGGTCGAGACCTCGACCCACCGCAGGCTCCCGCTTTCGAGGCAGTCCTCCGGGCTCGGCTGGCCGAAGGCCACGTCCGCGTCCAGGAGGGTCGCATCGCGCTGGCCGGCCGTCAGGACGGAGCGGCTCCGCTTCTCCGAGAGCACCAGGCTGTGGGCCCTCGTCCCCTCCGCGAGGAGGCTCATCCCCTCCGTCCCGAAATCCCCGTTGCACCAGATCTTCACGGGCCTGTCCGCACCACGGCTATCCTCTGCTCGTCCGCCGCGTTTCCGAGCGTCACGGCGAACTTGTTCAGGTTATAGTACCTGATCTTTCCGCCGTACGAGACCCGGACCTCGACGTTGAGCCCCTGCCGCAGGAGCTCGTCCTCCGCCCTGTACTCGACGCGGAAGGCGACCGGGGCAACGCCGGGGTTGGTGATCGTCTGCGAGCCGAGCACGACAGGCGGCATCCCGGCCGCGGAGGCGTCGACAACGCGCACCGTCACCGTCGTGTCGGCGGGGAGCGCCGACTCCTCGCCGATGTCGACCGTGCCGCTGAGGACCCGCGCCGGGTCGCCCTCCGGCGTCAGGTCCATCTGTCCGCATCCGGAAAGGGCGAGCGCGGCGGCCGCCGCTAGGACTGCGAGTTTGGATTTCATGGGAGGTAGGCGGTTGTCATCACCTGGTCGACAGTGAGCCGACCCTTGGGAAGGATTCCGAGATCCTCAAGCTGGCGGATCTGGAGGGCAAACCTATCGCGGGATATCCGCCCGGTCTGCGAATCGTCCCCCGAGTGCCGCCCGGTCGCAAGCCGCTCGTCGACAATGGTCATGCGGCAGAAGGCGAGGAACTCGTCCGAGAGGTTCGGGTTGAGCCGCTTCATGATCGCGTGGGCCGGGGCCGGGTCCCCCCCGAGGTAGTCCTTCCAGCCGCGGATGTAGGCGGCCATGAAGGCCCGCAGCTTGTCGGGGTTTCGCTCCGCCCAGGAACGGTTGGCGACCAGGTTCGTGTAGGCGTCGAAACCCGCGTCCCAGGGGAACAGAAACCGGGGGTATTTACCGCCCCCCTTGACGATGTAGAACGGCTCCGCCGTGTAGTAGCCCTGCTGGATCAAGCCCGGGTCCGCGATGAAGTTCGCCACGGAGAAGGCCTGGGGGATGATCTTGAAGTCGATGTGGTACTTGTTCCTCAGGTACGGAAGGAACGCCCACTCCGGGCGGGCCATGATGGTCTTCCCGTCCAGGTCCTCGAACCGCCTCACGGGGTTGTCTGCGTGGAGCATGAGGACGGACGGGTCGTTCTGGAATACTGCGCCGACCTGTATCACCGGAAGGCCCTGGGCGATCGCAAGGAGGGTGTTCGTGCTGTCGTTCTGCCCGATGTCCGCCCGGCCGGTGGCGACCTTCTGCATCACGAAGTCGTTGGGCCCTCCCTGGACGATATCCACGTCGAGGCCGGCGTCCCTGAAGTAGCCCTTTGCGAGCGCCTGGTAGAACCCTCCGTGCTCGGGCTCTGCGACCCAGTCCAATTGAAGCGTGATCCTGAATGGCCCGGGGGCCGCGGAGTCCGCCTGAGCCTCGGCGGGCTGCTGCCTCGAGCAGCCGCAGGCCAGCATCATGCAAACCGCAGCGGCCGCGCCCAGTGTTGAGGATCTCATGAGGGACCGATTGCCTAGATGACATGGGGGCGGACAAGCGTGGCGCTAGGCGCCAGGCTGTCCGCGCTATGACGTCTAATCAAAACACGGATACAGTGCCTGGCGCCCGCGCCAGGGTAATTAAACTCGGGCTGGATATTCATGCCAGTCTCATTGTGGTGGTGCGGCAGGTGGATGAGCAAGCCTCGCAGCCCCCGCAGCGGTTCAGCGAGGAGGCTTTTATCGGCTTTGTGCACCGGCAGTTGGCCGGGGCCGAGGCCGTCCACAGCTGCTACGAGGCGGGACCGTTTGGCTACGTGCTCCATCGTCGGCTGACGGCGCTTGGAGTGCATAATCTGGTCGTACGGCCGCGGGACTGGAGCACTTACGGGGAGCGGGTCAAGACCGACGCCCGGGATGCCGGCGCCCTCTGCTCGAGTTTGGATCGCCATCTGGCAGGCAACCGGGGGGCGCTGGCCGTCGTCCGCGTGCCGTCCGAAGCGGAGGAGGCCGCGCGGGGCGTCAGTCGCCAGCGCCAGAGCTTGGTCCGCGACCGGGTGCGCTTCACCCTCCGCGGCAAGGGCATCGCCCGCCTGCGCGGCATCGCCTTGCCACCTGAGTGGTGGCGGGAGCGAGCCTTTGTGCGCCTCGACCTTCCGGCCGACCTGCGGGAGCAGTTGAGTGCCCTCCGGCGCGTGATCCTCAGCATCGACGCCGAGGCCGTGGCCCTCACCACCCAGATCGAGGCCGCCGCGCCAGCAGCGCTGCCGGCCTACCTGGGGCCACTAACATGGGAGATCCTGCGCCGGGAGGTCGGCGACTGGAGCCGCTTCGCCAACCGTCGCCAGCTACACCGGCCTCTGCCCCAGCGAGCATTCCTCCGGTGCCTCCCGTCTGCAAGGCAGCATCAATCGCCACGGCAATCCCCGCCTGCGCCATATCCTCGTCGAGGCCGCCTGGCGGCTTCTGCGCTTCCAGCCGGCCTATCGGCCCGTCGCTAAGTGGCGCGAGGCCTTCCTGGACCAGGGCCGCCCGGGCCGGCGCAAAAAGATCGTCGTCGCCATCGCCCGACAGCTCGCCGTCGACCTCTGGCGCCTCGCCACCGGCCGGGCCACCGCCGCCCAGCTCGGCCTCGTGGTCCCCTAAATTTGGAGCGGCGGGGGCGCCCGTTGCCCCGCTTGGGTGGGACTTCCGTCCCGCCCGTTTCTTACTAGATGGGGCACCCCCGTCACTCCTCCGCGTCCGCTTGATTAGATCATGGTGCGCTGCCCCTCGGGCATGCGCGGATATTAGCTTAAGCCCGGCCGCTCAGGCCGCCGCTCTACGCGAAGGAGCCGCTTCCACCCTCAAGCCAATGTTCTCCCCAATCTTCAAACCGCCTTAGAGAAGAAGGCTTGACCCTGCTCTCCCCATATTAGCGGGGCGCCCTCCCGCCCGCAACAGAACAGTGACTCGCGGCCGGGGCATCATTCGTGCTCACTTGGGGCCGATGAAATGCCCAACAGTGGCGGCAGCGGCACTTTGCCTCCTGGCGTCGGCCGTCCAGGCGCGCGCGCTCGACCTTCACGCCGAGAGGGGTTCGACCTTCGACCTCGCCCTCACCGGACTGATACCCGGAATCCCGGCCGGCGAAACGCGATATGCGCGCTGGGCGGACCTGCGCGCTCTGCCCACCACGGAGCTCACGGTCGACGGGGAATTCGTCGACGGCCCCCAGACGCTCACGGTCGTCTTCCTCGGCGACCTGTGGAAGGCGCTCTCACCCGAACCGGGCGCCGACACGCTCCTGGCGACCTGCAACGACAGGTACACGTCGATCTTCACCTCCCGCTTCATCGGGAAGTACCGGCCCTTCCTCGTCCTGGAGATCAACGGGAAGGGACCGGAGCACTGGCCTCCCCCCGGGCTCTCGTACAATCCGGGGCCCTACGTCATCACCGTGTCGCCGGGCCTGGTTCCCGAGGTGGCCCATTTTCTCGACATCGAGCACAAGAAGCCTTGGGGCGTCACGACGCTCGAGGTGGCGGAGTACGCCGACCGCTATAGGGGCGCCTATTCGGGCAAATGGGCATCGCTCTCGGCGGGGGGTCAGAGGGGGCGCGACATATGGATCAACTCATGCGCAAGCTGCCACCCGGGGCCCGCGGGCACCTTTAGCGGCACCAAGGCCGCGCGGCCATTCGAGGTCATAGCCGCGTACGCGGGCTATGACCGTAGCTTCTTCATGAGGTACGTGCGGGATCCCAAGTCGCTTGTCGCCAGCGCGAAGATGGAGCCGCATCCCGACTATACGGACTCGGAGCTTTCGGACCTGATCGAATTCATCACCGCGGGCCAGCGATGAAAAAAGAGAGGGCCCCGAAGGGGCCCTCTCTTGAGGAAGGATATCGGTTTGCCTAGTAGTGCAGCCGGATCGTGAGCGCCGCGGAGATCGGAGCCCTTACGTAGATCACGTCGTTGCCGGCGAAGCTCGTGTCGATCGGGTCGAGGATGCGCTTGTTGGTCAGGTTGGTGACATTCAGGCGGACATCCCAGCGCTTGCTCGGGGCGAAGGCGATGTATCCGTCAAATTCGTACTCGCTGGGAATGTGGAGCAGCTCCTCGTCATCCTCAACCTGATAGCCGATGTAGTTGGGGCCGCCGCCGATGTCTAGGTGGTAAGGGAGCTTCCAGTCGACAAACAGGTTGCCGAGCACGGCCGGAACACCGGCCGCGCGGATGCGGCCACCCGGCGGGGTGTAATAGAAGGGGTTTGGCTCCGCGTAGGCGTTGTAGTTGACGGCGCCGACTCCCGTGCCATGGGTGCCGTCGACAGGAGTCGTCGTCGCGTAGGCGTCCAGGTAGTTTCCGGTCTCCTCGAAGAACTTACCGAAGTCAGTGACGCTCTGGTAGGTCATATTGGCGTTTATCGATAGGGTCTTTGTCGGCTGGTAGACCATGTCGAATTCGATTCCCTCGCTCTTAACGATCGTGTTTGGAGCCGGTGCCACTCCGCGCGGCGCGGGGGGCTGCGGCTCATTCTTGATCTGCTGGTAGACCGAGATGCCCGCGTACAGGGTGTTCTGCAGGAAGCTTCCCTTGTATCCGGCCTCATAGAGCGTCGACCGGTTGTCGATGTCGGACCTGACCTCGCCGGCCCCCTCGTAGCCGTCGTAGATTCCACCGAAGTTCGTCTGGCCGTGGATCGCGTCCACCTCGTCATAGGTGATGTACAGCGACTGGGTCTCCGTCACCTTGTAGACAAGGCTGGCAAAGTACGACGGGTCGTTTTTCGATGCCTGATAGTGGTAGAGGGCCCCCCGGTTGTAGTAGATGGGCACGGCCAGGGAATAGAAGCCATTGTAGTTGATCGGCTCACCGGGATAGAGGAGCGTGGAATCGTCCGCCTCATTCACGCCGCTCTCGACCTCGGGCGGGTTCGCGGTGTTCGCATTGATCGCGTCCTCGCGGAATCCGAGGATTGCGGAAAGGCTGCTGGTGAACTTTACGTCGTCCTGGAAGAACGCCGCGTAATCCTTGACCGTCGAATCCTGCATCTCCTGGTAGCTGTAGCCGAGGTGGCCGGGGACCTGCAGGCCCGATCCCCAGGTGTCGTTCTCGAGCTTGAAGCCGGGATAGAAGATGTTGTTCAGGGGGAGGCTCAAGTCGTAGTAGGAGAAGGGCTCGGACGAGTAGTCGTCACCCGAGCGGATGAGCTGGTACCTGAGGTCGATCCCAGTGATGATGCTGTTCCCGATGGGCCCCAGGTTGAACTTGTCGTGGAACTCGGTGCGGTCCTGCAGGTTCAGGTTCCTCGGGACCCATTCATCGTAACCGTACGTCTCGTACTTGTTCGAGTGCTCCAGGCCGTAGTAGGCCAGATTGACGAGGCTCGTGTCCGTGCCCAGGTCGAGTGTGGACTTCAGCTGGCCCTGGAAAAACTTTGAGCGGGCCGTGTCGTTGGGGCCGACGAGCGAGTCGTACGCTGGCAGCTTGACCGTGTGGGCCGTCGCGGGATTCACGACCACATACGCTCCGTCCGTGCCCGACGCATAGTTTGTCTGGGGATTCCCGTCGCTTGGGAGGTAGATGTCATAGCCGTAGTAGGCCACGGGGCCCGACGTCGCCGGGGTGGTTGGCCCCGCGATGTAGCTCCCGTTCCAGATGAAATTCTGGGTCACGCGGTTGGCACCCGTGTCCTCATTGGTCCGCGTGGCGAAACCCTGCGCCCAAAAGTCGAACGTGAGCGCCTTCGTTGCGAGGTAGCTCAGGGCGAAATAGAGGTCCTGGGTCTGGTCCTTTGCGTTGACGTAATATTCATCCCCGTAGCGGGCCAGATAGCTGACACGGTAGGCGAGCTTGTCGCTGATGGGTCCGCCAAAATCCAGCGTGTACTGGGGATTCCCGTAGGAGTGGCCGCTGGTCCACGTGCCGAGGGTGGCGGAGAAGTCGTAGTGATCCTCGTCAAAATAGGGCTGCTTCGCGACGAAGTTTACGTAGCCGCCGGGGCCGTTGCCCTGCGGGCCGAAGACCGCCGTGCCTGGTCCCTTGACGATGTCCATCGCCTCGACGCCGTTGAATGAAAGGGGGGTGCTGTTGCGCGAATACGGGATCTGCTGGCCGTTCACGTAGATCTGCGCCTCGTCACCGCGTATCTGGGGGACGCCCGGGATGCCGTAGTCGGCCGCCGCATAGACACCGGGCGCAAACTGGCCGAAGTCCATGGAGTTCTTGACCTGGCGGTCGTCCATCCAGGCTTTGTTCACGCTCGAGACGGAACGCGGGATATCGACGATGCTCCTGTCGTCCCCGTAGACGCTGCTGATCGGTCGAACCGTTGGCAGGATCTGCTCCTCGAGCGGGACATCGCTGACCGTGAATTTCTCAAGGGTGGTGACGTTCTGGTCCGCCGCGCCCGCTTCCGTGGACGAAGATGTCGTGGTCGTCGATGGAGCAGAGGCACTGGCGGGGGGCGGCGTTGAGGACTGCGCGCGCAGGCCCACGGCAATCGCGAATGCAATGCAGAGGGAGGCTGCGCCGTTAAGCGCGCCCTTCGTAGTCGTTTGTTTGGTCATGTATTTGGTTGTTCGGTTTGGCTCCTTCCTGAGCACTACGCATGCCACGCCCCCGCGCGAACCGAAGTATTGTTACCCTCTTGATATCAATAAAAAGCGATTGCCTATTGGGCCCCCGGACGGAGGTTGGGCGGCATAAGGTCGAATCGGGCAAATTCGTCGATCGGAATGGGTCCAGGAATGAGCTTCAGGCGGACCAGGTCATCCACCTGCTCCTGCAGCCGGCGCCGCGTCATTAGCCCCAGCCGCTCGCCCTCCTCGGGCTTGCCGAACACGATGTGGTCCTCCCGCATGGCCCTGGTAGAGTAGTCCATGAATTCCTGCGTCATGCTGGTGTTGCCCTTCAGGATGAGGGCCTGCCCCGGCGAAGGGTCGCCGTTCATGTAGTCGTCCCAGCCCCGCAGGGAAGCCGCGAGGAACGCCCGCACCTCGGCGGGGTGCTCCCTGGCATAGCGCTGCGTCGTGTAGATGACCCTGTAGGGGCTGAATCCCGAGTCCGAGATGAGGAGCGTCCGGGGATGGCCGCCGTTCTTCAGGACATAGTAGGGCTCGTCCGTGACGAAGCACTGCTGGATGAAGTCCTTGTCCGCCATGAACTGAGCGATCCCGAAATTCGACGGGATCAGCCGGAAATCGATGTGGTAGTGGGCCTTGATGAAATCGATCCAGGTCGAGCCTTGGACGGCCATGACGGTCCGGTTGTTCAGGTCCGCAAAGCTCCGGACCGGGCTGTCGTCGTGCACGAGGATGGCCTGGGGATCCCGCTCCATATAGACGCCGACAATCACGAACGGCAGGCCCTTGGTATCCCACACGATCATGTCGTCGCTGCGGCCCATCGCCAGGTCCACCTGCCCTGAAAGGAGGATCTGGTCGACGGGGACGCCGGGCCCGCCCGGGACGATCTCCACGTCTATCCCCGCGTCCCTGTAATAACCCTTTGCCAGCGCCTGGTAGAAGCCGCCGTGCTCCGCCTGCGGGAACCAGTCGTCCTTGAATCGCACCTTCGGAATCGTCGCGCCCCCTGCCCCGGCCGCTGGCGAGGCCGGCCCGTTCCTCGCGCAGCCCGCAAATAGGGCGGCAAGCGAGGCCGCGGCGACGGCCGCGAAGGCCCTCCGGAAGTCTCCAGCGCTTTTCAAGCGTCAGACTGACTGAAGGAATCGTGCCACTTGTGTAGCGCGAGCCAGCTGAGCGCGATCACCCCGGCCACAAAGATGAAGCCCAGGAGGCAGCTGACGGCCGCCGTGGCGAAAAGCGCCCCCATCTGGAAGCGCGAGCTGTAGATGATCGCGAGAAACCCCAGCCCTCCCTGCCCTCCCGCGGAATTCCCGGCATAGAAGTCGCCGACGATCGCCCCGATCGGGGCCAGCGTGCCCGCGATCCTCAGGCCGGTGAAGAAATACGGGAGCGCCGCCGGCACCCGAAGCAGGAAGATCTCCTGAACCTTCGACGCCTTGCACATGCGGAAGTAGTCCACGAGGTTCCTGTCGGTGGAGACGAGCCCCTGGGTCGTGTTGACGACCATCGGGAAGAAACAGATCAGGAAGGTGATGATCGTGACGCTCCTCAGGCCCGGTCCGACCCAAAGGATGAGGATGGGCGCCATCACGATGATCGGCGTCATCTGCAGGATCATCAGGTAGGGGTAGAAGCTTGCCCGCACGAGCGGCGAAAGCGACAGGAGGAGCGCGAGCAGGAAGCTGAGCGCGACCGCGGTCCCGAAACCCAGGAGCGCGCCGAAGCCCGTGTTGAGCGCCGCGCCCCAGAGCGTCGGGCCCTCGTCCACGAACGCCTTGGCCACGGCCCCGGGCGTCGGAAGCAGGAAGCGCTGCTCGGGGCTCATCATCATGTCGATCGCGTACCAGGCGACGATCATCCCGACTCCGGTCAGGATCGGGAGGATGCGCCGCACGACCCGCGTCACCGATATGACCGGTTTCCGCTCGCTCATGGCTTCAGGCGCTCGACCGAGCGCAGGATCCTCGAGACCTCCGCGACAAGTTTCTGGTAGTGCTCCGACTCCCGGGTCTCCACCGTCCGGGGATAGGGCAGGTCCACTCCGACCTCCTCGTGGATTCGCCCGGGGTTCGCCGACATGACGAGGATCCTGTTGGACAGGAAGACCGCCTCCGGCACCGAGTGCGTGACGAAGAACGCCGTCCACGCAAGCTGCTGGCGGATGCCGAGGAGCTCCTCGTTCAAGTGGTCACGGGTCATCTCGTCGAGCGCGCCGAAAGGCTCGTCGAGGAGGAGTATCCGCGGCGAGACGCTGAGCGCCCGGGCAATGGAGACCCGCATCTTCTGGCCGCCCGAGAGCTGGCGGGGATAGTAGCCCGTCCGATCGGAAAGCCCGACGAGCGCCAGCGAGCGCCTCGCGGTCTCGGCCCGCGGTTCCCTGCCCGCGCCGCCAAGGCGCAGCGGCAGCTCGGCGTTCCTCTGCACGCTGAGCCACGGCAGGAGCGTCGGCTCCTGGAAGACGAAGGCGAGATTCTCAACCGAACCCGCCGCGGCCCCGTCCACGGCGATTCGGCCCGACGACACCGGGCTGAGGCCGGCGATCAGCTTCAGGACGGTGGATTTTCCGCATCCGCTCGGCCCGATCAGCGTGATGAAGTCGCCCCTTCGCGCCGAGAAGCTCACCTTGTCGAGGATCTTCGGGCCGTCGCCGTAGCGCTTGTCGACGTCCGCGAGCTCGACGATCGGGGAAGGGGGATCCTGCGTCATGTGACGGCGGGCTCCGAGGCGAACGGATTGACCGGGTAGGTCTTCATCTTGCCGGGGTTCAGGAGGGCGCCCGGGTCGACCTCCGCCTTGAACGCCCGCTTGTCCGCGATGTTCGGGTGGCGCCCCCCCTCCTCAAGGTACACGGTGTGCGGGTTGGCTATGAAAACCCCGATCTCGTCGCAGCAGCGCAGGATCTCGTTCAATCGCTCCTCGGACTTGAAGAAGACAAGCGGGAGGCCCCCCGCGACTATCGAGTCCGGGTTCGTCGCTACGGCGTTTCCCCGCATCATCTTCGAGTTGCCCGCGGTCCATTCCAGGTGGAAGAGGATCTCACCCGGGAACCGCCGCCGGAGCTCCGCCAACTGCTCGCGGAAATTGCGGCCGAATCCCGACTGAAGGTAGGTGATGGAGGGATCGGCCTTGATCGCCCAGAGTGTCGTGTGGTTCCACGTGTAGTCTGTGAGAAGCGGCGACCTGGGCGGATCTGCGAGCGGCTTTCGAAAGACGCAGTCGATGCCCGCCCCGCCCGCGCTCGCGACGACCTCGTCGGCCTGCGCCCGGTCCACGAGAAGGAACGTGATCGCATCGCCGGATCGCAGGAACTTGGCAAGGGGCTTGAAATACGAGGGGATCGGCCACTCGAACTGGGTGACCAGGCGCTTGCGCCAGTCCAAGCGGCGGGCCGCGGAGTCCGTCCAGTCCAGGAGCCTACCCCAGTCGGCGGAGCTTAGGATCAGCTGCTCGTAGTCGACCTTCGGCGCGAGGCGCATCTCCACCTCCACCATGAGCCCCGTCGTCCCGTAGGTGTGGAGCGCCTTCAGGCATTCCTGCTCCTCGAGCCTCAC
>Ga0302326_10001443_pt1 | contig 60610 bp, 53 predicted proteins | sample Palsa_T0_3_FD_202264 | JGI IMG/M metagenome (GOLD analysis project Ga0302326, IMG submission 202264) | Peat permafrost microbial communities from Stordalen Mire near Abisko, Sweden - Palsa_T0_3 | ecosystem: Environmental > Terrestrial > Soil > Palsa > Peat permafrost | place: Sweden: Abisko...
TCCCGAGGCGGTCCTGGCCGGTCAGCTGGCGGTAGACCGGCCATCCCTCGATCCAGGTCCGCTCGCCCATTTGCGCGCCTCCCTCACCGCAACAGATGCGCCCGCAGCCCGGTCGCGCCTACTGGCTATCGCGCAGCCGGGGCAGCACCTGCTCAGCATAGAACTCGAAGAAGCCCTCCTGGTTGGGACCTACCTGCCCGATATAGACCTCGTCGAATCCGGCGTCGGTGTAAGCGCGGATCCCGCGGATGTGCGCGCTTGGATCAGGCCCGCACGGCGCGGTGATCATGTCCTCGGGTATCAGCCCGGCGAGCTGGCCGAAATGCCGCGGCAGCGGGAGCAGCTGGGCCGCCTCACCGGGGATCTCGTCAGTGGCCCACAGCCGGTGCATCGTCTTGCGCGCCTGTCCCTCGTCAGGTCCCCAGCAGACCTTCAGTCCGCCGTGGACCGGCCGGTCGCCGCCGCCGGATTCCCGGTACAGCCGGACGAAGTCCGCTTCGGGCTGCACGCACAGGTAGCCGTCCGCCAGACGGCCGGCCAGCTTTCCTCGGCGGACGCCAGGAGCGGCCGAGGATGTGCTCGTTCAGTGCCTCTCCGGTCCCCACTCCCAGCGTGAGGGCACCGCCGGTCAGCAGTGCCGAGGTGGCGGCCGCCTGCGCCACGATCGCCCGATGCTGGCCGATCAGCGGGCAGGTTACCGCGGTCGTGACCGGCAGCGAGGTGGCCTGGAGATGGCACCGATCACCGGTTCGCCCGCTCACACAACCCGCTCACCCAAACCGCTCACCCAACCGCTCACCCAAACAGCGGGTGTTTACCGGCGCCGCCGCCCGGGAAGCTGCACCGGCGGTTGATGCACCGGCGGTTGGTGCACCGGCAGCCAAAGGAGCCGCGACATGAAGATCGCACTGATCGCCGAACGTGTGGGTCCGCTACCGGCACCCGCGACCGACGCCTACCCCGGCGATCCTGCCGACCGGGTCGTCGCGCTGGCCCGAGCCCTCGGCGGACTCGGCCAGAAAGTCACGATCTACGCACGCAGGGACGATGCGGGGCTTCCGGATCGATTCGCCCTCTGCCCTGGCGTGACCATCGAGCGGATCTCGGCCGGCCCGGCGTCCAGGCTGCCCGCCGACCAGCTGCTCGGGCAGCTCGCGCCGTTCGGCGGCTTGCTCGCCGACCGCTGGCAGCGCAGCGCGCCCGACGTCGTGCACGCCCATTTCTGGACCAGCGGCCTGGCCGCGCTGGTCGGCGCGCGCGACCTCGACCTTCCGGTCGTGCAGACCTTCCGCTCCCTCGCAGACCGCTCCCTCGCAGCCGACCTGCAGGGCGATCACGGGCCGCAGCGCTCTGATGGGCGGCAGCCGCCCGGGCCGCCCGCGCCGCCCGCGCGGATCCGGCTGGAGACCGCGATCGGGCGAAGCGCCCGGGCAGTGCTGGCCAGTACCTCAGCAGAATTCGCCGCGCTGGTCCGCCGGGGAGTCCCGCAGGCCAGCGTGACAGTGGTTCCGTCCGGGGTGGATACCACCCGCTTTCGCCCCTCCGGCCCGGTAGCCAGCCGGGCCAGGCGGCCGCGGCTGCTGGTGGTGGCACCGCTGGACCAGCAGCAGGGACTGGTCACGGTCCTGCAGGCGCTGACGCACCTGCCGGAGGCTGAGCTTGTCATCGCGGGCGGCCCGCCGCAGGCCCAGCTTCCGGGTGATCCCGGCTATCAGCGCCTCACCCGGCTTGCCGAGCGGCTGGGGCTGCGGGGTCGGCTGACCTGCACCGGCCGGGTGAGCCAGGCCGGTATGCCCGCTCTGCTGCGGTCGGCCGATGTGCTGGTGAGCGTTACCGCAGCCGAGCCCTTCGACCTGGTGCCGCTGGAGGCGATGGCGTGCGGCGTCCCGGTCATAGCAGCCGCCGGATCGCAGCAGGACGCGGTCATCGACGAGGTCACCGGTTTCCTGGTGCCGGCGATGAAACCCGTCGTGCTCGCAAGCCGGGTAGGCCAGCTGCTCGCCCGCCCCATGCTCGCTGAGGGCTACGGAATCGCCGCGGCCAGCCGGGCCAGGGATCGTTACTCCTGGGAGCGCATCGGCAAGGAAACGCTCGCCGCTTATGAGCGGATGCTGGCCCTGCGAGCCCGGGCCGCGGCGTAACGGGGCGGCTCCGGACCCACATTCGGCATATTGTTCTGGAACGCGGACACACTCCCCGGGGCGGGGACGTGCCCTAGCTACCAGGAGGCCGAAGGAATGCTGGCGCCAGGAACCTACGTCCATGACCACTGACCCAGCCACGAGCAGCCGGCGGCGGCGCCTGCGAGCCACCGGCTGGCAGCGGCGCGGCGGCGCAGCTGGAGCGAGAGCCGGGACCAGGGCCGCCGGGGCCGGGCAGCTGCGGACGCTGGCCGTCGGGGGCCGGATGCTGCGGGTTGCGGTGCGCGAAGGCAGCTCCCGCGAATGGCCGCCGCTGCTGCTCTGCAACGGCATCGGCGCCAGCCTGGAGCTGCTGGAGCCGTTCGTCGACGCGCTCGACCCGCGGCGGACAGTGATCCGGTTCGACCTTCCGGGCATCGGCGGGTCGCCGCTGCCGGTCATCCCGTACCACATGACGACGCTGGCGCCGTTGCTCAGCGGCCTGCTGGACAAGCTCGGCTACCAGCAGGCCGATGTCCTGGGAATCTCCTGGGGCGGCGGGCTCGCGCAGCAGTTCGCCGTGCAGTGCCCGGCCCGGGTCCGCCGCCTGGTGCTGGTGGCCACCGGAACCGGGTCGCTGATGGTGCCCGCCCAGCCGCAGGTCCTGGCGCGCATGCTCACGCCCCGGCGCCACCGGGACCCGGAATACGCGGCCAGCATCGCCGGCGAGATCTACGGCGGCAGCCTGCGCGCCGACCCGACGCGCGCCAGCGAGCTGCTGCACGCCACGACCCGCCTGGGACCAAGCCGGGGTTATTACTACCAGCTGCTGGCCGGAGCCGGCTGGACGAGCCTGCCGCTGCTGCCGCTGCTGCGGCAGCCCACACTGATCCTGGCGGGCGACGACGACCCGATCATCCCGCTGATCAACGCGCGGATCATCAGCCTGCTGATCGCCCGCAGCGAACTGACCATCTACCGCGGCGGGCACCTTGACCTGGTCTCGGAGCCGGGACGGCTGGCGCCGCTGGTCGAGGCGTTCCTCACCGCGCAGACCGGGTCCGACGCCCGGGAGGCTGACGCCAGGCCGGCGTTAGGGCGACTACGACCAGCCGACAGTGTCCTCGCGCAGCGCGGCATAGCGCGCCCGGACGCCTTCCTGCGGCGGGCCGTCATACGCCGCCGCTGGCCGACCGGGCCACGAAGGGGGCATCGCGCGGCCTGACAACGCCCACGCGGCCTGGCGTGCGGCGCCGACAGCCACGTACTCCTCCGGATCCGGCACAACAACCGGAGCCAAAAATAGGCCGGGCGCCAGACGGCACACAGCTGCCGACCGGGCCCCGCCGCCGGTCAGCAGGATCCGCCGCGGCGCGTCGTCCGGCAGCGCCGCGGCCACGGCCAGCAGGTCCGCTGCCTCGGCCAGCGAGGCCAGCACCGCCTCGACCGCGGCCCGGGCGATGTTTTCCCTGGTGGCGTTCTGGGTGGTCAGGCCGCGGAGCACGCCGGTCGCCGCGGGCCGGTCCGGCGTGCGCTCCCCGTCCAGGTAGGGCAGCAGCGTGATCCCCCCGGCGCCGGCCTGCGCGGCCAGGGCCAGCTGCGACAGCCCGGCGAGATCGGTGCCGGTCATGGCGGCGGCCGACGACAGCACCAGGCCGGCGTTCACCGTGCAGACCAGGGGCAGGAACCGACCGGTGGCGTCGGCAAACCCGGCGACTGACCCGGCCGGGTCGGCGGACGGCTGACGGCTGACGGTGAAGACGGTTCCGGAGGTGCCGATTGACACCGCCACGTCACCGGGCGCGAGATCCAGGCCCAGGGCTGCCCCCATGTTGTCGCCGGTGCCCGCGGACAGCACCGCGCCCCAGGCAGTCTCCCCGACGACCTGCGCCGGGCTGGCGACCCGCGGCAGGGCGACCGGGTGGCCGAGCGCCGCGGCGGCAAGCTCCGGCAGCCAGCGTCCGGTCGCGGGCGAGAAGTAACCGGTCCCGGACGCATCCCCGCGATCGGTGACCGGCTCGGCGGCGCCAAGCCGCCAGGTCAGCCAGTCATGCGGCAGCAGCACCCGCGCCGTGGCGGCCGCATTGGCCGGCTCGTGCCCGGCGAGCCAGCGCAGCTTGGTGACCGTGAAGGAGGCCGTCGGCACGCTGCCGGTCTGGCTGGCCCACCACTGCGCGCCGCCGTACTCAGCCAGCAGCTCGGCGGCGGCCTGCGCCGACCGCAGGTCGTTCCAGAGCAGGGCCGGCCTGAGCACCTGGCCGGCGTCGTCCAGGACGATCATGCCGTGCTGCTGCCCGGCCACGCCGACCGCTGCTGCCCGGCTCAGCAGGCCGTCCCCGGCCTGCTGGAGGGCGGCCCACCAGGCGGCCGGGTCGCACTGCGTGCCGCCCGGGTGCGGCGCGCTGCCGCGGCCCAGTATCGTGCCGTCCGCCGCGTCGCAAAGGACGACCTTGGTGGACTGCGTCGAGGAGTCAACGCCGGCAACCAGCATGACGGACCTCCCGCTCGGCGGTTTCTGTGCTCGCTAGCGTTACTTGTATTCGGGAGCCTTAGATAAAACTTTCTAGCGGTTTAGTTATAGGTCGGTCGGGTGGCCGACTAGCCGGATCGGGCCGGTTGCTGCCGGATCCCCATCTGCTGGTCTCGCTGGTTCTGGGCCAGCAGAGGTTAGCGCCGGGCGATCAGGTCCCCCAGAACCTGCCGCACGTTGGTCTCCAGCTCGCTGGCGGCGCCGGTTTGGCCGGCCAGGTGCCGCAGCAGCGCCTGCTGGAACAGCCCGTCGAAGATCGCGTAGGCCACCCCGCAGGACACCGTGAGCGGGGACCCGGCCAGCTCGGCGAACTGGCTGACGATGCGCCAGATCATTCGCTCGAGGCTCTGGTCGATCTCCAGGACATCGCTGCGGAACGAGTCCTCGAACAGGCTCTGGGTCCGCAGGTCGTACCAGAGCCGGTGCAGCGCGGCGTCCTCGCGCAGCGTGGCGGCCATGACCGCGCCGAAGCCCTGCTGGAGCTCGGCTGCCGACTGGGCAGTGCCGACGATCTGGTCGTAGCGGGTCACGCACTCCGCCTTGTACTGCCGGACGCAGTGGGTGATCAGATCCACCTTGTCGGCGAAGTAGTAGTGCAGCACGCCGTGCGAGAACTCGGAGTTCTGCGCGATCTCGCGCAGGCTGGTGCGGGCATAACCCAGCTCGGACAGAGTCTGCAGCGCGGAGGCGGCCAGCTGCGCCCGCCGTTGGGCGAACTTGTCGGCCTGCCGCCGCGAGATCCTGTCCCGGTTCCGGTCCGCAACCTCGGTCAAAGGGTGGGTTTCCCGTCGGCTCTGCGCCCGCGCCCTGCGGGCCACGGCAGCAGTGTATGCGGCTCAGACGGGCACTCATAAAATTTTTGGACGCTTGTCAAGAAATCTCTTGACGATTGTCAAGGCGAAGTGGACGCTGTGCTGTACGTACCCGGGCCGGGCCGCCGCGCAGACCTTGTCAGCACCGACTGCCGACGCGGTCGGCGCGCAGCCAGGCCATCTCGAGGAGGAGACGTCCCATGAGCGTGTTCGATCTGACCGGGCGCAAGGCACTGGTGACAGGCGGCGGCCGCGGGCTCGGCGCCGGCATGGCCGAGGCGCTCGCGCGGGCCGGGGCGGCGGTGGTCATCGGCGATATCGACGCGCAGACCGGCCAGGAAACCGCTGCCTCGATCAGCAAGTCCGGCGCCACCGCGGGCTTCGTCACCCTCGACGTGACCGACGACGCGAACTGGGAAACGGCCATCGCCGCGACCATCGAGGAGCTCGGCGGCCTGGACATCGTGGTCAACAATGCCGGGGTCGAGATCTCCGGTCTGGTCATCGATCTCGATCCGGGGGATGTCCGGCGGATGCTGGAGGTGAACCTCCTCGGGACCGCACTGGGTATCAAGCACGCGTTCCGCGCCCTGCGCCCCGGCGGGGCGGCCGGGGGCGGCGGCGCGGTCATCAACGTCTCCTCCGTCGCCGCGACGATCCCGTTTCCCGGCATCGCCGGCTACTCAGCGACCAAATCGGGAGTCGACCGGCTCACCCGGGTGGCGGCGCTGGAATCCGGCAAGCTCGGCTACGGCGTCCGGGTGAACTGCATCTACCCGGGGCTGGTTCCGACCCAGATGGGCGCCAGGCTCGCCCAGGACATGGTCACGCTCGGGCTGTGGCCGAGCGCGGAGGCGGCCGTGGGCGACGTCATCGGCCTGACCCCGCTCGGCAGGCTTGGCGAGGTCGCTGACATGGCCGACGTCGTGGTGTTCCTCGCCTCCGACGCGGCCCGATTCATCACCGGGGCCGGGCTGCCGGTCGACGGCGGCATGGGCATGTGACAAGCGCTTCCCGCGATTACCGAAAGGCCGAAAAATGAGCACTGACAAGCCCGTCGTCGTCTACGGCGCCTCCGGCTACACCGGCCGCCTGGTCTGCGAGTACCTCCGTGAGCTGCACGTTCCGTTCATCGCCGCCGGGCGGGACAAGGCACGCATCCAGGAAGTGCTCGACAAGGTTCCCGGCATCGACACCGTCGAGCACGAGGTGGTCGAGGTCGAGCACGACGTGGACGCGCTGACCAAGCTCTTCTCCGGCGCCAAGGTCGTCAGCAACATGGTCGGCCCGTTCATCAAGTTCGGGCCGGAGGTGGTAGAAGCCAGCCTCGCGGCGGGGTGCCATTACCTCGACACCACCGGCGAGCAGGACTGGGTCCTCGACGCGCAGGCCCGGTGGGGGGCGAAGTTCGCCGCCAGCGGCCTGCTGCTGTCGCCGGGGGTGGCGCAGATGTACACGACCGGGGAGATCGCGGCCAACATCTGCCTGGAGACGCCGGGCCTGGACACGCTGGACATCCTGGTGCTGTGGAAGGGCTTCCCGACGTACGCGTCGACCCAGACGATCTTCACGATCCTCAAGGCCGACTGGTACTACCTCGAGCAGAACGAGTACCGCAAGTGGGACCCAGCCACCACCTTCGAGGTCGCTGTCCCCGGCCAGCACGAGACCGCGCTCGCCCTCCCGTGGGGCGGCACTAGCCATCCGGTGTGGTTCAAGAACGACCCGCGGGTGTCGACCTGCAAGGTGGCCGGCGGGGTCTTCGACCGCACGGTCATGGAAGGCGTCGTCGCCACCGTGAAGCTGGTCGAGGAGCAGATCAAGACGCTCCCGGCTGACCAGCAGGACGCCGCGCTGGCCCAGGTCGCCAGCTCGGTGCAGGCCGGCATGCCACCGCGGGAGCGGTCGCGGATCAACACCTCGCTGGACTCGGTGTACGCCTCGGGGCCGCTCGGGCGGGCGCACTGCGTGATCCACGGCAACAGCAACTACAAGCAGACCGGGCTGCTGCAGGCCTATGCCGCGGCCAGCCTGCTGCAGCAGCCGCCCCGGCGGACCGGGCTGGCATCGGCCTGCCAGGCATTCGGGCACCGGGAGCTGCTCGGCGTGCTGCGGAGCTTCGGGCTCGTGCTCGACCCGGTTCTCAGCGTGCACAGCTGAGCCGCGGGAGCCGGCCGTGCGCCTGACCGACTACCTCGACAAGGGTGCGTCCCTGGGCGCGGGGTCGCCCTGCCTGACCACCGACGGCAGCTCGCTCAGTTACGGCGAGGTCCAGGAGCTCTCCTGGCGGGTAGGGCGGGCGCTGGCGCGCTCAGGGATCCGGCCGGGCGACAAGGTGGCGATCTTGTCGGCGAACGACCCGGTCGCCTTCTCCTGCGTGTTCGGCATCGCCCGGGCCGGGGCGGTCTGGTGCCCGATCAACCCGCGCAACGAGGCAGCAGAGAACCGCGACCTGCTGGATTTCTTCGACTGCAGCTGCCTGATCTTCCAGGGAGCGTTCGCGCCCCTGGTGGAGCGGATCGCAGCCGGCCTGCCGAAGCTGACCACGCTGGTCTGCCTCGATCAGCAGACGCCGGTGGCGACGCCGCTCGGGCAGTGGCTGGACGGCATGCCGGGCGAGCCGTGGCAGGCCGACCCGGTGGACGACGTCGTCATGATCGTCGGCACCGGCGGGACCACGGGCAGGCCGAAGGGCGTGATGCTGACCGGCAGGAATATCGAGACGATGGCAGCGCTGACACTGATGGGCTACCCGTTTGGCGCCCGTCCGGTGTACCTGGCGCTGGCCCCGCTGACCCACGCGGCCGGGGTGCTCTGCTTCCCGGTTATGACGCTGGGCGGCGAGATCGTCATCATGCGGGCACCGGATCTCACCGAGTTCCTGGCGCTGGTCGAGCGGCACCGGGTCACGCACACGTTCCTGCCGCCGACCCTGATCTACATGCTCCTGCGGCACGCCGGGCTCGCCTCGGCTGACCTGTCCTGCCTGCAGTGCTTCTGGTACGGCGCCGCGCCGATGTCGGCGGCCCGGCTGGAGGAGGCCATCGCCGTGATCGGCCCGGTGCTGGCGCAGCTGTTCGGCCAGACCGAGGCGCCGATGATGATCTCGACGATGGCGCCGCGTGATCACTTCCGCGCCGACGGCTCTGTTGCCCGCGAGCGCCTGTCGTCAGCCGGACGGCCGGCCCCGCTGGTGACCGTCGCGATCATGGACGACGACGGGCGGCTACTGGGACCTGGCGAGCGCGGCGAGATCGTGATCCGCAGCTCGCTGGTCATGGCCGGCTACTACAAGAACCCCGAGGCCACGGCGGAGGCGTCCCGGTACGGCTGGCACCACACCGGCGACATCGGCTATCTCGGCGCCGAGAACTACCTCTACATCGTCGACCGGGCCAAAGACATGATCATCACTGGCGGCTTCAACGTGTACTCGGCTGAGGTCGAGCAGGCGCTGATGGAACATCCCGCGGTCCAGGACTGCGCGGTCGTCGGGCTGCCGGACGACAAGTGGGGCGAGCGGGTGACGGCGGTGGTCCAGCTGCACCCTGGCCAGAGCGTCACCGAACCTGACCTGCGCGCGTTCGTGAAGGCGCAGGTGGGAAGCGTGAAGGCGCCCAAGCAGGTGGAGGTATGGCCGGACCTGCCGCGCTCGAAAGTCGGCAAGATACTCAAGAACGACGTCAAGACTCGACTGCTCAACCAGGCCGGCAGCGGCGCCGGCCCGCGGTCATCTCCTTGACCAGGCGCTCGCCGCCGGCAAATCTAACTGGGCGGCAATGCCGATCCGGGATCAGGCGGGCCAGGACAGGGCGCGGGTCAGCGCCGGGGCCGCATCGACCAGCCGCCGGACCGGCTGGCTGATCCCGCCGCCGCTGCGGGCCAAGGCGGCGGCGGCCAGGTCCGATTCGGGCGTGGGCAGCGGGCACAGCACGTGCAGCCGGTCGATCCCGGTCAGCGCCGACGCCGGGTCGCCGCCGATGGTCGGCAGGCAGTCGGAGAGCAGGATCGCGATCCGCTCGTCGGCGGCCGCGCCCGCCAGCTGCGCGGCGGCAGCGCGGAGCGCGGCGGCCAGGTCGGTCAGCCCGTGCCCGCGCAGCCCGATCAGGTCGCCGACCAGATCCTGCGGCGCTCGCCGGGAGCCTTGCGCCTGCAGCACGGCGACCTTACCCCCGAACGCCAGGACGGCCGGCTCCAGCCGTCGCTCCGGCGCGAGCACCACGCCGGCCGCGGCGACCGCGGCGATCGCGACCGCGAGTCCCGACATCGAGCCGCTGGTATCGATCAGCAGGCACAGCGCCCGGCGGTGCGCGCGCCAGGACCGGGTCACCAGGTCGCCGGCGGCAGGCGGCCAGCTGCCTGCCAGCCGGTCAAGGGTGCGGTCCAGGTCGAGATCCCCCTCCCCGCGGCTGCTCGGGCCCAGCCGGCGGGTGCCCCGGGACGGACTACGGCCGGCCGCGCCGAGCCGCACGAAGACCCGCGCCGCCAGCAGCCGCGCGGCGGCGCGCAGCTCCCGGTCCGTGGCCATCGCGAGGTCGGCCAGCAAGGCCGCCGCGGCGTCCGGGTCGGCGGCCAGCAGCCGGGCCAGAAAGTCGCTGTCGAGCAGGCCAGGCCCGGGCGAGGCATCCCCGAACGAGGAGTGCCTGGACGCCAGCTCGGCCCGGCTGATCGACCGCCGCGCGCTGCCCCTGGTGCGGTCGCGGCGCAGGCTGGAGCGTGACTCGCCCGGCCTGCCGCCTGCCGGGGCCGACGGCAGGCCGTCAGCTTTCCCCCGGCCGTCCAGCGCGGCTCCGCCGCCAGCGGCCCTGGGCGCGGGCCGTTCGCCGTCTGGCAGGCCGGGCTGGCCTCCTGGCTGGCCTCCGGGCTGGCCTGGCGGCATGTCGGCCGGCCAGCACTGCCCGAGTAGCTCGTCGAGCACCGATTCCGGGCTGCGGTCACAGCCGTCCGCGATCCTGATCCGTCCCGACAGCGCGGCGTAGGCGGCGTCCCGCGCGGTGTCACGCGTCATGCCGCTCTCGCCCCGCAGCCGCGCTAGCCCGGTCAGCAGCAGCACCAGGTCAATGGCGCCCCGCACCGAGGCGCCCATCCGCACATCGCCGTGCTCGCGGGTGGCCCTGGTCAGCGTGACCGCGAAGTCCGTGACCTGGCTGTTCTCGCCGGTCACCGCCGTGGTGATGAGCCGCTCCGCCGCCGCGTCCTGATAGCCGAGCACCACCCGGCAGATCCGGTCCGCGATGGCCTGGCTCACCCGCGCGGTGCCGATGGCGTCGAACGGGTTCATCGCGGCGATCAGCCGGAATTCCGGGCCGGCTGTCACCATGCCGAGCCGGGGCACCGCGATCTCGCCCTCCGCGAGCACGGTGATCAGGACGTTCAGTGTTTCCTCGGGGACCCGGTTGAATTCCTCCAGATACAGCAGGGCTCCGCCTCGCATCGCCGTCAGCAGCGGGCCGTCGGTGAAGCTGTCCGGCCCGTAGCCCACGGCCAGCACCTGCGCGGGGTCGTACTGGCCGACCAGGCGGGCCGGCGTCAGCTCGGCGTTGCCTTCGACGAAGACGACGTCCTTGCCTGCCTCCCGGGCGATCTCCCGCAGCAAGGTGGATTTGCCGGTGCCCGGCGGCCCCTCGATCACGACATGCCGGCCAGCCTCCAGCGCGACCGTGAGCACCTCGCGCTCCCGCCGCAGGCCGACCACTGCCAGCGGCCGGCCGGCCGGCGGCGTCATCGCGTCATCTCCCGCGCCGCGGGGCCCGCCCGCGGCGCGGCGGGCGGGTCAGGAGCTGGAGTGCAGGATGACACCGCGGATGTTCTTGCCGTCCAGCAGATCCTGATAACCCTCGTTGATCTGGTCAAGGGTGTAGGTCGAGGTGATCAGCTCGTCGAGCTTGAGGTCACCGGAACGGTACAGCTCCACCATCCGGGGGATGTCGTGGAACGGGTCGCCGGAACCGAACAGGCTGCCCTGGATGCGCTTCTCGAACAGGGTCAGGATGGCACCGGGCAACTCGATGGTGTTCTTGGTCGGGTCCGAGAGCCCGGTTACCACGACCGTGCCGCCCTTGCGGATCGCGTTGAACGCGCTCGTGACGACCTCGGAGGTCACCACGCCGACCGTGACGATCGCCTTGTCCGCGCCGACTCCCCTGGTCAGCTGGGTGATCAGCTCCTGTGCCTGCTCGGCGGTCGCGCAGCTATGGGTGGCCCCCAGCTGCTCGGCTGCCTCGCGCTTGTTGGCCAGCGGGTCGATCGCAACTACGTTGCGGGCGCCGGCCAGCGCCGCTCCCTGTACCGAGTTGATGCCGATGCCGCCGATTCCGTAGATGGCGATGGTGTCACCCGGCTCGGTGGCCGCGGCGTGCACCGCGGAGCCGAAGCCGGTGGGCACCCCGCAGCCGATCAGGACGACCTTGTCCAGCGGCAGGTCGTCGTCCACCTTGATGGCCGAGTTCTCTGAGATGGTGGCGCGCTCGGAGAACGTGCCGATCATGCACATCCCGCCGAGATCCTCGCCGTCCTTGTGGAACCGGTAGGTGCCATCAGGCAGCATGCCGTCCAGGATGGTGGCGCCCATGTCACAGAGGTTCGACTTGCCGGTCGAGCACCACCGGCAGTGACCGCAGACCGGCAGGAACGAGCAGATAACATGATCCCCAGGCTTCAGCCGGGTGACGCCCTCGCCGACTTCCTCGATGATCCCGGCACCCTCGTGGCCGCCGACGATCGGGAAGCGCGGCACGATGTCGCCGTGCCGCAGGTGCTCGTCGGAGTGGCACAAGCCCGCCGCCACGTAGCGGATCAGCACCTCGCCGGCCTTCGGCGGATCCAGGTCCAGCTCGGTGACCTCGAAGTCCTTACCCGTTCCGCGCAGTATCGCGGCCCTGGTCTTCATCGACCCTCCTGGTTCTCAGCCCGTGCGGCTGCCGTCAGCGGTGCTTGCCACCCTAGATCGGGTAAGCCCGTCGCGACCAGCCCTCAGCAGGCCGCAACATGCCGGCCCGCCGGCCTGATGCCGGCCGGAGGTCCTTAAGGACAATCCGTCAGGCGCATTCTCCCCAGCGGTCACCCGTCTGGATGGAAGTAGCGAATACCAATAGCAAGGCGGATGACATGGCCAGGATCAGCTATGACGAGCAGACCGCTGCAGCGTTCAAGGCGGTCCGCGAGGTCCCACGCGACGGACTCTCGGAGTGGCGCGGGGCGCTGCGACGTCACCTGCGCCCGTCGCGGGGAATGACTCTGGTGGACATCGGCGCGGGGACCGGTGCGTTCGCCGCTGCGTTCAGCGACTGGTTCGACCTCAGCGTCCTCGCAATCTCACCGAGGACGAGCCCCGCCGCGGTAAAGAACGTCTCCGCCGTGCCCTACGACATGCCGAGGACACAGCGAACCCGGAAACCAGAAGCAATTGGCTTGACCTCTTGGTTCTGTGCTGACCGGTTCGCGCAAGGCGAATATAGTCTTATTCCGGACGTTGAGCTTCGATTGCCGAACATTGGTCGCGAAGGCGGCCATCTCCTTTCACAACATTAACCCCTTCCGGCCACCGGGCTCATCATGCCGTGCGGCGCGCTAGTTTGTCAGCCATGAAGGCTCTGGTGCTGGCCGGCGGGTCGGGCAGCCGACTTCGGCCTATTACTCACACGTCCGCTAAGCAATTGCTTCCGGTGGCGAATAAGCCCGTTCTGTTCTACGTCCTTGAGGCGATACGCGATGCTGGTATATCAGACGTGGGAATCGTGGTGGGGGAGACCGCGGCGGCGATCGAGGCGGCTGTGGGCGACGGCCGGAGTTTCGGGCTGAATGCCACCTACATCAGGCAGGATGCGCCGCTGGGGCTGGCCCACGCGGTGCTGGTCGCGCGTGCCTATCTCGGCGCTGATGACTTCGTGATGTACCTCGGGGACAACTTCATCGTCGGCGGGATCTGCCCGCTGGTCGAGGAGTTCAGGTCCGGCCGGCCGGATGCGCAGATCATGCTGACCACGGTCCCGGATCCGCGCCAGTTCGGCGTCGCCGAGCTCGACGACGCGGGCGAGGTGATCGGCCTGGAGGAGAAACCCGGCCGCCCGAAAAGCGATCTCGCGCTGGTGGGTGTCTATATCTTCACTCCCGTGGTGCACGAGGCGGTGCTGCAGCTCAGGCCGTCAGGCCGGGGTGAACTCGAGATCACCGAGGCGCTGCAGTGGCTCATTGACAACGGCCGCAAGGTTCGGTCCACGATTATCTCGGGGTACTGGAAGGACACTGGCAACGTCGCCGACATGCTCGAGGTCAACCGCATGGTGCTGGAAAGCATGGAGGCTCGGCAGCTGGGCTTGGTGGACGCTGCGACCGAGCTCATCGGCCGGGTGGTGATCGAGAGCGGTGCCGAGGTCAGCCGGTCCCGCATCGTCGGTCCCGCGGTGATCGGCGCGGGAACCCGGGTAGACAGCTCTTACATCGGCCCGTTCACCTCCGTGGCGGAGGACTGCGCCATCGTCGACAGCGAGATCGAGTACTCCATCGTGCTGCGCGGTGCCTCCGTCCGCGGGGTCCGGCGGATCGAGGCATCGCTGATCGGCCGTGACGTGGAGGTAACGCCGGCCCCGCGGGTGCCCCGGGCGCACCGCCTGGTGCTCGGCGATCACAGCAGGGTGCAGATCAGCTCATGAGGATCCTGGTGACGGGCGGGGCCGGGTTCATCGGCTCGCATTACGTGCGGACAATGCTGACCGGCGGCTATCCCGGCTTCGAGGACGCTCGGGTGACCGTGCTGGACAAGCTCACCTACGCGGGCAACCTGGCGAACCTGCAAGCGGTCGCCGGCAGCCCGCGGTTCACCTTTACCCGCGGCGACATCGGCGACGCTGCGCTGCTGGCGGCGGTCGTCCCCGGCCATGACGTCGTGATCAACTTCGCCGCCGAGACCCATGTCGACAGGTCCATCACCGGTGCATCTGACTTCGTCGCCGCCAATGTCGCCGGTGTCCAGATCCTGCTGCAGGCGTGCCTGGACGCCGGCGTCCGGCGGGTAGTCCAGGTCTCCACCGACGAGGTCTACGGCAGCATCCCGCGCGGGTCGTGGTCGGAGGACTCCCCGCTCGCGCCGAACTCGCCGTACGCGGCGGCCAAGGCCGGGGGTGACCTGATGGCACGCGCCTATGCCCGCACCCACGGGCTCGACGTCCGCGTCACCCGCTGCTGCAACAACTATGGTCCCTACCAGTTCCCCGAGAAGGTCATCCCGCTGTTCGCCACCAACCTTCTCGACGGCCTGAAGGTCCCGCTCTACGGCGACGGCGGGAACGTCCGCGGCTGGATCCACGTCGATGACCATTGCCGCGGCATTCAGCTGGCGCTCGAGCGCGGCGAGAGCGGAAACGTCTACCACGTCAACGGCGACGCGGAACTCACCAATATCCAGCTAACCCACGCGCTGCTCGAGTGCTGCGGCGCGGGCTGGGACATGGTCGAGCGCGTTGCGGACCGCAAGGGGCACGACCGGCGCTACTGCCTCGACGACTCAGTGCTGCGGGCGCTGGGCTACGCCCCCCGCGTTCCCTTCCGGGCCGGCCTTCGCGCGACTGTCCAGTGGTACCGGGAGAACCGACCCTGGTGGGAGCCGCTCCGGCAGCCGCGGCCCGAGACTGGCTGCGCGAAAAGGCCCGCAGCCAGCGACGGGACGGTAACGGCCGCCCAGTCCGGACCCGCCGGATGAGCCGCTGGCTGGTCGCGGGAGCCGGGGGGATGCTCGGCCGGGACCTCGTCACCATCCTGCGCCGCCGGGGCGAGGAAGTCACCGGCCTGGCCCGGGCCCGGCTCGACGTGACCAACGAGGCCGCCGTCCACGCGGCACTGCGCCGCTACCGGCCGGCGGTCGTGGTCAACTGCGCGGCCTGGACCGCCGTGGACGACGCTGAGGCGCACGAGGACCGCGCGCTGGCGGTGAACGGGCTGGGCGCGGGATACATCGCTGCCGCCTGCGCGGCCAGCGGCGCCCGCCTGGTGCACCTGTCGACTGACTACGTGTTCGGCGGTACCGGCCGACGGCCCTATGCCGAGGCTGACAGGCCAGCGCCGCGCACCGCCTACGGGCGCACCAAGCTCGCCGGCGAGCAGGCGGTGCTCGCGCTCCTGCCTGACACCGGCTACGTGCTGCGGACTGCCTGGCTGTACGGGGCACACGGGCCTAATTTCGTTTCCGCGATGATCAGGATGGCGCGCGAGCGGCCGGCCGTCGACGTGGTTGCTGACCAGCGCGGCCAGCCCACCTGGACGGTTGATGTCGCCGGCCAGATCATCGCCCTGGTTTCAGCTGGCACAGCGGCCGGGATTTACCACGCCACCAGCGCGGGCGAGACCAGCTGGTTCGGGCTCGCCCAGGAGGTCTTCCGGCTGCTGGGCGCGGATCCGGGCCGGGTACGGGCGGCCACCAGCGATGACTACTCCCGGCCAGCGCCCCGGCCTGCCTACAGCGTGCTCGGCCATGACCGCCACGCGTCGGCCGGGATCGATCCCATCGGCGGCTGGGAACTCGCGCTGCGCCGGGCGTGGCCCGTGCTCGCCCCTGCCGGGTGAGCCCGTGCTCGCCCCCTGCCGGGTGGACCGGCGGTCAGGCGCCGCGCAGGCGGGCGGCGTGGGTCAGGCAGTCGGCATAGCCGGGCAGCAGGCCCGCCGAGCGTGCCTGCGCGAGGGAAGGGGCGGCCGCGTCCTTGTCCGACAGGATGATCTCAACGTCCTGCGGCCAGGCGATGGCGATGTCGGGGTCGAGCGGGTGCACGCCGTGCTCGCGGGCTGGCGCATAGGCGGTAGAGCACAGGTACAGCACCGTAGCTTCGTCACTCAGGGTAATAAAGGCATGTCCCAGCCCTTCGGGAACGAACACGGCGCGCCGGGCCTCGTCGTCGAGCGGCACGGCCGCCCAGCACCCGTATCCGGGCGAGGACACCCGTAGGTCCACGACGACGTCCAGGATCGCGCCGCTCACGCAGGTGACGTATTTCGCCTGGCCGGGAGGTACGTCGGCGAAGTGGATGCCGCGGATGACCCCGCGCCGGGACAACGAGCAGTTGGCCTGAGCGACCTGCAGGCTGTACCCGAGATCAGCACTGAATTCGGCGTCACTGAACCATTCGAGGAAGCTCCCTCGCCGGTCGCCGTAGATACGCGGAGTGAAGACCCGGGCGCCGCCGACGTCGAGTGGATCCATCAGGAAACCGTAGCGGCGCGGCGTCCGCTCAGCTACGATTTCACTTGCTGTAGTCAGATCACTACTTAAAGTTGTCATGCGCCAGGGTCGGCATATCTCTCGTGACCGGGAACGGCTGGTCACCGGTATCGCCTGGCAATCGTCAGGAATCGGGCCATCCAGACGGGGAGAGGTGTGGCCACGTTGGGGAGCGAGGCTCTCGACGCGATCACCGCTACCGGACTTACGAGCTGGGCTGGCTACGGCCATCCTGGCGGCCGGCGATGGGGGCTGTGATGGAGCACGATGCCGCCGGGCTGATGCGGCAGTACCTGTTCGGAATCGCCGTCGATGCACTCGACAGGTCGCAGGCGGTCAGCCGGTGCACCGAGGCGGTCGAGCGCGGGGGCTACCTGTCTGTCGGCGTGGTGAACGCGGCCAAGGTCGTCGCGATGCGCAAGAACGATCAGCTGCGCAGAGCGGTAGGCAGCTGCGGCATGGTGCTCGCGGACGGCCAGTCGGTGGTGTGGGCCAGCCGGATGCTCAGCTCGCCGCTGCCCGAACGGGTGGCCGGCATCGACTTGTTCCTGGAACTGCTCGGCGAGGCGGCCGGCCGCCGCTACCGCGTGTATTTCCTCGGCGCGCGACGGGATGTCCTGGATCGCATGCTGGCCGAGGTACGCCGGCGGTATCCGGGCCTGGTCGTGGCGGGCGCCAGGGATGGCTACTTCCGGGCGGAGGAGGAAGCCGATGTCGCCGCGGAGATCCGCCGGTCCAGCCCCGATCTGCTCTTCGTGGGAATGTCGTCGCCTAAGAAGGAACTCTTCGTGAGCCAGTGGGGCGAAAGCACGAGAGTCAATGTGGTGCACGGCGTCGGCGGGTCGTTCGACGTGCTCGCGGGGCTGACCAGGCGGGCTCCCCGCTGGTGCCAGGATCACGGCCTGGAATGGCTCTACCGGGCCTGGCAGGAACCCGTCCGTCTGGGCCGCCGGTACCTGACGACCAACATGTCATTCATGGCGCTGGTTGCCCGCGAGCGGATGCGCCGCCGGGTTTTGCCGGGTGAGAATGCCGAGAGCCGGTGACCTCTGGGCGGATGCGGGTGATCTGCGTCGCGGGGGCGCGGCCGAATTACATGAAGGTCAAGCCGGTGATGGACGCGCTGGAGGAGCGCGGGGGCGAGGTGATCCTGGTTCATACCGGCCAGCATTATGACCCGGCGATGAGCGATGTCTTCTTCGCTGATCTGCGGATCCGCAGGCCCGACTACTTCCTGGGCGCCGGGTCGGGCAGCCACGCGGCTCAGACGGGCCGGGTGATGACCGCCTTCGAGCCGCTTGCCGCGCGGCTGCGCCCCGACATCGTCGTCGTGGTAGGGGACGTGAACTCCACCCTGGCGTGCGCGCTGGTCACCGCCAAGTCCGGTTCCCTGCTCGCGCACGTCGAGGCCGGCTTGCGCAGCCGGGACTGGTCGATGCCCGAGGAAATCAACCGCGTCGTCACCGACCGGGTCAGCGACTATCTCTTCGCCCCCTCCGACGACGCTGTCGCCAATCTGCGCGCCGAGGGATACCGCGACGACCAGATCACCCTGGCCGGCAACGTCATGGCCGACACCCTGCTGGCCAGCCTCGACCGGGCCCTCGCCCACGGCACCCTGGCCCGCCTGGGACTCACCCCCGGCCAGTACGGCCTTGCCACCTTGCACCGCCCCGCCAACGTCGATGACCCCGCCGTCCTGACAGCGCTGCTGCGCGCCCTGGGCGACATCGCCCGCCTGTGCCCCCTGATCCTGCCCGCCCACCCCCGGACAGCAGAGCGGCTCCGCGACGCTGGCGTCCCCGCCCGGATCCGCGTCCTGCCGCCTGCCGGCTACCTCGACTTCCTCGCCTTGCAGGCATCCGCCCGTCTGGTCCTCACCGACTCCGGCGGCGTCCAGGAGGAAACCACCATCCTCGGCATCCCCTGCCTCACCCTCCGCGACAACACCGAACGGCCCGTCACGCTCACGCACGGCACCAACCAGCTCGTGGGACGCGACCCCGCCGTCATCCTCACCGCCGCCCGCCGCATCCTCGCCAGCCCCCCTGCCCCGCAGCGCCCCCCCTTGTGGGACGGCCACGCAGGCCAGCGCATTGCCACCACGCTCCTGGCCGACAGTAACCTCCCACACCGGCCCCGGCCCACCACCATCCCCCCAGATCTGGACCCATGCGTCTTCGTTCCGTCACCGCCGGTCCTGGACCGGTGACGATGCGCGAGAACTCCGGTCACCGGGCTGCGCACCGAGGCAATGGCCGCCGATATGGGCGTGCTGGCCTGGGACGGGGCCCGCGCCGGCACCGGACCAGAGGGCGCCTGGGGGTCGAGGAGACCTTGACGGCCAAGGCTTCCCGTGCGCTGGGATGGAACTTCGGCAGCACGCTGATGACCAAGCTGAGCTTGTTCGGGATCGGTGTCATGCTCGCCCGGCTGCTGGGCCCGCACGCATTCGGCACCTACGCGGTCGCGTACGTCGCCCTGATCATCTTGCTGACCATCAACGAACTCGGGGTGAGCCTCGCGATCGTCCGGTGGCAGGGCGATCCTGGCGAGATCGCACCAACCGTCACGACCATCTCCCTGCTCGTCAGTGCGGTCATCTACGCTGGCTGCTTCTTCGGCGCGCCCGCGTACGCCTCGGCCATGGGGGCGCCCACGGCGACCGGCGTTGTTCGGGTGCTCGCGCTCGTAGTGCTGAGCGATGCTTTCACCAACACGCCCGCCGCGCTCCTGCAGCGGAGCTTCCGTCAGGGCAAGAAGGTGATCGCCGACCAGGTCAACGTCTGGGTCGGGACGGGCGTTACCATCGCCCTCGCGTTTACCGGCTACGGGGCGATGAGTCTCGCGATCGGGCGCCTGGTGGGCTGCGTGGCCGGAGCGATCCTGCTGCTGGTGTTCGCGCCGGGATCGCTGCGCCTGGGATTCGATCCGGTCAAGGCCCGTGCCTTGCTCCGATTCGGGCTGCCGCTCGCCGGCGCGAACATCATCACGTTCGGCGTCATGAGCGTGGACCAGATTGTCGTCGGCCACGTGCTCGGAACCGTTGCGCTCGGCCTGTATGTACTCGCCCTGAACCTGGCCAGCTGGCCGATCACCGTGTTCTCGCTACCGGTCCGGAATGTCGGAACGGCGGTGTTCTCACGGCTCCAGCACGATGGCGCCGTCATGCGCGCCACCTTCCTGTCGGCTGTCGGGCTGCTGTGCGCCGTGGCCCTGCCGGCGTGCCTGCTCATCGGCGGGTCGGCCGGGCCGCTGATCAGTCTGGTCTACGGCACCCGCTGGCTGCCCTCAGCCCGGCCGCTGATCTGGCTCGCCCTGCTGGGGGCCGTGCAGGTATTCTTCCTGCTCGCCTACGACTACCTGGTGGTGCTCGCCCGGTCCCGCTTCCTGCTGATCACCCAGCTGGCATGGCTGCTGGCGCTTATCCCCGCGCTGATCGTAGGGGCCCGGACGGATGGCATCTACGGGGCAGGCCTGGCGGAGGCCGCGGTCGCCGGGGCAGGAATCCTCCCGTGGTACCTGCGTGAGCTGAGCAAAAGGGGAATCCGGCTGCGCGCTCTCGGCAGCCACCTCTGGCTTCCGATCGCCGGAGCTGCGCTCGTGGGATTCGTGGCCGTCACAGCATCGAAGTTCGCGCCCAGTGATATCACCGCACTCGCGGCGAGCGGCGTGACTGCGGTTGCCGTCGTCGGGCTGCTCATCTACCGCATGCGGGCCAAGCTGGCTCTGCTCCGGTCGCTGTCAGCCGAACCTGTCGCGGCACCCGCTCCGCCACTTGCTGACGCCACGCCCATGCGGGACGTGAGGTCTCCGGCCGGGGACATCACCGGAGAGCTCTCAGCGATCTGGGGGGTCATCGACCCGCCGCCGACCCGTTACCGCGATGGGCGCCCGGGGCTGCGGGAGCCGCATGACGCGTTGCTCGCACAGCCGACTCATAACGACCCCACCGGGCCGCCGCCGACCCGGTACCGCGACATCCTCGGGTATCCGCCCTCGCGCCGGGACCTCAGCTCGACATCACCGCTGTACCGCAGGACCGTCGCCTCGCAGCAGTGGGATCCGGCCAAGACCACCCAGCGGCGCCAGGCCGCGCGGCGAAGCAGCCGACCGGTCGGCGACGGACATCCGGGCAGCACCAAGTCCGGCGTACCGCTCACCGGACCGCCGCCCACCGGACCCCCGCCGATTGAACCGTCCGGCGAAAGCGCCTCCGGAGGCTTCTCCGTCGCAGCGACCCGGCGTGCGCACGAGGAGACGCCATGAACTCCGGTGACCCGTGGATTGTCTGGATGGCGAACAAGCTATGGGAAGACCACGGCACTGATCAGCGCTTGACCAGGGCAATGGAACGGCATGCCCGGATCCTGTGGGTGGACCCTCCAGTTTCGATGGCGACATCGGCGAAGCGCCGATTCGGAGCCGCCCGGACAGTCCGGCCGGTGCTCTGCAACCTCAGTGATCGTGTCACCCGGCTGACACCAGCGGCGCTGCCCGGCATGACCCGCTTCGGAGTCCGGATCACCACTGCCCCGCTGATCCGTGCCCAGGTCCGCTGGGCGCTCCGCCAGACAGGTATCGAGCCCTTCGCCGTCGTCGCGACCAATCTGGAAGATGTCCTCGGCCGGTGGGGCAGCGGAGTGGTCAGCGTGTTGCACGGCACCGACGACTTCGTCGCTGGCGCCGAGCTGATAGGCCTGTCGGCCAGCAGGCTACGGGCCAGGGAAAGAAGGGCTATCGCGCGGGCGGACGTGGTGACCGCGCTTTCCCCGCTGCTGGCAGCGCGGTGGTCTGCTCTGCGCGGTAGCCCGGTACCGGTGATCCCTAACGGCTGCACCCCGGTCAGCGCCACCCTGGATCCCCCGCCCACCGTCAGGACAGACCTGCCAAGGCCGATTGTCGGGCTGGTCGGCCGGCTCAACGCACGGATCGACATGGATCTTGTCGAGGCCGTCGCTGATGCCGGGTTCTCCCTGCTCGTGGTGGGTCCGCACGACGCGCAGTGGGAACCACGGCGCTTGGCTGCGCTGACCGCGCGCCCGGCAGTCCGCTACGTCGGGAGAGTTCCGGAAGAACAAGCGCCCGCCTACATCGCGGCGATCGATATCGGCATCACGCCGTATCTGGACAGCCCGTTCAACCGTGCTTCGTTTCCGCTCAAGACGCTGGATTATCTCAGCGCGGGCCGGCCGGCGGTCAGCACCGCGTTGCCGGCTGCCCGGTGGCTCCTCGATGATCTCATCCGCAGCGATCAGGGAGATCGTCCCGGCCAGGTGCTGGCTCTGGCCGATGACCGCGCAGATTTTGTCACCGCAGTGCGTCAAATCGTCGGCAATCCAGGGACGCCAGATCGGGTCGTCGGCAGCCTTGCGGACAGAGACCCGGCCGGCGCCGGCCGGTGCCGGGCCTTCGCAGCGCGGCACTCATGGTCCTGCCGCGCCGACGCCCTGGCCGCTGCCATCGGGCTCACGGGAAACCATGACCACATCAACGAAGCCGTAGCTGGCGGGCGCGCAGACCGATGAAGCCGCCAGCACCCTGCCGGCGCGGGCGGGTACTGGCGGGGTACTGGCGGCGGGTGCGTGCTGACGGGTGCTGGCGGAGGCTACGGGGCGGTGACGGCGCGCCCGGTGCTGTCCCAGACATTACCGGTCCATCTGTTTCCCGCAGACTGGCTGTCGTAGTAGCCGGCGGCGCCGTACTGACCGCCCTTGGCGTAATCCAGCTGGCTGAACCGGTTGCGCTCGATGACGATGTGGGATGTGGCGTTGCCGAGGCTGTCGCCACCGTAGATGGCGTAGCCTCCGCCGCCGAGCAGGTTGTTCACGACAATCTTGTTCGCGACCCTGCTGCCGCTAAACGACGCATCAAGGCTGATCGCGTCGGTCTCGCTGAGGTTGTCGAGAATCGTGTTGTGGCGGATAGTCAGGTACCCGGTGGAGCCCGCGTCGAAGACGCCATTGGTGTGATCCCCCGCGATGTACCCGAAGTCGTGGATGTAGTTGCCACTGACCAGCCCGGTTGTCACCTGCACGGCGGTCCGGTCGCGGGAGATGTTGTTATTCTTGATCGTCATCCCGGTGGAGTCCGCGTAGACATCATCGATAGCGTAGTCGACCCGGCCGGCGCCGACATTCCGGCCCCTGACGGTCGAGTTCTCGATCGTGACGCCGGTGGTATGCCGCAGGCTAATGCCGAACCTCGCGCTGGTCACAACGCGAACATCCTTCACCGTCACGTCGGACGCGGTGATATCGAGGTTGCAGCGGATGTACAGATCGCTCAGCACAGCGCCTCTGCCGGTGACCTCTACGGTGTCGTCAGCGGCCTCGAAGTGCCAGCCGCGCCCGTGGGACACCTGACCGGGGACCGACCGCAGGGTCGTTCCCCTGGGCACTCCGGTATTCGTGCCGTCCGGGTACCCGCATTTGCTGGGCACGACGGCGCAGCCAACTCGCGCCGGTTGCGCCGCGGCGGGGTGGGTGCTCGCCGAGGCGGCCGAGGGGAACACTACGCTCAGAGCCATCGCCAGGCTGCCTGCGCCGACCAGGCTCGCGGCGGCCAGTCGGCCTGCACTGCGGGCGGCCGACGCGGACGGCACAGTTGCTGTGGTGCCGTCGGCGGAATTGCTCTGGGCGGGCATGAAGTCCCTGCTTTCTTTTCACTTGCTTTGGCCTCATCTCCAATCTGGTTGATTTGCCGGATAGCCCCCAGAGGCAAATTCCCTGTCCGGCCCGTGCCATACGGCCCGGGCCGTATGGCACCCCCGGCCCGCAGCGCATGGCTGATACACCTAGGGACGCAGGGTTGAGCATCCCCGGGACTTCAGGCGGATTTATGCGCCAGTACTAGAACGGGCAGCCGAGCTGCCGTTGGCGGCACTGCCCCGTCGAGGCAGCGATATTCCCGTGAGACGCCCGCCATGAGACCGCGCGACCGCGATCCGAGCGCTGCCATGCAGTTAGCTCAGCGGGGGTCGGGGTCCGGCGCAGCCAGCTCGCCGCAGCTTCCCCGGTCATCGCCAGCCCGACCGGTGCCGTCCCGGACCGGCGTCCAGCCCCGGCGGATGAGGTAGCGCTGGAGTTTCCACTTCGTGCGGCCCAGCGACAGGTACAGGGCGTGCCCGTCCTGCACTGCCTCGAACTGTGCCGGGCTCCTGTACAGGTCAAAACCGCAGAGGTGCGCAGCGACATAGGAGAGCCAGAGATCTTCGGCGAACCAGAACCGGCGCGGGCATTCGAACAGCCGGCTGTCACCGAACACGGCAGCGTCGGCAACCATGCCGCCAGTCCCCACATAGGACGCATCGTCGCCGGGAGCCGACCGGACCCTGTCGCCGTAAGCAGCTCCGGTGAACCGGAAGGCCCACCAGCCGCTGAGCGAGTGCGGGCGGTACCCGCTGAGCAGGTCACGCACCGTCTCCGGTCCGAAATTCTGGTCGTCGTCGATGAAGACGACGCTGCGATGGCCTGCCTCCGCGGCCTCGCGGGCGAGGTAGAACCTGCCGAAGCCGCCGATGTTACGCGGGCTGTGATGGACCGTGACAGGGATTCCTGCCGTTGTCGCGACCGCGTCGACACTGGCGCGGTCCGGGCTGTTGTTCCAGATGAGCACCTGTACGGGGATGTCCTGGGCAGCCAGCTGCGCAAGCGTATGCCTAAGTCGGCCGAGCCTGCGCCAGGTGCAAAAGATCACCGGCAGGCGGTCTAAGTCCAGGTCGACCGCGAGCGGGGTACGCTGGTCGCGCCTCCAGCCGATGAGGTTCCGTTCTGCGCGGATCCGCGCCCGGGCGTCCGTCAGGCGGGAAAGAAGCGCGCGGTGCGCCCGGTCCTTCGTCCTCATGACCAAGCGTGATCAGGGACCCGCTCGTACACGAAGAAGTCGGCTAGCTGAGGGCCGGGCAGTACCTGCGCGAGACGCCACTGCGGGCAGTTGTCATCTACCCAGGAGGAAAAGTTGCGGTGCCGGACATGCGGCGCATCGTCGGGTATCACAATATTTGTTGCATAAATAATGACATAACGCTGCCCCATGGCGAATAGATGACTCATGTAAGTCCCGAAGACCATGTCTTCGACTAAGTGATAGATCACGTCGAGCGAGAGAGCCAGGTCGGCAGCGAAGACACCGCCGCGGTCCACGAAACAGTCGCTGTCGTAGAGGAAGAAGCTCTTGGCCGGGTCGGCAGCGAACCGCTGCTTGCACATCTCGATCGCGGTGCGCGACACATCCAGCCCGACGTAGCTCGGGTAATCAGCCAGCGAGAGCAGGTGGCCATCCCCGCAGCCGAGCTCCACGACCGACCGCACGCTAAGGTCACGGACGAACGCGTTGAGAAACTGGGCCTTGGCAGCACCGAACTGGCCGTAGGACCCGGCACCGCTTGTTCCGCCGCCGGTGTATCTGCGCTCCCAGTAGCTCGCGGAGCCGGTGAAACGGCGGCGTTGGCGCAGCAGCGACACCTGCCGTACGCCAGGGAGCGGACGAACAAGATCTTTTACTGTCATCGCGCTCCGTTCCCTTGCCAGTGAGCTCCTGCAGCGCCTCCAGGCTGGCCACAGCCCCGGTCTGACAACATCCGGAAACCAGGCCAGGTAGTCACTGTCTGTCAATGTATACTCACCAAGCGTAGCAGGCCCCCTCGGGTCTGATGCCAAGATGAGAGGTGGCTTTTTATGTCAGCCGGAACAAAGATAACCGGGCACGCGATTGTGCTGCGGATTGCAGGCGGAGCGCTGATCTCGCTCATCGCCGGGGTGGGGTCGCTGGTGGCTGCGTCGCAGCCTGCGCTCGCATCACAGGGGGCCTCGATGGTCACAGCAGTCGGCCTGCCCGCCGTCCCGAGCGCAGCTGGCCCGATCGTCTCGGGTTACCACACGACCGCGTGCATCGACGATCTCGGTGACTCCAGCGTCAATGACACACCGGTGGTGATGTGGGGCTGCAATGGCAGCGCCGAGCAGTACTGGACCGTCGAGACCGACGGGACAATCCAGGTCAACGGCAAGTGCATGGACATCTACCGCGACCAGAAGGCCAACAGGACAAAGGTCGAGCTGTGGACCTGCACGGGCGGCGCCAACCAGCAGTGGCAGGCGGTGAGCGGCACGCTGGTCAACCCCATCTCGGGCAAGTGCCTGGACGACCCGAGGTTCAATACCGCTGACGGCACCCAGCTGGAGCTCTATACCTGCAATGGCGGTCGCAATCAGCAGTGGGAACTGCCCTGAACAGTCCCTGCAACCCTGGCCCGCCGAGGCCTTCCCGCGGGACGAGAACAGCCGCACCCCCTGGACGGGGGTGCGGCTGGCTAGTTGCAGGCACAGCTGCAGCCGCCAGCGGCACAACCTAGGGAACAGCAAACCGAATGACCCTGATCCTGGCCGCGTCTCGTCAGTGGGACGGCTTAATTGTTCTGTGCGCAGTCAATAACTGCGACGGCATCAAGATGGCCGACTGGCATCTGGCAGAGCACCTGTCCAGGCTCGCCCCAGTGCTCTACGTTGACCCGCCGATGTCAGCGCTCGCCCCGGTGCGCCACCATCAGACGGTCGGCTCGCTGCCAAGTCCGCGGCTGCGGGTGCAACGGCCAGGCCTCGCCCGGCTGACACCGGTGGTGCCGCCCTTCCCCTCGCGGCGCGGCACTGCCGGGCTGACCAGTGCCCTGACCCGCAGCTACCTGCGCAGGGCCGCCGCCCGGCTCGGCGGCAGGATCCAGGCGGTCATCTCCGGCTGGCCGCAGTACCCGGTGTTCGGCAGCTGCGGGGAGCAGGTCAGCGTCTACTGGGCCAAGGACGATTTCGTCGCCGGGGCAGCGCTGCTCGGCCTGAATGCCAGGCTGCTCGACCGGCGTGAGCGGCGGGTCGCGGCCCGCGCCGACCTGGTCGTTGCGGCCAGCCCGGTGGTGGCCGACACCTGGCGCAGCCGCGGCCTGGACCCGGTCCTTGTTCCCTTCGGCACCGACGTGGATGCCTACGCCGACATCGAGCACGCCCCGCTGCCGCCTGATGTCGGGCTCCCCGGCCCGGTGGTTGGTTTCGTTGGGCGCATCAACGACCGCACTGACCTGTGCCTGCTGGAGGCCGTCGCCGACCGCGGCCGTTCGCTTCTGCTCGTCGGGCCCAAGGAACCTGGCTTCGAGCCACAGCGGTTCGAAGCCCTGCGCCGAAGGCGTAACGTCCGCTGGGTCGGGCCCAAGCCCTTCGACGCCCTGCCCGGCTACCTGCGCCTGATCGACGTCGGCCTGGTGCCCTACCGCGACACCGCGTTCAATCGCGGCAGCTTCCCGCTCAAGACACTCGAGTACCTCGCCGCCGGCCGTGCGGTCGTCACCACCGACCTGCCCGCCACCCGCTGGCTGGCGACTGACCTGGTCAGCATCGCCGCCAGGCCAGGGCCCTTCGCCGATCAGGTCGACCGGCTGCTAGCTCAGCCCAGGACGCCGGCTGTCCTGGGGCGCCGCCAGGCGTTCGCCGCCCAGCACAGCTGGGACCTGCGGGCTGCCGAAATCTACGCGGCCATCGCCGACCGGCAAGGCGAGCTATGGCTGCCCCGGGGCGCGGACAGTCCAGCCCGCGGCGCGCCAGAGGACCGCGTCGATGGCGCACCGGGCGTCGATGATGACGGGCCGGGCTACGACATCGGCGAGCTTGACGGGGTCAATGGCCCGGTAGTCGGCCCATTCCGTTAGGTGCAGGACAAGGTGAGCGCCTTCGGCTGCCTCCGGGACTGACTGCGCGTACCGCAGGTCCGGCTTGATCCGGGCCGCGTTCGGCATGGCGACTGGGTCGTGGACGGACACGATCGCCCCCTCCTGCGCGAGCCGCTCGCACACGTCCAGGCTGGGCGAATCACGGACGTCGTCGCTGCCCGGCTTGAATGCCACGCCCAGCACGGCGATCCGCCGGCCTGCCAGCAATCCGCCGACGGCCTCCCTGGCCAGGTCGACCACCCGGGACCGGCGCCCCAGATTGATAGCGTCAACGTCGCCCAGCAAATCGGCGACTGATGTGATTCCCAGGTTCATCGCGGTGGCCCGGAAGGCACGAATGTCCTTCGGCAGGCAGCCACCGCCGAAGCCCAGGCCAGGCGACAGGCACTGCCGACCGATCCGCTCGTCGTGAGACAGCGCCTCCGCCAGCTGCATGACATCAGCGCCCACGCTCTCGCAGACCTCGGCCATGGCGTTGATGAAAGAGATCTTGGTCGCCAGGAAGGCGTTGGCCGACACCTTCACCAGCTCGGCCGTCTCAAGATCCATGACCAGCCCAGGGGCACCTGCCGCCAGCGGTCGCGCGTACACCTGCCGCAGCAGCCCGGCAGCCCACGGCGACGTCACGCCGAACACCAGGCGATCGGGGTACAGGCTGTCTTGCACCGCTAAGCCCTCGCGCAGGAACTCAGGACTCCAGGCCAGTTCCGCCGCCTGCCCTGCCGGTGCCGTCGCCCCGATCCGCGCCAGGACTTTGCGGGCAGTGCCGACCGGGACGGTGGACTTCCCCACGACCAGGCACCGGTCCGCCAGGTGCGGGGCCAGCGCATCCACTGCGGCGTGCACGTACCTCAGCTCGGCCGCGCCGTCTGCCGCCTGCGGGGTGCCCACGCAGAGAAAATGGACGTCACCGAATCTTGCTACCTCCTGACTGGAAGTGGTGAATCGGAGCCTGCCCGCATCCAGGTTCTTGCGCAGCAGCGGCTCCAGGCCCGGTTCGAAGAACGGCGCCTCTGCCCTCGCCGCCTTCGCGATCTTCTCTTCGTCCACGTCGGTCGCCAGGACCTCGTGCCCGAGATCCGCCATGCAGACAGCATGGGTGAGACCGAGATACCCCGTACCGATCACGGTCAGCCGCATAGGCGTAACCCCCCGATTCGCTAGCGAGCAACCGCCACCCCGCGATCATCACCGAGGGACGGTGGACTGGTTCCTGCCCGGGCCCTGCTGATCGAGGAAGCTCCACAGCGCAGAGATGGCCACGAGCGCCAGGAGCGCGAGCCCGGCAAATACGCGCTTGAGCGAGCCCGCCTGGATGACCAGGCCGGTCTTGCCGAGGATCTGCGCCGAAATGCGGTGCCGCCGCGGCACGCCCGCCTGTTCCTGCCGGGTCCTGAGGATGCGGCGAAGCCGCCGCACCGTGACCCTGAATGTGTGGCGGGCAATTGCCGCGCTCGACGATGTAACCGTCAGCCCGGCAAGAGGCTCGCCATAATCAGGATATTCCTCGCTGTAGAGGTTCGTCAGCGCCATATTGATGTCGGCCGTTCCGCCTGCGGCACGGATCTTGCGCTGAATCCCGGGGCTCAGGAGAACCTGGATCATAGCGGCGGCGCTGGTGATAAGGGACGGGGCCAGCGAGGAGTAGGCATCGGCTGCGGTTCGGTATCTGGGCGCGGAAAACAATACCGTTGCGCTCTGGCGGTACGTCGGCGGGGCTGCCTTGATTGAATATCCGACGCCGCTCGCGAGGATGAGCACAGCGACTATCACAGCCAGGCGCCAAAGCCACTTATGCACAACATGCCCGGGAAGACTCATTGGTCACTCTTCATCGCGTTTGCTGGCTACTGTCTTCCGGGCGGATCTCTTCCTCGCGATCGATGCGGACACAGATCGATGCAGACACAGTAGAAACGATATCGGTCCGGCGCGGTATCGCAACCATAATCAGCCAGCGCCGGGCAAGAGACAGCTCAACATCGTAGACTGAGCTAAAGACAGGGGCAATGTTCCCGTTCTGGCTTGCGGTGAGCTGGCTTTGGGGGATAACTGTGCCGCGGCGCGAACTGCTGATTCGAGTACTTAGGGCGGGATAAATGGATTTAAGCGAGACATTCCGTATCTGGCGCAGGCGGCGGCTCCTCACCGTTCTGCTTCTTATTCTCGCGCTGGTCGGCGGAGTTGCTGCGCTGATAGGGCTGCCGCGGGCTTATCAGTCGGATTCGTCGGTAATCCTGCTGCCGTCACGGTCCGCCGCCCGGCAGAACGGCGGTAATCCGTACCTGAGCTTCACCCCCTCGCTGACACTGACCGCTGAAGCCCTCAGCCAGGAGCTCATGGGGCCCGGAGTAACCCAGGACCTGGTCGCCAGGGGCTTCCCCAGCCCGTACACGGTCGCGCTCGCGCCGGACACCACGACGACAACCGGGTCGGTGCTGCTCGTCACCGTCACTGGCAGTAACAAGAACCTGGTAGAGGGCACGCTCACTGCAGTGACCGGCGAGATCGGCACGAAGCTGTTGCAGTTGCAGGGCAAGGTCACTGCACCCAACCGGATCCGGGCCCTGACACTCTCCTCTAGCCCGTACGCGACGCTCAACGTCAGTCAGACGGCGCGGCCGCTGGTGACCATTGCGGTCCTTGAGCTTCTGCTTGCGCTCGGGATCCCGGTCCTCGTGGACGCCCGCGTCACCAGGCGCCGGCTCAGGAGGCGGGCGCGGGCCGTGCTGTTGGAGGGAGGCACCGAACCAGCCAGCAGGCTGCCATCAGGGACGCTGCCATCAGGGACGCTGCGAACCCTGCGGGGGTAGCCAACACCGCTGGGCCGGTGGCGGTGTCCGCCACCGCCGGCGCGGTGGTGTCCATCGGCATTGTCAGCCAGCCAGCAGATCCTGGCTGTCCGCCCGTTGCCGCGCACGCTGCAGTCTCCATGCCGCTCCTACGCAGCCGAGCAGCAGGAAGCACAGGCCTGGCGCGATCGTGAACGAAAGCGCATCGAACGTCGCGAAGCACACGGCCGCCGCTGCCACCGAGGCGGCTAGGCACTGCGCCTGGTCGCGCGCCTGGACATCACCGGCTGCCGCAACGCGTGCGCTTCGTGCGGTGAGCCAGCCCGTGGCGAAAAGCGCCAGCAGGGCTAGGGCGCCGACGACTCCGGTCTCGATGAGCGAGGTGAGGTACTGGTTGTCGACGAAGAAGTAGGTCTGCGGAAAGAACGTGTCAAACCCCTGGCCGAACCACGGGTGGTGGGCGATGAAGGGCGCCGCCTCAGCGTATGCCCTGGTCCGCGAGGTGCTGCTCGCGTCCGTGCCGAGCTGGCCGAAGAGCCCGACGAAACCGCTCAGGATTTTCGGCCTGACCAGCCACACCATGACCGGCACGGCGAGCAGGATGCCGCAGGCGAGGCGCCGGTCACGTTTCGGCCAGGTAGGAAGAAGCACGATGCTGATAACGACAACCCCGAAAATCGCCGACCGTGACACGGTCATCGGCATCGCTCCGGCGATGAGAGCAGCCTGCAGCCAGCGCCGGAACCGCAGCGCGGGGGGCGCGAAGCGGGCCTGATGGATGGCCAGCGGCAGGCACATCGCCAGCACTGCCGCGAACTCGAGCGGCTGCGCTGCCGTCGCGATGACCCGGACCAGGCCATCGCGGCTAGCCAGGTCCGTCACCTGTGCGTGCGCCGTCAGGCCCGGGATCGAGATGTACTGCGCGAGGTCCAGGCCCGTGAAAAATTCCAGCATCCCCAGCACGGCCATTGCCGTGCCACCCATGACAATCCGGCGCAGCAGCGTTCTCAGCCGGTCCGCCCGGTCGATCCCGTCGGCCGCCACGAGCAGCACGCCGAGCCACCCGCACAGCACGATGAGACCACGATCGGCACCGCTCTCCTCCAGGCCCGACATTTTGACGCGGTTCGCGGCTATATACGCGGCAACGACGGCACCGGCAAAGACGACTGCGGCAATCCGGACCGGCTGCTTTCCCCTGTCCAGCCGTAGAGCGGGATGATGGCGGGCTATCAGATACCAGCAGAATAAGACGTCCGCGAACAGGGCGGCCGGAGCGCCCGCCGCGCCGAACGACCCGACAACGAGGGAGGAGGGAATGATTACCAGCAGGAATACATAACAGGACAGCAGCGTGACCGCGTCGGTTCTGCGGGACGGCGTTCGTGTCTCTGGCCGGAAACCGGTCATCAGAGCTGTCGGGCGGCGGCGATGGCTCGTCATGCTCGGAAAGAGCGGCTAATGGTGCGCGTCGTGGTCACGGGTGCATCCTCGTTTCATTTTCCGGGCGCCATCATCGCGGCATTAGCTGCCCGGAGCAGCCGAGTTCAACGGGACGCCGGGCGGGTATCAGCAAGGCGACTACGGCGGTCCAGGATTGACGGTGCCTGGGGGACGCTTTCGAAAGTTCCCTGGCGACCGCCAGCCCGTAGTAACACCAGGACGCGATGGCGCCATGGCGGCGCCGGTAGAGCCGTACCCGGTTGACGACCTGCATGGCATATGTCGCGTGGCTACGGCCGGACTGCCCGCCGATGTGCACGGCGACCGCCTGCGGCTCGTAGCGGGTAATCAGCCCGGCATCCCGCGCCCGCAGCGCGAGGTCGGTCTCCTCTGAATAGAGGAAATACGTCTCGTCCCAGCCGCCCAGCACCTCATAGCACTTGCGGGACATGAGGATGACGGCACCGAGCGCCCAGTCCACAATGCACGGGCGTGTGTACTGCGACGGATCAGCGACATACTCCGAGAAGACTGGCAGCTTTGTCCGGGTGAGGCCCAGGGCGCGCAGCAGGGTGGGCTCGCGCCGGAGCGAAAGCTCAAGCGTCCCCTGCGCAGAGCGCACCTGCGGAGCCACAATGCCCACCTCTGGTTCCTGCAAGGCTGCCAGGAGCGGGGGCACTGATTTCTCCTGGAGGCGAACGTCAGGATTCAGCACCAGAATCGCTTCTGCGGACATCGCCGCGCGAACCCCGCGGTTGATGGCCCCGGCGTACCCGACGTTGGCCGAGCGGATAACGCGGCACCCGCCCCGCGCCGCCAGGAATTCCGCAGTCTGGTCGGTCGAGCCGCTGTCCACGACGACCACGTCAGCGGTCAGCCCGTCCAGGGCAGCCGGCAATGAATCGAGAAGATCACCGACAACGTGAGCGCTGTTGTGGGTGACGACCACCACGGCGAGATCGGGCAGCATATTCGGGACCATCCGCAGGGTCAGGGGAGCCAGCAGCGCGGCGCGGTCGTCATGGGGCGGGAACAACCCGCCCGCTGCCCACCCAGGCGTTACCGGACCAGGCGTTTCCGCTTCCCCCGGGGGCGAAGTAGGCGACCGGGCCGTACTGGCCCCCATGCGGGTAGTAGGCCTGGCTGAACCAGTTGTCGTCGATGACGATATTCCAGGTGGAGTTATTGCGGGCCGCACCGCCGTAGATGGTGTAACTTCCGCCGGACAGGAGGTTGTCCTCGATGGTCTTGTCTGCCACCGGGTGGCCGACAGCGGATGCGTCGAGGCTGATGGCGTCGGTCTGACCGCGGCTGTTGAGGATCGTATTCTGGTAGATCATCAGCGGCTCCGTCGTCCCGTTAACGAAAATGCCGTTGGTGTGGTCCCCGGGAACGTAGCCGAAATCGTGGATGTAATTTCTTGACACCAGGCCAGTCGATACCTGCACGCCGGTTTTGAATGCCGAGATGTTGTTATACTGGATCACCATTCCGGTTGAGTCCCCGTAGATGTCGTCGATCGCTGAGCCGACCCGGCCCGTGGTCGCATTCTGGCCGCTCACAGTGGAGTCCTCGATGGTGACTCCGACAGTGTGCCGCAGGCTGATGGCGAAGTTCCCGCCGGTCACGATCCGGTCGTCCTTGATCGTTACGTTGGACGCGGAGATGTCGACTCCACAGTGAAAAGACAGCCCGGCGAGCACCGCCTCGTCGCCGGTCACGTCGACTTCGTTGTCAGTGGAGTTATAGCTCCACCCCGGGCCGCTGGACACCTGGCCGGGGACCGTCTTGAGGGTCGTGCCCGAGGGTACCCCGGTGTTTGTGGCATCAGGGAAGCCGCACGAGTGCGGAACAGCGGCGCACCCCCCCTGCCTCAGCCCCTGACTCAGCGTGGGTCCTGGTGCCGAAGCCGCGGCCCGGTGGGAGCCGAGAACGAGGAACGACCCGACCGCAGCTGCCAGGGCCAAGGCGAGTCCGACGGTGAGCAGGCGCATTGGGGGAGCCTCGCTTCTGTCCGGTGCCAGCCCGCATGTCCGCCGTAGCCTGCAGCGACCCGATTCGGCCGACAACTGGGGCGCGAGCCTCGACGGCTTCAACTTCACTAGGTGATCGGGACACTACCATGAGTAATCCATGGCGGACGGTGAGAACGCCGTCACCCGTTGATCCTGTCGCCGGGATAAGTACAGCCAGCCCCGCCAGCCCGCGTGGGGCGGGCTGACGAGGCTGGCTGTTACGGCGCGCTGGGGCTTGCCTGGCGCGCCGACTGGGCGACTGTTAGGGGGAAGGGACAGTCTGGCCGGTGGTGTCCCAGTAGTTGTCGGCCCAGACGTTGCCGATGCCGGCGCTGGCGAAGTAGGCGACGGGGCCATACTGGCCGCCGGTGCTGTAGTAGGTCTGGCCGAACCGGTTGTTGTCGACGACGATGTCCGAGGTGATGTTGCCCAGGCTGTCACCGCCGTAGATGGTGTAGCTTCCTCCGGCGAGCAGGTTATTCTCGATGGTCTTGTTCGCCACCGGCTGACCACTGGCTGATGCGTCCAGGCTGATCGCATCAGTCTGGCTGAAATTGTTGAGGATCGTGTTGTCGTTGATCACCAGAGGCATAGTCGACCCGGCGACGAAGATCCCGTTGGTATGGTCACCGGAAACATAACCGAAATCGTGAATGTAGTTACCGGTCACCTGGCCGCCCGCTAGCTCCACGCCAGTCCTGGCGTCAGTGATGTTGTTATTCTCGATCGTCAGCCCGGTTGAGTCGGCGTAAATGTCGTCGATCCCGTAGGCAGCACGGCCGGTTGTTGCGTTCTGGCCGCTGATTGTGGAGTCCTCGATGGTGACGCCCACTGTGGTCCGCAGGCTCACCGCGTAGGAGGAGGTTCCTCCGCCAACAACGATCTTGTCGTCCTTGAGCGTCACATCGGACGCCTTGATATTGACGTTGTAAGGAATGTTCAGCCCGCTCAGGACCGCACCATTGCCGGTGACCTGCACGAACCCGCCGGAGGTTGTCTCGAATGTCCAGCCTGGCCCGCTGGAAACCTGGCCGGGGACGTTCAGCAGAGCCGTCCCGGCCGGCACTCCGGTGTTCGTCGCGTCCGGGTACCCGCACTTGCTGGGGGCTGCGGCGCAGCTTGCCGGTACCCCGGCCGGATGCGTACTGGCCGATGCTGCCGTGGGGGCGAACGCGAGGAACGCCAGCGCCAGCGCTCCGGTACCGGCCACGCTGACTGCGGCGATGGCGGCGAGCCGGGTGCGGGCGGCGACCGTGAGCGACAGGCCTGCTGCTTCGGCTGCGGAGTTATTCTTGGCGGACATGAAATTTCCCGCTTTCCTTTTTCTAGCTGCTTTGTCATTTCCCACTCTCTCGATTTTTCGGATCGTGCCCCAGAGGCAAAATCCTGGTATGTGGCAGGGCATTATCCCTGTCTTTTCGGCTCGGTCTTTTCGGCCCGGTTCTTTCGGCCCCCCGGCCATGCCCAGGCCTCGCCCCAACCCAGGCAGCCGGGGCCGCAGGGCTGATCTCCTCGACACCAGCCGCTGCCGGACAACCGGACGCAGGCCGCTGCCCGGGCAGGGCTCTGTCAGCAGCAGAAGGCGCGCGGCAGCCAGACGCGCGACGGGGGCGGAGCAGCAGAAGGCGCGCGGCAGCCAGACGCGCGACGGGGGCGGAGCAGCAGAAGGCGGCAGAGCGTGCTTAAGGACTGCGAGCTGCCGTCAAGGGGCGCGAGTCGATCAGGCCCGTTTTGTGCCTTCTGCGATGCCAGCTTGGTCATCGTCATCTGGCTTGTACCGGATTTGTTCATCGTAAAAGGGACGTAAGGCCAGATATTTTGGCTATAATCCGGTACAAGTGAAACGGTTGGCAGCCGGGAAGGCGGAAGCCGGGAAGGCGGAAGCTAGCGACCGGGCAAGTTCCCCGGCACTGATACCGGCCTGCCGCGGATTACGGTGCCGCGGCGCGGCCGCCTTGCTGCGCCCAGCGCAGGCCGCCCCGCTCAGCCGATCGACGCGGCGAGCGTGCCGTCAGTTCTGGCTCCCCGAGAGCCGCGCGACATATGCGGCGGCCTGCGAGCGCCGTTGCATGCCTAGCTTGGTGAGCACAGATGACACATAGTTCTTTACAGTCTTCTCCGACAGGACCATGCGCTCAGATATCTGCCGGTTCGTCAGCCCTTCGCCGATAAGCTCCAGGACTCGCTTCTCCTGTTCGGTCAGCGCCGACAAAGGATCGACGCTGGCCACCCGCTCGCGCAGCCGCTCCATCACCCGCTGCGTCGCGTGCGCGTCGAGCATCGATCCGCCGGCGGCCACCGTGCGCACCGCGCTGACCAGGTCAGTTCCGCATGTCTGCTTCAGCACGTAGCCCGCCGCACCCGCCATGATCGCGCCTAGGAGCGCCTGGTCATCGCCGTAGGAGGTGAGCATCAGGCAGGCAGTCTCGGGATGCGTGGAGCGGATCTCGCGGCACACTGACACTCCGTCGTCGTCCGGCAGTCGTACGTCAAGCACGGCCACATCCGGCTTCAGCGCCGGTATCCGGCGCAGGGCCGACAGCGCGGTCCCGGCCTCCCCGACCACGTCGATGTCCGGTTCAGCCGTCAGGAGATCACGCAGACCGCGCCGGACGATCTCGTGATCGTCAAGGAGGAAGACCGTGATCCTCCGCTCGGTTGCGCTGGGCTCCCTTGCGCTCGGCACCCCTGCGCTGGGTACCTCCCCGCCAGGCCCCTCGCCGTTGGGTACCCCTCCGCTGGTCACGCTCACCTGCGGCCCCCTTTCTCACTTGTCCGGCGCTCGCGGGCGGCGGCGACCTGCCCCGGGTGGCACACTCTCAGCAGCCGCGCTCTAATAACACTTAGTTACTATTAAGCTACTCTACGTAGTGCAATCCGTACTCACAGCCCGCTACTGTTCGGGCGGCAGGACCCCAAGCCCAGCAGAGCTGACACAGTGCCGGAGAAGACAGTGCCGGAGAAGACAGTGCCGGAGAAGACAGTGCCGGAGAAGACAGTGCCGGAGAAGACAGTGCCGGAGAAGACAGTGCCGGGCGAAGCCGGTGGCTTGCGGGTTCTCGTCGTCGACGATGTCGCCGAGATGCAGGCCGTAATCCGTCGCGCGCTCAGCGCCAACGGGTACCAGGTCGATGTCGCGGCCACGCTCGCGGGGGCACGCGCGATGGACCCGAGCGGGTACGACGCGGTACTTGTCGACCTACGGCTTGGCCCTGAGCGAGGCCTTGACCTGGTGGAGGAGCTGCGGTCGAAAGACCCCGCCGCAGCCAGGCGCTGCCTGGTGATGACCGGCGGAAGCACTGACGCGCTCCCCGACGGGATCGCGTACCTGGCCAAACCATTCGAGCTCGGCGAGCTGGTCGACGCCGTCCGTGCGCTGCACCAGCCGGACACCGGCCCGGTACCCACTCGGGAGGCAGGCAAAGGCAGGGATTTCGGCATTGTTCGCCCGCCGGCCTCCGTTCCGCCAAGCCGGGACCCGGCGGCCTCCGTTTCGCCAAGCCGGGACCCGACGGCCCTCGTTCCGCCAAGCGGGAACTCGACGGGATCCGGCGAGGCCCAGGCGTGGCAGCTGCTGACCCTCACCCGCCGGCTTCGCGCGCATGAACGCCAGCAGCTTGCAGACTTTCTGCACGACGGCCCGGTCCAGGAACTGACCGCTGCCACCCTCGAGCTGCAGATGACGTCCCGGGCGGTGCCAGCTGCTCCGGGCTTCAGCGAGGTAGCGCAGCGGCTGAGCGCAGCGGCCGCGTCGCTGCGCTGGCTGATGGAACAGAACTCGCCGTCGCTGGCCTCCGACAGCGGGCTGGCTGCCGCCCTCCGGCAGCGGACCGCCTGGCTGCTCGCCGCACCGGTCACGATCGACACCGGCGGTACCGCGCACGCCGACGGCACTGGCGGTACCGCGCACGCCGACGGCACCGACAGCACCGACGGGCAAGCGGCAGGGCTGGACGTGATCGAAGTACCCGTGATCGTCGACGTCGTGGAACTGATGCTGCTCGTGCTGCTATCCGATCGCCCGCCAGCACAGGTACACGTCGCGGTGCGGGCGCAGGAGAACATCATCAGGATCGAGCTGACCCTGGTGCCCGCGGCAGGCGACGGCCAGGCGATGGGCGATCCGGCGCCGGCCCGGGCAGCGCTGGACGGGCTGGGCCGAGCACTAGGGGCCAGCGTGCACGCCACTCTCGGCGATCAGCACTGGCTTGCCCAGATCATCCTGCGGCGGCAGCGGGTCGCAGCGGTTAGATCCGGTCATATCAGCGAGTAGCCGCTCATCAATTAATCAAGCCCATCATTACCCGCGATGGGATAGCGTGCATTTCAGGAGAAAGCCCGAGATCCCCGGATGCAGTTCTCGTGACTTCCAGAATAGGTTTTACTTACGCGTCCGAATTACCCGCCCATTGCCCGCCGTCATCGGTCATAATCACGGCATGACAACAGTCGTGATTCCGGCGCACAACGAGGGCCGGGTGATCGGGCGGCTGCTCAGGCAGCTCGTGCCCGCTGCGCCTTCGGACGAGCTGAACGTGATTGTCGTTGCTAACGGCTGCACCGACGATACAGCCGAGGTGGCGGCCTCTTTCGGGCCATGTGTCCGGGTGCTGTCCATTCCGGTCGCCTCTAAGCACGAGGCTATCGTCGCCGCAGACCGCGCTGCCAGTGACTTCCCGCGCGTGTATGTCGACGCGGACGTCGAACTGCGGACGCAGGACATCCGCGCGCTGGCAGCGGCGTTACGCGAGCCCGGGGTGCTCGCCGCGGCCCCAGAGCGGATCCTGGACCTGGCCGGGCGGCCGTGGACGGTGCGCTGGTATTACGACATCTGGACCCGGCTGCCGGAGGTCCGGCGCGGGCTCTGGGGCCGGGGCGTCATCGCGGTAGCTGCGGCCGGGCAGCAGCGGGTGGCCGGGCTGCCGCCCTTGCTCGGGGACGACCTTGCCGCATCGTTGCTGTTCGGGCCGCACGAGCGGAGCATCGTGCCGGAGGCCCGCGTCATCGTCCACCCACCGCGGACCTTCACCGACTTGCTGCGCCGCCGGGTTCGCGCCGCGACCGGGCTTACCCAGCTCGAGCGCGCGCAGGATGCGCCGACTTCGACCGCGCGCACCCGCCTGTCCGACCTGACCGCGATTATCGGCAACGAGCCGCGGATGGCGCCGCGAGTGCTGTTCTTCCTGTCGATGGCCGTCCTGGCCCGGCTCCGAGCACGCCGCGCGGTGGTGAAGGGCGACTACTCGACGTGGCTACGGGATGAGAGCAGCCGCCTGGATGTCACGGTGGTCGGTGCGAGCGAATAGTTGCCGCGGCCAGCGCACTATTGCCGGTGTCCCTGGCTGAACGATTCGGAAAAGAGACGGGTAAGGGACTCCTGGGGCGGTATGAGCGTGCGCAGCAACGCGGTCAATACTGATCGTCCTTATGCGGCCCAGGGGCGGTCGGCCGCGCCAGTTACGATGGCGTGGACCACCGCCTACATTCGCCGGGCCGCCTTTCTCGACTGCGTGTGCGCCCTTGCGGCCGGCCTGCTGGCGACTGAGATCCGCTTCGGGGGCCAGGCCAGACTGCCGGTCGCTTACCTGGGTTTGACCTGTGCCCTGCCGGTCGTGTGGTGGGCGTCGGTGCTGCTGGCCGGCGGGTACGACTCCCGGTTCATCGGGCTCGGCTCGGACGAATTCCGCCGGGTACTCAACGCAGCGGTCAGCCTGATCGCTGGGGTGGCCATCCTCTCTTACTTCGCCAAGCTCGACCTCGCCCGCGGCTACCTGGCGATCGCCCTGCCGTCCGCCGCTGTCCTTGACCTGGCGACCAGATACCGGCTCCGCAAGCGCCTGCACAAACTGCGCAGTCATGGCTCCTGCACCCGCCGGGTGATCGCGGTCGGCCATGCGGCGGCAGTGGCCGACCTGGTGACCACGCTGCGCCGGGAGAGTTACCACGGCCTGTCGGTCGTCGCCGCTTGCCTGACCGGGGGAGCAGGCATCGATGACGTGGCAGATGTTCCGGTAGCCGGCGAGCTGAGCAGCATAACGGCGGCGGTAGACCGTTTCGGCGCCGACACGGTGGCTGTGCTCGCCTGCCCGGAGATGGACGGCAGGCGGCTGCGGGAGCTGGCCTGGGAGCTGGAGAAGACCGGCACTGACCTGTGCGTCGCAGCGGCGTTGCTGGACGTAGCCGGACCGCGGACAACGATCCGGCCGGTCGCCGGGCTGCCGCTGCTGCACGTGGACCATCCGGAGCTGGCAGGGGGAAAGCAGGTCGTCAAGGGCGTGTTCGACAAGGTGGTCGCCGCCTCGGCGCTGATCCTGCTCGGGCCGATGTTCGCCGCGATCGCGCTGGCGATCCGCTGCACCGACCCGGGTCCGGTGTTCTTCCGCCAGACCAGGGTCGGCAAAGACGGCCGTGCCTTCACCCTCCGCAAGTTCCGGACCATGGTGGTGGACGCCGAGCAGCGTAAGCCGCTGCTCGAAGGCCGTAACGAGGCGGCGGGGGTGCTGTTCAAGATCCGCCGGGATCCGCGGGTCACCCGCCCTGGCCTGTGGCTGCGCCGCTGGTCGCTCGATGAGCTTCCCCAGCTCATCAACGTTCTGCTCGGTGACATGTCCCTGGTCGGGCCCCGGCCGGCGCTGCCGGAGGAGGCCGCGCGCTACGGCGGCCATATGCGGCGCAGGCTCGCGGTCAAGCCGGGCATTACCGGCCTGTGGCAGGTGAACGGGAGGTCGGACCTGCCGTGGGACGAGGCGGAACGGCTCGACATCCGCTACGTCGAGAACTGGTCGTTCGTTCTCGACCTGCAGATTCTCTGGAAGACATGGTCAGCGGTCATCGGCGGGTCCGGTGCCTACTAGCCGCCGGCACCGGTCATCGTCAGCAGGGAGGGCATCGTGCCCCGGTCAGCGCTTCGCCGCACAGTCAGCACGGCCCGCACCATCCGGGCGGTGATCGCCAGGCCGCCCTACGCCACGCCCGGCCACTTCTACTCTCCCCTCACCGCCGAAGCCGACCTCAGCCGCGCGCTGAGCTGGGCCGAAGCGCCCGGTGTGGATCTTGGGGCGGAACGCCAGCTTGCGCTGGCGGCGCAGCTGCTGCCGTCGATCGCCGAGCCCGTCCCCGGGCCGCGCTACGTCGCGGGCAACAGCATGTACGGGGCTGCGGACGCTGCTGTCTACCGGGCGATGCTGGCGCACCTGCGGCCGGCCCGCGTGCTGGAGGTCGGCTCCGGTTACTCCACTGCGCTCGCCCTGGACGCAGCCGACGCCGATCCCGGGCTCGGCGGCCTGGAGATCACCTGCATCGAGCCGCACCCCGAGCGCCTGCTCGGGCTCCTGGGGCAGTCCGACCGGGAGCGGCTGACCCTGCTCCGCCAGCCCGTCCAGGACGTGGACATGGCAGCCTACGGGCGGCTCGGGCCGCAAGACGTGCTCTTCGTCGACTCGACGCACGTGGTGAAGGCCGGCTCGGATGTCGTCTGGCTCTTCCTGCACGTACTGCCCCGGCTCGCCCCCGGCGTGGTGGTCCATGTCCACGACGTGTTCTGGCCGTTCGAATACCCGGTCCGGTGGCTGCGCCAGCGGCGCGACTGGACGGAGGCCTATCTGCTGCACGCGTTCCTGGCCGGGAACGCATGCTGGGAGATCTTGTTTTTCTCCTCGTGGTTCTGGCACTGCCGGCCGGACCTGGTGCCGCAGCCGCTGGCGGGCGCGGAACCGGGCTCGATCTGGCTCCGCAAGGTGCGGTGATCAGTCGGGGGTGCCGCCGGTGGTACGGAAGCCCTTGAAGTGGCCGGCCAGCACCTGACCGGCCTTGGCCATCAGGTCGGATTCGGAGAACGGCTTCTCGACCAGGGCCACGTGCGGTTCGAGCCTGCCCTGGGAGGCCAGGACCGGCCGGGCGTAACCGGACATGAACAGCACCTCGATATCCGGCTTGATCTCCAGCATCTTCTCCGCGACTTCCTTGCCCAGCATGTGCGGCATCACCACATCGGTGACCAGCAGATGAATCTCCCCCGGGTAATCACGCGCCACCTCCAGCGCCTCCGGCCCGTTCCCCGCGGTAATCACCTGATACCCGTTACGCGCGAAAATCCGCTTGGTGACCTCCCGCAGCGCGGGCTCGTCCTCCACCACCAGGACCGTCTCCCCGGTAGGTGCCCGCTGATAGGGCGTGACCGCCACGACCGGGGCTGTTGCCTCCGCGGTGACCGGCAGCGTGATGGTGAAGGTGGTGCCGGTACCAGGCTCAGAGTAGATCTGGATGTGGCCGTCGGCCTGGGTGACGATGCCGTAGACGGTGGCCAGGCCCAGGCCGGTCCCGGTGCCGTCGACCTTGGTGGTGTAGAACGGCTCGAACGCGTGCTCGATGACCTCGCGGGTCATCCCGGCGCCGGTGTCGCTGACCCGCAGCCGCACGTTCTGCCCCTGGCGTGACTTCGATCCCCCCGCCACCGAGTCCGAGTCCACGGTGATATTGCCGGTATCGATGGTCAGCGTCCCGCCGGCCGCCATCGCGTCCCGGGCGTTCAGCGCCAGGTTCACCAGCACCTGCTCCAGCTGCCCCGGATCGGCCAGCACCGGCCGCAGATCCCCCGCCAGCGCGATCACCAGCTCGATGTGCTCGCCCAGCGTGCGGCCCAGCATCTCCTGCACCGCGGTGATCACGCTGTCCAGGTCCAGGACCCGCGGCTGGATGACCTCCCGGCGGGCGAAGGCCAGCAGCTGCCGGGTCAGGCTCGCCGCCCGCTCGCCGGCCCGCTTGACCTGCGCGAGGTCACTGCTGGCCGAAGCGCAGCGCTGTGCCCAGTCCGCATCGGTGGCCTCGGCCAGCTCCTCCGACACAAACGACACGTAATTGAGGATCACCGCCAGCAGGTTGTTGAAATCATGCGCCACCCCGCCAGCCAGCTGACCCAGATTCTCCATCCGCTGCGCCTGCTGCAACTGTTCCTGCGACTTGTCTTCCTGGGCCTGGAGCAGCTCGGCGCGGGCCGGCGGCTGGTCATGGTCATCGGCATCCGGATGCTGGTGCGACACCGTCGCTGCGCTCTGGATGCCGCCGAAGGCGTCGATGACCGGCAGCGCGGTCAGCGACACCGTGATGACGGTCCCGTCCTTGCGGCGCCGGTCTGCCTGGTACTGCTGCACCTGCTCGCCGTCGACGATCCGGCGCAGGACCGCGGCCTCCTCCTGCCACCGGTCCTGCGGGTACAGCACCTGCACGCCGTGGCCGACGATCTCCTCCGGTGCGTAGCCGTACAGCAGCACCGCAGCCGGATTCCAGCTGCTGATGACGCCGTGGCGGGTCAGGCCCATGACCGCGTCATCGGTAGCGGCGACGATCGCCGCCAGCTCTGCCCGCGCAGCAGCGGCCTGCCCAGGTCCCGCTGGCCCGGCCATAGGATTCCCCCCGCCGCCTCCGAGCCGATGGTGCGCGCCGCCCGCGCCAAATGCTCAGACCTCTATCGTGACTGTTACTCTCCGTAGATTACATCATACTTTAAGTAGTCGGAAAAGGAGCAGTGGATCAGCATAAGTCAGCATTCGATCACGTAGCTTTCGCGTTTCCTGCTCAGCAGGCCGGGCTGAACCGGCAGGCGGTTTGCAGCGTGACAGTAGGCATGGACAGTAAGAGGCGGGCCACGCTCCCGCCGCACTACCTCGGGCTGCGGCTGGCCGGCGCCTCTCTGCTCGCCGCTACCGGCGCGATCCACCTTGACCTGTACCTGACCGGCTACCGGACGATCCCCACGATCGGCTGGCTCTTTCTGCTCCAGGTGATTGCCGCTTTCGGCCTCGCCGCAGCCGTGCTGGCCTCGGGCAGCTCGCTGGCGGCGGCGGCAGGCGCCGGCTTTGCCCTGTCGACCCTCGGCGGATACCTCCTTTCGGTCTGGATCGGCCTGTTCGGATTCAAGGAAATCCGCACCGCCGCGGGGCTTGCCGCCGGGATCATCGAGGTAGCTGCCTTTGCCGCGCTGGCTGCCTTCGCCCTGGCCGCAGTCGCGCGAGGCGAGCCTGCCGCATCAGCGACCGCCCGCCCGGCGGCGGGCAGGACCGCACTGGCCCGGCTGCAGCCAGGCATGCGGGGCGGCGGGCTGGCGGTCGCTGGCCTGTCGGTTCTCGCCCTGGCGCTGCTGGGCGGCGCCCTTGCCGGGGCAGGCGGCCCGGCGCCGACCGCCGCGGGCGGCAGCCTGCGGACCGCGAAGATCGCCGGGGTGATGGTGCTCACCAACTCAAGGGGCCTGACGCTGTACTGGTTCGCCCCGGACACCCCGGCCAGGTCCAACTGCAACGGGAGCTGCGCGGCCTACTGGCCGCCGGTGCGCGGGCGGCTGTCGGCCAGCCCGGGCATCAGCGGCAGGATCGGCACGATCAGGCGGTCCGACGGCTCGATCCAGGCGACCTACGACGGTCACCCGCTCTACACCTACATCGGCGACACCGCCCCCGGCCAGGCCAACGGCAACGAGATCAACCTCAACGGCGGGCTGTGGCACGAGGTCACCCTCTCGGGCTGACCCGGTGCCCGACCGGGCGTGCGGGCAGGTGCGCCGGGACGCCCTGTTGAGCGAAAATCAGAGCAGCCAGCGCGAGCGGGCCACGATTTGCGCATCCGACTGGCCGTCGGCAAGCGCGATCTCGGCCCGCCGGGAGGCCGCGAACGCGCTGAACAGATGCTCGCCCGCGGCGGCGCGCAGCTCGTCGCTCGCCTCCAGCGCTTTGAGCGCCTCGCCCAGGGTGGCGGGCAGCCGGGCCGCCTGCTGCGCCTGGGGGTGGCCGGGCGCGCCCGGGTCGCCGCTGAACTCGGCCGGCAGCCTGGCCGCGCGGCCGGCGCCCGCCAGCGCCACCGCCATGATCGCGCCGGTCAGCAGGTAGGGGTTGGCGCTGGAATCGAAGCACTTGAGCTCGGCGTTCGCGCTGCCCGGGTCCGACGCTCTGGCCTCGATGAACCGGAGCGCGGCCTCCCGGTTCTCCTTCCCCCATACCTGGTAGGCGCCGGCCCACCGGGACGGCTGCAGGCGCAGGTAGGAACCCGGTGTCGGCGCGCCGATCGCGAGCAGGGCGGGCAGGCTCGCCAGCAGGCTCGCCAGGATCGACTCGCCGCGCTCGGTCAGGCCGTAGCGGCCGTCGCCCCCGGCGAGCAGGTTCCTGCCGTCCTGCCAGAAACTCGCGTGCAGGTGCCCGCCGTTGCCGACGTTGTCGGTCAGCACCGCAGGAGCGAACGACGCCCGCATCCCGTGCCGGGCGGTGACCGCCGAGATGATCAGCTTCACCAGGACGTTGGTGTCCGCGGCCGATACCGGGTCCTGCGCTGCCACCGAGACCTCGAACTGCCCCGGGCCGTATTCCGGATGGATCTGCTCGACGCGCACTCCGGCGGCCTCCAGGCTGTCGAGCACATCGCGAACGTAATCGGGCGCGCCCAGGAAGCGGGACAGCCCGTAGCCGGTACCGCCGACCGCGGGCTGGAAGTCCTCGCAGTCCCGGCCGACCATCCACTCGACCTCGAACGCCATGAGGGCGCTGATGCCCTGGTCCAGGCCCGCGGCCAGCTGCGCCCGGGCGAACGACCGCTGGCAGCCGGCATAGACGGTGCCGTCCTGGTGGAACCGGTCACCCGGCGCCCAGGCCCAGCCTTCCGGAGCCGGCAGCACGGCCAGGGCGTCCAGGTCGGGCACCATCCGCAGGTCGCCGTCCGGCTTGTCCAGCGGCGACGCGGCGTCGATGCCGCCCGCGCTGGTGAACGCGTCGATCACCGGCGAGAATCCGACGCCCGCCGCCGCGACCCTGGCCAGCCCGGTCAGCGGCACGGCCTTGACCCGGGCCGCCCCGCTGAGGTCGATGAAGGTCGTCGCGACACCGGTGATCTGGTCCGCGAGCTGCCGCTGGAGGACCTGCGCCCGGCGCTCGTCCGCTGCGCGCTCCGATTCGCCGCGGTACCGGCTGAACGGCCGTGACATGGTGATCTCCTCTGGCCTGTCGCACTGGCCCGACGCACTGGCCTGACGCTCTGGCCTGACGCTCTGGCCTGACGCCTCGTGAGCCGATGATGCGCCCCGGTCCGTCAGCTGCACAAGAGCATCGTCAGCCGCTCGCCGCTCGCCGCTGCGCGATCCGCGCCTGGACCTTGGCGAGCAGGTCGATGATGCGGAGCTGGTCGGCGGGGCTGAGCGTCGCCATGCAGTCCTCCTCGATGTCGATGAGCGGCGGGCAGATCTGGTCCAGCGCGGCCTGGCCGGCTGCCGTCAGCTCGACCAGGGTGCTCCTGCGGTCGGCGGGGTTGGGGGAGCGCCGGACCAGATCGGCGGCCTCCAGCTGGTCGATCACGCCGGTGATCGTCTGGGCGGGCAGGTGCAGCATGTCGCGAAGCTCGGCCGGGCGGGCGCGCCCGTCGCGCCGGGACAGCGCCTCCAGCGCATCGAACCGGGAGGCGGTGATGCCGTGCTCGGCGAACACCGGCTGGACCTCGTCGAGCAGCCAGGAACTCGTCTTCATTATCGCCAGCACAGCCGCCGTGGCGCGCAGCTCCTGGCCCGCTGCCCCTTCTGCGTGGCGCTCTTCTGGTTCCGCAAGGCCCGGCATTCTCGCAAGATACCAGTTTACAGATAATCCGAATACAGATAATCTTGATCCGGACTGAGTGCTGAGAAAGGGGCTGACCGTGCCGACGAACATGCTGGAAAACCCGATCAGCAAGGAGCGGATCATCGTGCACCCCGCCGAGCCCGGCGACCCCGGCGTGCCCGGCGTGCCCGGCGTGCTGCGGCTGGAGGAGCAGGCCGCGCCCGACATGATCCGCCCGCCGGTCCACCTGCACCGCCGCCAGCAGGAGCGCTTCGAGGTGCTGCAGGGCCAGGTCACGATCCAGGTCCGCAAGGACCTGCGGGTGCTGGAGGTCGGCGCCAGCCTCACCGTCGAGCCCGGCACCCCGCACACCTGGTGGAACTGCGGCGACGGGGAGCTGCGGATGCTGGTCGAGTTCCGGCCTGGCGGCAACATGCTGAGCTTCTTCGAGACCTACTGCGGCATCGCCCAGGAAGGCCGCGCGAACGCCAGCGGCGGCCCGCCGTTCCTGCAGGTCGTCGCGTCTGCCCGGCTGTGGGACAGCTATCTGGGCGGGCCGCCTGTGGTGCTGCAGCGCATCCTTTTCGCCATCCTGGGCCCGCTCGCCCGGCTGCGCGGCTACCGCGCCAGTTACGACCGGTTCCGCGTCCAGCAGCCGGTGCGCCCGCACAGCTGAGCTGACCAACTCCACCCCCGAATCTGACGTTGACGTAAGGACCGGTAAGGTAGGTCCGGGCAACAGCAGGTCATCGACGGACGACGGGCGGGGAGACTTTCATGGCAGTGGCAGGACAAGAGCAGCGGGCGACGGCGGCCGACAGGGGCGGCAACTACAAGTGGATTGCCCTGTCCAACACTACGCTCGGGATCTTGATGGTCACGATCAACCAGTCGATCTTGCTGATCTCGCTCCCGGCGCTCTTCCGCGGCATCAAGCTCAACCCGCTGGTGCCGGGCAACACGTCGTACTTCTTGTGGATCTTCCTGGGGTTCATGCTGGTCACCGCTGTTCTGGTGGTGAGCCTGGGACGTGTCGGCGACATTTACGGCCGGGTGAAGATGTACAACCTGGGCTTCGCCGTCTTCACGGTCTTCTCGATCCTGCTGTCGGTGACATGGCTCACCGGGTCGGCCGGCGCCCTGTGGATCATCATCATGCGGATCTTCCAGGGGGTCGGCGGGGCGTTCCTGTTCGCCAACTCGACCGCCATCCTGACCGACGCCTTCCCGCAGAACGAGCGGGGCAAGGCGATGGGGATCAACGGCATCGCCGCGGTGGGCGGCTCGTTCCTCGGACTCATCCTCGGTGGCGTGCTCGCCCCCATCGAGTGGCGGCTGGTCTTCCTGGTTTCGGTTCCGTTCGGCCTGTTCGGGACGGTCTGGGCGTACCTGAAGCTCCGCGACAACGGGATCCGGATCCCGGCCAGGATCGACTGGCTGGGCAACGCGCTGTTCGCGATCGGGCTGATCTCGGTGCTGACCGGCATCGTGTACTCGCTGCTGCCCTACGGCGGTCACCCCACCGGGTGGACCAATCCTTACGTGCTGGCCGCCATTATCGGCGGCATCGTGGTCCTGGTCGGTTTCACCTGGGTCGAGACCAAGGTGCCGCAGCCCATGTTCCGCCTTGATCTTTTCAAGATCCGGGCGTTCACCGCCGGGAACATCGCCGGAATGCTCGGCGCTCTCGGCCGGGGCGGCATGCAGCTCATGCTGATCATCTGGCTGCAGGGGATCTGGCTGCCGCAGCACGGCCACAGCTTCGCCCGGACGCCGCTGTGGGCGGGCATCGCCATGGTCCCGCTGACGATCGGGTTCCTCGTCACCGGCCCGCTGGCGGGTACGCTGTCGGACCGCTACGGGGCCAGGGCTTTCGCGACCGGCGGGCTGTTTGTCTCCGGGGCCAGTTTCCTGCTGCTTGAACTGCTGCCGATCAACTTCAGCTATATCTGGTTCGCCCTGCTCATCTTCATGTTCGCGGTCGGCATGGGGCTGTTCTTCTCCCCCAACCAGGCCGCGGTCATGAACAGCCTCCCGCCCGACCAGCGGGGCGCCGGCGCCGGGATGCTCAACACCTTCCAGAACTCGGCGACCGTGCTGTCCATGGGGCTGTTCTTCACCATCGTCACCCTGGGCCTGGCCTCGCGCCTGCCCAGTGCCCTGTACAAGGGCCTGGTCGCGGCCGGGGTCGGCCCCGCCGCCGCCCGCACGGTCGCCGCCGAGCCGCCGATCGGCAGCCTGTTCTCCGCATTCCTCGGCTACAACCCCGTCAAGGAACTGCTCGGCCCGACCGGAGCACTGAACAAGCTGTCACCCAGCCAGCTCGCCTATGTCACCGGCCGGTCGTTCTTCCCCAAGCTGATCGAGGAGCCGTTCGCCACCGGACTGCACCTGGCCTTCAGCTTCGCCGCCGGCGCGACGGCCATCGCCATCATCTTCTCCGCCGTCCGCGGTCGGCGCTACGTGCACGTGACTGAACCACTGCTCGACGAGCTGGCCGACGGCGCGGCGGAAATGGGCGGGCTGGCCGGCCTGGACGCTGTCGCAGTCAACGGTGGCGCAGTCAACGCTGGCGCTGCTAACGGTGGCGCTGCTAACGGTGGCGCTGCTAACGGTGGCGCTGCGGGCAAGCCCGGTGCCAACGGCGGCGCTGCGGGCCAGCCCGCCGCCAACGGCGTGCTGGCCGCGTCGCGCAGTGCCGACAGGGACAAGGGGCTCGACAGGCCACACGGGGGCGGCTGAGCGGATGAAGACGATGCTCGGTACCGGTGGCATGCAGGCAGCCGTCGGCGACCCGCCGGCGGGGGCCGTCGACCCGTCGCCAGCGCAGCCCGCCGGTGACCTGCCGGCGGCGCAGCCCGCCGGTGACCTGCCGGCGGCGCAGCCCGCCGGTGACCTGCCGGCGGCGGAGCACGGGCAGCTACTGGGCATCGGCGCCGCGGCCACCCGGGTTGGGGTGTCGGAACGGGCCCTGCGCTATTACCAGCAACTGGGCCTCATCGTCCCCGCCTGCACCACGCCCGGCGGGCTGCGCCGCTATTCAGAGGACGACATAGCCCGGCTGGCACGCATCCGGGAGCTGCAGACACTGCTGGGCCTCAACCTCGACGAGATCGCGATAGTGCTGCGCAACGAGGACCGCATCGCGCAGATCCGCCGGACCTACCACGATGAGCGCACCAGCGACGACGAGCGCATGCGGCTGACCCGCGAGTGCCTGATGCTGCAGCAGAGCCTGCGCAGCACCGTCGAGGCCAAGCGGACCGCGCTCGACAGCTTCCTCGCCGACCTCGATGCCCGCATCCGGCGCGGGCAGGATCTGCTGGCAGGCCGAGACGGCCAGCAGGAGTAGCAGCCGGCCACGACCGGCAGCAGAAAAACGACCGGCAGCAGAAGAACGATCGGCGGCAGAAGAACGATCGGCGGCAGAAACCAGCGGCGGCGGATCTGCCGCGTTACCGGATTACCGGCACGTCGAGTCCCCAGTGTCGGTGCCGGCGGATAGCTTGGGCATCATGCAGCGCGTGGTTTTGCGGGACATTGATCCCGCATCCCTCAAAGATGCAGTGGGGGCCGCCAGCTATGCCAGGGGCGCCGCATACGCACGGCAGCGAGCGGTCATCCAGATGTGGTGGCACGCTGCGCAGAGCACGCTGCACGGGACCGTGCGCGGGAGCGGCAGTAATCTCTACACCACCACGGCGTACTTCTCCCCCGGCGACGGGGTCCCCCTGGAGTTCGAGCGTGGCGAGTGCAGCTGCCCGGTCGGGTGGAACTGCAAGCACGCCGCGGCGCTGGTGCTGATGGCGACGGACACAGATTCCGCACCGGCCGGCTCGCCTGGCAGGCCGCGATCGGTGGCATGGGAGCAGTCACTGGACTCGCTGCTGGGATCTCGGCCCGCCGTTCCTGTCGGCCAGCCGGCTGAAACACCGCTGGCCATCGAGCTGACCCTGTCCGAGGCCGGGCGCTACGCGCGAGCACACGGCCCGGTAGCGAGCGGGGCACCGCTGAAGCTGGCGGCCCGGCTGGTGCAGCCGGGCAAGAACGGCGGTTGGGTCGCCGGCTCCCTGAACTGGGCCAAACTGGATTCGCTGCAGTATTACGGCAGCTACCGCAGCGCACAGGTGCGGCTGCTCCAGGAGATGTACGCCGTGTACCGGTCGCGCGGCAGCCATTCGGGCTACTACTCCTACGGTGCCTACGGCTCCTATGGCGACCAGAAGTCGATCGAACTGGCAGAGTTCGAATCTCGCCAGCTCTGGCCGATGCTGGACGAGGCTGAGTCAGTCGGCCTGCAGCTGGTGTACGCACGCAAGCTCGGCCCGGTGGAAAGATACAGCTCTGCCGAGCTGTGCCTGGACGTCACCCGCAGCGAACCATCAGGAACGCTGGTGATCAGCCCGCTGATTCGGGTCGACGGGACGCAATCCGACGCGGAGCCGATCCTGTTTATCGGGACCGAGGGGCACGGCCTGGTCTACGTCGACCGCGCGGAAGCCCAGCGCAGTGGCGAGTACGCCAGCTGGCGTTTCCGGCTGGCCAGGCTCACCGGGGCTGCCACGCCGCAGCTGCAGCACATGGCGCTGACGAATCAGCGGCTGGAGATTCCTGCCGCCGAGCAGTCCCGGTTCAGCGAGGGATACTACCCGCGGCTGCGGCGGGCCGCCACGGTCATCTCGTCGGATGGATCGTTCACGCCGCCGGCGATCTCGGATCCCACCCTGGTCCTGCGCGCGTGCTACGGCGCCGGCCACGACCTCGAAGTCAGCTGGGAGTGGGCCTACCAGGTTGGCGATCGCGGGCTGCGCGTGCCGCTGCATCCCGGCTCGCCTGAGGCTGGCTACCGGGATCTGGATGCCGAGCGGACGGTCCTGGCCAATCTCGACATCCCGTTCGGCCGCTACGGGCTGCTTCGCGCTGATCCGGTATCGGCCGGCTCGCAGCAGATCCTGGCCCCGCACGTCCGGCTCGGCGGCATCGACACGATGCGGTTCAGCACCGAGCTGCTCCCGCTGCTGGCCGAGCAGCCCGGCGTGACTGTCGAGGTCACCGGAGATCCCGCTGACTACCGCGAGGCAGGCGACTCGCTGCGCATTGGGGTGTCGACCGACGAGGTAGCGGGCGACACCGACTGGTTCGATCTCGGGGTCACTATCACCGTCGAGGGACGGCAGGTTCCGTTCACCGAGGTGTTCCTTGCCCTCAGCCAGGGCGAGTCGCACTTGCTGCTGGCTGATGGTGCCTACTTCTCCCTGCAGAAACCCGAACTCCAAACACTTGCCCGGCTGATCGAGGAGGCTCGCGGACTGCAGGATTCGCCGCGCGGCACGCTCAAGATCAGCCGGTTCCAGGCCGGGCTGTGGGACGAGCTAACCGAGCTGGGAGTCGTCAGCCACCAGGCGCGAGCGTGGCAGGAGCAGGTCCAGGGCTTGCTGTCGATCGGCACTATCGAGTCCGTGCAGCCGCCGACGGCACTGACCGCGCAGCTGCGCCCCTACCAGCTGGACGGGTTCCAGTGGCTGGCGTTTCTGTGGCGGCACCGGCTCGGCGGGATCCTGGCCGACGACATGGGGCTCGGCAAGACGCTGCAGTCGCTGGCGCTGATCTGCCACGCCCGGCAGGCCGACCCCGCCGCCCCGCCGTTCCTCATCGTCGCCCCGACCAGCGTGGTGTCGAACTGGGCGGCCGAGTCTGCCCGGTTCACCCCCGGCCTGAAGGTGGTGTCGATCTCGGACACCGCCGCCCGTCGCGGCCAGCCCCTCGGCGAGATCATCGCGGGCGCCGATGCGGTGGTCACCTCCTACACGCTGCTGCGGATCGACTTCGAGGTCTACTCGAAGCTCGGCTGGTCGGGACTGATCCTGGACGAAGCCCAGTTCACCAAGAATCACCAGTCGAAGATCTACCAGTGCGCCCGGCGGCTGCCAGCCCCGTTCAAGATCGCCATCACCGGCACGCCGATGGAGAACAACCTGATGGAGCTGTGGTCGCTGCTGTCGATCACCGCACCGGGGCTGTTCCCGAATCCGGCGCACTTCGGCGACTACTACGCACGCCCGATCGAGAAGCAGGGCCAGGCCGAGCTTCTCGCCCAGCTGCGGCGGCGGATCCGGCCGCTGGTCAAGCGCCGGACCAAGGAGCAGGTGCTGACCGAGCTTCCCGCCAAGCAGGAGCAGGTCCTGGAGGTCGATCTGCATCCGCGGCACCGCAAGCTCTATCAGACTCATCTGCAGCGGGAACGGCAGAAGGTCCTCGGCCTGATCGACGACATGAACTCCAACCGGTTCACGATCCTTCGCTCGCTCACGCTGCTGCGCCAGCTGAGCCTGCACGCCGGTCTCGTCGACGACGGGCACCGGGAAGTGCCGTGCAGCAAGATCGACACGCTGCTCGAGCAGCTTCGCGCGGTGGCCGACGGCGGGCACCGGGCGCTGGTCTTCAGTCAGTTCACCGGATTTCTCGGCATGGTCCGCGAGCGGCTGGATTCCGCAGGCCTGTCGTACTGCTACTTGGATGGCAAGACGCGAAACAGGGCTTTGGTGCTGGAGCGCTTCAAGAAGGGCTCGGACCCGGTGTTCCTCATCAGCCTCAAGGCTGGCGGATTCGGACTGAACCTGACGGAAGCCGACTACTGCTTCCTGCTGGACCCGTGGTGGAATCCCGCGACGGAGATGCAGGCGGTGGACCGGACCCACCGCATCGGCCAGACCCGCAACGTCATGGTGTACCGCCTGATCGCCTCCGGCACCATCGAGGAGAAGGTCATGGCGCTGCAGGCGAGAAAGGCCGAGCTGTTCGCCAGCGTGATGGACAGCGGCAACGTTTTCGGCGCCGGTCTCGACGCCGACGACATCCGCGGGCTTTTCGCCTAGCCGCGGCAGCCAGCCGCGGCAGCCCGGCAGCTAACCGGCCGCGGCGGCGCGGATGGCCGAGGGCGTCAGGGCGGCCATAGCGGCCACGACGGGCTCAGGACCAGGACGAGCCGTGATGATCCGGACGATGGTCTCGTCCAGCCCGGCACTCATCCGGGCAAAGACCGCCGGCGCTCCCGCGGCTGGGCCGAAGTAGCCTACTGCCTGGAACAGCTCGTCCGGGGCGGCGTCGACCAGCTCCGCCAGTCCCTGACCCCGGTCGCGCCGCTCCTCGAGTTCGCGCAGCGCGTCGTCGAAGCCCATCTGGCCGAACAGGCCGCGGTAACCGGCACTGAGCGGGACACCGGGCTGGGCCAGCGCGTAGCCGATCACCTGCCTGCCGAAGGCCCGGCGGGCGGCAGCAACATCGTCGTCGATGCAGACGCGGACGTACATGGTCACCGGGATCTCGCCCGGATCGCGCCCGGCGCGCCCGGCGCCCGCGGCGATCGACGCCCGGCTGGCGGCGATGCGCTGCGGCGTAGCCCAGTTGAGCAGCGCCCCGTCGGCCACCTCGCCCGCCAGCGCGAGCATCTGCGGGCCGAGCGCGGCCAGGTACACCGGCGCGGCAGGCAGATCCTGCACCCCGAGCGAGACGGACCGGAGCCGGACGGCCGGCCCGTCGAGGGTGACCGTCTGGCCGGCCAGCAGCTGACGGATGGCCGTCGCATAGTCGCGCATGATGGCGATGGGACGGTTCGGCAGACCAACCGATTCCCAGAACAAGGGCCCGTAACCGCCGGTCCCGATGCCAAGCACGAAACGTCCCGACGACAGCTGAGCCAGCGTCGCCGCCTGCACCGCCAGTGCCAGCGGCGTCCACATCCGCGCCGCGGGGACAACCGAGATGCCCGTCCGCAGCGAGGTGTCCTGCGACCAGGCAGCACAGACATGGAACGCGTCGGGTACTCCCCCAGCCGGCGTCCACAAGCTCTCGAACCCGAGCCGTTCCGCTTCGCGTGCGACTTCCCGCAGCTGGCCGAAGGGCAGGCCGAGCCGGGCATCCAATCCGACACCGATAATCATGGATTGCAGTATGCCGAAGACGCCGCAGCAATCCGCCAACGGCCCAAGGCTGGGGCCGGCTGGTTACAACCTTCCGGGCCGCCCTTTCGTCTTAGCTCGCATACTGGGCCATGTCCGGCCCGCTGGCCCCGACCCCGAGGGAGAACACCCATGAATCTGACCACCGGCGCGGCACGGCGCGTCCTGGCTGCCGTCGCCATTACCAGCACGGCGATACTCATCCCGGCCATCGCCCTGGCCGCGCCCGGCCGTTCCGCCGCACCCGGGCGATCCGCCGCGCCCCGTAGCGCTGCGGCAGCGCCGCATTGCCAGCGGGCTGCGCTGACCGTGTGGCTGGGCATCCCGGGCGACGGCTACGCCGGGGGTACCGGATATGAGCTTGAGCTCTCCAATATCTCGCACCGGACCTGCACGCTCGACGGCTACCCCGGTGTGTCAGCGCTCGGGTCAGGCGGCCACCAGCTCGGCAGCGCAGCTGACCGCAACGGCCTCGATCCGGTGCGCCTGGTGACACTGCGCCCTGGCGGTACCGCCCATGTCCTGCTCGAGATCACTGATGTCGGCAACTACCCGACGTCGGCATGCGAGCCGGCCAACGCCGTCGCGCTGCGGGTCTACCCGCCCAATGACTTCCGGGCCAGCGAGATCGGCTTCTCGTTCAGCGCGTGCTCCAAGCGCGGTCCGAGATTCCTGCACGTGACGGCGGTAGTACGGGGGACGGGCATCCCGGGCTTCAGCTCCTAGGCACTGCCTTTCCCTGCCGGAGGACGGTCCGCGGATCTAACCGGAACAATCCGCGGACCTAACCGGAACCATCCGCCTGCGCCGATCGGACAATCAGCCCCGGGACCTCGCTCTTGGATGCCGCGAAATAGACAGCCACGAGCGCGTCGATGGCGAACGAGGCGTAGGGACTGAGGAATGCCACGGCGATAGCTACGAGGTAAACCAGGCCGCCAAGCAGCGCCCGGCGGGCACCGGCCGGGAATGCGGCGCGGGCGGGCTCGGCTACCAGCGCCGGATGCGCCGAGAGATAACGCCATCCCCATGAGAACGACAGACCCATCATGAGCATCGTCGCCGCATACAGAACCGCCGCTGCCCGCGCCCCCGAGCCGCCCTGGTCGGCGTAGTTCGCGGCAAGTGCGGTCGGCCACGGGATAACGGAGATGAACAGCAGGAAGGCAAGCGTCCGCTCCAGGAACCGCCTGTCGATACCGCGAACCGCGCTCATCATGCCGTGATGCTCGATCCAGAGAATGCCGATCGTCACGAACGACACGAGGTAGGCCACGTACGAGGGCCACTGGTGCAACAGATCGTGTCCGAGCCGCGTGGAGTGATCTGGTTTCGGCAGGTCCAGGACCAGCAGAGTCAGGGCGATGGCGAAGACACCGTCGACCAGCGCGTGCAGTCTCCCTGGTCCCAAAACCGGCCACCTACTTCATCAGCTGACGGGCGCTGTCCCGCGATGACCCAGGCTACGACGGCATGAGCCTCGGCTGACTACTCCCCCGCGTACGCCTTCTGGAGCGCGGCGATGTCAAATTTGGTCATCGCGAGCATCGCCTCGGTGGTCCGCCTGGCCTTCTCCGGGTCCGGGTCGCTGATCATTTCGATGAGCACGGTGGGGACCACTTGCCAGGACAGCCCGTACTTGTCCGTCAGCCAGCCACAGGCGACTTCCTGCCCGCCCTCGGCGAGCTTGCTCCAGTAATAGTCCACCTCGTCCTGGTCCGCGCAGGGGATCTGGAATGAGATGGCCTGGTTGAAGGCGAACAGCGGGCCGCCGTTCAGGGCGACGAACTTCTGGCCGTTGAGCTCGAACTCGACGGTCATGACCGTGCCGGCCCGACCCGGTCCGGCCTCGGTGTAGCGGCTGACCCTCTCAAGCCTGGAGTCCTTGAAGATGCTGGTGTAGAAGTTGGCTGCCGCCTCGCCTTCGGTGTCGAACCACAGGCAGGTGGTCAACGTTTTGCTTTTCATCGGTCCTCCCTGCACGTGAGTGCGTCTGCCCGTGCTGACCGATCTGGCGACGCAGGCTCATCGCTGGCGGAACGGGCCGCCAACGATGAGTCAGCGCGGGCTTGATTACCCTAGACCCGCCGTAGGAGCATGACGACCAACACGATGATTACAACGAGAACGACCGTCCCGATGCCGATATACACGGCTGCTTCCCTCATTTCTCTCGCCTTTTAAGACCGTCCTCGCACTGCCCGTCGCGAGCCAGCTCAAACTAACCGCCCACGACCGCTGGGGCAGATTGACTTGTGACGGTGGCTACGCCGGGGACGATCCGGTACCTGGCGGCGGCGCACTGGCCGTGGGCACGGTGGCAATCCGCGGCTCGGCCTTCCTGACGCTTCGGCGGACCATGGTGGAAGCCGCGTCGGCGTCGTGGATGGTCAGCGCGACCACGGCGCCCACTGCGGCCAGCGCGGCCGCCACCAGGAACGCAGCATGGTAGGCGGCGAGATTGGGCGCGACCCGCCCCGCCACGATTCTCGTGGCACCCACCGCGACGATTGCCGTGGTGAACACGGCGACGCCGACCGCGCTGCCGAGCTGGCGAATGACGTTGAACATCGTCGATGCGCGCCCGGTGGCCTCTTGCGAGATAGTGGCGAACGCGGCCGCCTGCGCGGGGACGAAGACCTGGCCCATCGCGACTCCCAGGCAGAACATGAGCAGCCGCATCCACCACAGGCTCGTCTGCGCGCCGACCAGGCCCATCAGGGCGATGGACGCGGTCACCCCGAGCAGGCCCAACGCGATGTTCCGGCGCGGCCCGAGCACGCGGTAGAGCACCCGGCTGGCTAGCTGCGCTCCGGCCATCACCCCCAGTGCCTCCGGGAACGTGCTCAGGCCCGAGCCGAGCGCGGACAGGCCGCGGCCGTCCTGGAAGAACAGGGATACGACATACAGCGTCCCGATGAAGGACGCCGATGCCAGCAGCATCACGGCGTTGCAGGACCGAAACAGCCGGTTGCCCAGTAGCCGCAGGTCGATCAGCGGCTGGCGCTTGCGCAGCTCGGCGACGAGCAGCACGGCCTGCAGGAACACCCCTGCGGCAATGGTGGCCTGTACGACCGTCGAGCTCCAGTGCCGGATCGGCCCTTCCGACACCCCGTACATGAGAAGTCCTAGGCCGGTGCCAGCCAGCACGAATCCGGTCGTGTCGAACGGGCCGGGCCGCAGCGCGTTACCGCCATCGAGAAAGACCGCGCCGAAAGCGAGGGCGAGTGCCCCGAGCGGCACGTTCACATAGAAGACCCACCGCCAGGACAGTTCCGTGACCAGCAGTCCGCCGACGATCGGGCCCAGTGCCGGGGCCAGAGTTGTCGGCACGGTGAGGATGCTGGCGGCGCGGACTCGCTCGGCCGGAGGGAAGGCCCGGAATAGCATCGCCAGCCCGACCGGGGCCATCATGCCGCCGCCGACGCCCTGCAGCACGCGGAAGATGTCCAGCTCGGTCAGCGATCCGGCCATGCCGCAGAGCGCCGACGCGGCGGTGAACACCACGATCGCGGCGAGCAGCACCCGCTTGCCGCCGAACCGGTCGCCGAGCCATCCCGACGCGGAGATGAAGACCGCCAGGCTCACCAGGAAGTAGATCGAGACGCTGGCAACCGAGGTCGACGGGACGCCGAAATTACGGCCGATCGTCGGCAGCGCGACGTTGACGATCGTCGCATCCATGATCGTCATGAACATCGCCGCCACGTACACCACGCTGACGGCGACCTTCTGGCTGACCCGGCTGGTCATGCTGCTCACTCTCGGGCAGGAATCCGGCATCGCAGCGGTACGCGCCGCGCACGCCGGGCGCCGGACCGGAATCCCGCCCACAGCCCGCGCGCTTGCGGCACTCCGGTCCCGCCTTGGATCAATGCCGCGACAGCCGTTTTTCTTCCGCGCCTATCCCAGCTGGGCCGCCGGTCACTCAGCTGGCGCCCATCGACAGCTGCCGCACGTCCGGTCAGGGGTCAGGTCCCGGTCTAGCGGAACGGTCCAGCGGAGATCGGATCCGATGGATCATTATGTTTACCGAGTCACGGCTGGGGTTCGACGTCGAGGTATCCGTCGCAGGCGCGGATCGTCACGAGGAAGTGATGCAGGAAACCCTCGAGCCCGGCCAGGCCAAAGGGATGCGGCCATGGATCGCAAAACCAGACCGGCGCTTCCCAAGAGAACTCGCTGGTGCTATCAGCCACCGTAAGGTTGACGCGGGCCATCGCGCCGACAGTCTTCAGCCCGCCGATATAGAACTCCTCGGTCAGGGCGCCGGACAGTTCAATTCCGGCCAGGGGGGCGAGTTCCGCGCTCATCCAGGTTCGCAGCGCGCCCGTGTCGAGCAGGCACCCCATGGGCGCATCCGCCAACAGGACGGCCAGATGTTCGTCGATAGCAAGTCATAGTCATGGAGGCGCGCTGGACCCGGCGATACACTGCGGATGGCTGACCACCCAGGGGTGATCTCCAAAGACGGGGCGCGCGTAGCCAGACTGACCCGAGAGTGCTGCATTCATCAGGACACCCGCGCTGACCGTCATGCCGCACTGACCGGGGAAGCCCGCACCCCGAGGACCGGCTGGCCGCCCCTGACGCCGCGGTATCCTACTTTCCACGGCCAGTGGCCGCGGTCATCGGCGTGTACCAGCTGCACCGCGCGTATCCCGGGCCCGTAGAACTCGATGGCGGTCACCAGATGCGCCGCCGGCTCCGCGACCTCCACGATCTCGATCATCGGGCCGCCGCGCAGCGGGATCTGCTCGCCCGGCCGGGGAGCAGAGGCGTGCAGCACATGCGAGGCGACATCGTTCAGCAGCTGCGTGGCGCGGGCCAGCGGCAAGCCGGTTACTACTAGCTCAGGATTGCCGGTCGGGGTCAGTCCCACCGTGTACGCCCAGGGCGGATGTATCCGGTCACGCTCGACACCCTGCACGGCCCAGCCGTGGCAGGCGATGAGATCACGCATGTGCTCGAGATAGTCGAGCCGCGTGCTGCCAGGGTGGTCACATTCCCAGCACATGTATTGCCTCCTTCGCGTCGGCGACTGTTACTACCACTCTGCAGGGAGGTACCGACAATGTGTTCGATTCCGCTGGCCGGTAAGCACGGTGCCGTTTTCTACTGCACCGCGACAGCGCTGCTCCTCGATGGCGCCTCGGCCCGCGCCCGAGTCCTCAACACCGAATCCTTCCCCACCGCCGCCGTCCTCATCGACAACGCCATCCCCACGACAGCCCAGCGATGACCCCGGTCCCGGTCGGGTCAAGGGAACGGGTCACCAGGTAGAGGCACTTGATCGCTGCCTGCTCGATAGGAAATGACCGCGGGCCTTCACGGCCCGCCGGTAGCGGGCGTTGAGTGATTAACGATCGCGTTGGTTGAGCAGATGACGGCCTGCCAGCGTCACCGCGCCTGGCGAGGTGCTCGGATCCCTCAGTCGTCGGCCTGCCCGGCAGCAGTTGAATCTCCCGTTGAGCGCGCTGGCCCGCTTCCAGGGAGATGCGTCTCGACGACCAGCGGGCGAGGCGACGTGTCAACGAGGAGGCGGAAGATATCGGGCCGGTTGTAGTGGCCGACCGGGTCGAGGTGACGGCGGCCGGACAGGACATCGCCGAGGTCTAGGTCGGCGATCAGGGTTTCCTCGCGCTGCCGCACCGGCCCGGCGAGGATGTCACCGCTGGGCGCCACGATGACCGTGTTGCCTTCCTCAAGCCAGTCGCCGTGCTTGGCACGATGCTCATCGGGGACGAGCTGGTCACGGTGCGGGAAGTCCGGCGGGATCTCGTCGATGTGCAGGACGGGGTTGACGCCGATCACGAACATCCGGTTCTCCCGCGCGATGTGGCGCATGGTGGCAATCCACCGGTCACCAGGCGCCAGGGTGGGCGCCAGCCATAGATCGACTCCCTGCGCGTACATATGGAAGCGGGCCAGCGGCATGTAATTCTCCCAGCAGATCAGGCCTCCGATCCGGCCGAACTGGGTGTCAACGACTCGCAGCGTCGAGCCATCGCCCATCCCCCAGACGGTACGCTCAGCGCCAGTGGGGACGAGCTTGCGGTGACGGTTGGCCAGTGCGCCGTCCGGTGAAAAGTACAGCAGCGTGTTGTAGATGGTCCCGCCGTAGCGCTCCCGCTCTTCGACCCCGATAACAAGCCAGACGCTCTATTGGGCCGTCGATGAGCTGGTGAAGAAGCTGGCACCTGAGCAGCTTAGAAAGCTGGACGTCCGCGCCGGTGAGCACCTGGCTGCAATCCTGACGACCACCTTCCTGCGAACCGGCCCGGCCGCCGTCGACACCACAGGCGGCGTCGACCTATGGTTCGACCCCTCCGAAAGATGTGAGCCCCGGTCTGCGGACATCCTTCCAGCCGGAGCCGCCAGCGCAGCATTCGAGGTCAAGTCCCTGCCGGGCGGCTTTCGGAAATTCGATGGCCGCATAGACCAGGCTAAAGAT